>Ga0209166_10000152_pt1 | contig 92070 bp, 71 predicted proteins | sample Coa_R1_3_FD_187151 | JGI IMG/M metagenome (GOLD analysis project Ga0209166, IMG submission 187151) | Surface soil microbial communities from Centralia Pennsylvania, which are recovering from an underground coalmine fire - Coalmine... | ecosystem: Environmental > Terrestrial > Soil >...
CAACGCTGTTCTCACCTACTCCCCTGGCTCCATCAGTACAACTGGCATCGCCCCCATGCTAGTCTGAACCACGCTCCACCCATCAGCCGATCCGGTCTCGACCGGAACAACCTGTTGATACACCACAGCTAGGGACCAGTGGTCAGTGGCCAGTGGTCAGCGGTCAGTGGGCAGTGGTCAGTTAGCAGGCACACGCAGGAATATGTGCCTTCGCAACTTTGCGGCAGCATGCTAAGGTGCATGCTTCCGAACAAATTTCTCAGTCGGTTATTTCAGGCGCTGGTCGTTTTTGCCGTCGCAGTTTGGGGTAGCGGTTCGGCCACCGGGGGCTGGTTGATCACCAGCCAGTAGAGACCTAAAGTTTTCACGGTCTCCCGGAACTTGTCGAAGTCCACCGGCTTCTGAATGTAACTGTTCGCCCCCAGGTTATAGCTGCTGACCAAGTCGCGTTCCTCTTTGGATGAGGTCAGGATCACCGCCGGAATGGTCTTTGTCCGTGCATCTGCTTTCAGCCGCTTCAAGACTTCCATGCCGTCTACCTTCGGCAGTTTCAGGTCCAGCAAGATGAGCTTGGGCGGGCACTCGAAAGAGCGGTCGGAGTGAGCGCCACTGCAGAACAGGAACTCGAGCGCTTCCTCGCCGTCGCGAGCGACGTGGATGTTGTTGGCCAGGTTTTCCTTGCGCAGAGCGTGCATCGTGAGCTCCACGTCGTCAGGATTATCTTCCACCAGCAGAATTTCTACTTGTCGACTCGTCATGCTTGATCTCCCGCCGTTGCGGCTTTGGTTTGGAGTTCGGTTTTCTCGGAGGCTCCGAGGGTGAAATAAAAAGTTGCGCCTTTGTCCAGTTCGGCTTCCGCCCAGATGCGCCCGCCGTGTTTCTGAATAATGCGTTGCACGGTGGCCAGACCTACTCCAGTGCCTTCAAAATCTTCCGGGCGGTGCAGCCGCTGAAAGACACCGAAGAGTTTGTCGGCATATTTCATGCTGAAGCCGACGCCATTGTCGCGCACGAAGACCACGGCAGTTCCGCCCTGATCCTTCTGTCCCACTTCAATCACCGCTTGGCTGCGGGGGCGAGTGAACTTCACCGCATTCGACAACAGGTTCTGAAAGACCTGCTTCATCAGGGCGGCATCGCACTCGACGAAGGGGAGGGTCCCAATCTTCCACTCCAGATGTCGTCCTTCACATTCTGCTTTCAGATCGGACAGGCATTCATTGATTACCGAGTTCAGGCCGGTGACTTGAAGGCGCACTTCATGGCGGCCGATGCGGCCCAGATTTAACAGGTCATCCACCAGCAGGCCCATCTGACGCGTACCTGCCTGGATTCTCTGCAAGTGGTGTTGCGCCTCGGGGGCGAGGGTGGAAGCGTATTCCTCCGTCAAAAGCTTTGAGAAACCGCTGATGTGCCGCAGTGGGGCGCGCAGGTCGTGAGAGACCGAGTAGGTGAAGGCTTCGAGTTCTTTATTGGCGGCTTCCAGTTGCGCGGTACGCTGAATCACACGCTGTTCCAGTTCCTGATTGAGACGGCGCACTTCCTCCTCGGCACGCTTGCGCTCGGTCACATCCATGTTGAGGCCGAGCATGCGTTGAGGCTGCCCCGCTTCATCGAGAATCACTTTTGCGCGGGCGGTGATCCAGCGGATTTCCCCGTCATTGCGGCGGCGTATACGCCACTCCGAAGCGAACTCCCCCGTCTTCAGCGATTCCTCGATAGCCTTTCGTGCTGTGGCCAGGTCTTCAGGGGCTACCAGAGCTTCCCAATCCTCGTAGGTCCCGCCAAACGCTCCTGGGGCGATCCCATACACTTCTTCGACCTCGGTGGACCACTGATTGATATTGTTTTGCATATCCCAATCAAAAGTGCCCGAGTGCCCTGCCTTGAGCGCCAGGGCCAACCGTTCGCGGCTAAGGCGCAATTCGTCTTCGACTTGCTTGCGACGGGTGATATCGCGAGCCGCCGCGAAGACTCCTTCAATTTCTCCCGCCTCGTTCTTGAAGACGCTGGCGTTGTAGAGGACTTCCGTCAGCTGTCCCGACGCGTGCCGAATGGCGAGCCCATAATCCATTACCCTGCCCTCGGCAAATACCTGCTCATACCCTTGTCTCGCCTTTTCGGGTTGGGTGAAATAGTTGGAAAAATCACTGCCAACCAAGCTGTCCCGTGAGACCCCAGTCACCGCCTCGGTAGCCTGGTTCACGTCGGTGATCTTGCCATCTTTACTAATAGTGACCAGAGGGTCGAGGCTGGCCTCAATGAGGCTGCGGGCGTAGAGCGAAGCTTGACGAAGTTTCTCCTCCGCACGTTTGCGTTCGGTAATGTCGCGAGTAATGGTGGAGATTCCCACCACGTTCCCTGCTTTGTCCCGCACGGGACTGACCGACAGGGAAACAGAAACGATTTGCCCATCCTTGCGCACCCGTTCCGTCTCGTAGTGGCTGATGCGCTGGTTTCGCCGGATTCTGTCGAGAATCGCGTCGAACTCTTTCTGGCGATCTGGTGGAATGATTTTGGAAATAGGCCGGCCAATGACTTCTTGGGCGGAGTAGCCGTAGATCGCTTCGGCCGCCGGATTCCAGCTGGTGACAATACCTTCCGTGGTCTTTCCGATAATCGCGTCGTTGGAGCATTCGACGATGGATGCAAGCCGGTCGGCGTTTTCCTTGCCCTGGCGGCGTTCCCGGTCGCTGCGATCCACGGTGAACCCGGTCCAGACGGTGAGGCCGGATAACAGAACGATCAAAAGTCCCGTCATCGAAGCCACACCGGCCCAATCCGAAAACAGGCCGGCATTTTGTCCCTTCCAGCGCAGCCATCCGATGGCCAGGGGAATGAAGATCGCCGCCGGGAGCAACCGGCGCGTCAATGCGCCGCCCAGGGTCACTCCGGCGACCAAAGTCCCCAAGCCCCATTGCGGGCGCGCAAACATCACCCCAAAAGCGAATAGAAACAAGAGGCAGGCCGTGATTGGAGAGATGTGGGTATGGGTCGTCGTCGGGTCGAGAACGAAGTCCAGAACACCGAAGATGGCGGCGATGGACACACCGCAGGGCAACAACTGCGACGACCAACGCCGCAGCCTGGACGCGGAGTCCTGCAGAAGGAGCCCGAGCCCGAGCGCGAAGAAACCAAGAGCTGAGAGAGGGGACATCAAGCCGGGACGCACGCTGCCTGGAATGTCCTCCACTCCTGCCGTGAACAATAACTGATCAATGCCCAGGTCCCAGCCCCAGATGCACTCCAGAAGAGAGAGCAACCCCACGAGGGCGGCCAGCCCAGCCGCAAGCTTAGCTGCCGCTTTCCAAGCGGCGGCGAGGGGCAAGGATTCCTTCCGAAGGATCCACAGCGCAAACCCAATCAGTAGAAAGCACGCAGCTGTGTTCGCCTTCACGGCAACCTGGCCCGAAAGAATGCTCTTCATCCGGGGGATGTGAAACATCCATCCAGCCAGAGCCCACAGCCCGAATGCCACCGCGAGCCCGCTGCACAGCGAGACAAACTGATTCAATCTCCGCAAAATACCGGGGTCGAACTCACCCGTCGTTGAGTCTTCCCGGGAAAGCGGCGATCGGTTCACATCGCCTCCTCTGCCGTGATTTTCTGTTCCGCGGCGGCCGGGGCCGCGCCGCAGGTGAAATAGAAAGTCGCGCCTTTATCCGGTGCGGCCTCTGCCCAGATTCTTGCTCCATGTTTCTGCAAGATGCGTGGCGCGGTTGCCAGCCCGACGCCGGTTCCTTCGAAGTCTTCCGCCCGATGCAACCGCTGAAATACGCCGAACAGCCTGCCGGCATGGCGCATGTCAAAGCCGGCCCCATTGTCCCGGACAAAGAGCACTGGTTCGCCCTGGCGAGTCGTCTGACCGACTTCAATCGTGGCGGTGGGACGCGGTCGAGTGAACTTGACGGCATTCGATAAAAGGTTAGCGAAGACGATCTTCATCAATGCGGGATCGCAGTTGGCCACCGGAAGTTCGCGAATGATCCATTCGATCTGGCGGTCCTTGGTGTCGGGTGCGAGATCATCCATCACCTCACGAACCAATGTTTTTAAATCGACTTCTCGCCGATGAAGCGACTGCCTGCCGAACCGACTGAGGTTCAGCAGATCCTCGAGCAGCTTTTCCATGCGCAGGGTTCCTTTGCGGACGCAGTCGAGGGAGTGCCGGCCATCCACGCTCAACACCGATTCGGAGTCCTGCTGAAGCAGGTCGGAGAAGCCATGAATGTGGCGCAGGGGAGCGCGCAGATCGTGGGCCACCGCGTACGTGAAGGCCTCGAGTTCCTGGTTGGCGGCTTCCAACTCGGCGGTGCGGCGGAGCACTTGCTGTTCCAAGCCAGCATTCAGGCGGCGCACTTCGTCGTGCGCCGCTTTCTGCTCCGTCAGGTCGGTGGCCACCATGCAGATGCCCTGCCCCGATTCTTCGACCGGAATCTGGCTGAGCGATAACTGCACCGGCAAGGTCGTGCCGTCACTTCGCGAAAACCGGCGCTCGGCGCGGACATCACGGGTCGACGCCATCCGCATCAACTCCGGCACGCCCGGGCGCTCATCTTCGGGCAGAATGCACATCAGCGAAGAACCCAGGAGCCGTTCGGCCGGGATTCCCACCATGTCGGCCAGATGCTGATTACAGAAGAGAATAGTGCCGTCGGCCGTGAGCGTTGCGGCGCCTTCATTCATGCGTTCCGCCAGAATCCGGTACGGCTCTTCTGCGCTCTGCAGGGAAAAGATCCGGCTGCCCCTGGGCCCCTCCACCACGATGGCATCCACGTTCCCGGAACGGATGGCCTTCATGGTCGCTTCCGACTCGGCGAGGCGAATCTGCAGCCGCTTCAGTTTCGCTTGCAGCTGCCGCTCACTCCGATTCTTTGCGCATGGCATGTTCCACCTACGCTTTGGCCTTCAAGTCCAGCCCGAACAGCACGCTGTCACGATCGGACAAGTCGCCGATGATCCGCCGTAACGGCAAGGGCAACTGTTTGATCAAGGTGGGTGCGGCTACAATCTGCTCGTCCTTGGCCAACGTTGGCTTCTGGTGGATGTCGATGACCTCGAGATCGTACTTTCCTTGCAGGTGCTCCGAGCAAATTGAAGTGATGTTCAGAATGGCGCGCCGCGAAGAAGAAGTGGCCCCGGTCACGTAGAGTCGAAGCACATATTTCCTGGTGTGATTTGCCGAAGTAGTGGCCGTGGCGAGGGCCTTCTTCAGGGGCTGCGCTTTCATATAGAAACCTTTCCCGGACGCAAATCGAGCCCGACGAGCACCTGCTCGGAGTTCGACAGATCCCCGATGATCCTTTTCAGCGGCGGCGGCAAACGGCGCACCAGCGTGGGTACGGCAACGATCTGGTCGCCCGCCGCGAGTTGCGGACTTTTGGACAAGTCCACGACGTCCACGTAGTACTGGCCCGGCACGTACTGGTCGCAGATTTTCTGTAAGTTTGTAAGCGCCGCGATCGACCGCGAGGTGTCGCCGGCTATATAGAGCCGAAGGTTCCAGGCTTTTCGGGGCGCCCGCTCATGCTTGCCTCTGGTTTTGTGTATGTTCATCTTTTTCATTTCAGACTCTTTTCTTTTCGAACTTAGGGGTTGCGTCAGCCAATCAAGCGTGGCCATTCCGGTGCGTGGAGACCGCGTCCGCATTGCGGATTCGGCCCATTTCTACCCGGTCGAGGGCGACTTGCTTTTCCCGAGACTCCATGTCGCGGGAGTCGCGCAGCGCACCCTGTTCCAGGAGTGCAAATTTGGCCCGCATCGTTGCGATTTCTGCCTCCAATTGCGCCCGCTTTTGCCTAAGTTCGAACTCCTTGCGCAGCGCCTGTTGTTTGCGCTCGGATGCATCCGCACGTTCTTTGGCCTCCTGTGCGTCTCGCGCCGAGCCGGTGAGCAGTCCGGAGGGTCCCACATAGACATCGCGCAACTGCACTCCATGGTCGGTCAGAAGGAATTCGCGAATCTGGTTGGAGTGCGCCATGCCCCGCGACTTCAGCACGTAGAGCCCGCGATTGCGCTCTCCGTTCGATTCCAGGTTGCGCAGCAAAAGCCACGCATCCATTTGTGAGGAAACGCCGACCTCGCTTAATTCGGGAGCAGAACTGTCGCCCGACGTAAGACTCGTGAACATCGCGGTAATCTCGCGCGACTTGAACATGTCGATGAGGCGAGTGACCATCGACTTCACTTCCGAATAAGTTCCGACCGAGCCGAAATTGGTGATGGGATCGATGACCACGACTTTCGGATTGAACTCCGCTGTCAGATCGTGAATGGTGACCAGATGCTTCTCCAGGCCGTACGTTCCAGGCCGCGCCGCATAGAAGCGCAGGAGACCCCGTTTCACCCAGGGCTCGAGGTCGATGCCGATGGAGCGCATGTTGCGAATCACTTCGTTCGTAGACTGTTCAGAAGCCATGTAGAGGGCGCGTTCGCCCCGTCGGCAAGCTGCCTGCACAAAGTGCGCCGCCAGGCTGCTCTTGCCCGTGCCCGCCACACCCGAAAGCAGGATGCTGGTCCCGCGGTAAAAGCCCTTTCCGCCCAGCATCGTGTCAAGGCGCGGAACACCAGTCGAAACTCGCTCGACGGGCGCGTTGTGTTCCAGCTTCAAGGAACTCAGGGGAAGCACGGAAAAACCGGTTTTTCCGATCAGGAAGGGATACTCGTTGGTGCCGTGCATGGTGCCGCGATACTTCAAGACCCGCAAGCGCCGAATCGAACTTTGCTCCTCCACCCGGTGGTCGAGCAGTATCACGCAATCGGCGACGTACTCTTCGATCCCGTTGCGGGTGATGGTTCCGTCTCCCGTCTCAGCGGTAATGACCGCGCTCACCCCCTTTGCCTTCAACCATCCGAACAGGCGGCGGAGTTCCGCGCGCAGAATGTTCGTGTTGCTGAAGCCGGAGAACAGAGATTCGATGGTGTCGAGCACCACGCGTTTGGCCCCGACGGCCCGGATCGCGCTGTCCAGGCGGATGAATAAGCCTTCCAAGTCGTATTCGCCGGTCTCTTCGATTTCGCTGCGTTCAATGCGCACGTAATCCATGACCAATTTCTTTTGGGCGACCAGCGCGGGCAGGTCAAAGCCCATGGAGGCGACATTCTGGGTCAACTCCTGGCTTGTCTCCTCGAAGGCCATGAACACGCCGGGCTCGTCGAACTCGTTGGCTCCACGCACCAGAAACTCCATGCCCAGGATGGTTTTGCCGCATCCCGCTGTGCCGCAGATGAGAGTGGGACGGCCCTTGGGCAGGCCGCCGTCTGTGATCTGGTCTAATCCGAAAATGCCGGTGGGACATTTCGCGATTCCATTTCTGAGGGTGGGCTTTACTTGTCTAGCTCTGGGCATCTAAAACCTCCACCATGACGACCGCGCTGGGGGATACACCAGACGCGAAACTGAATTGGTATTCTGTCGGCAACGTAAATTTACGATCGCCAAAACAGACGAAGCTAACTAGCCCAGTATCGGACAGGGGGATGGTTGCGGAGCGTGATAGCTCACACACGAAAGGCGCAGGCGCCCCAAAATGGAACCGGAATGCCTGCCGTACCAAAACCGCTCATCTGAATCATGCGCCGCCAGCGACGCTCGTGATGTGTAACCGCTCCTCGGGGGTCAGTCCCACGAATTCGAATCCCGAACTGAGGTCCGAGGTGTGACGGACGATGGCAATCGCGCTCAACATCCGCTCCGCCAAAGGCAGATCAAGGGCTACAGTGTCTCCCACTTGCAAACTGCCCTGCACAAGCGCGCCCAGTCCGCTCTCGCTGATATCGAGGCTAATGCCATGGGAGGTGCGTACTCCGCCTGCAGCAAGGTGGTGAAAGCGAACCGGCACGCTGAACAGGGCGCGCCGGTGCCGTCTCGCAATTCCATGCTCGGGAGTAACTGGCGTGAGCGAAAAATTGAGATTCATGGCAGGCCCTCATTCGCCGTAGTGGAGAACGTTTTACCGCGCTGCTGCGCAAGGCTGCGTCCTTTACGCCGCCGGCGTACGCTTGTTCGCGACAGCGCACGGTTTTCTGCGAGCGCCCGCCTCAGGAAGGCAGCCTGTTGGCTGAGCCGCTCTGGGACAGGGTCGTGCGAATCACTTCCAGCAATTCCCCGTTATCGGCGGGCTTCTGGAAGAATGCGGCCGCGCCCGCCTGCAGCGCCCGCCGCTCATTGGTTTGCGGATCGCGAGCCGTCAGCACGACCACCGGGATGGCCGATAGCTTGTCATCCTTCTGCAGCCGGTCGAGAACTACAAAGCCGTCGCCCGCGGGCAAGCCGAGATCAAGGATGATGAGATCGGGGGTGCTCCTTGTAAGCGAGCGCAATGGCCGAATAACCATCGGCCGCGTTGACGGTGTCATACCGGTTGGCGCGCAGACGCAGTCGCAGCGCCTGCCTGAGATCGGGATCATCATCCACGATCATGATTTTTGAATTTGCCATGTGCTCTCCTCCATTCCAAAATTCACGTGGGATTTTCCGCGCATGTCTCACGGTTGTTCGGTGGAATCCTGCTTGCCTGCCAAAAGCTTTCCAACGATGTCGCTAACCCAGTCGGCAATTTCCTGGACTTGATCCTGCAAAGTTGCGCACGCGCCAGCCTCGGGAAGCGGTACTGCCTGGGCGGACACTTCCAGTTCGCCCGCGCCTTTCAGGTCAGCCACCTTCCCCAGTTGCTCACGGATACGCGTCATCATGATCTCGGAGCGCTGCAGGTCGGTAGACGCAACCACCAGAAAGATCTCTTCCGCGGCGGCCGACGTCATCGGTGGCAATACCAGATCCTTATCCAGATAGACACAGCGCTGCAGAATCTCCAGGCAACGCTGGCAGATGTCTTTCCAGTTGGCGCGAACCGGCGTTTTCAACGGACGCAGGACAACCTTGACCAGAACAATGTTTTCCCGCAGCTTCTCCCCGTAGGTGAGAACAGGCAACAGCAGCTTGGCCAGGGAATATCGCGGCAACGTGAAGGAGAACGTGCTGCCGTGCCCTGGCTCGCTGGCAACCCAGATGCGCCCGCCATGAAGTGTGATCAGTTCTTTCGCGATGAATAACCCGAGACCCAGGCCCTTGCGGCTGTTGTCCACGGCGTTGGGATCCTGATACAGCCGCTCGAAGATCAGGGCTCTGGCTTCCGGAGCGATGCCACAGCCGGTGTCGGCCACGGAGATGTAGACAAAGTCAGGATCGGTCTGCACCAGGCACGCCCGTACCGTGACCGCTCCGCCCTGCGGGGTGAACTTGATGCCATTATCGATGAGGTTGATCAGCACCTCGAGAATCCGGCCAGGATCGCCGTGCACGAAGGGAATCCTGGTGTCTACGCCGACTTCCAGGCCTACTTCCTTTTGCTCAGCGACGGGTTGCATCATGGCGACTGCCTGGCGGATCAGATCTTCGATCGCGACGCAGCGCGGTTCGATGCGAATCTTGCCCGACTCCGCCCGGCTCGCCTCCAGCAGATCGCGAACCATCGCTCCCAGCTGATTCACGCTTTTAAGAATCGTCTTGAGATGGCCGCGCTGTTCGGGGCGGACTTCGCCGGCCAAGCCATCCAGCAGGATGGTGACAAACTGGTGAATACAGGTCAGCGGGGTGCGCAGTTCGTGCGATACATGGGAAAGAAACTGGTTTTTGAACTCCAGCTGCTGCTTGCGGCTCATCTCGAGAGAGCGCAGCAGGGCTTGCCGTTCGACGGCGTAACGCATGGCCCGATCCAGGCTACCGCTGGAAAAGGCGCCCTTTACCAGATAATCCTGGACTCCCTGGTGGAGGGCCTTCATCGCCAGTTCTTCATCGTCCTGCCCGGAGAGAATGACAACCGGCACATTGGGCGCATTCTCCAGCACCTTGCGGAAGGTTTCCGCGCCCTGGCTGTCGGGCAGGTTCAGGTCGAGCAAAATGACCGAAGGCGAACTTTCTTTGAGCGAGTCGAGCGCGTCGGATAATCGTTTGACGCAATTCACATCGACCGCTGCCTTGCCTTCCACCAGCCGCAAGCGCACCAGATCCGCATCTCCCGGATTGTCTTCGATCAGTAAGACGTGGGTTGATTGCTCATTCATCGCTTTTCCCTTTGGGGCAGGCTGGCGAACCCCAGCCAGAACTCAGCCATCGATTGGACGACCGCCACGAATTCCGGAAGATTTCCGGGCTTTCTCAGGTAACAGTTCGCTCCGAGTTGGTAGCTGCGCGTAATGTCCGAGTTCGCTTGCGAGGTGGTGAAAATGACGACCGGAATCTTCGCCAGCGCGGGATCGGCCTTTATGTTTTGCAGCACCTCGCAGCCATCCTTGCGCGGCAGGTTGAGATCGAGCACAACCAGGTCCGGCACTGGCGCCTTATCATATTTGCCCTGCCGTCTCAGAAATGAAATTGCCTCCACCCCATCGTTAACGGCATTCACATGAAAATGCGCTTTGCTTTGAGCCAGCACTTCGCTGGTCAAGTCAACGTCCGCCGAATTGTCATCGACCATAAGGATTTCAGGAATTTTCATTGGTGTGTCCGTACCCCTCCCGGGCGTTCCTTTCCAGAGGAAGTGTGAACCGGAAGGTGGAGCCGTGACCGGGCTCGGATTCCACCCAGATCCTGCCGCCGTGCCGTTCCACGATCTTCTTGCAGATAGAGAGTCCAATTCCGTTTCCCGGATACTCAGTGCGGGTGTGCAGGCGCCGGAACAGGACGAACACACTGTCGGCGTGCTCGGCTGCGATGCCAATGCCGTTGTCGCCTACCGAGAAGACCCATTCCTTCCCCTTGGCTTCCGCACTCACGCGAATCCGCAGAGGCTCGGAACCGCGGAATTTGATGGCATTTCCGATCAAGTTTTGAAATACCTGCGCCAGTTGGGAACTATCGGCGATTACCACGGGAAGTTGAATGTGCTCGATGACCGCGCCGCTCTCCTGAATCGCGGCCTGCAGGTTTGTCAGGGCCAGTTGCAGTACGGCATCGCTGTCGGTGCTCTGGAGATCCAGACCTTGCCTTCCGACCCGTGAAAAAGCCAGCAGGTCTTGCACCAGTTTCTGCATCCGCAGGGCGCCGTCCACCGCGTAGTGGATATACTTGTCCGCGTTCTCGTCGAGTCTTCCCTGATAGCGCTCGGCCAGCAACTGCGTGTAAGTCGCGACCATCCGCAGCGGTTCCTGAAGATCGTGCGAGGCCACGTAGGCAAACTGTTCCAGGTCGCGATTGGAACGGGCCAGCTCGTCCAGTGACCGTCTGTGATCCTCGCGCAGCTTTTTCTCGCGTATCGCTCGCCTCACCGATTCGGGCAGGCGAGCCAGCTGATCCTTCAGAACGTAATCGGAAGCACCCTGCTTGATGCACTCCACCGCGGTCAATTCGCCGAGCGCTCCCGTCAGTAGGATTACGGGACAATCCAATCCCTCCGCCCGCAGGACGTCGAGCGATTCCATGCCATTCCAATTCGGCAGCTTGTAGTCAGCCAGAATCACGTCGTAAGAGTTCTTGCGAACCAAGTTTGTAAATTCCTCTCTGGTCTGCGCAATGTCCGCGCTGGCCTCGAAGCCTGCCTGCCGCAGGGCACGCAATGCCAGCTCAACGTCGGCTGGCTCATCTTCGACTAACAAAACCCGCAAGCCGCTACTCTGGCCGGGTCGCGTGTTCCCGGTTGCAACACTCGCGAAGGTTGTTGTGGTCGTCGTTCAGAGCCTCCATCTTTCAATGTGCGGAACTGAGGCATGCTGGCGCGGGAACGACCCCTGCGATTCGCAGCATCGCTTAAATTCCCCATCGGCCTGCCGTCGTCTGGAGTTGAGTCGAGAGAGGCGAGTCGATACTCAAACGACCAAGAGAGCAATTGGCCGAGCGCATGTCGGAACATGCTTTTGGGGCCTGTCCTTTAAGGCGCTGCCTTGAGAATGCAGCGAAAGGCAACACTTCCTTAAGACGGAAGAAGTCAGGTGGGCCGGAGTTGTTAGAAGGAATAAGTAGTTACTGGCTTGCGGTCTTCAGACGCGTTAGAGTCGGCTCATTACAATCGTCTAGCATCTCGTGATGGCCAACCCTTCGGCAAACGCCCGCGACAATATGCGCGGCCGAAAACTCGTCTCACATAAATGTCGTGACACGATATAACTGTGGCGCTAGACAACCTTTCCTCCAGTAACCCCTGAATGGAAATAGCGGATTGCCGTTGACACGGGCCGACTGGTACTCGCCGCGAAAATCCACTTAATTTCGAAGCGGCTGTTTCCTGCTGCTCATTTTTTTGACTGACCCTGCTTGCCCGACTCCTTTGCGGGAGTGTCGCCGGACGCAGGGCGATACTTGAAGAACGTATCGTCTTCCGCACTTTGGTGCCGGACCAAAAGCATCACCTTCGCATTCGCCCTCATGGAAAAATGTTGCGCCATCCAAATATTGTCGGCAACGGGTTGCTTTTCGAGTTCAAAACTAGTGCCGGGTTCCACCTCAGCAAGGAAGCCCTCAATTCTCACGGGATGGGTGACGTGGGCCTCCACCTTGACCCACTGATACGTATCGTGGTCAATCCAAAGCATGCCCTGCATTCCTGTGAGCACCTGGCTATCGCGATTGGGAGGCTTATACCCCTTCCGGGGCGTGGCTTTCAAGACATAGACTTTGTGACCTTTGAGGATTCGATTGCCGATCAGGTGGAAGTCGAAAGCGCTGGTCATTTGATCGAGCATCGTCTGGTCGCGCTTGCGATCTTCGTTGTACTTGGCAATGCGCTTCGATCTCTCCTCGGGTGATTCGTGTTCCCGTTTGCTTACTTCGTTCTCATACTTCTTCTGTTCCTCTTTTTGCTTGGCAGCGCTCAAAGGATGGCCGTTGATGGCCACCAGACGCTGGTATGGCGTTCCATAGAGCATCGTGTCCGAATAGGTTCTGTCGCCGTCTTTGTCGCGGTCGCGTTCGTAGTTGTCATACTGAGGAACGGCTTCCCAATCGCGCTTGTTGGCTTCGGCCGATTTCTGAATGATCGTGGAGACGTCCTGCGCGTAGGTGAGGGCCGGCCACAACAGGGCGAGCAGGAGCGGCCGGAGTATGTTTTTTAGCAACGTGCCTGGAATGAGCAAGACCTCCCGACTGCGATCATTAAGCCACCCCGCGCAATATTCGACGCCAGCTTCCAGAACGTCTGGACATTTTGCTTTTATCTCGCCACAAGGCGACCAGAAATCCGGCAGCCATGGCAGCTGCCACTCCAGCGCCAATCCACACGCGTTCCAGATCCGCGCGCAGTTCCCAGCTGGTTTTATGCGCCTGCGCGTCAAAGCTGCCGTGCGCCCCATGATCGCCCGGCACTGGATGCCATAAATTATCGGGACGATTCGGATCCTCCGGTTCAGAAGTTTGCTGGGAGTCAAAACCGGTCCGCGCGAGATAGTGATCGAGTGCACCGGGGGCGATTTTGTTGCCTACAATGGCCTCCACCGTGGGCCAGCCTACGTAGATCTCGCGACGATCATGATGGGCAGCCCAGTAGAGGGCTCTGGCGCCGACCTCTGGTTCAAAAATCGGAGGTACAGGCTGGGCTTTGTGCTTCAACCGGCTTTTCACCCAGCCAAATTGGGGGGTGTTGAGCGCGGGCATCTGCACCATGGTTAAGCGGACGCTGCTCTTATCGTGAATCAGTTCACAACGCAACGAATCGGTAAATCCCGCAATGGCATGCTTGGCGGCGCAGTAGGCTGACTGGAGCGGAATACTGCGGTATGCAAGTGCGGAGCCCACCTGTACGATCGCCCCCTGATTGCGCGGCAACATGCGTTTCAGGGCCGACAGAGTGCCGTACACGACACCGAGGTACGTGACTTCAGTGACGCGCTTGTATTCTTCCGGTTTCATCTCTTTCACCGGCGAAAAGACGGAAGCCATGGCGTTATTAATCCAGATGTCGATGGGGCCGAGTTGCGCTTCCACTTGTTCAGCGGCGCGCTCTACCGCCTCCGGGTCGGCCACATCGGTGGGCAGGACGAGTGCTGTACCGCCGAAGGCCTCAATTTCTCGCTTGGCGCCCTCCAGGCCGTCGACGCCTCGCGCCAGCAATGCGACTTTAGCGCCGTTCCTTCCAAACTCGTGCGCGGTCGCCCGCCCCAACCCGGCCGATGCTCCGGTAATCACGACTACCTCTTGCTTCCCAACCACAGCTTCACTCCTTGCGAGAAAACTTCCAGAAGTTTCTGGAGCGCTGGCCCTTTCTGAATTTGCAAGCTACCCCTGGTTGCAAAAACGTCATCTCTATTTCAAGAGCACTACTTAAGCTTCAAATGCCGCCAGGAGCGAAGCAATCAGGTCTTCACTGCATTGCGGCAGCTGGATACAGGAGGAGTCACACGTCCACAGGCGGCATACCAATCGAACGGATCGAAGTGTCGATGTATCGTATCCCGACAGATTTTCCGGAATCGGACGGCACGCTCGAATGGAACAGCACCACATTGGTAATTGTCCAGGCGCATGCCGGCAATGACATCGGGTTGGGTTACACCTATGCGGATGAGGCGACCGCCGCACTGGTTCGGGACGTGCTCGCAAAGGTCGTCGAGCGCCGCGATGCCATGGCAACCAGCGCCTGCTGGAACGCGATGGTACGCCGTATCCGTAATCTTGGCCGCCCCGGCATAGCTTCCATGGCTATCTCGGCCGTGGACACAGCACTCTGGGATTTGAAAGCCCGGCTGCTCAACCTTCCTCTCGTTGCGCTGCTGGGCGCAGTGCGAATCGCAGTGCCCGTCTATGGCAGCGGCGGGTTCACTTCTTATTCGGACCGGCAGCTGCAAGCTCAATTGCGAGGCTGGGTGCAGCAGGGAATCTCCCGCGTGAAGATGAAGATTGGCCGAGACGCGCAGGCGGACATTGGCAGAGTCCGCTCAGCCCGGCGAGCGATTGGCCGCGATGCCGAACTGTTTGTGGACGCCAATGGAGCGTATAGCCGGAAGCAAGCGCTACAGCAGGCTGTGATCTTCACGGATTTCGGGGTCCGCTGGTTCGAAGAGCCGGTTTCTTCCGACGACCTTGCGGGACTCCGCCTGTTACGTGACCGGGCACCCGCCGGTATGGAAATCGCCGCGGGGGAATATGGGTACGATCTCGATTATTTTCGCCGCATGCTGGCGGCTGAGGCCGTGGATGTCTTGCAAGCCGATGCAACACGCTGTGGCGGCATCACTGGATTTCTGCAAGTCGCGGCACTGTGCCAGGCCTACCACGTGCCTCTTTCCGCGCACACGGCCCCGGCGCTGCATACGCACGTCTGCTGCGCTGCCACGCCGGTGCGGAATATTGAGTATTTTCACGATCACGTCCGCATTGAACGCATGTTTTTCGATGGAGTGCGCCCGCCGGTGAATGGTGAGTTGCACCCCGATTTGTCCCGCCCAGGAATGGGCCTTGAGCTGAAGCGCGCAGATGCTCAGCGTTTTGCCGCTTGAAGGAGGAGAGATGTCGGCCAATCGGGTTCCGCTCGTTATGCCAGAGGAATTGAAGCAATCGTGGCGGAACCAGAAATTGAGCGTGGACGCCGCCGGATTGGAAGCGGAACTGCGAAACAACGTCGCCGGCGAGGTCCGGTTTGACGCGGGCAGCAAAGCCCTGTACGCCACGGACGGTTCGAATTACCGGCAGGTTCCGATCGGCGTAGTCATTCCAAAATCTAAAGAGGATGTGATCGCTACTGTCGCGGCGTGCCGCCGTTTCGGGGCGCCGCTGCTTTCGCGGGGCGGCGGCACCAGCCTGGCCGGACAATGCTGCAACGTCGCCGTGGTCATCGACTGGTCGAAATATCTTCACCACATCCTTGAACTGAATGTCGAAAATAAGTTCGCCCGCGTGCAGCCCGGCACCATCTGTGACACGCTCCGCAACGCTGCCAAGCCACATACCCTGACCTGGGGGCCAGATCCCGCCACCCACAATCACTGCACTTTTGGGGGAATGCTGGGTAATAACTCGTGCGGCGTCCACGCCCAGATGGCGGGAAAGGCTGCCGACAACGTACTCGCGATGGATATCGTTCTATATGACGGCACGCAGATGACCGTGGGCTGGATGGACGATCAAGAGCTTGAGCAGAAAATTGCCCAGGGTGGGCGGATCGGCGGGATCTATGCGCAACTCAAATCCCTGCGCAACCGATACGCTGAACTGATCAATACAAAATATCCGCACATTCCACGACGGGTCTCTGGTTACAACCTCGATCAACTGATCCCCGGCGAAGACGGCCGGTTCAACGTGGCGCGTGCACTGGTAGGGAGCGAGAGCACGTGCGTCACCATCCTGGAGGCAAAAGTCCGGCTGGTTTACAGCAATCCGAAACGCGTTTTGCTGGTGCTCGGCTATCCAAACATTTACGAAGCGGGCGATCACATTCCTGAAATTCTCAAACACAAGCCCATCGGGTTTGAGGGGCTGGACGAATTTCTGATTCAGAACGTGAAAAAGAAAGGCATGCCACAGAAGAATGATCTCTCGGTGCTGCCGGAAGGCAAGGGTTGGCTGGTAGTCGAGTTCGGCGCGGGCACAACGGAAGAAGCCGAGCAACAGGCGCGGGAGACCATGAAAGAACTGGAAGGCATGGGCGCCCCTCACATGAAGCTTTGCGTCTCCGATGAAAAGCAGGAGGAGATCTGGCAAGTGCGCGAGGCCGGGTTGGGCGCGACGGCTTTCGTTCCCGGCGAGCCGCTTACCTGGGAAGGATGGGAAGATTCCGCGGTCGCTCCAGATAAAGTTGGAGGCTATTTACGTGACTTGTGCAAGCTATACGAGAAATATAACTACCGCTCGGCTCTTTACGGGCATTTTGGGCAAGGCTGCATTCATTGCCGAATCAACTTCGACCTGATGAGTGCGCCGGGCATCCGCAAGTGGCGCTCATTCATGGAGGAGGCGACCGACCTCGTCACCAGCTACGGCGGTTCGATTTCTGGCGAGCACGGCGACGGGCAGTCCAAGGCCGAATTTCTGTACAAGATGTTCGGCACCGAGTTGATCGAAGCATTCCGCGAATTCAAATCCATCTGGGATCCGGATTGGAAAATGAATCCGGGAAAAGTTGTCGACCCCTACCGCATTGACGAGAACTTGCGTTTGGGTGCCGATTATCACCCATGGGATCCAGCCACTTATTTCAAATACCCAAACGATCATGGCAGCTTTGCGCATGCTGCCCTGCGCTGCGTGGGAGTTGGGAAGTGCCGCCGGGAAAATGGTGAAGGCGAGCAGGACACGATGTGCCCCAGTTACATGGTAACGCACGAAGAGATGCACTCGACCCGCGGCCGCACCCACCTGCTCTGGGAAATGCTGCACGGCGATGTGATCCGAGAACGCTGGCGCGATGAGCATGTTAAAGAAGCGCTGGACTTGTGCCTGTCGTGTAAAGGCTGCAAGGGGGATTGCCCGGTCAATGTGGATATGGCGACGTACAAAGCCGAGTTCCTCGCCCACTATTGGGAAGGGCGCATTCGCCCGGTGTACGCCTACGCCTTCGGATGGATCGACAAGTGGGCGCGTTTGGCATCGATCGCGCCAGGATTCGTCAATCTGTTTACTCAACTGCCGGGCCTGAGGAACATCTCGAAGAGGATTGCCGGAGTCCCACAGAAAAGGCAGATTCCAGCCTTTGCCGCCGAGACATTTCAAGCATGGTTTCAAAAACGGCCATCTCGACGGAACGCTGACCGGAAAGTGCTTCTCTGGGCCGACACCTTCAACAATTACTTCATGCCGGAAACCGCGCGCGCGGCAGTGGAAGTTCTGGAGGATGCGGGTTGCGAAGTCGAAGTCCTGAATCAGCATCTCTGCTGCGGTCGTCCGCTGTACGACTACGGGTTTCTCGACATGGCGAAATCTTACCTACACCGGAACCTGCGGGCGCTGGCGTCGCATATCGCCGCCGGTACGCCCATGGTTGTGCTGGAGCCGAGTTGCTGTTCGGTGTTTCGCGATGAGATGAATGGACTGCTTCCTGACTCGCCCGAGGCGCGGCACCTGGCGGAGAACACATTCACGCTGTCGGAATTCCTGGAGCAGAAAGTTCCGGCATATCAGCCTCCGCAAGTGAAGGGCCGTGCCATCGTGCAAGGACACTGCCATCACAAAGCCATTATGCGCATGAAGGACGAAAAGTCCCTCATGAAGAAGATGGAACTGGAGGCGGAAGTTCTGGAATCCGGATGTTGTGGAATGGCCGGATCGTTCGGCTACGAAGAAGGGAAGTATGACGTCTCCATTGCGTGCGGCGAACGATCTCTATTGCCCCAAGTCCGGAAGGCGGGGCTTTCGACGATGGTCATGGCCGACGGGTTCAGTTGCAAAGAGCAAATCGCGCAAGAAACCGATCGGCATGCGCTGCATCTAGCCGAGGTGCTCCAGATAGGTCTGCGCAACAGATCGAACGAGCGGGTGTCGGTCATGTACCCGGAAAGTGCGTTTGTGCGGGAGCGAGAGGCGGCCCAGAACCGATCGATGGCACGGGCCGGATTGATCGCGTTGGGCACGATCGCATTCGCCACCGCGGGATTTCTGTGGGGCAGGAACAGAAGACGATGAGCCCTGCGACGGCGCAACAGTTGCTTGGAGGATATGGAGAAGTATCAGCAAAGATCGCTTGCGAAAATTAGTCCTCGCCCCAGAACGATCTACTGCAGTCAGGGTCGTGCTGTGCTGGCGACGAATCTGGATGGAACCATCGGCGAGTTTCCCCGTCATGGCCTGTTCGTAGGCGAAACGCGCATGTTGTCGCGATATCGCTACTTTGCGCAGGGGAAGTTGCCGCAGACCGTAGCCGTCTCCAATGTGGAGCAACACTCCTGGCTGGGCTATTACATCTTTCCTCCTCCGGGACTTAAGTGGGAAGAAGATACCGGCTCGGGAGAGATGGAGGCGGCCTCGGAGGAGACGGTCGAATTGAAGGTGTCGCGCACCATCGGCCTGGGCGTGCACGAGGACATTGATCTCACAAATTTTTCCTCCGACGCGACGCGCTTCGTTTTCGAAATCGAACTGGATAGTGATTTCTCGGATCAGGCCGAAACATCTGAGCGCAAGCAGCACGGCAAACTGACTCGCAAGTGGAAGCACTCTTCCTCGAGCCGGGCTGAACTGGTTTGGGATTACCGTGCTTCCCATCGCTACTCGCACCAGGGAAATCGTGGCGTTGCTCGCATTCACCGCGGACTGATCGTTCAGGTGGAGAAGGCGGACTCTCCGGCTACCTACCGCAGTTCCCGGCTGCGGTTCGAGATTCGCCTGAAGCCTCACGAATCCTGGCACACCTGTATCAAGTTCATCCCGGTATTCGAAGGAAAAAAGCAGCAGCCACTCTACGATTGCCGGCAATTTTTCGGAACTCGCAACGAACTGGACCGCAAGCGCCAGCTCTTCATCCAGGAGGCTACTCATTTCGAAACCAAGGAACAGCCGAATTTGTCTACGACTGTCGAATCGGCGCTGAATCAGGCCACGCATGATCTGGCGGACTTGCGGCTGCCCGATATAGACCACGGCGACAGGGCCTGGGTGATGGCCGCAGGGCTTCCGATTTACATCGCACTTTTCGGGCGCGATACTCTCACCGCGAGTTGGCAGGCTGCTTGTCTATCTCCTGCGATGATGCGCGGCACCCTTCTGGAATTGCCGCGGTGGCAAGGAAAGGTCGTCAACGATTGGCGCGACGAGCAGCCCGGACGCATGCTGCATGAAGCTCACACTGGGCCATTGGCCGCTCTTTATTACAACCCGCGTTCAAGATATTACGGGGCAGCCACCACGTCTTCTTTCTATCCAGTCGTGGTATCCGAGCTATGGCACTGGACGGGGGACCGCAGCTTTGTCCAACCGCTCTTGAAGCCCGCTCTCCTTGGTTTGCAATGGAAGGATAAGTATACGGACCGGTATGGGGATGGACTGTACGATTACGAGTCACACTCTTCGCAAGGGAATAAAAATCAAGGTTGGAAGGATTCGGGGGACGCGATCGTTTATGAAGATGGACGCCAGGTTGATCCGCCGATTTCCACTTGTGAGGAGCAGGCTTTCGTCTATGTTGCCAAGCTCCGCATGGCAGAGATGCATTGGTTCATGGGGGACCGCGATCTGGCGGGGCGCATGTTCCACGAAGCCACAGAATTGAAGAAGCGATTCAACGACCGCTTTTGGATGCCCGATAAGAACTATTTCGCGCTCGGCCTCGATTCAAAGCGACAGCAAATCAAATCCATCAGTTCGAATCCGGGGCATCTGCTGGCATGTGGCATTCTTTACAACGAGCTCGCAGCGCCGGTGGTCCGCCGCCTGATGCAACCTGACATGTTCAGCGGCTGGGGAGTGCGCACGCTATCTGCAGATCATCCCGCTTTCGATCCCTACAGCTATCACCGCGGTTCGGTTTGGCCGGTAGAGCATGGAAGCTTTGCCATGGGCATGATGCGCTTCGGCCTCATCAAGGAACTTCATACCATGGCGCGCGCCATCTTTGAAGCTAGCGCGCTTTTTGATTTCAACCGGCTGCCGGAGTGCTTCAGCGGACACCAGCGCGACGCCGACCATCCCTTTCCGGCGTTCTATCCCAAGGCCAATTCTCCGCAAGCATGGTCTGCTGCCAGTGTTTTTTCTATTGTGCAGGCGATGCTGGGGCTATATCCGTTCGCTCCGTCCAACACTCTTTTGCTCGATCCTCAGCTGCCAGACTGGCTTCCCGAACTCACGGTCAGGAATTTGCACGTTGGCAAGGCCGTCATCAGCATCCGTTTCTATCGCAAAGGGAAGAACACGCACTTCGATGTGCTGGAAAAACGCGGCCGGTTACACGTTTTACGGCAGCCAAGTCCCTGGTCTCTGTCAGCGGGTGTTGGCGAACGTATTAAAGATGTGATGGAAAGTTTGATTCCCTAAAGATTACGAGGTGCAATCATGAAGAATCCTATAGGCAAAACAAGTTGGGCAATTGCTGAAGGCTACATTCCAGAATCGAGCCACGGCCCTGAACCGGAGATGCTGAGCCACGAGACTGCCTGCATCCTAAATACGAGCGAGCAGGAAGCGCACGTGCAAATCACGATCTATTTTTCGGATCGAGATCCGGCAGGCCCCTACCGGCTCACGGTTCCGGCCAAGCGCACCAAGCATGTTCGATTTAACGATCTGAAGGATCCGGAGCCGATTCCGCGAGGAACCGATTATTCCAGCACCATTGAATCGGACGTCCCGATCGTGGTGCAGCACACCCGATTGGATTCTCGGCAGGCGGCGAACGCGTTGCTGAGCACGATCGCGTTCGCGGCATGAGGGCTCTGCGGCGGTGATGGGTCACGGCACGATTTCTCAGCTTGCGGCCGCTTTTCGGGTGAACATCACTCCCTCAAATGGCATCTCTAATAGGAACTCAGACTCGTGGAAGGTGGTTTGTTTATGACGGCATCGGATGTACTTGTCGAAAAACTGATCGACTGGGGTGTGGAGGTGATCTTCGGCCTTCCCGGCGATGGCATTAATGGCGTGATGGAGGCCCTGCGAACCCGGCAGGACAAGATTAAATTTATTCAAGTCCGGCACGAAGAAGCCGCAGCTTTTATGGCCTGCGGCTATGCGAAATTTACGGGAAAATTGGGCGTGTGCCTCGCCACGTCGGGTCCCGGCGGCATTCATCTGCTCAACGGCCTTTATGACGCCAAACTCGACGCTCAGCCCGTACTGGCCATCACCGGCCTGCAGTTTCACGACCTGATCGGAAGCCATACCCAGCAGGACGTGGCACTGGACAAACTTTTCATGGATGTAGCGGTGTTCAACGAGCGCATCATGGGCGCGACGCACGTGGAGAACATGACCGACCTGGCTTGCCGCACCGCGCTTGCCTATCACGGGGTAGCGCACCTCACCATTCCCGTCGATTTTCAGGACCAGGAGGTCAAATCCAGCGATCGTTCGAAGCGCAACATTGCTCATCACAGCTCCGATGTCTACGCGCGCAGCGCCCGGCTCCCCAATCGCATGGACATTCAGAGAGCAGCCGACATCCTGAATGGCGGCAAGAAGGTGGCCATCCTCGCCGGCCGAGGCGCGCTCCAGGCCACGGATGAACTCGAAAAGACCGCGGAATTGCTGGGGGCTCCAATCATTAAGGCCCTGCTCGGCAAAGGCGCAGTGCCGGATGACAGCCCGTACACCACGGGCGGAATTGGTCTTCTCGGAACCAAGCCTTCGCAAGAGGCGATGGAAGATTGTGACACCCTGTTCATTGTGGGAAGTTCGTTCCCGTACATCGAATTCATGCCCAAGCCCGGCCAGGCCAAAGGCGTGCAGATCGAACTGGATCCCAAACGGATCGGTCTGCGGTATCCGGTGGAAGTTGGCTTGGTCGGTGACAGCGCAAGTTGCCTGCAGGAACTGATCCCACTGCTTCGCCGCAAGGAAGACCGCGGCTTTCTCAATGCCGCTCAGGCTGGAATGAAAGATTGGTGGGAGTTGATGGAGAAACGCGGCACACGCACCGACAAGCCGATGAAGCCGCAGGTGGTAGCGTGGGAATTGGGAAAGGCGCTGCGCAGCGATGCGATTGTCAGTTGCGACAGCGGCACGATCGCCACTTGGTGGGCCCGCCAAGTGGTGGCCAAGCGTGGCCAGATGCACACGCTTTCCGGGAACCTCGCGACCATGGCTCCCGGACTGCCCTACACCATCGCGGCGCAGGTAGCCTATCCCAATCGGCAGTGCGTGGCCTTCGTCGGGGACGGCGGCTTTTCCATGTTGATGGCCGACTTTGTTACCGCGGTCAAATACAAGCTGCCCATCAAAGTCGTCATCATCAAGAACAACACGCTGGGACAGATCAAGTGGGAGCAAATGGTGTTTCTGGGAAATCCGGAATACGCAGTGGATTTGCACCCGATCGATTTCGCCGAATTCGCGCATGCCTGCGGAGGCATCGGCTTTGCGATAGAAGACCCAGCTGACTGCGCTCGGACGATGACGGAGTTCCTCAATGCGCCCGGCCCGGCAGTTCTGCAGGCAGTCGTCGATCCATTCGAACCGCCATTGCCGGCAAAGGTGAAAGCCGAACAGGCGCTGCACTTTGCCGAATCGCTGGCGCGGGGCGAGCCAAACCGCAAGAAGATCGCGCTGACTACCCTCTCGGATCGCGTGCGCGAACTGATCTAATCAATTCCCAGCAGCACTTCGGCCACAGCCGTTGTGCTGCTGGTCATGTTTCGCTGAGCGACAATCGTTTGAGGGCGACCTTTGCCGCATGGTAGCCGCACATGCCATGGACGCCGCCGCCCGGTGGCGTTGATGACGAGCAGATGAATACATTTGTCGCGGACGTCGCATAGTGCCGCCATGTCGGCCTGAACAGAAATTGCCGGATATCCATGGCGCCGCCCCCGATGTCTCCCCCTACAAGGTTCGCATCCATCTTCTCCAGATCCGCAGGCTTCAACACGCTTCGGGCCAGAACAGTATCGCGAAATCCCGGAGCGAAGCGTTCCACCTGCCGCTCGACCTTATCCAGCATGTCGATATTCGATCCGTGCGGGACATGGCAGTATGCCCAGGCAGTGTGCTTGCCCGCCGGGGCACGCGAAGGATCAAACAAAGTAGGCTGCACAAACAGAACGAATGGAAGTTCTGAGATCTGTCCGTTGCGGGCAGCTTTTTCTGAGGCTGCAATCTCTTCGAAGCTGCCTCCCAAGTGCACGGTGGCCGCCCCCGAGCACTCAGGCGCTGTCCACGGAACCGGACGATTCAACGCATAGTCCACCTTGAAAACTCCCGGCCCATACCGAAATTGCTGCAAACTGCGCTTGTAGCTTTCGGTGAAGCTTTTCCCACCGATCTTCAAAAGCTGCTGCGGAGTTACGTCACACAAAATGACGGAATAATCCGACAGGTCCTCCAGAGACTCAACTCGTGACGATGTGCGGACGCTGCCACCGAGCGTTGTCAGATAACTGCAGAGGGCTTTCGTGAGCGACTGCGATCCGCCGCGCGGAATCGGCCAACCTACCGCGTGAATGCTGATCGCCATCAGCAGGCCGAACACTCCACTTAGAGGCTCATCGAGGGCCAAAAAAGAGTGCGCAGCCAAGCCGGCAAACAATGCCCGTATACGTTCACTGCGGAAGCGGCGCGCAATTCCTTTCGCCGTGCTGACCGCGTGGACGCCGAATTGCGCCATCAGCCAGGGATGCTTTGGAATGATGGGAACCGGGCCGAGGACCTCAGGAGCAAACTCGGTCCAATGCTGGACAAACGGCCGCATCAGCGCGCGCCACGCCGGCCCATCCGTCCCGAGGTCTTCCTCCGCCTGGTCGAGGTTGCGGTGCAACAAGGTTGCGGTAGTGTCGTCGTGCGGATGGGCGAGCGCTGCGGGGGAGTGAATCCATTCCAGCCCGTGCTCCTGTAATGGCAGCGATGAGAAAAAAGGTGAGCCGACCCCGAGTGGATATACGGCGGATCCGAAGTCATGCCGGAAGCCCGGCTGCGTCAGTTCGAGCGTGCGGACCGCTCCTCCAGGAATCGCCTCCGCTTCGAACACCTCAACCGCAAGCCCGGCCTGGGCAAGGACGATTGCCGCCGCCAAGCCATTCGGCCCGGAACCCACCACGCACGCTTTGCGAGTCGCTGACATCGGGAAAGATTGGGTAATTGGGGAATTGAGTAATTGGGTAATTTAAGGATCGCTACGCCCAGGAGTCGGGCTTTTCAATTACAAAATTACTCAATTTCTCAATTACCCAATTTCTCAATCTTCTCGTCCTCTCGGCTGTGCCGTCGGCCATTCGATTACGTGCACCTGGCCGTCCGGCATCTTCTCCAGGGTTGGCGCATACAGCCCTCGCAGTTCCCGGCGCCACCACATTCCAGTGTGCCGCCTTTCTTCCATCGTCGTAAACCAGTATTGCCATAACAGAACTCGAATCTCACGCGGAGGCTGGTTCGGAAAGGGATTACCCGCAAACAACTTCAGCACATCCTTATCGTTCGACAGTAGCTGCACCTCGGTATTCGGCACAATGGGATAGTCTCGCCACGACCCCAAAGATGCAAACCACAGGTTCCAATCAAAGCGCGGCTGATACGGTGCATAGATTCGCGGAGGCTGATTCAACGCTTGCGGCTTGTAGCGATACGGATACGGCACCCAATTCTGTACATCGTTCGATCCCTGAAACTCGATTTCATAGCGCCCGCGTGTCATGACAGCGAACAACCCGTATTGATTGGCGATGCGAAACGGTTCCAGAGCGACAACCGGGGAAGAGGGCAGGCGCGCGTTCGCCAGCATCTCGGCCGTGGTCGCGTAAAAGATCCAGAACAACATCACAGACGTTACCGCTACCCGCACGAATTTCCACGGACTGCTCAGCTTGTGCCACCATCGTTCGGGACTAGCAACGCTAGTAGCCGGGAGTGTAAATTGATTCCGCAGCCGAGTACTCCAACCTGCGGGTAAGATGCCCAGAACGAAGCGATCGTCTAATAGAAACACACCCAGCGCAAGGACGAGGTAGTTCAGAAACGTGTAGTTGGCCGTCAGGATCACGCCAATCTGCCACGGCGTCACGATGAAAAAACATGCGATCCGGAAACGCCGGGGAAGAAATAGCATCCATACAAACCCGAGTTCCAGCGATAGAGTCGCCCAAACAGTGGCCGCATGAAACCAGTGCGGGAGGTGCTGCACGTACCAGCCGATCCATGTCGGCAAAGGGCCGTTCTGGTAATACTCGTCCATGGCGGTGAAGTGACGCCATTCCGGATCGCCGCTCGTCAACTTCACCACTCCCGATTCGAAATAAATGCGGAACCACTCCCAAAGCAGCAGGAGCCAACTGGCGCGCGGGCCCGGATAGGAGCGCCCGAATCCAGGGCGCAAACCTTTCGGCGCGAGAAATAAGCAAAGGAAGCCGGCCTCGAGCAGCATGCCATCCGACTGGTAGCTGGAGAAATCCTGCGCTGCGGCAATGAACGACAAGAAGAGCACGAAGCAAATCGCCAGCATGCCGCGAGGCCAGAGATTCAGAACCAGCAGGACGGAAGCTGCCAATCCCACCCAGCACAACGCATCGAGGATTCCGTTCGCGCTCGACCACCACAGCAGCGTCGGTGCGTACCAGATCCGCAGCCAGGGCCCCAGCGATTGCGCTACAGCCTGAAGATAAGGACCGGCGGGCAGGATTCCATTTGGACCGATGAGACCGCGAATCTGAAACAGCAGCGAGTAGAAAGCGGAAAAATAGATGATGCCCAAGGCGCGAAGAAACAGCCAACGGGGAACGAGACGATCCTGCGCTCCCTGCTCCGCATCGAAAAGCCAGGAGATCGCGGAGGCTGCCGACCAGCGCATGATGGCCGCATTATACGGAGTAGGTACGCGTGTGGTAATACAGCAGTTTCTTCACTGCGGCCTCGGCGGTTCTTCTCCGCGAGCTCTGGTAAAAAGATCTTAACCGCCGAGGACGCCGAGGATTCGCAGAGTTCGCTGAGAATGTCGTGGGCAGAGAAGCAAGCTGAGCCATCAGGGAACTACTGCCTTGCTCTTGCTCATTGTTCCGCGCGCGGCGGCGACCGCCTCCACCAATTCCCGCGCCGAATCTGTAATCTTCTGCAGGTTGCCATCGCGCAAGGCGGCCGCGTCGACTAGATCGCTGCCAACTCCCAGGGCGAATGCCCCGGCCGCTATAAATTCGGCTGCATTGGCCGCATTCACGCCTCCGGTCGGAATGAGGGCAGCGTTCGGAAATGGACCCTTCAGTGCCTTCAGATATTTTGCTCCGCCAACGTTGCCGCAAGGAAAAATCTTGACCAACTTCGCTCCATGCTCCTGCGCATTCATCAGTTCCGTGGGGGTCAAGGCCCCGGGAATGGCCAACTTCTCAGAAACGCGAGCGACCGAAAGGACCGACAGCGCCAGCCCCGGACTCACCAGAAATTCTGCTCCGGCGCGAACGCAAGATTCTGCCTGCTCCGCCGAAGCCACCGTCCCCGCGCCCACCAGCACGCGGCTCCCATACTGCTGCACGACTTCGCGAATCACCGTCACCGCGTTGGGCACGGTCATCGTGATCTCGACCACCGGGATGCCGCCGGCGCAAATCGCCTCCACCGCGCGCGTTGCCTCCGTCACCGAACTCGCCCGCACCACCGGTACGATGCCGATCTCTGCAATCCTGCGAACTACATCATCAATGCTCATGTCTTTCCTTCAGCGCAACCCGTCTTCAGCGCTCGATGCGCGCAGTCTTTGATGTCATTGCCTGCAATACTTCGGCCATCGTGGCCATAGTTGTGTCGCCCGGAGTGGTCATCGCTAGTGCGCCATGCGCTGCGCCGCATTCCACCGACCATTGCGGATCTTTCCCGGCTAACATTCCATAAATCAGGCCCGACGCAAAGGAATCTCCGCCGCCCACTCGATCGTAGATTTCCAGATTCTCCCGCACCGGAGCTTCGTAGAATTTGCCGTCACAGTAACACAACGCTCCCCAGTCGTTCACTGTCGCAGTTTTGGCATTGCGTAGTGTCGTGGCAATCACAGAAAGCCCGGGATATTCTTTCACTACCTTCTCGATCATGTGCTTGAACCCGGCGGATTCGACCTTGGAGTGATGCTCATCAAGCCCAGACACTGCAAAACCCAAGGACGCCGTGAAATCCTCTTCATTCCCAAGCATCACATCCACCAGCGGCGCGAGGAGGCGATTGACTTCCTGCGCCTTCGATTTGCCGCCAATCGCCTTCCACAGGGAGGCGCGGTAATTCAGGTCGTAAGAAACGATCGCGCCCGCTTGTTTTGCTGCCCGCATCGCTTCCTCTGCCACGAGTGGAGTCGTCTCTGACAGGGCGCAAAAGATTCCCCCGGTATGAAGCCAGCGCGCGCCATCTTTGGAAAAAATCTGGCCCCAGTCGATCTCGCCCGGCCTCATCTGCGAGATGGCGGTATGCCCACGGTCGGAGCAGCCCAACGCCGCGCGCATGCCGAATCCTCGTTCGGTGAAATTCAAGCCGTTGCGCACCGTGCGCCCTACTCCGTCGTAGGGCACCCACCGGACATACTTCTGGCTCACGCCACCTTGGAGCATCAGATCTTCCACCAGACGCCCCACCTGATTATCCGCAAGCGCCGTGACAATCGCAGTGTCCATCCCGAAGCAGCGGCGCAATCCGCGCGCAACGTTGTATTCCCCGCCGCCCTCCCAGGCGCGGAAATGCCGGGTCGTGGAGATCCGCCCGTCACCGGGATCCAGCCGCAGCATGACTTCACCCAGGCTGACCAGATCCCATACGCATCCTTCCTTCGGCCTGATCTTTAGCTTTCCCATAGATCACGAATAATGAATCATAATGGAACCGGGCTCAACCGAGTACGTAACCAGTGAGCGACACCCAAACCGCGGCCGGAGAGCCACCGTCCGACCTAAACGTTGCCCGGAATTTGTAGATTCCTTCATGCTGGTTGTATATATATTTCGCGGACTCTAACATCCATCAGCACTCACTGGGAAGAGTCCGCCAATCCTCGCCTTAGGAGACCCAATGCCACGAAAGACGCTGCACTTTTTGTTAATGATTTTCGGAGTGATGCTAATCGCTGTATTTGCCGGGCCGGCAAGCCAGGCGCAAGAGCACAAAGCCATCAACCTCGGTTCGGCCTCAGGCCTTCCCTTCAGCGACGGAATTGTTGCCGGGAACACGCTTTACATCGCCGGCCAGGAAGGCAGCGATGAAGGTGGCAAGTTGGCCTCCGGAGGCATCGCGGCAGAAACCAAGGCTGCTCTCGCCAACATCGAAAAAGTCGTAAAAGCAGCTGGTTTCGAAATGAAGGACATCGTTTCGGTCACGGTGTATCTATCCGACATCCACGATTTTCCGGAGATGAACAAGGTCTACAAAGGCGTTATGCCAGACCCTAAGCCGGCGCGGGCGACAATTCAGGCGGCTGCTCTGGTCAACAATGCGAAAGTCGAGATCGCGGCCATTGCCGTAAAGCAGAAGTAATGAAGACGCGGAATCACGCGGCAGAACGCGTGACTCCTAAGCCGGGCCCGTCGGGGAGGATGAGCTTGCCTTTTTCAACTCTAACGCCCCGGTAGGGATCGTTTGCGATCAGCAGATTTCCGTCGAGGTCGGCGTAATCCACGAGCGGGGACAGATGTGCCGCCGCGGTCACGCTGACTGAACTCGACACCATGCAGCCGAGCATGGTTTTCATGCCCAGCGATTTGGCCATATAGATCATGCGCAGCGATTGCTGAATGCCGCCGCATTTATCCAATTTCACGTTGACGCCGTCATAAGCGTCCACCAGCTTGGGAATGGCTTGGACGTTCACCGCGGCCTCATCTGCAATGATCGGCAGATGGACGCGCTGTCTCACCCAGCGCGTCTCTTCCAGCATCTCCGCCGGCATCGGCTGCTCGATGAATTCCACTCCCTGGGACTCCAGCCAGTTAATTTTGCGGACTGCTTCTTCTTTATCTTTCCAGCCCTCGTTGGCGTCGACGCGCAAAGGTTTTTTCGTTACAGCGCGCACCGCTGCCAGGGTCGCCTCGTCGGAATCCAGCCCAACTTTGATCTTGAGCACGGGAAAGGCCTCGGCTTCCTGCACCTTTTGTTTCGTGCTTTCCGGAGTATCAATTCCGATGGAGAACGTCGTGATGGGAGCGTCCGCCGGATCCAGCCCGAGAAGCCGGTACAACGGGACATTCATCTTCTTGCCGACCCAGTCGAGCAGAGCGATATCGAGCGCCGCCTTGGCCGCAAACTGCCCCGGCATCTGGTGCGCGACCTGTGCCATCACTTTTTCAAAATGCCAGGGATCGGCGCCTTGCAGCAATGGCATGATCGCGGCAATAGCCTTAGCGCCGTCCTCCGCATTTTCGTGATAGCGGACGATGGGCGCGCCTTCGCCGACTCCCGTCACGTCATCACTGCTCAAACGCACACTGATGGTGTCGCGAAATTCGCTCGACGACATGGTCGTCGTCCACGTGTGCCGGAGCTTCAGCCGAGTCACGCTCGTCTCCCACGTGCAAGATCCGCGCGCTGCCGCCGATGGAGGAAGGCTACCCAGCCTTACCAGGGCAAAACCTGCTCCTGCTGCTCCGGTACTCTTAAACCATTGGCGACGATTCATTGCCCCTCCGACCCTGAACTCCGGCGCCCCCGTCATTCCGCACAACGGATCCGAGCGCGCTGGCCAAACCAGCTAGTGTATCCGCACGCGGGTATGATGGCCACCTCGCGCCCGACGCTCCAAGTCGTGACTCTGTGCCTGTGATTGAGATACCTTATTGGGTTGGTGAGAGGTCGCAGGCGCTAGCGGATGGGAAATGCGGGCTATCGCCGCACTCGCTGGCACAAACTTGCAGGAGAGAATATGTCGGAGCTCGCATTACTCGGTGGCAGCAAAGCAAAGCATAAATCGTTCCCGCCTTGGCCCCAGTACGACGAAAGCGAGCGCCGCGCTCTGGAAGAAGTTCTGGAAAGCCGCGTCTGGTGGCGCACCCCGGGGACCAAGACACTTGAATTCGAGCAGGCCTTCGCCACGTATCACGGCGCCCGGCACGGAATCGCCGTCACCAACGGAACTGCCGCCCTTGAAGTCACAATGGCCGCTCTCGGCGTGGGGCAGGGCGATGAGGTCATCGTCCCCAATTTCACCTTCATCGCGACTGCTAGCGCCGTGCTCTTTGCCAACGCCTTGCCTGTGCTGGTCGACGTTGATCCCCATAGCTACTGCCTCGATCCAGCCCTGACCGAAGCGGCTATCACGCCGAGAACCAAAGCCATCATCGCGGTCCATATGGGAGGACATCCCGCCGATCTCGACCGCTTGCAGGAAATCGCCAAGCGTCACGGGATCGCTCTCGTGGAGGATTCCGCCCACGCGCACAGCAGCGAGTGGCGCGGGCGAAAGATCGGTACCTTCGGCACCGCTGCAAGCTTCAGTTTTCAGGCCAGCAAACTGATGACTGCCGGAGAAGGCGGGATGATCATCTCCAATGATGACGGCTTCGAGCGGTTGGCGCGCTCCGTTCACGATTGCGGCCGCATGCCCGGGGAGTGGTTTTATAGTCACTTCATTTATGGCTCGAACTACCGCCTGAGCGAATGGCAGGGCGCCGTCCTCAAGGTCCAGCTTGGCCGCCTCGAAGAGCAGACGATTCACCGCCATCGCAATGGCCGCCTGCTCGACGGACTGCTCGGCGATATTCCCGGAATCACACCGCAAATCTGCGATCCGCGCTGCACCCGTAATGGCCACTACGCCTACATCTTCCACGTGGATTCGAAGCAGTTCGCCGGCATCTCGACCGAGAACTTTATCGCCGCTTTGAATGCTGAGGGGATCCCGACGCAGGCCAGTTATCCGCCTCTCCACGAACTCGATTGCTTCCGCAATGGTGAATATCGCAAACGCCTGAGCGGAGCGCAGGCCACCGAGCCGCATGCGTTCCTGAAGCAGCCCTTCCCGCACACCCAGCGCGCGGCCTGGGAGACCGTGTGGATTCCGCAGTTCGCCTTGTTGGGCGACGAAGAAGATATGAAGGAAATCGCTAATGCGATCCGCAAGATTCAGAGCAATGCAAGTGAGATTGCCGCCAACGCGTCCAAGGCGACCGCGGAAAGCATCGCCCGCTGAATGTCAATGGCCGAGGATCGTATCGGGGTTGGAACAATCCCTGGCGATTGCCGAACGGCACGGTTCTACCTGATTGCTTTGGCTGCCGGACAAAGCATTATGGGCCACTGAACGAAGCTCAACAGCCGGGCAAGATATACTTTCTTTTTTGTAACTGAAATCCCCTCAGCCCAACTCAGGAGCTTTCTCATGCAAAGCCGCGTCACCGGCACGACCATGCCCGTCCTGGAATTCATGCTCGAACCCAATGAGTCCATCATCTCGGAAGCGGGAGAACTCTCCTGGATGGGCAGTTCGATTCAGATGACCACGCACACGCAATTCGCCGGTGGTGGAGGGCTGTTCGGGGTGATCAAGCGCGTGGCCGGCGGCGGTTCCATTTTCATGACCGAATACCGCGCCTTCGGCGCTGCCGGAGAACTCGCTTTTGCTACCAAGCTTCCCGGCCACATCGTGCCCGTGGAAGTCTCGCCGGCGCACGAATATATGATTCACCGCCACGGTTTCCTCTGTGCCACGCCGCAGATTCAGATTGGAGTCGCCTTCCAGCAATCGCTTGGCGCAGGCATCTTCGGCGGCGAGGGCTTCCTCCTGCAAAGACTGAGCGGACAGGGAACCGCCTGGCTCGAACTCTCGGGTGAACTTGTCGTGCGCGATCTTCAGCCGGGCGAAACTCTGCGGGTGCATCCCGGCCACGTCGGCGCGTTTCAGGCCAGTGTCTCCTTTCAGATCACGACTGTGCCCGGCATCAAGAATATGATCTTCGGCGGCGACGGAATCTTTCTCGCCTCCCTTACCGGCCCGGGAAGAATCTGGCTGCAGACTCTGCCCATCTCCAAACTCGCCCATGCCATCGAAAGGTACATTCCGCGCGAAGCCAGCCGTCAAACGGTGGAAGGTGGGGTCGTTGGAGGCATCGTCGGCTCAATCCTAGACAACATGAGGTAGATGAGGTTTTAAATCTTTGGTTCCCACAATTTAGGGGTTGGTTTCTCCGTGTCCTCCGCGAATTCCTCTGCGATCCCTGCGGTTCAAGGTTTGTAACCATGCAGGTCCTGAGAATTTAACGCCCTCAGGTAAACTGATACCAGCAACCCTCATGATTAACGCCAAGCGCATTGCGGTCGTCATGCCCGCCTACAATGCGGAAAAGACGCTCGAGGTGACGGTGAAGGAACTTCCCGACCTCGTGGATATCCGTATTCTCGTCGACGACCAGAGCCACGACGCGACCGTCGCCCTGGCCCGCCGCTTGGGCCTGCACGTGTTTCAGCATGACCGCAACTACGGCTACGGACGCAACCAGCAAACCTGCTACCGCGAAGCTTTGGCCGCCGGAGCCGACGTGGTCATCATGCTGCACCCCGATTACCAGTACACTCCCCTGCTGATTACCGCCATGGCCAGCATGGTGGCCTACGACGTTTACGATGTCGTGCTGGGATCGCGCATCATCGGCGGACGCGCGCTGCTCGGCGGCATGCCGCTTTACAAGTACATTTCCAATCGCTTGCTCACCGCGTTCGAGAACCTGTTTCTTGGCGTGAAGCTGTCCGAATATCACACCGGATACCGCGCCTTCAGCCGTAAAGTTCTCACCGAAGTGCCGCTGCTCGAAAACTCCGACGACTTCGTGTTCGATAACCAGATGCTCGCGCAGTGCGTGTACTTCGGCTTTCGCATCGGGGAAGTTTCCTGTCCCACGAAATATTTTGAGGAAGCCTCCTCCATCAACTTCCGCCGCAGCGTGAAGTATGGATTTGGCGTGCTGGCGACGACTCTGCAGTTTACGCTGCAGAAATTCGGCCTGATTCACCTGCCCCGCTTCAGCCACAAAGGCCGCAAGCTAGAAGCCGCCGACGAAACCTATTACGCCTCCCCCAACGAAAGTGCGCGTCCGGTTTAGCCCATTGAGCATGCGCCCCAGAATGAAGATCGTGGCCCTGCTGCTGTTGCTGACCGTCGGCGCCATTCTGGTGCAGGGATATCATCCCGGCCTCGAAGACGATGCCTATTATCTCGCCGCCATTAAGCACGACCTGAACCCGGCGCTGTTCCCGCACGACGCAGCCTTTTTTCAGGTGCTTTTTCAGGCAACTATATTCGACAAAATGATTGCGGGATCTCTGCGCCTGACTCACTTACCCTTGGGCTGGGGAATTTTCCTCTGGCAGTTCGTCGCCACGTTTCTGATTCTGTGGGGATGCTGGCGCATCGCTCGCCGCTGCTTCCAGGAAGAGTACGCGCAATGGGCCGCGGTCACGATGGTGGCCGCCCTACTGACGCTTCCGGTTTCGGGCTCCGGATTGCTTTTGACAGACCAACACTTGCAGCCGCGATCGCTGGCCACTGCGCTGATCTTGGCCGCTATCGTTGCGGTGCTCGACGGCCGAAAGTGGCTGGCGGCGATCTTGCTGGCAGTGGCCTTTCCGCTGCACCTCAACATGGCTCCCTTCGGAGTCTCTTATTGCGTTTTTCTGGGGTGGAGCCCGCAGAAAAAAATACAACCAAGTTACGCCGCTGTGGCGGCAGCCATGGCTTTTCCCCTGCAGTGGGTCTTCGAACCTGCCAACGATACCTGGCGCCGGGCGGAAGCTACCCGCAGTTTCTATTTTCTGCTGCACTGGCACTGGTACGAATGGCTGGGGATCATCGGCCCGCTGGTGATTGTTTGGTGGTATCGCCGCCTCGCGGTGGGCCGCGGCTCGACCGTTCTCGCGAAAGTTTCCGAGCGCACGGTCTATTTCGGCGTCTTTCAGTTCGCAGTCGCGCTCGTGTTGATGCTGCCATCACGTCTCGAGCGCCTTCGCTCGTTCGAGCCCATGCGCTTCTTGCATCTCCTGTATCTGTTATTCGTCTTACTCACGGGGGGCTTGCTGGCGCGCTATTTCTTGAAGCGCAGCGTCGTGCGTTGGCTGATTTTGTTCGTGCCCCTGAGCTTCGGAATGTTCTATGCGCAGCGTCAGCTCTATCCCGCAACCGCTCACCTGGAATTGCCGGGCGTGCCCACGCGTAACCCATGGATCGAGGCTTTTCAATGGATCAGCCACAACACTCCGGTGGATAGCTATTTCGCCCTGGACCCCGATTACATGGAAATGCCGGGCGAAGATGCCCACGGTTTTCGCGCTCTGGCTGAGCGCAGCGTTTTGGCAGACGCGATCAAAGATCCCTGTATCGTTGTTCGGGTTCCCAGCCTGGGCCCGCGCTGGCTGCACGAGATGAACGCACAACAAGGATGGCGAAATTTTCAGAGACAAGACTTCCAGCGTCTCAACGAAGAATTCGGAGTCAATTGGGTTCTGGTCCCAAGCCCGGGCGTCGAGGGAATGCAGTGCCCATATAACAACGGCAGTCTTGCGGTCTGTCGTGTGGAATGAATCGCGAAAACGTAGCGCCGGCGTCTCGCCGGCTGTCCGGCGCCACGCCGCCGGCCTAGCTTTCGATCCGAGCCCGAGTGGAGATCTCCCGCCCCAGCAACGACTCCTCCGAAGGCGAAAGCGGCTCGTCAAAGCCCAGCGTCTCCCGCACAAAATACAGTGGCCGCCGTTTGTTCTCCGCGTAGCTTCGTCCCAGATACTCGCCGAGAACTCCCAGGCACAATAACTGAGCTCCCCCAACCAGCAGAACGGCGAGCAATACCCAAGCCCAAGGCGAGATCCAGCGTCCTTGCGCCAGCCCGAAGGCGACCGCAATCAATGCAGCCAGAAGTGCCATAGAAGAACTCGTTACGCCCAGCACCGTCGCCAGCCGTAAAGGAGCAATCGAGAACGACAAGATGCCATCGGCCGCAAACTTAGCCATTCGCAGCAACGTGTATTTCGAATCGCCGGCGTGCCGCGCTGCCCGCTCATACGGCAGGGATACCTGCTTGAATCCTGTCCAACTCACCATGCCGCGCACAAATCGGTCGCGCTCGGGCATAGACACCAGGGCATCCACGACTTTACGATCAAGCAGCCGAAAGTCGCCCGAATCCAGCGGAATTTCAATCTCCGACAGCCGGTTGATGAAGCGATAGAACCATTTGGCAGTGAGGGTCTTGAAGGCGGTCTCGCCTTCCCGGCGGCTGCGTGTTCCGTACACCACATCGTTGCCCTGGCGCCAGAGGTCGACCATCTCCCCGATAACCTCAGGGGGGTCCTGCAGGTCGGCGTCAATCAGAACGACGGCGGCGCCACGCGCATATTCCAATCCCGCCGTGATGGCGATCTGATGGCCAAAATTTCTCGATAACCTGACAATGCGAAGGCGGGTATCCGCCGCGTGCAGACCGGTCAAAACCTGTGGCGTACCGTCCCGGCTGCCATCATCCACGAAAATTATTTCGAACGAACAGCCGATCTGCTCCAGGCTGGCAGTTAACCGTCGCGCAGTTTCCGGCAGCACCGCTTGCTCGTTGAAACAAGGAACAATAACAGTGATCTCGGGTTTAGGCCCGAACGACGCTAAGTGCATTCCTGGAAACTCCGTAAAAGGCCAAGAAGTTGAAGTATTTCCTTATGATACGCTAGCTTTTCGCGATTTCACCAGGCAAACCAGCCCGCTAGTAACCGCCTTGGGCCGAGATTCGGCTCTAAAATCTGCAGGTTTTATGAGTTGTAAGCGCGGATTACGGCCCCTATCTCTGCAGAAAAGCGGCCGTCCTGACGATGCAAACTTTGGAAAAAACGGAGATCAGTAAGGGGGCTGCATCGGTGTGGGCTCCGGCTGTGGTCGTGGGGCTCGCCATACGCCTTGCGGTCATTCCATTTCTCTACCACGAATGGATGGACCCGTTCGTAGTGGAGCATTGGGCGTTTGGCCGGGTGGCGAAGTCGATCCTTACTGGTCACGGCTTTGGAAACGTATTTTCAGACAGTGGCCCGACCGCCGTCCTGCCTCCGGTATATGCCTACTTGTTGGCGGGGATCTTTCGGATCTTCGGCGACCACACCGCGACCTCGGTTATCACGGCGCTCGCGATCAATAGCCTGTTTTCGGTGGCCACCTGCGTCCCCGTTTTTCTGCTGGCGCGGCAAGCATTCGGAGCGCGGGTCGCAAAATGGGCCTGCTGGGGCTGGGCGCTTTACCCGTACGGAATCTACTATGGCGCCGACTGGGCGTGGTCTACCTGCCTGGTTATACTCGAACTCGCCTGGTTGTTTCTGTGGGCGTGGCGTTTGGAAAATTCCACCCGCACGCGCGACTGGCTGCTCTTCGGCCTGTTTGGTGGATTTGCCGCTCTGACCGAGCCTATTGTCCTGGCGGTGGTTCCTCTGCTTGCCTTGTTGACGATCTATCTTCGTTATCGACGGCACCGGTCATGGAAAGCTCCGTTGCTGGCTGGAGCGGCCGGCGCGATCCTGATCATTTCCCCCTGGATCATTCGTAATTACGAGGTGTTTCACGAGTTCATCCCCATCCGCGGCGGATTCGGCCTGGAGTTGTATATCGGAAATAACGGGTACTCGAACCGCTGGGTGAACAGCGCGCTGCATCCCAACCACAACGATGAAGAACTGCGAGAGTACGAACGCGTGGGCGAGGTTGCCTACATGCATCACAAGGCCGAGCAGGCCAAGGCGTTCATCCGCAGCCATCCGGGATGGTATGCGTGGATGACTCTGCGCCGCATCGTCTACATGTGGACGGGGTATTGGAGTCTCGACCGCAATTATCTGAAAGACGAACCGCTCGACCCACCCAACATCTTTGTGGATACCACAATGTCTATTCTTGCGCTCCTTGGGCTTCGCCGCGTTTTCCAGCGCGATTCTGCATTAGCAATGCGCTTCGCTATCGTCCTCTTCTTCTTTCCTCTTGCCTACTATTTCTCTCATCCGGAAACCTACTACTTTCGTCCGGTGGATCCGCTGATCGTAGTTCTCGCAGCTGTAACCGTGGCCGGAGGACGTCGGCAGCCGGAAACATAAAGCCGCGTCCCGGAGGCCTCTGAAGGCGAGCAAGATGCCGCGGCGCTACCTCCAGCGCATTGCGGCTTCTTTAGAGTGGGGTTTAACATCTAACTATCCAGATGCCCACGGCAACCGCCTCTGCTATCAAAACCCAACGCTTCACCATCGGTCTCAGCGAGATCCTCAACTTCGCCTACGACGCTTTTTGCAGCAATAAGCTGCAGTTCTCTCTGACATCACTGGCCATGGCTGTGGGCACGGCCTCGGTGATCCTGGTAGTCACGATCGGCCTGACCGGAAAGCAATACATTCTGCGCCAGATTCAGTCCATCGGCGCGAATATGATCTACGCCAATTACCAGGGCGGAACGCAGCGCATCGATTCCACCCCTGATCCCATGACCGCCGAAGATGTCCGCGCGGTACGGGAGCAGGTTCCCAGTGTGGTCGCCGCCTCACCCACGGTTGCGCTGAATGATCGAATCAGCGTAGGAGACGGCAAGCAGCGCGACATTCTCGTTCTGGGAGTCGATCCTGAATACCAGCGGGTCCGCAATCTGGTTATTCTTGCGGGCCGATTCTTTGACGCGGAAGATTCCGCCGGCCACAACAAAGTAGGCGTGATTACCGAAAAACTGGCGCAGAGGCTTTTTGGCTCACCTCAGGGCGCGATTGGGCAAACCATTAAGCTGAGCGCAGGGCTTCCGTTCACAGTCATCGGCGTCTTCAAAGAAAGTGTGGACACCTTCGGCCAGTCGGAGATCCAGGAAGATACCATGCTGATTCCGTATACGGTCAGCCGATTCTTCACGCCCACGGCAGCGGTCTACCAGATTTATTTCTCCGCCGCGAGCCCGCAGGACGTCATCCCGGCAACTGCGGCGATCAAGCGCGTACTGCAATCGCGGCACCGTCCGGAATCGGTCTATAGCGTGGAGAACCTTACGCAACTGCTGGCTGTCGCGGGAAAAATTGCGGATGCCCTGACCGTGATTCTCATTCTGGTTGCGCTGGTCACCTTGTTGGTAAGCGGGATCGGCATCATGAACATCATGCTGGCCACGGTGACGTCGCGTATCCGCGAAATCGGTATTCGTAAAGCGATCGGCGCCACCAACCGGGAGATTCGTTTTCAATTCCTGGCCGAAGCTATCCTGATCTCCATCACTGGCGGCATTGTCGGCATCGTTACCGGTCTCGCTCTTCCCTACTCCGTCCGCTTCTTTACGGATTACCGCTTTCCCATCTCGGGACTGTCGGCGATCATCGCCATCATCGTGTCGTCGATTGTGGGGATCATCTTCGGCACCGTGCCCGCGAGCCGCGCCTCGCAACTAGATCCGGTGGAAAGCCTGCGCTACGAGTAGGCGCCCTTTCGAACTGTCCGATCACCAAACTGCACTGAAGCGGGCTGCCATCAGCCTCCAAAGACCACAAAAGCCGGGCTGGTTGGCCCGGCTTCTTACTGTGGAACTGGTTCGTTCGGTCTTGTTTCGATCGCCGAACACAGCATCTTCAAACTTACTGAACTGCGCGGCTTACAACCCACTCGGCTGGGGAATCTAGCACAGCCCTCTTACATCACCATCGCCAGATTTTCCAACTCGTGCTGGAGCACCGGCAACGCGCAACCGGCCATTTCGACGCGGCCTGCAGCGTCGATCGCCGCGTTCTTTGAAACTCCATACCCCCGGCCCATCAGGAATACCTGCAGTAGTTCTGCCGCTTCATGGGAATCAATCATTCCGCCCTGAAGCAGATCGTTTCTGAGCGCTGCCAATTCGGTCAGCGTGAACCTGTCTTTATCTGTCACCGTCTTCTCGTATGACATGGCCGTCATCACCTCCGACTCCGACCTTCACCCATTAGACTCATCGGCAGTTGTTGAAGTTGCATGCAATTGAACTGCCGCAATTACCCTAAGCATTCCCTGCTGTCTCCAAAATCCTCATATATGCGTTAACCCCTGTAGATATCGAAAGTTTCAGGTAGGCGGCCAATCAAGTCTCGGCTAGAGGAATGCCCTCCGTACCCACAAGTAATCTCGGAATTGACACAAAGTGTCGTTTTCTGGACACGGCTGGCGGTGCTACTGAGACACCGGCGGTGGTGGAAATCAGCCAGGGCCTGGGTCTATTTCGGCGGCTGCAAGACAGGATCATCGGGGCGAGCGGGGCGGTTCTCGATCGTGGCATGGATCGGTCCGCCCCCGTCCATGAGGAAGCTCCGAAAGCCAGTCTTGCGGTAGACCAGCGGTCGAGCGCGTAGCTGGAAGTTTCCTACTCCCGTGCAGCCTGAAGCCGTAGTCTTCGGTGCACCAGGTTCATATTCGAAGATGTATTCGCCACCCCACCCTCTGCTCTCAAAAGTGTCCGGATCGGATGGGCTGACCGCCAAGGACAACAAACCGGCTGCCGTGCAACTCGGCTTGTCATCTCCGGCGGAAGTCCCCAGCGCTGTCAGGTGGGCAGGATAGACGCCCCCGAATTCGGCCGCATACGCCGAGGCTGCTTGATGAATGGTCTGCAGCAGCCAGAGGGTTCCCTTCTCGTTCTCGGTGATACGGTTTGGCGCCTGTCTCAGGAAAAAAGTCAGCATGGTTAAAGCGATGAGGGCATAAGCGCCGTTCGCGACCAGGATCTGCCACTCTCGTTTCTGTGGCGCCACCCTTCGCAATGACCAATAGGCCGCCGCCCCCAAGGCAGCTTGAGCCGCGATGATGATGCCCAGCCCCGACTGAACCCACGCGTTAGCGTCCCAGGAACGGGAGTAGAGGAGCAGCCAGATGGCAGGCATGATCATGGCGCAGCTCATGGCAATGGCGAGGATGAGTGCGGACCGCGGCCGCTTCCTCACGCGAAGAATCACGAACAGGTAGGGCAGCCAAAACGGAGCGCTGAGCAGAGGGCCGCCCTTGGAATTCCCACCCGCGTAGAGATCGAGCCAAAAGATAGCGACCAGGGAGATCAGGGAGAGAGCCGATATGAAGAGGCGTTCGCGAACTGAAAGTGAATGTACCGAAGGGCCGGACGGCGTCACGGGGACGGTCGGAGTCGCCATGAAGTAGAGGATAGCTCAGGCGCAGGTGCGCGATTGCCGGAGCTTAGAGACTCTCGTCCCGACGCCTGTCAGTAGGCGCTACTAGCGGCCTTTACGCCGGCTCCAGGATCTTCTCTTGCGCCTGCTCGATCAGGCTGTCGAACTGTCCGTGATCGAGGCAGACGGCATGCTGGCCGTAGCGAGCCTCTTTCCCGGTGACATGCCAGTACGGCATCCAGCAGAACTGCTTGCCGTCGGCCGCTTGCAGGACCACGAGGAAAGGATAGTAGGTGACTTCCTGTTCGTCTTCCCCGAGCCACGACTCGAGTTTATCGGGCAGAAAGGCCGAGACCACCTTGAAATCGCCGTCTCCGGCGCCGAGCTGAAAATCGAGGTTGACGTGCAGATCCCGCGGCGCGCTGCAAAACGCGCAATTTTCCGGAGCGCTCTTGGAGAAATTGTAAAGAGTTTCGAACAGCTTCTGATGCGTTGGAGATTTTTTATGACATTGAGAGCAGTAAAAATATTGGGTAGCCACGGATCTTTCCTTTCCAGGAAGAATTGTCGACGATTGTGGATTTAGAACTTCAGCAACGGAGAATCTGAAATCTTCAATCTGCAATTCCTCGAACCGCGGACCTGCGGGACGCTTGGGCTAGGGCTCGATCGTCGCCTCATCAATCAACATGATGGGAATGTCATCTTTCACTGGATAGACCCGGTGGCACTGGGTACATTTCAGGCTTTCGGGATTCTGGCGATATTCAAGCGCCTGCTTGCAAGCCGGACAAAGTAGTATTTCCAGAAGGTCTTTGGCAATCATGACGTGTGCATTGTACGACAGGAATGGGGACCGGCATGTGACAGAAATCACAGGAGTGAATTGTTTATTGATAATTGTTTGTTGAAGACCCAACTTCCGTAAGCTCCGAACACAGACGTTCAATCAACATTCAACAATCAACATTCAACAATGCTTCCTCTCAGCGCCTCCGTGGTTGAGCACCGCCTGCCAGTGTAGAATTTTAGAAGCCGGAAGCCCGCAGCCGGGCGCCGGAAGCCCAAATCATGCCTGCCCTCATTCTTGACGGTACCAAGATCGCCCAGGAAATCCGCAGCGAGGTCGCGGCGGAAGTGAAAACCCTCGCTGCGGCTGGAGTCCGTCCCGGCCTCGCAGTCGTACTGGTCGGGCACAATCCCGCTTCGGAAATTTATGTTCGGGGCAAGGTCAAGGCCTGCGAGGAAGTGGGCATCTACAGCGAAAAGCTAACGCCGCCCGAGTCGGTCACCACGACAGAACTACTCTCCGTGATTGATGACTTGAACCGCCGGGACGAGATTGACGGCATTCTGGTGCAGTTGCCGCTGCCGAAACAGGTCGAGTCGAAGAAAGTTCTGCTCGCGGTCGATCCCACAAAAGATGTGGACGGATTCCACCCCATGAACGTGGGATTCCTCTCGACCCAGCGGCCTGGCCTGGTACCCTGCACGCCCGCAGGGGTCCTTGAGATTCTGACGCGGAGCCATATTCCGATCTCCGGGCGCGAGGCGGTGGTCGTGGGGCGCAGCGACATCGTGGGCAAGCCTGCGGCCATGCTGCTCATGAATGCCAACGCGACTGTGACTGTCTGCCACTCGAAGACCCATGATCTGGCGGGGGTCTGCCGGCGCGCTGAGATCCTGGTTGCAGCCATTGGCCGCGCCGGCATGATCACCCGGGACTTTGTGAAGCCCGGAGCGACCGTGATTGACGTGGGCATGAACACCGTGACCGATCCGGCGGAGTTTCAGCGATTCTTTGCCGGCAGCGCGAAGCGGGAAGAGAACTTCCGCAAGAAGGGTTCCGCCTTGATCGGCGACGTCCATCCCGAAGTAGCCGAAGTCGCCGGAGCGATTACGCCGGTACCCGGGGGCGTAGGCCCGCTGACCATCGCGATGTTGATGTTCAACACGGTCAAAGCCGCTAAAATGCGTCGCGGCAATCGCGTCCCCGAATTGTCGCGTGCATAAGATTCACCACGGAGTCGCGGAGGCTCGGAGCAGAATTGTCGATTGTGGATTTTTGATTGAAGAATCGCGAGCAGGTCTCTGTCTAATTCAACAATCAAAAATCGACAATATTTTCCGTGTCTCTGTGGTGAAATGCCTTGGGAGAATATGCTGAAAATCGGCCTCACCGGAGGCATTGCGTCCGGCAAGTCGGTGGTGGGAAAGATGCTTGTCGCTTTGGGGGCATACCTTGTGGAAGCCGACCATATCGCGCATTCGCTGATGCAGCCGGGCGAGGCTGTATACAACGAGGTGGTGCGGCGTTTTGGGCGCGAGATTCTGAATCCCGACGGAACTGTGAACCGCGCTAAGCTGGCAGAAGTTGCCTTTGGCGCAGGTTCCTCAGGCGAGCGTCAATCGCGCATCGAAGAACTCAACCGCATTGTGCATCCGGCAGTGCTTCGCAGCCAGGATGAATGGATGCAGGCCATGGGCTTGCAGGATCCTCATGCGGTTGCCATCGTGGAAGCGGCCCTGATTCTGGAAGCTGGAGCCGGCGACCGGTTTGACCGGCTGATCGTTGTGACCTGCGACCCGGAGCAGCGCGCCAGCCGCTTTGCCGCCCGACAGAAGATCGATGTGGAAACCGCGCGCAAAGAGGTCGCCCGCCGCATGGCAGCGCAACTTCCGGAGGAAGCGAAGATCAAGGCGGCCGACTACGTCATCGATAACTCCGGCTCGCTTGAAGATACTCGCGAACAAGTCCAAAACGTCTGGCAGAAATTGCAGGCCGAACTCGAAGAATCATAAGCCATGCATCCCCGGTATTGGACCTGTCTTGAATCTGCGCTGCCGGCAAGGTGTGCTTCACCCGCTTCATTGTTTAGAATTGTTTCGGGACTTTTCCCGCCCCAATTGTCGTACTTAACTCTTAAGCTCGAAGTCGGACGCTCGGACCGGATGGCTAAAAAATGAAAATTGTACGACCCCTGCTCCTCGCGCTGGTGATCGCCGGAGCATTCTTCTACTTCACGACATGGCGCTCCAATTCAGGGGGCGAACCGCATTCCACCAACTGGTTCGGCCGCCCCGCCCAGGTGGAGATTACTGAGGCCGCACCCGGAGAGTCGCTCGACGGCGAAGAACAGAACAATATCTCGGTCTACAAAAGAAACATCCCGTCGGTGGTAAACGTCACTTCGCGTGCCATGACCTTCGACTTCTTCTACGGCCTGGTGCCCCAGGAAGGCCAGGGCTCGGGATTCGTCATCGATCGGGAAGGGCACATTCTGACCAACTATCACGTGATCGCCGATGCCCGCCAGGTGGAAGTCACGATGCACAATCGCAAGAAATACAAGGCCACGATCGTGGGCACCGATCCGGCGCACGATCTCGCCGTCATACAGATCAAAGCTTCGGACCTGGTCCCGGCGGTGCTCGGAGACTCCCGAAACCTTCAAGTCGGGCAAAAAGTCTATGCCATCGGGAATCCCTTTGGACTTGCGGGAACCATGACCCGCGGCATCGTGAGCTCGATCCGCCCCGTGCGCGAACCGAATGGCGCAACCATCGATGAGGCCATCCAGACCGACGCAGCCATCAACCCCGGCAATTCCGGTGGACCGCTCATGAACTGGCATGGCGAAGTGATCGGCATCAACACCATGATTCTTTCCAACGTTGGCCAGAATGCCGGCATCGGATTTGCCATTCCGATTAACACCGCCAAGGCGGTATTGAACGATCTGGTGACGCTGGGGCGTGTGCGCCGGCCCGCTTTGGGCGTGCGTACGATCCCGATCAGCCCCGAGCTTGCGGACGAGATTGGCTTGCCCGCCGACTATGGATTGCTCATCGTGCAGGTTACTCCCGGCGGCTCCGCTGAGCAGGCGGGACTGCGAGGGGGCACCGAGCGCGCCTATCTCGGCAATATCCCGATCATGCTGGGAGGCGATCTGATCGTAGCCATTGACGGGCAGAAAGTTCAGGACGAGCAAGACCTCTCGCAGATCATGAACAATCACCGCGCGGGAGACACGGTCAAGATCACGATTTACCGGAATAAAAAAAGGATGGACGTAAACGTTTCGTTGGGTGAAGCACGTCAGCAAGTCTGAGGAGAGCAGGAGCCGGTGACCCGTGATCGGTGATTAACGCTGACCGCGATCGCAGCGGCTGACCATTGCCCCCCATTTTCAGAATTCGTAACGCATCGACAGCGTTGCCGAATTGCTCTGGAAGTCGCGAGCGAGCAGCGGCGCCGGCAGAAACTTCTCGTTATAGTCGTAATATCCCCAGGCCGTTCTCCAGGTCAGTCCTTTGGTCAGATTCACATCCATCGCAGCCGACGGCTTGTGATAGTTGAAGCCGAGCGAAGTCAGGATCGTGGGATCGGAAAGGGTGGGTGAAAAGCCGCTCATGCTGGTCAGGTTGTATCCCAGATTGAGGGTGACTCGAGGCCGGGGTTTGAACATGAAATTGGTGTAGCCGAAGTGAACTTTGTTGGTGTACAGCGAAATTGCCGAGAAGTATGGCGATCCTGCGTCGCAGGCCGTGGAGTTTACCGGCGGCGTGGAAGCCAGAATGTAGCAGATATTGGTGGTCGAAAAGACGTCGTCGTAGTTGTATCCAAACTCGAAGCCGAACCGCGGACGGGGGTTAAGGCTGGTCGCGAACCCGTAATTGCGGTTGTGCTCGCGGTGCAGGATCACGGGCACGTTGTCGCGGCTCTCCAGCACGTTGACGGTCCCGGAAATGTCGAGCCAGGACATCGGTTTGTAGCTTGCCCGCCCCTTATAGTGCTGCAAGTTGCGCGGCGAAATGCGGGTGGGGGCGTTGTCGGCCGAGAACAATTCCAGATCGAACGTGGTGCGGAGATTGTCGGTTGGCCGCGCCACGAAGCCCGCCAGCAGAGAATGGGCGTGCACCGCAATCGTTTCTGCGCCATTCGAGGTCGCGGTGGTGTAGCAAACGCCATCCACCAGGGTGACGGTGGCGCACGGCCCGCGGTTGGCCAGCGAGGGATAGTAAGTCAGGTTCTGGAAATCGTAGAAGTTGTTGTTCAGTTCGCGGGTCTCATAACGGTACCCGAGGTGCCCGGTGATGCGGTGGGTGAAATCGTATTCCAACCCGAAAGTATTGAGCTTCGAGTTTTGGCGGAGAAAATCGTAGCGCTGGTCCTGGGTGATGTCGGCGCCCGAACTGGTGGTGTGCTGCGGGCAGGTGGCCGCCGTGAACGGCGGTGGACACGTCGCCAGATCGAATAAGTTCGGCGTGCTGAGCAAGGTTGCGCCAAAAAGGTTGCCGCTCAGCAGGTTCCAGGTACCGGGAATGCGGAAGTTGGAGAATCGGAAGCCATCAACCAGGCGGAATTTGTCGGTGGCATGCACCGTGACGCCGAGGTCCGCGTTCGCCGCAATTCGCCGCGAACTAGAGGGACCGCTGACCACCCCTGCCCGCTCCCGCGTGCGCGTTGCCAGCCCCACGAACTCTTCATACCAATTGGACACGTTGCTGCCGGAGGCGCTGTAGGAAGCGCGCGCGGTAAGGTCCACCTTCGGGATGTAGCGTGACTGCAGACTCAATTGCTCGGTGGGATAGGAGACGCGCACCGGCGCCCAGCGGTTGTATGACTGAAAGCCATTGCACGCCGGATTCATGGTTGGGGGCGTGGTGGTCCCATCCAGCACCGGCGCAGCGCACGGCTGGTTAGCCAGCGGGTTGTAACTGATGCCCATGTCGACCGGGGAACCCCCAACTTGGAACAGCAGGTTCTGGTCCGTCCAGCTGCTATCGCCTTTGTAATATTGAAGGAACTGATCGTAACTGATGCTGGTGCGGGGAAGAACCTTAAAGTCAACGCCGAACTGGTAACCGTCGAGCAGAGTTCGGGTATTCTGCAGCAGTACTGCGTCGGTGCCCTGGTGCACGGTGCTGAAGGCTGGTCTCTCCATGTTGTTTCGAGTAAAGCCCAGCCGCACGCGTACCGGCGATTGCGGCGCCAGAGTCAGGTTGTAGTCGTACATCCGGCGCACGGTCGCAAATGCGTGGGGCGAATCGTTGACCTGGACGTAAGCATTGGCCGGATTCAGGGGATTGGCCAGCGTGTTGTAGTCAAAAAAGTTGTGGTCGCGCCGGAAGGTGCCGCTGAAGTCGTACCACTTGTTTTTCGACATGCGCAGGCGAGAGGCGTTTTCCGGATCGCCGCCCCATCCGAAGCTGGAGAGAAACAAAGTGTCGAACAATCCGCCCTCATGATTGAGGGAGCGGACGTTGAGCGTCTCGTCGAGCAAGCGCAGCCCTTGGCGCTGGTTGACGAAGGTGTCGTAAATCGCCTGGCTGCCGTGGGTATTAACGAAACGGTAACCGAACTCGAACGATCCCTGGTAGTGGTAGTTTCCATTGTCGACGCCTTCGACGGCTTGCTGGGCGAAAGCTCCCCCGAACAGGACCGGCAACAGCGCCAGCACCGCCAGCCAGGAGTTCCCTGAAGCGAGGCGGAGACTGCTCGGGCTTTCCTGCTTGCTGCTCATATCCGAAAAATTCTTCATCTCTGCTCCTATTTCAGGAAAAACGCGTCAAAATTTGAACCATGAATTGTGGGGTGGCACAGAGTGCACGCCGAGTATTTCTGGCTCTGGTTATGAAAACTGGGAACCGCCGGTGTGCCCGAGTCCTGCGCCAGGGTGTGACATTCCATGCACAGCAGGTTGATCTGGGCGCGCTTCAACAGCCGTGGGTTAGTTGAGCCATGAGGCGAGTGGCAGGCTTGGCAGCCTTCCGTCTTCACGGGTGCATGCTCGAAAGTAAACGGCCCGGCCTTGTCGGCGTGACACTTGAAGCAGACCTGGTCCTGCGCCGCCGTGGAGCGCAGTTGCTTGCTCAAGAAGCCGCCATGCTGGTTGTGGCAGTCGGTGCATTGCACCAGGCCCTGTTCGACGCGATGGCGGAACGGCCGGGCGAAATCCTGCTTGGTCTCGGTATGGCAACTGAAGCAAAGCTCCGGTTGCCGCTGGGCCAGCAGGTATTGCGGTTCCCGGGCATGGTGAGCCGAGTGGCACGCGACGCAGCCCACGCTGTTGACGTTGTGCTCGGAGCGCTCGAAGTTGGAGTGCTCCTCGCCAAACTCATGGCACGACAGACAGCGCTTGCTGGTCTCCTCCGCCGGCGCGCCGGCGAAGGTGAATATCTTCGCCTTGTCGCCGCCGCTCTCCAGGTGAGCCCGGCCCGGACCATGGCAAGCCTCGCAACCCTCCACTCCGCCTTCATGGCGCTTCAGGGTTGTCTTCCAGTGCGGCGTTGCCTCGAACTTCTTGTAGATCTCTTCATGGCAGGTCTTGCAGGTGTCAGACCCGAGGTAAGACGCGCTCTCAACCGGCAGCGTATTACCTCGCCCTTCTTTTTCTTTGTCTGCCCCAGCCGCATTGGCCAGAAGCACAGCGCTCGCAATCGTTAGCCACGCTGCAAACCGAATTCTTTCCCGTGTTCTCATAAGGACTGCTCCTCCCGCATTCTTTGGAGCCATGTATCGCCCGTGGGCGCGCAATAAGCGGATTATCGACAGCAGCAAGCGGTGAGCTTGTGATGAACGTCACAATGCGGGGTAACGAATGGACATACCGTGTCCCAATCTGGGAGCGGCGTCGCATGACGCGAATCGTTTGCTCTCCCACCGCGTCTGCGCTAAGCTGTTCCCCTGCCTATGACCGCCGTCCGCTAATCCCGGCTTGCAGTGTTGAGCGATGCGCGCGTAGAAGTGTGCGCGGCGCCCCTGTCTTATGCGGTTCCTAACCAGGAAAGGACTCTCCCATGCAATTTGTCGATAAGGCACTGGCTCGCCGACTGGAGTCATGCGAGGAGATGCCGCAAGTGCTGTATGCGCGGATTTTTAAGAAGACGCGTCCCGAACTAACGGCCGCGGAAGAAGAGATTTGTGGCGGCCACATGGTATTCGCTGGACTCGGATCACCCATCGGGCGCGCAACCGGCGTGGGCCTGGATCGCTTTCTCACAGTCGAAGACCTCGACCGCATCGAGCAGTTCTACCGCAATCACAAAGCCCCTTCACAGGTTGATCTCACACCTTTGCACGACCCGGCGGTGTTCGAGGTAGTGAAGCAACGAGGCTACGCCATTGCTGAGCTGAATAATGTCTTGTACCGCAGGCTGGAATCGAAAGAAGAAATCCCTATTGCCGCCGGGTGCAACATTCGCCGCAGTCATTCCGAAGAGGCGGACGTAACTGGAGCCATCGTCGAGAGCGCATTCTTTCCCGACGGAGCGCCGGAGGCCTTTCAAGGACTGATTGCGCCGCTCTACCAGATGGAAAGTGCCTTGGCGTTCGTCGCCACTGTGGATGAAAAACCGGTCGCCTGCGGGACCGGCCTCGTCATCGCCGAGCACAAGGTGTTCGCGTTGTGTGGCGCTGGTACGCTGGCCGCATATCGTGGACGCGGTTTGCAGACCGCGCTGCTGCGCGCCCGCATGGCGGCAGCCTTCGAGGCTGGATGCGAGTTCGCTGTCGTGGTGACCCAGGGAGGATCAACCTCCCAGCGCAACGCCGAACGGCTGGGATTTCAAGTCGCCTACAGCAAAGTAACCGTGATCAAGAATCTGTAACGCCGCCGTCCAGGCGGCTGTCCGGCGGGCGTCCGCGCCCGCCGGGCAACACCTAATAATGCAGGTCGGATTTTTGGAAAGGAGCCGTCGAGACCGTTCAGCGATTCCCGAATTGCGGCTTTCGCCATCCCATTGCATAGTGGAAGTGATGACTATGGACTCATTCACACTGCAAGGCAGGCACATCCGCCTGGAGCCGCTGGAACCTGGTCACGCCGATACCTTGGCAGCGGCAGCGGTTGGCGACCGCGAACTCTACCGCTGGAGTCCAATTCCCTGCGGCCGCGAACAGGCCGTCTCTTATATCAATACCGCCTTAGCCTGGAAAGATGCGGGCAGCGCCGTACCGTTCGCCATCGTTCGGCTGCAAGATGGCATCGTCATCGGATCGACGCGTTTTTGGAACATCGAACGTTGGGCGTGGCCTCAGGGACATCCACTCCATGCCCGTGGCTTACCAGATGCTTGCGAAATCGGCTACAGCTGGCTTGCGGCATCGGCCATTCGCACCGCGGCGAACAGCGAATCCAAGCTGCTCATGCTGCAGCACGCCTTTGAGGTCTGGCAGGTCCTGCGTGTCTGCTTTCACACGGCCGTGAGAAACCAGCGGTCCCGCGCCGCTCTCGAGCGCATTGGCGGGCAGTTTGAGGGTGTCCTCCGCGCCCACCGCATGGCCGCCGACTTCATTCCGCGCGATTCGGTGAGATTCTCAATCCTTGCGTCCGAATGGCCCACGGTAAAGCAACGGCTATTCACATTGCTTGATTGGTGAATTGCCCATCAGACGGTCGTCTCGGCGAAGAAGTCGTCTAAGGTGTGAAGCTCGCGGCTGTTAAGGCGCAAATTCCCGGCCCGCATCACCCCCTCAGCCTGCCGGGCATTGCGTGCTCCCACAATGGCCCCGGTTACTGCTGGATTTTGCAGCGTCCACGCGATCGCAACCTCGCCGGCAGAGCGGTTCTGCTGGCGGCCGATCTGCTGTAAACGTTCCACCAGTTCAAGATTGCGCGAGAGATTGGGCTCGTTGAAATCCGGGTGCCCCTTTCGCCAGTCGTCTTTCGGTAGATTCGCGATCCGCTCCCGAGTCATCGCCCCGGTCAAAAGTCCCGACGCCATCGGCGAGTAAACAATCACCCCGATGCCCTCGCGCCGGCAGTAGGGCAGAATTTCCGACTCAACTTCGCGATGCAGCAAAGAGTATGGCGGCTGCAGCGAGGTGACCGAAGCAATAGCGCGGGCACGCCGTAATTGCGGCACATTAAAGTTCGACACGCCAATCCAGCGCACTTTACCCTCGCGCTTCAAGTCCGCCAGCGTGCCCCAGCCTTCTTCAAGGACGGGCGAATCGGGATCGGGCGGCCAATGAATCTGATAAAGATCGATCGCATCTACGCCGAGCCGTCGCAGGCTGTCTTCGACTTCGCCGCGTATCGATTCAGCTTTTAATACCTTTTGTACCTGGCCCTGCGAATCCCAACGAAGTCCGCATTTGGTAAAAATGTAAGGGCGGGGGCCGTACCAGCTCTTCAAGGCACGGCTCACCACTTCTTCCGAGTGTCCCAGCCCGTAAACTGCCGCGGTATCGATCCAGTTCACGCCCAGTTCGAGCGCCCGGTGAATCGCCGCAATAGAATCGTTGTCGTCTTGCGAGCCCCACGCAAATTGCCAGCCCGAGCCGCCGATGGCCCAGGCCCCGTACCCAACAGGAGTAATATTCAGATCAGAGTTGCCAAGAGTGCGAGTCTGCATTTCCATCTCCTTGCAATTTTGGATTCAGCCAGAAATGAATGGATTCAGTTCCAGTGACGCCAAATTTTCTCTAACCGGACAGTTTTAGCCCTGCGGTTGCCAGGATTGTGACTTCGTCCCAAAATTTGACTCTGGCAGCGCCGCTCGGCTAGCCTCATGAATCTGGTGCATTTGCGGATTTCCACAACCCAAGCATGCGACCTCCCCACAAACTGCTGATTTTGCCGCTGCTGCTGGTCGCGGCCATCGCGACGCCCTGGGCTGCTGCCGCTGTACAGCCGGTCCATGCGCAACATGCCATGGTGGTCACGGTTCACCAGCTTGCAACCCAGGTGGGCGTCGAGATCCTGCAAGGCGGGGGCAATGCCGTTGATTCGGCGGTAGCGGTCGGGTTTGCACTGGCGGTGGTGCATTTTCCCGCGGGAAATATCGGCGGAGGAGGATTCATGCTCATCCGCATGGCCGACGGCAAGACGCATTTCCTCGATTACCGCGAGAAGGCCCCGGCCGCCGCCACTCGCGACATGTACCTTGATGAACACGGCAAAGTCATCGAGGGCGCCAGCGAAATCGGTTACAAATCCATTGCCGTCCCCGGTTCCGTCGCCGGCCTGGTTTATGCCGAACAAAAGTACGGCAAGCTCACTCTCAAAGAAGTGATGGCGCCCGCCATTAAGCTGGCCCGAGACGGTTTTCCGCTCACTTGGAACGAAGCCGAGGATCTGCACGATTCCTACCTCGCGAAGTTTCCGGAGTCGCATCGCGTTTTTCAACGTAACGGAGACTATTACAAGGCTGGGGATACGTTCCGGCAGCCCGATCTGGCTCGGACGCTGGAGCGGATCGCGGCCCATCCTGACGACTTTTATCACGGCGTGCTGGCCAAGGAAATAGCCGCAGCGATCCAGAAAGGCGGCGGCCTGATCACGGCCGAAGATTTGGCCAGCTACGAGGTCAAAGAGCGCGAACCGGTTCGCGGCACTTATCGCGGGTATCAAGTCATCAGCGCGCCCCCTCCGTCTTCGGGGGGAACCGTGCTGATCGAGTCGCTCAATATCCTGGAAGGCTACGATCTCAAGAATATGGAGAGCCGGTCGTCGCGCTCCATTCATTTCACTGTAGAAGCATTCCGGCGGGCTTTTTTTGATCGCGCCGAATTCCTGGGCGATCCCGATTTCTCCAGGATTCCGGTCGCACAATTAATCGACAAAAAGTATGCGGCAGCCTGGCGCGGGACTATCGATCCTGTTCATGCGAGTCCCAGCAAAGAGCTGAGGCGGCCGGCAATTTTCAGCCGCCTGGAGCAGGACGCCGCTCTGCATCCGCCCCTGCTTCCGGCCCACGAATCCAACCATACGACTCATTATTCTGTGGTCGACCCCGACGGTAACGCTGTCGCCGTCACCACCACCATCAACGACTGGTTTGGATCGCGCGTCACCGCCGACGGGCTCGGATTCTTGCTCAACGACGAGATGGACGATTTTTCCGCCAAGCCAGGTGCACCCAATGCAGACGGCCTCATTCAGGGCGCGGCCAACGCCATCGGACCGGGCAAACGCCCGCTCTCTTCCATGACCCCGACCATCGTCGTGCACGATGGAAAAACAGTGATGGTTTTGGGTTCGCCGGGAAGCTCCAAAATTATCACTACGGTCGCCAACGTTCTGATGGGCGTGGTCGACTACGGGATGAACATTCAGGAAGCAGTCAATGCCCCGCGCTTCCACAATCAGTGGCTGCCCGACGTGGTCAATGTGGAAAAATGGTTCTCCCCCGATACGTTGAATACGCTGCGAAAGATGGGATACAACGTTCAAATCGGCTTGCATGAGGGAGAAGAGGTGTCCCCCTACTGGAGCGACGCCGAGTGCATTGCCATCGACGAGAAGACCGGAGATCGCCTGGGCGCCACCGATATGCGCAACAGCAATGGAAAGGCCATGGGATACTGAAAAGCAATTGCAGATCGATGATGGTTGATTTCAGATTAGAAACTGGCTCTGAACGCGAATTGGGCTCAATCTAAAATCAGAAATCATCAATCTACAATCTTAGGACTTGCATGCAGAGAGCGGTCTCAACCTACTTATTCGTCAAAGAGCGGCTGCACCCCGGCATTCTCGATGGCTTGGTGCGCAGTGGCGTGCAGGCGGTTGAAATCTTCGCCGCGCGGCAGCATCTCGACTACGCCAACCGCAAGGCGCACGTGAAAGAAATCGCCGAATGGTTCCGCGGCAGCGGGATTCCATTGAACTCGGTGCACTCGCCGCTTTACGCCGACTACGAGTGGGGACGCGCGGGCGCCCCGCCGGTGAACGTCGCCTCGACCGATCGCGCCGCCAGGATCGAGGCCATGGACGAGATCAAGCGCGCCCTCGAGATTGCTGAGCAGATTCCGTTCCGCTTCCTGGTGCAGCATCTGGGCATGCCGAACGAGGACTTCAGCGAGAAAAAATTCGAGGCGGCGATGACCTCGGTCGAGCACTTGCGCGCTTTCGCCAAGCCGCTCGGTGTGCGCATCTTGCTGGAGAATATTCCCAACGAATTGTCTACGCCGGATCGTCTGGTTGAATTGATCCGCAGCGCGCATTTTGACGACGTCGGCGTCTGCTTCGACTTCGGTCATGCGCACATCATGAGTTCCGTCAGCGAGGGGTTCGAGATTCTGCGCAATCACATCCGTTCGACCCACGTCCACGACAACGCGAAAGACAAAGATTCGCACCTGTGGCCGGGACAGGGAACGATTAATTGGAAAGAAGCCATGGACCTGCTGCGCTCCGCCCCGCAAACTCCTCCTCTGCTGCTGGAACTGGGAGAAGATGAGAAGGTGAACGCGCTGGAGAAGCTGGGGGAAACGTTCGATAAGCTGGAGACAGCTTAGGAATTGAATCATTGAGTGATCGGGCCATCGGGTCATTGCGAAGGCGCGATTGGTGCGTTTGTTTCAATGACTCAATGAGCTGATGACTCAATAATTCAATCGCTTTTACTTATGTCTTCTCCCGTTACTACTATCGCCGAGATCGGCAAGCACGACGGCCAATCGGTCACGATTCGCGGCTGGCTTTATAACCTGCGCGAGAGCGGGAAGCTGCTGTTTCCGCAATTTCGCGACGGCTCCGGAATCATCCAGGGAGTCGTGCCCAAGAATGCGGTCACGCCGGAAGTATTCGAGGCCATCAAGACGCTGACGCAGGAGTCCAGCGTGGTTGTCGAGGGCAAGGTACGGGCCGACAAGCGCGCTCCCGGCGGCTATGAACTCGATGTTGCCAATGTCCAGGTGGTGCAGCGTGTCCCCGAGTCGGATCCTTACCCCATCACCCCCAAGGAACACGGCACAGATTTTCTGATGGAGCATCGCCATCTCTGGGTACGCTCGCAACGCCAGGCGGCGATCTTGCGCGTGCGCGCTGAAATCATCAAGGCAGCCCGCGACTTCTTCGACGAACGCGGCTTTACGTTGACCGATCCGCCGATCATCACGCCCGCCGCCTGCGAAGGCACCACTACGCTATTTCCGGTGGATTATTTCGAAGAGCAGGCGTATCTGACGCAGTCTGGCCAGCTTTATGTCGAAGCGACGGCGATGGCGCTGGGCAAGGTCTATTCCTTCGGCCCAACCTTTCGCGCGGAGAAATCCAAGACTCGCCGCCATCTCACCGAGTTCTGGATGGTCGAACCCGAGGTCGCATATGCCACCCTCGATGACGTAATGGAACTCGCCGAAGGCCTGATCAGTTTCATCGTGAAGCGCTGCCTGGAGCGGCGGCGCACCGACTTGCAGACGATCGGCCGTGATATTTCCAAGCTGGAGAAAATCGTCCCACCCTTCCCGCGCATCAGCTATGACGACGCGGTTAAGAATCTGCAGGAAGGCCATGCCAAAGGCGCCTTGGAATCCAAGTTCGAATGGGGCGGTGATCTCGGCTCCCCCGATGAAACTTACCTGTCGGCGCAGTTTGACAAGCCGGTGATGGTGCATCGTTATCCTGCAAAGGTGAAGGCTTTTTACATGGAGCCCGACCCCCAGCGGCCGGAGCTCGCGCTCTGCGTTGATGTGCTGGCCCCCGAAGGCTACGGAGAAATCATCGGCGGCTCGCAGCGCATGGCGTCGCACGAATTGCTGCTGCAACGCATTCACGAGCACGGCCTGCCCGAAGAAGCTTTCAAATGGTATCTCGATCTGCGCAAGTTCGGCAGCGTCCCGCATGGAGGCTTCGGCATGGGCATTGAGCGCGCCGTCGCCTGGATCTGCGGCCTCGAGCACGTTCGTGAGACAATTCCGTTCCCGAGAATGCTGTACCGGCTCTACCCGTAGTTTTGTGGAATGCACGCTAACCGCGATTGGGTAGGAGATCAAAACCCGTAACCACAGAGGACACCGAGGGACACAGAGGGTTCCCGTTTCCTCTGTGACCTCTGTGCCCTCTGTGGTTAAAGAAGAATCAACTGAGGAGAGCTTCATGAAGCAGCTGCTGTCTTTCGGTTTCTTCTTGTTACTGCTTTTTCCTCAGCTCATGCAGGCTCAGCGCCCGGTGGAGACGCCAGACGTCCCGGTCGAGAAGTGGACCGGCAAAACGATTATGCTCATCGGCGCCCATGCTGATGACGACGCTCTCTCTCATGGCACCTTGGCCTTACTGCAAGCGCATGGCAACGAGGTATATATCGGCACGCTCACCACGGGGAACGTTGGAACCCAGGACCCCAATCTCTCTCGCACGCAACTGGCGCAGATTCGACGGCAGGAGGAATTGGCCGCTCTGGGGGAACTCGGCATCCCCGCCGACCACTACATCAATCTAGGCTACGACGACGGGCTTCTGGAATTTGAAGACCGCAAGGCCGTGGTTGAAAATCTGGTGCGCTGGATTCGGAAACTGCGCCCCACGGTGCTGATGGCTTGGGATCCCGGCAAGAATTATCAGCGATGGCACAAGTCCGATCATCGTGCCGCCTCCTACCTCGCGGCTGACGCGGCCCGCGCCGCCATGTGGCGTCTGCTCTTCGAGGGCCAGATCACGCAGGAGGGACTGAAGGAATACATGATCCCTGAATATCTTTTTTATAACGATTACGACCACGAGGATGAGAACACCTGGGTCGACATCAGCGGCTTTGTGGACAAGAAAGTGAATGCCTTCGCGAAATACATTAGTCAGTATGGGCCCGGCTGGAAGAACTATAAAGCGAATCCCACCGAGTCAGAGATCAAGCAGATGAAAGATGATTCTCGGGCTCGCGTCCGAATGAAAGATGGAAAGCCAGTGGAGGGATTCCGCTACTATAAGGGCCTGCCGGACGCATTGGGAAAATAGCAAGACTCTATGATGATGACTACTGCAACTGCCAGCAACATCACTCCTAAGAAAATTCGCGTGATCGGCGTTCCCCTCGACCTCGGCCAATCGAGGCGTGGCGTCGATATGGGCCCTTCCGCGGTGCGCGTCGCCGGACTCGAGGCCCGGCTCGAAGCCCTCGGCCATGAAGTCGAAGATGGCGGCAACGTTGCCGTTGCTATTCCCGAACAGAAGAAAGAAGGCGCTGCGAATGCTAAGTACCTGAAAGAGATTACTGCCACGTGCACCAAACATGCGGAGTTGGTGCTGAAGACCCTCGAGGCGGGAAAGATCCCATTGGCGCTGGGAGGAGATCATTCCATGGCAGCCGGTACGGTCTCAGGCGTTGCCGAGTTCTATCGCCGCCAGAACCAGCGCGTCGGACTGATCTGGATCGACGCCCACACCGACATCAACACTCCCGACTCTTCGCCCAGCGGCAACGTGCATGGGATGCCGCTCGCCGCGCTGATGGGATTGTGGCCCTCCGACCTCGGCAACATTTTCGACTTCTCTCCCAAAGTGAAGCCGGAGAATTGCGTGCTCGTCGGCGTACGCGACATCGACGCCGTTGAAAAAGAAAATGTGCGGCGCGCCGGCATCGGCGTCTTCACCATGCGCGACATCGACGAGCGCGGCATGCGTACCGTCATGGAAGAGGCTCTCCGCATGGCCGGACGCGGCACCGCCGGCTACCACATCTCGCTCGACATGGATTGGGTCGATCCGGAAGATGCGCCCGGCGTGGGCACCCCCGTGCGCGGCGGTGCCACCTACCGCGAAGCGCACCTGGCCATGGAAATCATCGCCGATCACGGCCGCATGCTGAGCTTTGAAATCGTCGAAGTAAATCCCGTCATCGATGAGCACAACCAGACGGCGGACCTGGCGGTGGAATTGGCGCTCTCGGCCTTCGGAAAAAAGATTCTGTAGTCGCTAAGAATTTCTCTGCGTCCTCTGCGCATTCTCTGGGTCCTCTGTGGTTATGATTTTCCTAACCGCAGAGAACGCCGAGAAGACTCGCGGAGAACGCAGAGCAAAGACGAACCTTCCCTGAGATTGACTGAAAACTCTGCCGCGTCCAAACTGGAACGTCATGGAAAAGCTCAGGGTCGGTATTTTATTTGGCGGGCGCAGCGGCGAGCACGAGGTCTCGCTGCTCTCGGCCGCCTCCGTTCTCAACGCCATTGATAGAGACAAATACGAAGTCGTCCCCATCGGCATCACCAAAGACGGCCGGTGGCTCACGGCCGAGCACGCCGAGAATCTACTGACCGGCAAGCTCATGCTCGAGCCTCGCAATCTCCGTGCCGGCGATCCAGAGAATACCGAGCCAGCCGCCGTTCTCGCGCGGGGCGAGGCCGTCGTCGTGCCGCCCGAACCGGTTCACCGGCAGAGCGGGCTGGTTCCCTTCCAGACTGATGCCGGTCCTCTCCGCCGTGCCAGCGATCGCGCCATCAACGTCGATGTAATCTTTCCGGTGCTTCATGGCACATTCGGCGAAGATGGCACCATCCAGGGCCTGCTGGAGCTCGCGGACATTCCCTACGTCGGTGCAGGAGTTCTCGGCTCCGCCGCCGGGATGGACAAAGACATCATGAAATCCTTGTTCATCGCCGCCGGTATTCCCATCGTGAAGCACGTCACCATCCTGCGCAGCGCATGGGAGAAGGACCCGAACAAAGTCGAGAAGCTGGTTTCGCGCAAGATCAAATATCCGGTATTCGTGAAGCCCGCGAACCTGGGGTCCTCCGTCGGCATCAGCAAGGCGCATGATCGCAAAGAACTCGGTCCCGCCATTGAAGAGGCCGCAAAGTATGATCGCAAAATCGTGGTCGAAGAGGGCGTCGGCGGCAAGAAAGAAAAAGCCCGCGAGATCGAATGCTCCGTACTCGGCAACGACGATCCGATCGCGTCCATCCCCGGAGAGATCGTCCCGGTCAAAGAATTCTACGACTACAACGCCAAGTATCTCGACGAAGGGTCGGAACTCATCATCCCTGCCAAGCTCACCAAAACGCAGATTAAGAAAGTCCAGGAACTGGCGGTCAAGGCGTTCAAAGCGGTGGACTGTTCCGGACTGGCGCGCGTGGATTTCCTGATGGACCCGAGGACCCAGAAGATCTATCTGAACGAGATCAATACCATGCCTGGCTTCACCGCCATCAGCATGTACCCCAAGCTTTGGGCCGCGTCAGGCCTTGAGTATTCCGATCTGATCGACCGGCTGATCCAACTAGGCGTTGAGCGCCACGAAGACAAAAAGAAGAATCAATACAGCCGCTGAACCGTAGCGCCGGCATCTTGCCGTCGCGGGGGCGTCACGCCCCGCAACCGACCCCGGATCACAACGAGAAAAAATCATGAGCGATGCTTCGAAACAGCCGTCTGACGCAAATGGCTACCGCAGGGGCAGGTCCGCGACTCTAAGAAAACTATTGACTGTAGGTTGTGTCGCCTCTTTGCTGATGTTGCCTCTGAGCCTCCACACCCAGTCACCTGATACTGCGATCTATCTCGATCCCAAGCAGCCCATTGATGTACGGGTCGACGATCTCATGAGCCGGATGACTCTCAAGGAGAAAGTCGGTCAACTGAACCTGCCTTGTGTTTATGTCGATCAACTGGGCAAGAGCATTCCAGAGAAAATGGCGGCGTGCAAACGATTCGCTGCCGGAACCTACACGGACGAAATCGGACCGGGCAGCGGCTTTTTTACCCTGGCCGACACAATCCTGCATGAAGGAACCGAGCAGCAAGTCGAATATTTTAATGCCCTGCAGAAAATCGCGCTGACCCAAACCCGCCTCAAGATTCCGCTACTGCAAGACGAAGAAGGCACTCACGGAGCCATGTTTTCCGGCGCAACGATTTTCCCGGAGGGCTTGGCTCTCGGCAGCACCTTTGACATGCCCCTCGTCCAGTCGGTGTACGCGGCCTCGGCCCAGGAGGCGCGCGCCGTCGGTATCCATGTTCTTTCTACCTTGGTTCTAGAACTCGACCGGGATCCGCGACTGGGGCGCAATGAGGAGGGTTATACCGAGGATCCCTATCTCGGGTCGCGCATCGCGGAGGCCATCGTGGTCGGCGCGCAAGGTTCCAACATTGATGCCCCCGATCGCGTGGTCGCCCTCATGACAGACTTCCCTACTCAGAGTGAGCCCTTCGCGGGCCTGGACCGTGGCGCTGTAGGTTTGTCAGAGCGTACCTTACGGCGCGACGTGCTTCCTCCGTGGATTTCAGCCATCACGAAGCACGGCGCGCTCGGCGTCATGGCCGGCTATCCCGACATCGAAGACATTCCCGCCCATGCGTCTGAGAAGTGGCTCAACGATGTCTTGCGAGAAGAGCTCGGATTTAAAGGAATCGTCACCAGTGAAGGCGAAGGCTTCGGAACGCTGATCTATGAGGGAATCGTTCCCACGCAGAAAGAAGCGGGGGCTCTGGCGCTGCGCGCAGGAGTTGATCTGAACATCACTTATGAACCAGCTTACATGGGTCCATTGATCGAGAGCGTTCAGGAAGGCCGAATTCCGATGTCGCTCGTCGATCGGGCTGTGCGGCGGGTGCTGGAACTAAAATTCCGCCTCGGGCTCTTCGAGCACCCCTATGTCGACCCTGATCATGCCAGGCAAGTGATGCATTCGTCTGAACATCAGAGGCTCGCGCTCGAAGCCGCCCGGGAAGGCATTGTCCTATTGAGAAATGAAGGAGCTCTTCTGCCGCTCAAGAAGAATGCAAAAACGATTGCCGTCATTGGTCCGAACGCCGACAACGCGGCGAACCTTTTTGGAGACTACTCTCCCATGGTCGTTCCCCAACATGTGTCCACCATTCTGGACGGCATCAAGGCCAAAGTCTCCCCTGCGACGCATATTGTGTACGCCAAGGGATGCAATGTGAACGATCAGGACAAATCCGGCTTCCAAAGCGCTGTTCAGGCTGCGAAAGGCGCCGACGCCGCCATCGTCATCCTAGGCGAGCAATCCAGACGGGAAGGGGCCGAGGGCCAACCGCCTCCTACGGATGGTGAAGGATACGATGTCGCCAGTTTGGATTTGACGGGTGTGCAGGAAGATTTGATCAAGGCCGTTCAGGCCACCGGCACTCCTACTATTCTCGTCTTGATTAATGGCCGGCCTCTCTCCACGCGCTGGGAAGCCGCGCACATTCCCGCCATCGTGGAAGCTTGGGAACCGGGTGAGCAAGGTGCTGCGGCCGTCGCTGATGTGCTCTTTGGTGATTACAACCCTAGTGGCCGATTAGCCATTACCATCCCACGTGGCGTAGGGCAGTTGCCCGCTTATTACAACTATCCACCTTCCAAGGCTTACTGGGTGAAGGGCGGCTGGACGCACACTGAAGGGTATGTGGACATGCCCGGGACACCTTTGTATCCCTTTGGACATGGCCTCAGCTACACGCAGTTTAATTACAGCAATCTGCATGTCCAACCGGCGGAGATTTTCAACCAGGGCAATTTTGAAGTGACTGTGGATGTCGAAAACACAGGAAACCGTCCTGGAATAGAGACCGCTCAGCTTTACATCCATCAACGCTTCACGCCGGTGGCAACTCCGGTCAAGCAACTGCGAGGCTTTGAGCGGATCGCACTCGCGCCGGGCGAAAAGAAGAACGTGAAGTTCACCCTCGGACCCGAAGATTTGCAATTGCTGAACCGCGACATGCGCTGGGTCGTCGTCCCCGGTACTTTTGACATTCTGGTTGGGAGATCTTCAGAAGACATCCCCGTCAAGGGAACGTTGCAAGTAAAAGCAAGCGCGTTAAGAATGAGTCACGAATAGGGCTGATTTTGCGTGGTGCCGGGAGGGGGAGTCGAACCCCCAAGGTACCAAGTACCGGCGGATTTTGAGTCCGCTGCGTCTGCCAGTTCCGCCATCCCGGCTTGGAAGCTTGCTTCGTGGAAGAGGCTTTCTTATTGTACGGCACGCTCTCCAATTTGAGTACTTACGCCGGCACTGGGTTCGGCACTGGGGTGGCGATGCGCGGCAGTTCCACGCGAAAGGTAGCGCCCTCGCCGGGACGACTCTCCACAGAAATTGAGCCGTGGTGCTGCGCGACGATCCATTGAGCGATAGCAAGGCCGAGTCCGGTACCGCCTTGCGCCCGGCTGCGCGCTTTATCGACGCGGTAAAAGCGTTCGAAGATCTTATTCTGGTCTTCTTCGGCGATTCCTACCCCGGAATCCTGAACCGTCATCACGGCTCTATCTTCGTTCCGCTCCAGCGCTAAACGCACTGACCCGGGAGAGGGAGTGTACTTGAACGCATTGTCGAGGAGAATATCAGCCAGACGTCGCAGCAACGGTTGGTCGCCCATCACGAACACGGACGGCTCATGAATGGTCGCCGAGAGTTGCATGGAACGCATCGTCGCAACCTGCTGCCATCCATCGACCACGCCATTCAGCATCTGCGCCAGATTGAGCGGTTGCAGGTTGACGATTTCACGCCCTGAATCGGCCCGCGCCAGAGACAATAACTGCTCAATCAACCCAGTCGTTCGCTCCGCTTCCAAAAGAATGTGCCGAAGAGCTTCCTTGTACTCGGCCTCTCCTCGGGATCGCCTTAGGGCCAGTTCCGCCTCAGTGCGGATCAGGGAAACCGGCGTTCTCAATTCGTGCGACGCATCCGCCGTAAATTGAGTAACCCGAAGAAACGCTGTTTCGATCCGGTCGAGCATTTCGTTCAGGGTATCGGAGAGCCGCTGCAGTTCGTCTCCAGTATTCAGCTTCTGCAAACGGCTACTCAGATTCGTGCCCTCCACCTGTCGTGCGGTGCGCACGAGCGCGTCTACGGGTGCGAGAGCCCTGCGGCTCATCCAGTATCCGACTCCCGCTGCGATCAGAAGCAGCAGCGGGGCGAACATCAGCAAGTACGAACGGAACAACTGGAGGGTCTCAAACGCATCGTCGGCGGGAATTCCCATTTCTACCGTGTAGACGTGGTTGTTGACGTAAAGCCTCTCATAGATGAAACGAAACGGATGTCCTTCCATCTTGATACTTTTGGAGATGGGGCGATTGATCTTCTGCGGAAGGATGAGCTGAGCCGGATGTGACTGCATGAAATTCGAACGAAAAATGATCGAGCCGCCCTCGTCATAGAGCGCCAGGTAATCTCCTGAGTGCTCGATTGAATACACCTCTCTGACTTGCGCTTGCAAGTCCGAGGGTGTGGCGTCGTTTTTCTGCGCCCTAAGAAATTTTTGCAGATCTTCGACCTGATTCTCCAGATCGTCATCCACCATGTCATAGATGTTGTGGCGCAGAATCAGCCACATTCCGAGGCCGAAAACAACTTCTCCGAGCGCGAAAATTGCCAGATACCAGACCGTGAGCCGCACGCCAATGGACAGTCTCTTCATGCCTGGCCATCCTGGCGGATCATATAGCCTACGCCGCGCACCGTGTGGATCAACTTCGGACGGCCCGGCGGATCAATCTTGTTCCGTAACAGATGCATGAAGGCGTCCAACGTATTCTCTTCAATGTCGCGGTCGAATCCCCATACCGCTTCTATCAGAGAGCGCCGGGAAACCACCTTGCCCGCGCGGTACATCAGCCGTTCCAGCAGGTTGTATTCGGTGCGGGTCAATGACACTCGTTCATCGCCGCGCAACACTTCCCTGCTCGCCGGATCGAGCACGAGATCTGAAACTGTCAAGTTCGTATCTTGTGCGGCCAATGCCCGCCGCTTCACCGACCGAAGGCGCGCAACTAACTCGTCGAATGAAAACGGCTTGGTCATGTAGTCATCCGCGCCTAAATCGAGACCTCGAACGATGTCAGGGACGGAGTCGCGTGCCGTGAGCATCAGGATCGGGGTGCGAACTTTCTCCGCGCGCAGACGCTTGGCAAGCTCATATCCGCTGAGCTTTGGCATCATTACATCCAGAATGATGACGTCGAATTCATACGCCGTCGCCAGCGCAAAACCCTCCGCCCCATCTGAGGCACACATCGCGGTGTGGCCTTCCTCGGTCAATCCCTTGCGAAGAAGGTCGACCATGCGCGCTTCGTCTTCGACAATGAGAAGCTTCATCGTCCCTGGGCCTGATATCCGCTGGTATCGCGATCGTCCATTCTCTGCATAGTTTAGGGTGAATACCTTGCGGTAATCTGAAAAAATTACTGCGGGTTCCCGCGTCATCGAAGGCACGGTCAGCGCCCCTTCCGGAGGCGTGATTGTCGGCGCAGCCGGAAAGGTTGTGGCGGGCGCGGTCTAGGATGCTCAAGCCCTTTAAATTGCAGGCTACCCGGCGAGTTTTGGAAACCGCCGCTTTTCATTTATCCTGAAAAGTTGCCCGTAGCACTCTGAAACCGCCTGTTGTCCCTGTCCTAATTCATCGCAATGCTAGAAGGAGCTAGAAGCTGGAAGCTTTCTTATGAAAACCGGCATCATTGGCCTGCCTCAGGTGGGCAAAACCTCGTTGTTTCAGATCCTCACCAAGGCGCATCTTTCCGCCCAGGCCCACGCCAACCCGCGCGAGGCTCACATCGGCGTTGCGAAAGTTCCCGACGATCGACTGGATCGGCTGGCCGCGCTCTACAATCCCAAAAAGCTCACCCACACCTCGGTCGAATATGTGGACGTAGGAGCCATCGGGCAAGATGCTTTGAAAGAAACCGCCTATATCGGCCACCTGCGCCAGGTCGACGCTCTCGCTCACGTGGTGCGCGTATTCGAAGATCCGGCGGTTCCGCTGGTGGCGGAGATCGATCCGCTGCGCGATATCAAGAACGTTGAGTTCGACCTGATGGTCAGCGATCTGGGACAAATCGAGAAACGGCTCGAGCGCCTCGAAAAAGATTTAAAGAAGATGAAGACGCCCGACCTCGAGAAAGAGTTCGAACTGCTGAAACGCGCCAATGCGCATCTGGGCACGGAGAAGCCGCTACGGGAAATGGCCATGACTCCGGAAGACAAGAAACGCCTGCGGGGTTTCATGTTCCTCAGCGAGAAACCGATTTTCTACGTCCTCAATATCGGCGAGTCCACCGAACTGGGCAAAGAACTCGGTCAGGCGGTGAGCCAATACAAGCTCACGGAAATCGCCGCACGCCCGAACGCCGCCGCCACCGCGATCTGCGGCAAAGTCGAAGCCGAGTTGTCGGAGATGAGCGACACCGATGCCGCCGAATTTCTTTCCAGCTACGGTCTCAAAGAGAGCGGCCTGGTCCGCCTCATCCGCACGACTTACCAACTGCTTGGCCTGATTTCTTTTTTCACCGCCGGCGAGGACGAATGCCGCGCCTGGCAAATTCCTGCCAACACCCGCGCCCAGGAGGCCGCGGGCGCAATTCACTCCGACCTGGAAAAGCATTTCATCCGCGCCGAAACCATTCGCTGGGACCAGTTGCTGGAAGCTGGCTCTGAAGCCAACGCCCGCGCGAAAGGCACGTTGCGCCTCGAAGGCAAGGACTACATCGTGCAGGATGGCGACGTCATGCACATCCGCCACTCGGGATAAATCCCTGTACCACAGGCTCACAGAGAAGAAGTCACTCCTGATCATCTCTGTGACTCGGTGTCTCTGTGGTGAATTGCTCTGCCGGCTGATATGATCCGCTGCTCGAATGAATCCAATTCTGACCAGCGTATTCTTAGGTCTAACCGCTGCTGCCGCGAATATTTTTGGCGGAGCGATCATCGTGCAGCGGCACTGGGAGCGGCGCTACCTTCGCTACTTTGTGGCGCTGGGCGCGGGATTCATGCTGGCCACCGCGCTGGTCGAGATGGTTCCTGAGAGTCTCGAAATGCGAGGCCGCTCGGCCGCGGTTCTTGTAATTCTCGGGTATCTCATCATTCACTTCTTCGAGCACACGGTCACGCCGCACTTCCACTTCGGCGAAGAAACGCACCAGGACGAGTTCCTTCACTCGCACAAATCCTACTCGGTGCTGCTCGGGCTGGTGATTCACACGTTCTTTGACGGCATCGCGATTGCATCGGGATTTCTGGTCTCCAATGCGCTCGGCTGGCTGATCTTTCTCGCCATCTTCCTGCATAAGATTCCCGAGGGATTTACCGTGAGTTCGGTCATGCTCGCAGGCGGCCAAAGCCGGCGGATCGCCTGGGGCGCGTCGATGGTGCTTGGGGGGTCCACTCTGGCGGGCGTATTAATTATGGCTATCTTCCGCCATCATGTGGGAGCGGGCCTACCGTTGGCCGCGGGTGTGACGATCTATGTTGCGGCTTCCGACTTAATCCCGGAAGTAAACAAAGAACCAGCCATGAAAATGGCGCTGCTGGTCTTCGTGGGCGCTGCGATCTTCTTCCTGCTCGATCACTTATTCCACGTCCACTGAATAAGCTGGAGTTTGCTCTCGAACAGCATAAAACTTTCACCACGGAGACCTGGAGGACACAGATAAAATGAACTGCATCTCTCCGTGCCTCTGTGGCTCCGTGGTGAAATAAGGACGTGAGCTAGTATTGAAATGCTACTGGACACAGTCACTGCTGAACACTGGCCACTGATCGTTCAGTCTACCGTGTGTTTCGCGGTGTACCCTTCACGCGCCACTACCTCGATCTTCACGTCTTTGCCCTTCTGATCTTTCACCTTGAGCGGGCCTCCATTGGGCGCTACCACTTGCACCTTCAGCTTGCGGTAGGTTCCATCGAGTTTGGTGTTCGTAGGGGCGTAAGACAACGTGTACTGGTTGCGAATGTCCTCTGAGATATCGCCGAACATCTCGGGCAGCTCGCCCTGAAAGCGCGGGAAGTAAGCTCGGCCTCCGGTCATTGCGGCAAAAGTCCTCATCTCGTTGTCGCCCTGCAGATAATCCATCTCGCCCACCGGAATGCCCATGCCATGCGCCATGTTACGGCAGTAATAACTCGGATTAGTCTCACAATATTCGCGCATCATGAATCCCACGCTGATGGGGAAGATCGTTACATCCTTCGTGTCTTTTACCTTCTTCAGGATCTTGTCGTAGGTGATCTTGCTGAACGTATCGACCCCCGTGGTGACCAGAACGATGTACTTTTTTCCTTCCACCCGATCCAGGCGGTCCAGCGTGTCATAGAGCGCATCAAAGATGTTCGTCTCGGAGAATCCGGGAATGCGCATCTCGTTCAGCGCGCCATACACGGCTTTTTTGTCCTGCGTGAAATCGACCAGGATGTGCGGCTGCATGTCGAAATACGAGACTGCAATCCAATCGTCCTTCTGCATCGAGTTGGCGAACGCGTAAGAAGCCCGCAGCGCCTCGATCATGAACGAGTAGTTGGTCGAGGCGAATTCCACCAGCAGAACCGCCGTGATGGGCGCCTTCGAAACGTTGAAGTGAGTGATCGTCTGCGGCACTCCATCTTCCAGGACGCGAAAATTATCCTGCTTCAGGCCTGGGACGAACTGGCCGTTTTTCGTCAGCACCGATACGTCCACATTGACCAGAGGAACGTTCACCTTCAGGGAATAATCCGGCATGTCCGCGGCTTTTTTGGGCGGCGGTGGCGGAGGGGGCGGAGTATCGTCGGCCTTTTTCCTGGGAATGGCATAGGGCCCCATGGTATCGGTGGGCCCACCCGCTTCCGCGGGGACCTCTTGCTTCGGTTTGCCATTATCCGTTGTCTGAGAAGGCGACTGTGCGGGCGGCTGGCTCTGCTGATCCTGAGCCTCCACCACCAGCGAACCACATATGAGTACGAAACAGGCCAGGCTGGCAAAAATTGGCAAAAACCAGCCCCGCTGAACCCGGAGGTTCCTGCCCTTCTGACAATTAAACATGATGATCCCTGAAATCCTCTGTGCTAGTATAGACGCACGGATTCGCAATTGGGATGTTTTGCCTGGTCCCAGAAAGTCCCCTCCTGGCAACGTTGTCGCAGTTGGTCTGGATCTAAGTACAATGGGGCCCGTTTGCGGGTCCTGTCGGGGCTTTAAATGAAAAAAGTTGGTCTGGCGCTTCTCGTCTTAGGTCTATCCCTATCCGGTTTCCTCCTCCACGCCCAAACTTCGCAGCCGACCATTGCCGTAAGTCAGATCCATGCTGGCATGCGTGGCGTGGCTTACACCGTATTCCAAGGTGTTAAACCCGAGCCCATGGATGTCGAGGTTCTGGGCGTTCTGCGCAACGTGAACGGACCCAAGGGCGACATCATTCTTATCCGCTTGCATGGTCAGAAGGTGGAATACACCGGCGTAGTCGCGGGCATGAGCGGCAGCCCGGTTTACATCGACGGCAAGCTGGCTGGCGCGCTGGCCTTCCGCATTGGTGAATTCTCAAAGGAGCCAATCGCGGGAGTGACGCCAATCGCCGACATGCTGGAAATCAATGCACTCGACAAATCTCCAGCCGAGGAAGCCTCTGCCGCGAAACCGGCTGTCTCCAACGTGGCCGGAAAGACTGCGGCTCCGGGAGATGGTGGAACCCTGCCAGGCTCGGTGCAGGATTTTAAGGATTATCTGAAACCGATCGACGCACCCCTGGTCTTCAACGGATTTTCGGAAGATGCGGTTCGCGCCTTCGCTCCCCAGTTCAGTTCGGCGGGTATCGTGCCTGTAATGGGCGCTGGTTCGGTCAGCGAAGACAAGCAGCCGGAACCGCTCGAAGCCGGCTCGGCGGTGAGCGCGATCCTGGTCCGCGGCGACATGGATATTGCCGCCACATGCACCGTCACCTACATCGATCCGCAGCGCCTGCTGGCGTGCGGGCACCCGCTGCTCCAATTCGGTTCTGTCGACCTGCCCATGAACAAGGCCGAGGTCCTGGCCACCCTGCCGTCGCCGCTTAACGCCTTCAAGATCGTCAACACCACCGAGCGCGCGGGCGTCTTCGTGCAGGATCGCCACACCGGCATTCTCGGCGTCTTCGGCAAGCAACCAGACATGATCCCGGTGACGCTGACCATCCATGGCGGCAATGGCGTCAAGGAATTTCATTACGAAGTCCTGAATAATCCGCGCCTCAGCCCGGTGGCCATGATGGCCACGGTTTTCAATGCGCTGCACGGAGTGAACGAGTTTGGGGAAGAGATCACTTATCGCCTGAATGGCACCATTGATGTGAAGGGATTCCCCCAGGTCGGCTTGCGGAACATGTTCGTACCCGCGGAGAACGGTCAACCCGCAGCCATGGCTGCGGCCGTGTCGCTGGGCGAGCGCTTCGGGCGTATCTACGACAACCCCTACAACGCGCCTGCCGTAAAGAGCGTGAATCTCGATTTCGATCTGGTGCGCGAGCGCCGCTGGGCCCGTCTGGAGAGCGCCCGTACCGATGTGACTGAGGCGCGCCCCGGCGATGAGATCATGGTTGAAACCGTGCTCGCGCCCTATCGTGGCGATCGCGTGGTGCGCCAGATTCCCGTGAAGATTCCAACCTCCGCCAGCAAAGGGATCCTCCGGATTCTGGTCAGCGACGGGGAAACGCTGGACCGCGTCAACCACTCCAACCCGGCTTTCGGACGCAAACTTGACCTGGCTTCGACCATCGCACTCCTCAACAAAGAGCACTCCAATAATCGGCTTTATGTTTCCCTGCTGGAAAACGATCCGGAAGCCCGCGTGGCCGACAAAGTCATGCCCACGCTGCCGATCTCGGTCATGAATGTGATGGACGGGATGCGCGGCAACCAGGAAATGATCGTCAGCGGCGAGTCGAATGTGGATGAAACAGCAACGCCATCACTCGATTACGTAGTGTCAGGCGCGCAACTTCTGACGGTCACCGTAAAATAGCCCTCCGCACTAGCGGTTCTCAGCGATCTCTGCGCCAGTCCTCAGCGTCCTCTGCGGTTAAATAAAACAACTTAACCGCAGAGAACGCCGAGGATTCGCAGAGCCCGTCGAGAAAACCTCGACATCAATTGTGCGCCGAGCCGAGGGATTTCTGATTCTGGATTGAAAACCTCTCAGCGCCGAAGCTCTTCATGAGGGGAAGTAACGATCGACATATCTCTAACTTTTCAGCGACCTCTGCGGCGGTTCTCAGCGTCCTCTGCGGTTAAATAAAACAACTTAACCGCAGAGAACGCCGGGAATTCGCAGAGCGCGCCGAGAAAATTCCGACTCACCCGCACCCGGAGCCGGAATCAAAGACTCCTTGATTGTTGTTCAGAGAGAACTTTCGGAATTATTCCAGAGCCGCATCGACCGTCTTCAGCAGCGATGCCCGGGTGAAGGGCTTCTCCAGCAAACGAATGCCGCCGTCCAATCCCTGATGTGCAACCAATTCGCCGGTGTATCCCGACATGTAGACGACTTTCATCTGCGGGTAGGAATCAATCAGCCGCAAAACCAGTTCCGGCCCGGTCATGCCCTTCATCACCACATCCGTGAGTGTGAGATTGATGGGCGTATCGCTGGACTCTATGATCTTCAACGCGGCATTGCCATCCTCCGCCTCCAGCACTTTGTAGCCGTGCTCCTCGAGCATCTTCCGCGTAAGTCGGCGCATGAGTGCGTCATCTTCCGCCAGCAGGATGCTCGTTCCCTCCCGCCGCGGCGGAAGAGCCTCTTCCTGGCTCTCTGCAGTGGACTGCACTTTGTGTTCTGCGCTGGGGAGATAGACTTTGAACGTAGTTCCCTGTCCTACTTCGCTGTAGACCCAGACGTGCCCTCCACTCTGCTTGATGATTCCATAGACGGTGGCGAGACCGAGCCCGGTCCCCTTGCCGACTTCTTTGGTCGTGAAAAACGGCTCGAAAATGCGGGATCGCGTGGTCTCGTCCATACCGATGCCGTTGTCGCTGATGGCCAGCATCACATACCGGCCGGCCTTCATCGGTGGATGCTCGCGCACAAACGACTCATCAAAGTCGAAGAGCGCGGTCTCAATGATCAGCCTGCCTCCACGCGGCATAGCGTCTCGCGCATTCACTGCCAGGTTGACGACAACCTGGTCCATTTGCCCGGGATCGGCTTCCACGATTGCGGCCCCCACCCTGGGCAAGAGCGAAATCTCGACATCGTCACCCATCAGGGGCTTCAGGAGCTTGCTGACGTCTTTGAGCCGGTCGTTCAGATCGAGAACCTGGGTCTGAACCGGCTGCCGCCGGCTGAATGAGAGCAACTGCCGGGTCAACGCGGCGCCGCGCTTCGACGCCTCGTGGATGTTGTCAATGTACTCGACCGCGTCGGGTTCCACCCTGCTGCGCAGCAGTTCCGAGCAAGCGCTGACGATTCCGAGAAGGTTGTTGAAGTCATGCGCCACTCCACCCGCGAGCCGGCCCACCGCTTCCATCTTCTGCGACTGGCGCAGCTGGTCTTCGACTCTTTTCTGCGCGGTGATATTGCGCGCGATCGTCGACGCCCCCACCACATGCCCTTCCTCATCGTGAATGGGCGAAACGGAAATCGAGACATTCAGCTTCCGCTTATCCTTTGTAACCCTCACCGACTCGAAATATTCAACGCGCTGGCCTTTGCGGATTTTCTGCAAGATCTCCGAAATCTCGTCGGACTTCTCCGGCGGAGCGAGCCTCGAGATCGGCTGCCCGATCATCTCCTGCGCCGTGTAGCCGTAAATTTCTTCCGCTCCTTTGTTCCAGTGCGTGACGATGCCATCGAGATTCTTGCCGATGATCGCGTCCTGGGAAGAGTCGACGATCAGCGCCAGCCGGTTCTGTGACTCTCGCACCTCGCGGCTTTTGCGCCGGTCCAACTCCTCGTTTGCCTGCCGCAGTTGTTCCTCAATGCGTTTGCGGTCGCTGATGTCGCGGATAACGCTAAGCACTACCGAGCCATTGCCCGTGGCCACAGGACTGAGACTGATCTCCACCGGAAATTCCGCGCCGTCACGGCGGCGGCCATAAAGATCCAAGCCCGAACCCATGCGGCGAATCTTGGGTTGTTGATGGAAGTGCTCGCGGTGGGTGTTGTGCTGCCCCCGATGACGCTCCGGCACCAGCGTTTCGACCCTCTGGCCAATCAATTCATCGCGGGTGTAGCCGAACATGGCTTCGGCCTGAGCATTGACCTGAATGATGACGCCCTGCTGGTTGACGGCCGCAACCGCATCGGGAATGGCCTCAAGAATCGAGGACGACAACAGCGTCTCAGCTACAATCTTCTGGTCGGACTGTGCGTCTCTTCCGGAATCGGACAACGGCCACCCCACACGTCTACACCACCCACCAGGACCGACAGGTAAGCCATGATACCGAGGGCGTTCGTGGTGGAGCAAGCGGCGGAAAAAACCAACTTACGCTATCGCTTTTTACACAATGAAAGTACGACACCCCGGCCCGGACCTTTGACCTCAGCGCATTTCCAGCGAGACGAGGTCCCCTTCAGGGCCTTTGCTGGGCTTATAGTTCGCGGTGACCTGGCGATTGCGCCAGTCACAGGAGAAGCCGTCGGCGCCGATCAGCAGCAGGGACTTATAGTCGCCGGTTCGGAGCTTCAGCGTTCCTGTTTCAGAAGAGATGGTGAGGACCGCCACCGGAGACTTCGAGCAGTCCACGGCGACCAGGCGGCCTTTGACGAATCTGGTGGAGCGCTCGTCGGCGGGCGTTTCCTGTGGCGCATTCTCGGCAGCTTCGCGTTTGGCTGCGTCTTCTTCCAGCACATCAAATGGCGTCTTCTGTGGTTCCAACTTGGACTGCACAGCCCCGGTGGAGGTCAGCGCGATGCCGTATTTGCGCTCGGCTCCGGCTTGCGAGACGAGGTCGCGCGCCTGCGATGCGATTTGCGGATTATCGCTGGCCTTAAGCCGATCGAGCAGGAGGTTGGCGGCCTCCCACTTCTTGCTCGCCATGTAGATCTCGGCGAGATGCAAAGCGTACCGTTCGTCACGAGGGCTTAAATTCATGGCCGCACGTTCGGCTTGCATCGCCGGGGTGAAGGTGCCGCCGGCATTGCGGGCTACGGCAAGCAGGTCGTAGGCGTCGGCCATTTCAGGACTCCACTCGAGCACCGCCTTCAGGTCAAGCATCATGTTGGAAAGACCCATCATCTCGGTGTGCTTGGCCTGCGCCATGCGGTACTTGCCAAGGGAAAAATAATATCGGGCCCACATGTCCTGGGGATTTAAAGCTGTGGCATCGGCGATCTCGGTAAAGGCCTGTTCAAAGTCGCCGTGCTGAATATAGTCGTAGGCCAGGATGCGGTGGGCGAGCTCGTCGCCTATAGCATTGGTCGGCAGTTGGTCGGACTCTTCGCCGACGCGCTTGGTGCTTTTGATCTCTGCTTTCTTATCGGCTTCGGTGGGAGTTGTGGCGAGGGTCTGCAGCGTCTTGAGTCCGGCTTCTCGGCGTTCAGGAATGCGAATTTGAATGCCCGCGTAGAGGGCCTGAGCGTCCGCTTCGGGAACCGGCTTTGAGGTGAAGACGGAGTCTTCGGCGCTCACGGGAACGGGAAAGCGCTCGATGCCTGCAGGCGCAGCCGGATTGCTTGGAGCGCCCGAGCGGGCGGCATCGAGAGCGTCAGACAGCGCAGTTTGCGAGTGGAAATAATCCTTCACAGCCTGTTCCATCTGCGCGGAATCCATGCCGTAGGCTTGTTTGATGGCATCTTCCACCGGCACATGCTTCGCCAGAACGAGTCCCATGTACGTGCCCGTCTCTTCCATTTTCTTTTCGTGAATCAGGTAATGCATCACGATCCACGACTCCGCATAGTAAAGGACATGGTGCGAGCCTTCGTTGCGGGTGGAAGGATCGTGCTTCATCGTGAAAAGGTCGGGAAGCGAGAGCCAGACCTGCGCGCCCAGCAGTTCGGTAAGCGATTTGGCAGGATGCGCGTTCCTTTGATTGCCGACGAGATCTTCCTTCACCGAAGGCTGGAGTTCGGGATCGGCTCCGAGTTCGACCGTCTTGTTGGCAATGCGGATCGAACTGAAATATTCGCAAAGGCCTTCGTCGAACCATCCCTGGGCAGGCGGATAGTTAAAAGTGAGCAGGTAGTAAGCAAAATCATGGGCGACGGCGCGCCAGGGGTCTTCTTCCGACATGTTCAGGACGATAAAGTCTTGATCGTCGCCGGGAAGAAAGAATCCGGGGACATCGATGGGCTGACCTTGCCGAAGCGGCGCAGCCTGGTAGTAAGACTTATCGTTCCTGAGAGCAAGAATCGTCAGAGGGCGCGACTGCTGCAGGCGGTCGCGGGAGAGCAAGCCTGCGAAGACGGTACGCATTTGCTCGAAGCGCAGGGCAATTTCGCGTCCTCTCTTATCACCGGCGTCAGTGATAACGATGAAATGAGGAGAGTGAATCTCGAGCCATGCAGGTTCGTTAGCGGCCTGAGTTGGAATCCAGGAGAACGCCACCAGGACTGCCAGCAACAGCGGTATGGAACGCATGCGAAGCATGGGCCGCGGGAAGGAAGAGGCGTCAAGGAAATGCTACCACGGTTCGGGCGGACGCCCGTGGCCGACATGCGCCACAACAGAAAAGCCCCGCCGAGGCGGGGCTTTCATAACTCTCAGTGCCAAAACCAGGCACGCTCGCGAAGCAGTTCTAGGCTAAGGTCCGGCTAACCACCGAGTCACTGAGTCACGGAGAAGAACTGAAATTAATAACCAAAAAGGAAAAATTTGGGAATAGCCCACCGCCGGTTCCCTCCGTGTCTTTGTGCCTCCGTGGTGAGGGACTGAATTAGGACACCACTAGTGCGCATGTGGTGACACTGGATTTGAGAGCCGGACCGTTATAATTCCCGGTTCATGTTTTTCCGCCTCCAAAATCGATTTTGTTTGATTTGCCTGGTTCTAATTCTGCTCACGGTGGGTACTGCGGCTGCTCTTGCTGGCGCTTCCTGGGTCGGCGTATTGACCGATAGCGTTGGCAAGCCGGCCGCTGGAGCCGTCGTCAAACTCCATTCCGCAGAGCACGAATACAGTGCTACCGCGGCAGCCACGGGCAAGTTCGAATTTGCTGAGATCGCTGCGGGGAACTACGAACTTTCGGTGGAAACCGCTGACCGGGAATTAAAGGCGACCTCTCCCTTCGTCGTCAAAGACGCCGCTGTCTTGACAATGTCCTTGCAGCTGACTTCTTCAGGACAGGTGGTGCAAGGGCAAAGCCCGCAAAGCGACGAACTCGGTCGTTCATCGTCGAGTGCTCAGGTGTCGGTGCAAGCCAGCGGGGGTGAGCGGCTTTCGAGTTCGGAAGTTTCGAGCCTTCCACTGAACGCGCGCGACTTCAGCAAGTTGCTGCTGCTCGCTGCCGGGACGATGACCGACAGCAACGGCGCTGCCAATTTCACGCAGCAGTTTGCCGTCAATGGGCAGCGAGGTGTGACGACGGTCTTCGCGTTGGACGGGTTCGATACCACCGATCCCGAGATGGGCGGGGCGACATTTTCGAATTTCAACGTGGATGCGATTCAGGAGGTACAGTCCAACTCCGGGGTCATGCCTGCCGAGATTGGGCATGGGGCCGCGAGCTTCACCAATGTCGTTACCAAGTCAGGCGCCAATCAAATCCATGGAAGTGTGTTCGAGTTTCTGCGCAATGCGGCGCTGGATGCGCGCAACTACTTCGACCCGTCCCCGCAGATTACGGGCCGGCGAATTCCCGGTTTCGCGCGGAATGAGTTTGGGTTTACGAACGGCGGCCCCGTGGTGATTCCCGGAATTTATGACGGCCGCAATCGGACCTTTTATTTCGGCGAATACCAGGGCTTTCGGCAGGTGTTGGGGACCACGCAAGTGGTTCCGGTACCGACTGCGGCGGAGCGCCAGGGAATTGACACGACTACTTTCCCGGGGGACACATTGACCGTCCCGGTGAACCCGGCGGTGCTTCCGGTGCTCAATGGCTATCCCCTGCCCAATACAGCGACGGGAGCGTTTGGCGATCGGACGTATGCGGCTTCGTCAAAAGTGGTCACGGTGACCGACCAGTTCTCAATCCGCCTGGACCACCAGATTTCCAACAAGGCAGCGCTGCTGACGCGCTTCAGCCTGAACCAGGTCACCGGGCCTCTGACCAATCCCGATCAGACAGTGCTGGATCCGAGCTTCGGGATTCAGTTTTACGATCATCAGCGGAACGCGGGCGTGAAGTACACCCGAACGATTTCTCCGCACATGACCTCGGATACATCGCTGAGTTACATCCGCAGTACGCCGTTTTTTCCGACGCCGAATCACACCCAGCCCGCCATTGGATTCGCGGATGGACTTTTCCAGGCCTACAACCAGCCGGCAGGATCCATCTTTGGTTCTTACAGCAATCTTTATCAGCTGAAACAGGACATGGCTTTCACGCATGGCGCTCACGCCTTCAAGTGGGGCGTGGAGATCCGGGTCAACCGCGATTCGACAATTTTTGGCATCAATCCCAATGGATATTACGTTTTCGGCGGCGGCACCGCGTATTCACCCGTCAATATTGCGTCGGCGAGCGGGACTCACGACATCCATGTGGGCGATCCGCTGCCTGATTCGCTCACCGGATTGCTCACTGCGACGCCGTACTCCTACAACATCACGGCGGCCGCGAGCATTACTCCGGTCGGCGGAAAATTCAACGAGGCAGGAGTCCGGCGTGAAGCCTACAACTTCTATTTTCAGGATGCGTGGAAGGTAACGTCGCAACTCACCGTGAATTACGGATTGCGCTATGAAGTCAACAGCCGCATTCACGAGGCCACAAAGCGGACCTCCCTGCCCGTGTTTACCGGGGCTAACGGCCAGACTGTGCCTTATTGGGATCGCACCGCCACGCAGACGCTGCTGATCAATCCGCAGCCGCCCTACAACCAGGATTGGAACGGCTGGGGACCACGGCTCGCTCTCGACTACGCTGTGGGCAAGCACACCGTGCTGCACGCGGGCGGCTCCATCGCGACATTGATACCGAACCTGTGGCAAGACAATTTTCTGACCGCCGCGATCCCTTACGTTTTTGCTCCCACCGTTTCTGCCGAGCCCGGGTTTCCCGTGCCCTTTCAGGATGCGTTTGTCCCGGTGAATCTGCCGACCGCCTACAACATCCAGGGACAACCGATTTTTGCGACCGGGCGAACCCAGACGTCCCCCCGAACACGGTGTTTGACTATGCGCGCTTCCAGGCGGATCTGGACGCGCTCACGCCTGGAAACGTGCAGTTGCTCAGCATCACAGGCATCGCGAAGAATTTTGCCAATGGATATATCGGAAGCTGGACTGCCGGCGTGGATCACGATTTCGCCGATTTCAAATTCAATGCGTCGTATGTCGCCACCGCAGGCATTCATCTGGCGCGAGTCTATTCGCCGAACAGTTACACCGGAGCAGGCCCGGGCTTCGCTCCATTCACGCAGTTCGACGCGAACGGGCATGCCACCGGAGGATTCGGGCCCGAAGTCATCATGACGAGCGGCTCGCACTCGAGCTATCACGCGCTGCAGACCAGCCTGACCAAGAACTCGGCGCGCCTCGGGTTGGGCCTGCAGGCCAGCTATACCTATTCGAAGGCGTTGGACGACACCAGCGCCGTGCTTGGCGGCCTGCTGGGCACTGCCGGGACGATCCTGCAGACCGGGCCGCAGGATCCGTGGGATCCCTCGGCGGAGAAGGGGCCGTCGACGTTCGATGTGACGCACGTGTTTGCGGCGAGCGTGATTCAGTTGCTGCCACTCGATCGCATCGGATTCTTGCGGCCGCTGGGACGGACATTCACGAAAGGCTGGCAGATCCTGAATATCACTACCATCACCACCGGGTCGCCGTTTACGGTCTACTCCGGGATCCAGCAAACGGGAGCCGGCAACGGCGGCTCGGACCGCCCGGACCTGGTGTCGAGGCCGCACTTCTCAACTTCGCGGACGGTACGCGACGACTACTTCGGGCTGGGTGCGAATAATGCATCGTTCTTCTCGATTCCGATCAATGTGCCGGGGGGAACGGGCCCGAATCAAGGACGCTTCGGTACCTTGGGACGCAATACATTTCGCGGACCCGCCTACCACGATTATGACGTGGCCCTGGTCAAGGACACTCCGTTCGGGCATCGCGGCAACGCGGAACTGGGCACGCTGGAATTTCGCGCTGAGTTCTTCAACGTGTTCAATGTGGTGAACTTCGGATTGCCTTCGAACATCCTGCGCGGCAGCGGCTTCGGAATCATCAGCAAGACAGCCGGAACTTCGCGCCAGGTTCAGTTCTCGCTGAAGGTGATCTACTAGCGCGCGTAGCCGGCCTTTGTAGCGCCGTTTTATGTAGCGCCGGCGTCCCGCCGGCTGTCCGGCGGGCGTCCGCGCCCGCCGTGCCGGGAGCGAGGTCCGTCTCAAAAGTTTTAAGACGTATAGATTTTGACGGGGCGAGCGCGGGACGCGCTCGCGACAGCCGGCGAGACGCCGGCGCTGCGCTCAGTCGCCGCTGGCGTGATTCTGCGTGGGTACTAAAACCAGGCGCGGGCGGGCTGGAGGTTCAGGCCGGGCGCTGCGACCAAAGGTCGAAAGAATTCCAAAGATTGCCGCGTACGCGGCCAGGATGCCGAAACCGACTGAGGCAACTACCGTGAAGCAGAGAATAAAGGGCATCAAAAGCGAATTCACGAGTTCCCAACCTTAGCGACGTGGCTTTAATCAGATGCGCAGTCCGGAAATCCGTATACTCAGGTTTTTCGTCTCCCCGCAGCGCGACTTTCCAATCTACCTTCGTTGACGCTCCGCGCTATTGACGACTAAGATACGGAGTAGAGCTGTGCATACTTACTTTCGGACAATTCTGATTCCCTGTCGACGTTACGGAAGGGGCTAGTACTCCGGCGAGTCATGGCGATTACCAAGATTTCTGTCCGGGGCGCCCGGCAACACAATCTAAAGAACATAAGCGTCGAGATCCCCCGGAACACGCTCACGGTAGTAACCGGTCTGAGCGGGTCTGGGAAGTCTTCCCTTGCCTTTGACACCATTTATGCCGAGGGCCAGCGCCGCTACGTAGAGACCCTATCGGCCTACGCGCGGCAGTTCCTCGATCAGATGGAACGCCCGGATGTAGACGCGATTGATGGCCTCAGCCCCTCGGTCTCAATCGAGCAGAAAACTGCCAGTCGCAGTCCCCGTTCTACCGTCGGGACGATCACCGAGATTTACGATTATCTTCGCCTCTTATTCGCTTCGATCGGGGTTCCGCATTGTCCCAAGTGTGGACGGGCGATCAGCCGTCAGTCCGCCGACCAGATCGTGCAGCGGGTGATGGCGCTGACTCCGGAAGACCGCGTCATGGTGATGGCGCCAATCGTCCGCGGGCGCAAGGGCGAATTCAAAAAAGAGATGGAGACGCTGGTCAAGCACGGCTACACCCGAGCGCGCATTGACGGCGAGTTGGTGAACCTGGATGACGATGTCGCCATCAATCTCGACAAACGCAAGAATCACACGATTGAAGTTGTGATCGACCGTTTACTGGTCAAACCCGGCATCGAGCATCGCCTCGAGATGTCGGTCGGCTTGGCAATGAAGCTGGCGGGCGGGCTGGTGCAGGTGGCGGTGGTCGGCGGCGACGAGCACCTTTATTCCGAGAAGCTGGCGTGCCCGGATTGCGGGATCAACGTGCCGCAGCTGGAGCCGCGTTCCTTTTCGTTCAACAGCATGTATGGAGCTTGCCCGGAGTGCCACGGCCTGGGCAGCAAGTATGATTTCGATCCGGCCAAGGTGATCACCGACTGGTCGAAGCCGCTGCTGGATGGCGGGCTGGGTCCGGGGTCGGCGTCGCAGAACTTGATTCACCAGTTGCAGATTGTGGCAACGACTTGCGGCATCGATCTCAGCACGCCGTTTGAGAAATTTCCGGAGAAGACGCAGGACTTTCTGCTCAATGGCGAGCCGGGACGCGGCGGACGGACTGGCTTTCACGGCATCTTCGGATATCTCAAGCAGAATCTGGAAGAGTCGACCTCCGAAGGTTATCGCGATTGGCTGATGGACCACATGTCGGCGACCGAGTGTCCCGTATGTCACGGGAAGCGGCTGCGGCAGGAGAGCCTGGCGGTCAAAGTCAATGGGATGTCGATTGCCGAGTTCACGGCGATGCCGGTGTCGCGGGCGCTGGAAGTCGCGCGAGGGATCAAACTGACCGGGCGCGAGGCGGCCATTGCCGGGCGCGTCATGTACGAAATCGTCGAGCGGCTGCAATTTTTGGATGGCGTCGGCCTGGGATACATCTCGCTCGACCGCTCGGCGGCAAGTTTGTCTGGCGGCGAGGGTCAGCGCATTCGTCTGGCAACCCAGATCGGGTCGCGGCTCCGCGGCGTCTTGTATGTGCTCGATGAGCCGTCCATTGGACTGCACCACCGCGATAACGGCCGGCTACTGAACGCGCTGGAGAATCTGCGCGACCTGGGTAATACCGTGCTGGTCGTGGAGCACGATGAGGAGACGATCCGGCGCGCAGATTATGTGGTCGATCTCGGGCCGGGCGCGGGACGCCACGGCGGAAACCTGGTGGCGCACGGTACGCCCGAAGAGATCATGCGCGACCCGAATTCTTTGACCGGCGCGTACATCTCCGGGCGGACTTCGATCGAAATGCGCCCCGAGCGCCGGCAGAAAAACGGCGCGGCGATCACTATTCTCGGCGCCAAGGAAAACAATCTCAAAAATCTCGATATAACGTTTCCTTTGAGCGTGATGACGGTCGTGACGGGCGTGTCTGGATCGGGGAAGTCAACCCTGGTGAACGACATTCTGTACCGCGCGCTGGCGCGGCAGCTTTACCGGTCGCGCGAGAAGGCGGGCGAGCACAAAGCGATTTCCGGCGCGGAGAATATTGATAAAGTCATCCGCATCGACCAGTCCCCTATCGGGCGTACGCCGCGATCGAATCCGGCGACCTATACTGGAGTGTTCACCGCGATTCGCGATCTGTACGCCATGCTGCCGGAATCGCGCGAGCGCGGCTACAAGGCCGGGCGTTTTTCGTTCAACGTATCGGGTGGGCGCTGCGAGGCCTGCCAGGGCGAAGGCCAGCGCCGCATCGAAATGAATTTCCTGCCCGATGTGTATGTGCTGTGCGAGGTCTGCGGCGGGCGGCGCTACAACCATGAAACTCTGGCAGTGAAGTACAACGGATATTCGATTGCCGACCTGCTGGAGATGCCGGTTTCCGACGCGCTGCCGATTCTCGAGAACATTCCGCAAGTCAAGCAGAAGCTGCAAACGCTGGTGGACGTCGGGCTCGGATACATTCATCTTGGACAATCCGCAGTCACGCTCTCCGGAGGCGAGGCACAACGCATCAAGCTGGCCCGCGAGTTGAGTAAGCGGCAAACGGGAAAGACGCTGTACCTGCTCGACGAGCCGACCACCGGACTGCATTTCGATGATGTGAAAAAGTTGCTCGACGTGCTGCACCGGTTGACCGATCTGGGGAACTCGATCATCATCATCGAACACAATCTCGATGTGATCCGCAATGCCGACTGGATCATCGATCTGGGCCCGGAGGGCGGGGAAGATGGAGGCCGGTTGGTGGCGCAGGGTACGCCAGAGCAAGTGGCGCGGGTAAAAAAATCGTATACGGGGCAGGCTCTTGCCGCTTATTTTGGGAAGACAGTTCCCACTTCCCCAAAAACAGTTCTCAGCTCCCAGATCTCAGTTCTCAGTTAAGGAACGTTCTTGTCATCTCCTGATAATCCGCAGTTTGATCCGCTGCAGCCCGGAAGTTCAGAGCCGCAGAGTACTGTTCCGGAACGTGGCGATCCATTTGCTTCAACCTCCCTCCTGGCGCCTAGCGTTCCAGCGCAACCCCATGGTCCGCCGGCCGTAGAAAATCCCGTGTGGAATGCGTGGGATGTGCTGCTCATCGCGGCTCTGACATTCGTCCTAGTTTCTTTGCTCCAGTTCGCGTCGGCCAAGGCTGCTCAATGGTTGTGGTATCCCCGACTGAGCTTTTATGATGTGGCGCAGAAGATTGAGCAGCAGAGGCCGATTCTCCTGATCATTTTGCAATTCCTGATTTATATCCCTGTAGCTTTGCTAATGATCGCGTTAGTGGAAGGAAAATATCATGTCCCATTCTGGCGCTCAATACGATGGAATTGGCCGCGAGCGATCTGGAAATTCGTCGGGTTGGGAGCTGTTCTCCTGATCGGGCTAGCCACGTTGGAGAGTCTGCTACCAATGCCCAAAGACACACCGTTTGAGCATCTTTTCGATCGACCTCTGGATGCCTACCTGCTTGCACTAATTGCCATCACTCTGGCTCCGTTAATGGAGGAGCTGTTTTTTCGAGGGTTCCTCTATCCCGTGCTGGCGCGGCCTATGGGGCCGATGTGGGGGATAATGCTGAGCGCGCTGCCTTTTGCACTGCTTCACTTGCCGCAATACGGATATGCATTGACCGCAGGACTGGTGATTTTTATCGTGGGCGTCGTCTGTGGGATCGTGCGAGCCGCGACTAAGTCCGTGGGAGCCAGTTTCCTGGTGCACGTGGGCTATAACGGAACCCAGATGCTCATTGCGGTGGTTGCCACCCACGGTTTTCGGCACATGGAGAAAGCCATCGTTTTGGTGCAGTGAGTCTTTCCTCCCCCCGGGCACGGCCTTACATTGACCTCCGGCATCTTGCCGTCTAAGATTGCACCCCAGACCGCAGGCCTATGATTCGCCAGACTATCTCGCTTTATCGAATGTGGAGTGTCCAGACGATCGCCATTACCTGGTCGCGATGCCCCCGTCGTCATGTTCAATGGAGAGCCTTAAGCACCTGTTCGCGAATTCGAAAGGAGTCCCGCTCATGCCTTTAACGATTCAAACCAGGCACATGGAACCCGACATCGTCGTGCTGGAGATGATGGGCAAGATCACCATGGGCAACGACTGCCGCCAGGTGGAGTGGACCACGAAAAAGCTCGTGGACGAGAGCCGCAAGAAAATCATCTTCGACCTCAGCGGCATCACCCATCTCGACAGCACCGGTATCGGCATCATCGTCGCCGTGGCCGGCCAAATGAAAAAAGCAGGCGGCGAGCTGCGTGTAGCCGGCGCCAACGAACATGTCGAGCAGATTTTACGGGTAACGGCCGTGAATCAGATCGTACACTTGCACGCCACGACCGACGCCGCTGCCGTGGGTTTTTGACCATTCAACTCGCGTAGCCACGAGCTCATTCTTCAGCGCGTCTTTTCTGAAGATGGTCCTTTATCCGTCCTTCAGCTGCCGATACTCGAAGGCCAACGCAATCCGCAAGTTCCCAAGATTTTCGTCACACCTCTAGGCTGCGCAGATACGGCACGCTGGCCTTCATCATCTCGTAATTCATCTCCACGAAATAGTTCTTGATGCCGCCTACTTTGGCGGCGCTGAAGATCTTCTTCCAGTCCAGGCTGTCCTGGCCCACCGGCGCGATCTTCTTGGTAGCCGCCGACCAGCCTTGCACGTGCATGGAAATGAAACGTCCCGGATATTTGGTGAAGTATTCCGCCGCATCGAATCCCTTGTTGATGGTCGAGACCTGAAACTGAAACTTCACCAACTTGGGATCAAGCAATCCGAACAGCACATCATAGGTGCGCTTCCCGTCGACGTTCGAAAGCTCGAAGCCCTCATTGTGCAAGCCCTGCTGGATGCCTGCCGCAGCCGCTTTCTCGCCCATCTTGTTGTATTCGTCGGCGGCCCGCTTTACGTCGTCCATCGTCGGATGCTCCCCTCCGCCCAGGCTGGCGACGAGCATCTGCGTGAGCCCCACATCTTTGGCCCAGGCGATGCTTTCGTCCTGGTTCTTGCGGAGTTCCTCGATGCCGAAGTGCGAACTCACGCAGGTCAGGCCGGCATCGTTGAGAATCTTCTTCAGTTCGGATCCTTTGTACTTCGCCAGTCCGCCAAAACCCTCATCCGCATAGCCGGCCGGAGAACACAGTTCCACGCTCTGAAATCCGGCATCGGCCAGTTGCTTGAGCGTGCCGGGGAAATCTTTGGCAATGCTCTGGCGCACCGGCCAGGTCTGGCACCCGATTGGCAAGCCCAGCGGATTGGCGTGCAGTTTCATCCCTGCCGCAGAAAGCACTCCCAGCGCGGCCGCCTGCGTGGCGGCAACTTTGCAAAATTCTCTCCTCGAAAATTCCATGATGCCCTCCTAGAGTTCCCAACCTGTGCGGCGTTCCGGCCGAATGATATTCTGCGCGAAATCGGAGTTGTTCGCTTTCATCGTGCCCCGGTCCCAGGTCATCTTGTTTCCCGTGCGGATTGCCACATTACCGAGCAGCAGGGTTTCAGTGACCATGCCCTCGAACTCAAAGTTCCCACCCGGCTTCACCTTGCCGCCTTTGCAGGCATCGAGCCACTCGCGCTCATTGCCCGGTGACCGCGGCAATGTCTTCGGCGGCTGCTTATAGGCGTCCATCTTGCTCTGCGGAATCAATGCCGGATGCGACCCGCTGAACCCGCAGAGAATTTTGCCGCTATCGCCGACGAACAGCAGCCCTTCGCTATCCTCGCCCTGCCCGCCCCACGGACGATTTCCCTCCAATTCCTCCGGCCTCGGAGGCCTGAGTCCACCGTCGTACCAAGTAAACTTCACCGCCGGCATTTCGCCGCGCGCGCCAAAGTCGTAACGAATGATTGACGCTGCCGGATACGTTTCCGGGAAACGCTCGGTGGAAGTCGCTTCCACCGTCGTCGGCGCCTCCAGCTTTAATACGCGGAAGATCGTGTCGAAGCTGTACGAGCCCATATCCCCCAGCGCGCCGCAGCCAAAATCGCCCCATCCCCGCCACGAAAATGGAGTGTACACGTGGTTGAACGGCCTCTCCGGCGCAGGCCCCAACCATAGATTCCAGTCCAAGCCGTCGGGTACAGGTTGTGATTCCTTCGGACGATCGATGCCCTGCGGCCAGAAGGGGCGGCTCGACCAGTTGTGCACTTCCCGCACCGGCCCAATCGCTCCCGCCCAGATCCATTCGCAAAGCTGTCGCGTCGCCTCGGATGCCTGGTTCCCCACCGCAATCTGCGTTGCTACTCCCGACTCGCGCGCGATCTCGGCAATGCGTCGCGCCTCATAGATCGTGTGCGTCAACGGCTTCTGGCAGAACACGTTCTTCCGCTTCATCATCGCCGCCGCCGACACCGCGGCATGCAGGTTGTCGGTCGTGCACACCACCACCGCGTCCAGATCGTTCTGCTTTTCCAGCAGTTCGCGGAAATCGTTGTATGCCGCGCAGCCTTTGTATTGCCCGGACCGCTGCTTTGTCGCGTAGTATCCCTCGACGATCTTCTGCGCCGGCTCTCTTCCCGCCACCCCGCCCGTGACGTGCAGCGCGTGCGTCAACTCGATGGGCTGGTCCGGGCTCAGCCAGTCCCATCCCGAACTTACGCCCAGCAATTTGCGCACGGAGTCGCAGAATTCGTGCACCTCCCATTGCGGATAATCCGAGCCGCTCTTGTTGACATCGCAGACCGCCACGCCTTGCACGTCCGCCTCGTTCAGGAAGTGCAGCATGACTCGCAAGCCCTGCGCGCCCACGCCGATAAATGCGATGTTGACTTTATCGCTGGGCGGAACAAATCCTCTGCCTAATACGCTCCGCGGAACAATGGAGAATCCCAGGGCCGCCGTCGTGCTCTGCGCCAAGAATTCTCGTCTCGATACTCCGGTCTCTGAATCGCCACCAGCCAAATCCGCATTTTTCATTGCCCCTCCCGGAACGCCGCCAAAGCAGCCCACGATTCTACCCCCACCGATGAAGCGGTGGCGAACTCTCCAGTTTCATCCTGCAAGAATGGATTTCGTCGGAAAGGATTTCCTCCGCGTTCTCCGCGGCATTTCTCAGCGAACTCTGCGGTAAAGCTTGAACCACGGAGTTCGCAGAGAACACAGAGGAAAAATTAGCGTCTAACGCGCAGCAAAAAACCCTCCCCCTGGGAAGCGGGAGGGTTCTGGAATGGTTCGCGGGTTACGCGCGGACGACGTTCGCCGCCTGAAAGCCTTTCGGGCCCTTGAGCAGGTCAAACTCGACGGTCTCCCCCTCGTTCAGGGTTCGGTAGCCGTTCTCCTGGATGGCGGAGAAGTGCACGAACACATCTTCCCCCGTGGAGCGTTGGATAAATCCATATCCCTTCGCCCCGTTGAACCACTTCACTGTACCTTTCTCTCTCACGGATAAAACTCCTTTCACTCATCGCGAAGAATATGTTCCCCAGTCTCTTGGATTCTGCTTCGATTCGACCGAAGCCCCCCTCAAAGAAAGCCGGCGAACGGTGGGTTGCGTCTCGATGTGCGGAGGGAAGTTAATTCCAAAAAGAAAAAGACCCCGATGCTCCCGAGGGCAATCAATGCCAGCCGCGGGAACTTCTGGAGTCCGACAATTTGGCGCTCTTTTCCACTACACCCAACAAACGTCAACCACTATTGGTCTCACCACCGGACCTTTGTCCGGTATCGAGCAACAGATAATAAGCAGTATTAAAACGTTTCGCAACATAAATTAGAAGCAAACCGTAATATGACCCTTGGTCATAACACGCGGTAAGCGATAACTTTAACAAAGATAAAGAAATAGCTCGGTAACCAACCCGAAAACTGCGGTGCCGCGCTCTGTACGCCAGCGGTCATTTTCGTCTGATAGGATTTGTGTTTGCCATGGCCGGCCCGCCCATTCAGACCATCCCTCGCACCCCGGCTCCGCCGCCTCGGCTGAACCGTCGCCCACCCCAACGCTCCTCCGGGCTGTTGCTGTCCACGATCAAATACCTGACCCGCACCGACGTCCACACCTTCGCATTCTCCGTCGCGGCCAATTCAATTTTGTCTTTCTTTCCGTTCGTCGTGCTGCTGATGACCATCATCCGCCGCGTCTTTCACTCCACCGTCATGGTGGGCGTGGTGGAGAATTTGCTGCGCGATTACCTTCCCACCGGGCAAGGATTCGTCATTCGCAATGTTGAAGCCATGGTCAATGCGCGCCAGCGCGTGCAAGTCTTCTCCCTGATCATCCTGCTGGTGACTTCGTCGGGTGTTTTCCTGCCCCTCGAGGTAGCCCTCAACCGCGTCTGGCGCTTCGAGAATAACCGCTCTTACCTCGGCAACCAGCTAGTCTCGTTCGGACTGGCATTCGCCTGCGGGCTGCTGGCGTTGCTGTCGATTGCACTCACGGCCGGCCCGGTGGCGTTCATGGAGTTCCTGTTCCGCGGCTATGGCACTGGCTTCGTGCGCCTGGTGGGATTCTTGATGATGAAAGTCTTCGCCATTGCAGCCAGCATCGCCATCTTTTTCCTGATCTACTGGCTTCTGCCCAACGGCAAAGTGCCGGCGCGGACTGTGCTGCCCGCCGCCATCATCATGGGCCTGCTCTCCGAAGCGCTGAAGTATGCCTACATCCTCGCGCTCCCCTGGCTCAATTTTCAGGAAGTGTACGGACCGTTCGCGCTCTCGGTGACGATGATGTTCTGGGCTTTTCTATCCGGCTTATTGCTGCTGGCGGGCGCCAATCTCTCGGCTGAAGAACATCTTCGCAGTGCCCTTTAGCGATGAGCCATGAGCGATGCGCTATGAGCAAACAGCAAACCATTTGGGACTGATATCTCACAGCCTGGGACAGCTTGGGTCTGCTCACTGCTCATTGCTCACTGCTCATCGCTGGTGTGTCGTGAATCAATCGTGGTGCAAGGGAACGCTGGAGAAGGCGATCCCCCGCCTGCGGTTGATGCGGCAGATCACATTCTCCAGCGCCTGCGGCAGAAGGTTGAGACCACGCATCGGCATCAGCGTGCCTTTCTCCAGATAATCTTCCGCCCCCTCTTCCAGCAGCTTCTGGCGGTTCTTTTCCGACAAGCTGCTTAACACGACCACGGGAATATCTCTGGTCCTGGCCTCGCGCTTCAAATGCCGCAATACCTCCGGGCCGCTCAATTTCGGCAGAATCATATCCAGCAGAATCAGATCCGGCTGCTGCTCTTGCGCCATTTCCAGCGCCATTTGCCCGTCTTCGGCGCAGATCACCTCATAGCCTGCCCGCAACAGCGCCCCTTCATTCTCCCGCCGCAGCGCCATACTATCTTCAACTAAGAGAATTCTCACACGCCTCTCCTCTTCCCTGCCTTACACATCGGCAGGAGTGCCGCCCGGCTTAAACCCGACAGCAAACAAAAAAGCCGTCCGCCATAGCGAACGGCTCTTGCACTGGGTACCGCCGGCGTCTCGCCGGCTGTCCGGCGGGCGTCCCCGCCCGCCGGCCCCGAAACTATTCCGAACCGGACACCTTCCCAACTTATTTCTTCGGTGGCTCGATCGACAGCAGCTCGACTTCGAAGATCAGCGTGTCTCCAGGTTTGATATCCCCGCCCGGCGCATTGTCTCCATACGCCAGATCCGGCGGAATGAACAACTGCCACTTCGATCCCACAGGCATCAGTTGCAGCGCTTCGGTCCAGCCCTTGATCACCCCATTCACCGGAAAGGTCGTCGGCTGCCCGCGTTTGTAGGAACTGTCGAACTCCTTGCCATCAATCAGCGTTCCGCGATAGTTCACGCTAACCGTATCGTTCGCCGTCGGTTTCGGACCCGTGCCCTCTTTCAAAACCTTATACTGTAAGCCGTCGGGCAAAGTCTTCACCCCTTCTTTCGACTTGTTGGCCTCCAGAAAAGCTTCCCCGGCCTTTCGGTTCCCTTCTCCCTCGGCGTGCGCCTTTGCCGCCTGCGCCTGCTGCACTTGCCCTCTTAATTGTTGCAGCGCAGCCTTCATTTCATCTTCGGTCATCAGGGTTTTCCCGCCTGCCAGGGCGTCTCTGAGGCCGCGCGAGACCAGCGCCGGATCCACCGGCAATCCCTGCCGATGCATTCCTGAACCAATACTCATGCCCAGCGCATAGCTGGCTTTCTCTCTCTGTGTTTTCAGAGTAACGGCAGCCCCGGTCTTCGCAGAATTACTCGCCGCTTTCTTGGCGGGAGCTTTCGCTGCCGATCCCGTCGACTGGCTGGTAGCGGGTTTTGAGGATTGATTCGCCGGAGGAGTCTGCTGTGCCTGAGCAGGGCCCAGCTCCAGCATCCCCAGCGCGAAAGCTGGAAACACAACTGCGATAAGCGATTTGTGCATAGATAATCATTGTCCCATCGCGCCAGAACAACCGGCAACAAGACGTTCACGATTGTGGTTTGCTGGTTGGATTCCCCGCTGCGCAAAATCACGTATTGAGCGAGGTTAGGTGGGAGACTGATCGAACAATTCTTTGTAGTGCTTCCAGTAGCCCTCGACCTCCGACATGATCCGCTGGAATTCCGGATCCCCGCGCAACTTGTCCCAGTTCTTGTCGCGCTGGAACCAGGGATAATTATGGTCCCCCCTGGCCACGGCGCGCCGCAGCCATGCTAACGCGGGTTCTTTCTCTCCCAACAGCGCGTACACTGCTCCGATCCATTCCGCCAAATCTCCGTCTACAACCTCGGCCGTCTTGTACTTAAAGATCCGGGGATCGATCTTGTCCCGTTCTCCTCGCGAAGCATGAACGATCCCAGAGATCACTAGAAGCTCTTCTTCTCGGCGAGAGCCGACGACCTGCATGGCTCGGTCCAGCGCCTGCACTGCTTCACCACTCTTGTCCTGGTAATAGAGGAAGTCCCCAAGAAAAGTCAGGAGCTTGAACTGATCCGGATAGCGCTCCAGGGCGCGGCGCACCTCTTCTTCCGCCTCATGCGGTTTCCCCTGATAGAGGAGCATGCGTCCGTGCATCCACGCAATCTGCGCCGGCGTAGGATTCAGGTCTCGGCTGCGGCGGAAAGCCGCCTCGGCCAGATCGATCAACCCGGCATAGTGATAGCTATACGCAAGCTGATTCCAGGCAAGCGTTGCATTGGGACCCAAGGCGACAGCCTGCCGCAGCCTCGGGAGGGCATCACCAAGTTTCCCCTCCTCCGTGTAAACCGCTCCGAGCGCGAGGTTGGCTTCCAACGATTGTGGATTCAGAGCCACCGCCTTGCTGGCCGTCCGCTCCGCGAACGCCAGGTTTTGCGACCCGTTTTGCTGGTAATTCGAGGCCTCGAGAGAATACGATTGCGCGAGCAAGGAATATGCGTCGACAAAGTTCGGATCTTTTTCAATGGCCTTCCGCGCCATCTGCTGCGCGCTGCGCAATGCTTCCAGCTGCGAGTTGATGAAGTAGTCGTTCCAGTAAGCCCGCCCTTGCAGCAGGAAGTTGTAAGCCTCCGGGGAATTCGTCGATGCCGTCTTCAGCGACTCCTGCTCCGTCCCGGAAAGCTGCACGCGCAACTCATCCACCACCTTCTGTGAGACGTCGTCCTCAAAGCGCAGCAAATCATGTCCCTGCAGGTCATAGCGGTTCGCCCAGCGCGCCGCGCCATGATCGATCAACTGCACCGAAACGCGCATCACACCGCCCATTCGTTGGTACGTTCCTGCCAGCACCGAATTTACTTGCAGCTCTTGTGCCGCCTGCCCGGGATCGTCCGTCCCTTTTGCGTATTTGAGAACGGAACTCGTGGGGCGCACTGCCAGATTCTGCAATGTGGCCAGGCGGCTGATGATGGCGTCCGCTACGCCCACGCCCCATACCTCGGTCCCTTGCCCGGAAAGATCTCGAAACGGCAGCACGGCCAGCGTTCGCACCGAACTTTGAACGGGCACGGCAGGAGGCTGGGAAACAGGCGGCACTTCCGCCGGGCGAGAGCGCACGTACCAGCCGACGGCGATCGCGATCACGACCAGCCCGGCGGCAGCCGCAATCGCCTTCCCACGACTGGGCTTTGCCTTCGGCGCAACCTCTGCCTGCACCTGCCGTCCGGACTCCGTCTCCCGCTTCAGTCGCTTCAAGTCCGCCCGCATTTCGCTGGCGTGCTGGTAACGCAGATCGCGGTCCTTCTCCAGCGCCTTCTGGATGACCTCTTCCAGTTTGATGGGCAAATCCGGATTGATCCGCACCGGCGGCACCGGCGGACGCTCCAGGATCGCGTTAAAGATCAGCCCAGACGTATCCCCGCGAAACGGCAACAGCCCGGTCGCCATTTCGTAAAGCACCACGCCGAACGAGAACAGGTCGCTGCGCGCATCCAATTCTTCCCCTCGTACCTGCTCTGGCGACATGTAGGCCACCGTCCCCAGCGTGCTGCCCGGACTGGTCAGATGCTCATCGCTCATCGCGGTTGGCGCGGCCGCCGCAATCGAAGCGCGATTACCGGCGACCGGAATCACCTTCGCCAATCCGAAATCCAGGATCTTCGCCTGTTCTCTCTCGGTAACGAAGATGTTTGCCGGCTTGATGTCGCGATGCACAATGCCCTTGGCATGCGCCGCGTCCAGCCCGTCCGCGATCTGGATCGCCAGGTCGAGCAGCGCCTCGCTCGCCATCGGGCGTCCCATAATGCGGTGCTTCAGGGTCGCGCCTTCCAGAAACTCCATGGCGATGAAGGGCTGCCCCTCATGCTGGCCAATCTCATGAATGGTGCAGATGTTGGGATGATTGAGGCCCGAGGCGGCACGCGCTTCACGCCGGAAGCGTTCCAGCGCTTGCGTGTCTTTCACCACGTCATCGGGCAGGAACTTGAGCGCCACGAAGCGCCCCAGTTCCGTATCTTCAGCCTTGTAGACCACACCCATTCCGCCGCCGCCCAGCTTTTCGAGAATCCGGTAATGGGAAACAGTCTGACCGATCATGGCGGACCCGATCCGCGCCCGAGCGCGGCCCTCAGAACTTCGGGTGAGCCATGTTAGGAAGCCCTACATTCAAAGTCAATGCAACAAAAGCGCCGCGTGAAGCCTCGGACGCCTTCGTCCGCAGCCACGCGGACGCAGTTCGCAGCACTCGCACAATCACCCAAAAACGAAACGGGGGACGTTGGCATAGCCAAGATCCCCCGCATCGGTTGTTTCAGACTTCTTTCAAGTTAGTAGTTCAACTCGCGGTACGCGATCAGGTGCAGGTACGAATCCGGCGTGTACTGATTCGCGCCGTTGGTATCGTGCCACAGCGTGCCGTCACCGTTGATGCTAGTGGCGTACGAGATGATCGAACCATACGTCGGGCTGTTGCCGCTGACCGCAACGTTATCCATCGGCGCATTGATAACAGCAAAAGCCGAGGCGTTACCTGAAACCGATACCGTGCCGCAGGGCGATGTTGTGCAAGCGGTCGGTTGGGCCATACTGAATGTCAGCATTTCGGGTATGCCGCTCTGGTTGCCCCACGCCTGCCCGGTCAGATTCAGCGGAGTGCTGGTTCCGTTGCCTCCGATGATCACGTTGACGTAGCAGTATTGACTTCCGCCGCACGCGCCGCCGTCTTTCGGTGAAATGGCAAGCCCCGCCTGCCCCGAGATGCTCAGGCTGTTCATCATGAAGATGGCCGGGTTGGCGGCGGTTCCTTGTCCGTCGGGGACCTGCAGGGTCAAAGTTGTCTGCCCACTGAGCGAAACGTTTCCGTAGACGTTGCCCGGCGTCAGCGGGTTGGGCAGCGGATTCTTGTTGTTGTAGTTGGTTTGTGGCGTCGGCGGATTGGGCTGCGCCGTCACCCGGTAGTTGGGAGCGTTGTTGATGTTGGTCGCGGTAGCAGGCTGCATCATTTTGTCAGGTGTGAAGCAAGCTCCGCCAAGGATGTCGGCGCCGCCGGCGATCACACCGTTGCCGTTCATGTCGATGCCGCCATTGGAACCCACGTCGGCACCGGTGGTGTAGTTGGGGTTGTTGGGCGGAGCGTTGCCGGAAGGTTCGGAGCCTGCGACCGCCGTAAAGCTGGCCGTCGAAGCGTTACCGTTAAAGATCACGGATGGGCACTGCTTGGAGGTAGCGTAAATCCCATAATTCGGATTAAACGAGATGCCGAGCGAAACTTCTTCCTGGACCAGCCGGCGCGTGGTACCGCCCGGGCTCACAGCCAAAGCGGTGACCAGATACACCGGGCGATCCAACGGCTTCGATGCCGGCACGGGAGCGCAGTTGGCG
>Ga0209166_10000153_pt1 | contig 91645 bp, 76 predicted proteins | sample Coa_R1_3_FD_187151 | JGI IMG/M metagenome (GOLD analysis project Ga0209166, IMG submission 187151) | Surface soil microbial communities from Centralia Pennsylvania, which are recovering from an underground coalmine fire - Coalmine... | ecosystem: Environmental > Terrestrial > Soil >...
AACGCATCACCTCGCGCGCGGATGTTCTCCCCACCATTCGCTCCGCGCGCGAATCCTCGGAAACCGTTCTGATCGACTTCCGCGTCGAGCAGGAAGATTCTGTCTATCCGATGGTTCCGGCAGGCGCATCGCTCCACGAAATGATTCGCCGCCCGGGGAATCCGCTCGTTGAAACCGCAACCGAGCCATAGGCGAATCCGAACCATGAGCAAAGAGGACAGCATGCAAACACTCGTCGCATACGTTGAAAACAAACCGGGCGTGCTCAACCGTGTCTCTTCGCTGGCGCGGCGCCTCGCCATCAATATCGACTCCCTGACCGTCGGTCCGACGGAGAATTCTGAGATCGCTCGCATGACCATCGTCGCGCACACCGACGAAAAGGGCGGCCATCGTCTTGAAGCCAGCCTCGAAAAACTCGTGGACGTTCTCCTTGCGGAGAATATTTCCGGGCGTGCCTTGCTCGAACGCGACTTGGCTCTCATCAAGGTTCTTGCGGACCAGCAGTCCCGTCCGCATTTGATGGAACTCATCAAGGTCTTTCGCGCGCGTGTCGTGGACGTCGCTCCGGAGTCGCTCATCATTGAGATATCCGGAACCGTCGATAAGATTGACGGCCTCCTGGAAGTCCTGCGTCCCTTCGGCGTTCTCGAGATGGCTCGCAGCGGCCGCATTTCCATGACGCGCGGCGGCGACTTGCTCCGTCCCCCGGCGCCAACCGATGCTCCTGCTCAAGCCGTGGTGACGAGGTGAATCAGTGGAAGGGTCCACAGTGAGGATAACTCCTTTAGAATCAAAGGTTACGCACCGCCTCGCAAGTGTTGCATCTAAAGGACTTACGCTAACGCTAAGTCCTTTATCAGCAACGCTTACAAAAATGCGGGGGAGGGGTCGAAGATACCCTCACACGGATTCACGTCCCCGATCTCCGTTCCTTTCGGCGGATGATCGCCGCAAACACGAATTTGAAGAGTTCTAAATCCCGGCCGCAACCCGGCCACAGAGGATGGAAATGGCAAATCTCTACTACGACGATTCAGCGGATCTCGCTCTGATTCAATCCAAGAAAGTGGCCATCATCGGCTACGGCTCGCAAGGCCACGCGCATTCGCTCAACCTGCGTGACAGCGGCGTCAGTGTGCGTGTCGGGCTCCCCGAAGGCAGCGCCTCGCGCGCCAAGGCGGAAAAAGAAGGCCTCACGGTCAACACGCCCGCGCAAGCGGCCGAATGGGCCGACGTCATCATGATTCTCGCGCCGGACACCAAGCAGCCCAAGCTCTATCGCGACGCCATTGAACCGCATCTTGGCAAAGGCAAGACGCTCATGTTCGCTCACGGTTTCAACATCCGTTTCGGCGCCATCAAACCACCCGCGTCCGTTGATGTCTCGATGATCGCTCCCAAAGCTCCTGGCCATCGCGTCCGCGAGGTCTTCACCGAAGGAGGCGGCACGCCGGCGCTTATCGCGGTCGAACAAGACGCCAGCGGTGCTGCCAAAGCCCTCGCACTCTCCTACGGAAAAGCACTCGGCTGCACGCGCGCCGGAGTCCTCGAAACTACTTTCACGGAAGAAACAGAGACGGATCTCTTCGGCGAACAAGCCGTCCTTTGCGGGGGAGTGAGCGAACTGATCAAAGCGGGTTTTGACACTCTGGTCGCGGCCGGTTACCAACCCGAAGTGGCTTACTTCGAGTGCATGCACGAACTCAAGCTCATCGTCGATCTCATCTACCGCGGCGGCCTCAGCTACATGCGCTATTCCGTAAGCGACACCGCCGAACACGGCGACTACACCGCTGGCAAGCGCATCATCACGCAAAAAACACGCGAAGAAATGCGCCAGATTCTCGCCGAAATCCGCGACGGCAGCTTTGCCAAGAAGTGGATTGCGGAAAATGAAGCCGGTTGTCCGAATTTCCTCGCCACTCGCAAGCGCGAGCAAAGCCATCCCGTCGAGCAACTCGGCCCCAAGCTTCGCGCCATGATGCCCTTCCTCCAGCCCGTTATTGCTCCGGGGCTTGAAGAAAAAGCCGCGGCTTCAAAGAAATGACGTAGTAGTTCAATCGATTCAATTGACGGAGTTCGCGTGCAAACCCTGTCGCTGATCGGGGTCTGCACGAGTCACCAGTCACGTCACGAGTCACCAGTCACGAGTCACCAGTCACGTCATGCCGGTGCGGTTGACATGCTGAGCATTTTGCGCAATTCTCTGGCGCCATGAAACGACCACCAGTTCCTCCTCAAGCGGCAGCTCCCTCTCTCGCGGAGCGCATCGAGATCCTCAGCGCCAAGCGCCAGGAGATTATTCGCCCGATTCTCGAACATCCGCGCGAGTACGTCCTCCTGAGTGTCCGTGCCATGGCCAAGCGTCTTCGCACTGACCCCGCTACTGTCGTGCGCATCGTTCGTGGCCTCGGCTTCGCCAGTTACCGTGATTTCCAGCGCCATCTCCACGATCTCTCCATCGCTTTCGCCACTTCGCTCGACACCATGCAATCCGGCGGTCGCATCACCAGCATGCCTCTCTATGTTCGCGATGCTCTCGAACAAGATCTCAAGAATCTGCACGGCCTCAAGAACAGCCTGGATGCGCCGCGCCTGGTCTCGCTCGCCAAGCGCTTCTACGACGCCCGGCGCATCGTCCTTCTTGCCGGCGATCTCGCTGCTATTCTCGCCGACTATCTGGAATATCAGATCACCTTGCTCGGCTTGCCTGTCTTCACCGGCACATCCGCAGGGCGCATCGCCCACCTCGTTCGCACCGTGAATAAGCGCGACCTCGTCCTTGCCATCAGCTTCCGCCGCGGCCTGCGGCAAACCGTGGAAGGCGTGCACTCGGCCCATGTCCGCAACGCCTACTGCGTGGGCATCACGGACACTTACGTTTCCCCGCTGGCCCGCGAATGCGACGAGGTCTTTCTCGCCTCCGTCGAGTCCACTTCTTTTGGCGCCTCGTACGCCGCACCCGTTGCTCTCGTCAATGCCATCCTGGCTGCTTGCGGGCAGTATCGCCGGCCGCAGACCATGGCGATTCTCAAGGAGATCGTGGAAGAGCAGCGCAAAGGCTTCCGCTGGTACACGGTCTGATTCTCGATCCGTCGCAGTGAAACAAGTGTTTCTTGGATTTATGGCAGATGCGCTGCGTAGAATGCCCGTCCGGAGCACATAATCGACCTGTCCGAGACTGCCTCCTTCCGTTACCTCCAATTCGGCAACATTCGTATCTCGCCTAGATTCGCGTTCTCGGTTATCATGTCGTGCGTTCGGACGACTTCGTCTATAGTTTTCTTGAGACTTACGCGCAACAAAGAGGGATCGCCGCCGGTCATGAGTGCAGCTGCTCTAAAACAGTCGAAACGGTCCGTCGGGCGTCAGTTGTTTGCAGCCATCGCGTTGTCCATCTTTTGTTCGCCCACATATCTCGCCGCGCAAACCGCACCTACTCTCGAACCCGGCCCCAAACCGCACGACATTCCTGCTCGCTGGAAGCCCTGGATCGGCGAGTACGGCTGGCCCCCTTCTTCAGTACCCATGTCAGAGGTGGATGTGGTCTCTGAGAAAGACGGCTACATTGTCTGGCTAAAACGGTACAGCAGCTCTGCTGGGATGCGCTACGAGATTGGCGACAAATTCCCTGTACGAGGATCCTATCCTTCGGTTCATGGATTGCGTACCGACCGCTCCGGCAGGCGAGAGCTGGTTTCGGGCGACGTTGTAACGGGCAAAATCACGCCCGACTTCGACGCTCGCGCGCAAATTCTCATCAAGCCCGTCCGCCCTGTCGCCGAACTGCGCGCCGAAGCTCTCGACTCTTCGCCTCCTCGCGAAGAAGGCCCCTTCCGCAAACCGGAACTCGTCGAACTGACGACCCTCGACCCCGCGATTCATCTCGATATTCGCTACGCGACGGCAAACGATTTTCTCGGTACGCCGGTTTACACGCAGGCGCGCGCGTTCATGCAACGTCCCGCCGCCGAAGCTCTTGTCCGCGCCTTGCACAAACTCCAGCCCCTCGGTTACGGCTTGCTCATCCACGATGCCTACCGGCCCTGGTACGTCACCAAAATTTTTTGGGACGCCACTCCCCCCGAAGGAAAAATCTTCGTCGCCGACCCAGCGCAAGGCTCGCGCCACAATCGCGGCTGCGCCGTCGATCTCACGCTCTACGATCTCGCCACTGGCAAGCCCATCGAAATGCCCGGCACGTACGACGAAATGTCTCCCCGGTCGTTTCCCGATTATCCCGGCGGCACGTCGCTCCAGCGCTGGCACCGCGACCTGCTCCGCCGCGCCATGGAATCCGAAGGCTTCACGGTCTACGAGCACGAATGGTGGCATTTCGATTACAAAGATTGGCACGCGTACCCCATTTTGAATATCAAGTTTGAAGACTTACATTCCGGCCAAGGACTCGCCAGCTCCAAGTAGCGTTTTCGAGTCTCTGACCACTTTTTCTGGAGGATCAGATCTTGCATAGCAAACGCCGCGGCTTCACGCATTCCTTTGTGTTCGGTGGCATTGCACTTTGCTTCGTTATGGCGCTTCTTGGCACTCCGTGTGCGCTTCGCGCGCAATCGGCCGCTTCTCTCGCTGACCGCATTCAAAAAGTGATCAGCCGCCCGGAATTCGCCCACGCGAATTTTGGCATCGAGTTTTATTCGCTCGAAACCGGCAAAGTCGTTTACGCCCTCAACGCCAACAAATTATTCGTGCCGGCTTCCACGACGAAAACCCTCACGGAAGGCACAATCCTCGCAACGCTCGGCGCCGACTACCGCTTTCACACGCGCATTTACCGCACCGGCCCGGTTGACAAAAAAGGTACTCTAAAAGGTGATCTCATCCTGGCCGCCAGCGGCGACCCCAATCTTTCCAACCGCATCCAGGCGGATGGCACTCTCGCATTCGTCGATGAAGACCACGCCTACGGCGGCCCCGCCGTTGCCGGCGATCCCCTCGCCGTAATCAAACAATTCGCCAAAGATATCGCCGCAAATGGCATTCACAAGATCGAAGGCCGCGTCCTGGTAGACGCCAGCCTATTTCCAGATGGCGGACGCGAGGGGGGCACGAATGTCGTCATCTCTTCCATCGTCGTGAACGACAACGTCATCGACCTTGTCGCCACGCCGGGCGCAAAAATGGGCGACCCTGTCTCTCTCGCCGTTTCCCCGAAAACCGCTTACGCCACTTTTGTGAATCACCTCACTACGTCTGTCGCCGACGCCAAACCTGAAATTCAGGATCCAGTCGCAGTCCCCAACCCCGACGGCTCCGTCACGATCACGCTGGCTGGCTCGCTTCCCGCCGCCTCGCACCCCTTTACCGCCCCTTATGCGGTACCCTCGCCGACAAAATTTGCCGAAACCGTCCTCGCCGAATCTCTCGCCTCCGCAGGCGTCCAAATTAAGGCTCCCAAGCGCGCCTCAGCGCCGGACTACAAAAGTCTGTCTTCCCTCTACACGCCCGGCAACCAAGTCGCCGAGCACGTCTCGCCGCCGCTCTCCGAAGAAATCAAAGTCACGCTCAAAGTCAGCCAGAATCTTCACGCCAGCATGGGACCCTTTCTTCTGGGCACGCTCGTCGCAAAGGATTTCGCCGATCCAGTGCATTCCGGTTTCAAAATTGAGCGCGCCTTTCTCCAAGCAGCCAAGCTCGACCTCTCCGGCGCTTCGCAAGGCGACGGGGAAGGCGGCGATTGGGCCGATCTCTTCAGCCCGGATTTCATCGCGCACTACCTGGCTTATTGGAGCACCCGGCCCGATTTTCCCGTGTACTTCAAGGCGCTTCCCGTTCTCGGCAAGGACGGCACGCTCGCTAAAATTCAGACCAGCAGTCCCGCCGTGGGCCATGTCTTCGCGAAAACCGGCACGTACGGCTCCGAAGACAAGCTCGATGGCAAGATGATGCTGAACGGCAAGGGACTTGCAGGCTTCGTCTTCACGGCCAGCGGTCAAAAGCTAGCCTTCGCAGCCTACGTCAATCACGTCATCCTCCCGCCCGATCCCGAGGCCGCTCAGGAAGTTGGCGGCCAAGCTCTCGGTGAAATCGCAGCCGCCGCTTACGACGCCCCGCTCGACACTGCTACGCCCGCTGAAAAATCCACCTCCTCAACTTCCTCTACCTCCATGAATTACGACCTCATTATCCGCAACGGCCACATCCTCGACGGCACCGGCAACCCCTGGTATGCCGCCGACGTCGCCATCCAAAGCGACCGCATCGCCGCCATTGGCGATTTGCGCGAGGCCCACGCCAAGCGCGAAATCGATGCCCACGGTCAGATTGTCTCCCCCGGCTTCATTGACATGCTCGGCCAATCCGAGTCCTCTCTTCTCCTCGACAATCGTTCTCTAAGCAAGCTCTCCCAGGGCATCACTTCGGAAATAACCGGAGAAGGCGGCTCTATCGCTCCGCAAAACGAAAAAACGCTTGCCCCGCTCAAACCTTTTCTCGAACAATATAAACTCACCGTCGATTGGACCACTCTCGACGGTTATTTCCGCCGCCTGGAAAAACAAGGCACTCCGCTCAATATCGGAACCTACGTCGGCTCCGCGCAGGTCCGCGAAGCCGTCATCGGCGACGACGATCGCGCTCCCACTCCCGCCGAACTCACGGAAATGGAATCCCTCGTCGAGCAAGCCATGAAGGACGGCGCGCTCGGCGTCTCCAGCGCCCTGATCTATCCTCCGAATATCTACGCCAAAACAGACGAGCTCATCGCGCTCGCCAAGGTCGCCTCCAAATACGGCGGCCTCTACGCCACGCACATGCGCAGCGAGGGCGCTTCCGAAATGCCCGCGCTCGCCGAAGCCATTCGCATCGGCCGCGAAGCCAATCTTCCCGTCGAAGTTTTCCATCTCAAAGTCAGCGGCAAACCGCGTTGGGGCAACATGAAGAACGTTGTCGCCACGATTCAATCCGCGCGCGATTCCGGCCTCGATATCGCCGCGGACATGTACCCGTATCCCGCCGGCGCCACTGCGCTCGCCTCGGCTCTTCCGCCATGGGTTGCCGATGGCGGCCCGCAAAAACTCCTCGCGCGCCTCAAAGATCCGGCCGTGCGCGCCCGCATCAAAAAAGAATTGTCCGGCGATCATCCTGATTGGGAAAATCTTTACTACGATTGTGGCGGCGGCTCAGGCGTGCTCTTGGCCTCCATCCAAAAACCCGAGCTAAAGGAATTCGAAGGCAAGACAGTCGCGGATGTCGCCAAAGCCTGGAAAAAATCTCCTGAAGACGCGCTGATGGATTTCGTCGTCGCCGATTCCGCGCAAACCGGCGCCATCTATTTCATGGCCAGTGAAGAAGACATCAAGACCGGCCTCACGCAGCCCTGGACCAGCATCGGCCTCGACGCCAACGAAATGTCGCTCGACGGCCCCATCTTCGAACCGCACACCCATCCCCGCGCTTTCGGCGCCATGCCGCGTTTCCTCGGCCATTATGTTCGTGATCAACACCTCATGCCGCTCGAAGCCGCTATCCGCAAGATCACTTCCTTGCCCGCGCAGCGTGAACATCTCCAAAATCGCGGCCTCCTCAAACCCGGCTATTTCGCCGACGTCACCATCTTCGACCCCGCAAAAATTATCGATCGCGCCACTTTCACGCAGCCCACGCTGCTCTCCGAAGGTATCGCCTACACCATCGTCAACGGCCAGATCGAATACGAACACGGCAAACTCACCGGCGCCACCGCAGGCAAAGTGCTCCGCGGCCGCGGCTGGCAACCCGACACGCAGTGAAACAGTCCTGCCAGCTTCAGCGCGAGCTGCAACTGATTAATTTATTTTGAATGGCGGCTCTGTCAGGAATTTAGCTTGGAACTAAATCTGCCGCTGACTACGTCCGGCGGCAATCACCGCTAACGTCTTTCTACTCACTATTCACTACCCACTACTCACTTCCTAACTCAACGACGTCTTCCCCAACTCCGCCACGCGCCGTTCAAACGTCATTTCCGTCCAGCCATGCTTTCCGTAATACCGCAGCACGATCTTGTGTCCCGGCGCGATTTTCGCGCGCGCTTTCGTCAGCGAATCAGACAGTTCCACCCACTGCCCATCCACAAGGTAGCTGCCTTCCCAGCCTCGCAGCTCAAAGTGGCCATCATTCTTAAGGATCAGCGGCGCCGCCGTGCAAGCGATCACTTTCCCTTGCACTTTTGCCTGCGTGCATTGGTAACTGCCGGAGACATCCACGGTCTGCGCCTTGGAGGAAGGAAGAGCCGCAAAACACACGGCAGCGATGACAAGACACCGCAAGAAGCTCGGTGCAACCCGTACGAGTCCCATCGGGGGATCTCCACTACCGGGACGCGTAGCTGCGGGGCACCGTCCCTGGCCATTGGTACAGGTGCAACTCGCCCGCCAAGTCCCAGCACTGCAAACGGATGATAACAAATGACTTAGTAGACGCGCGGACCTGTACTCGGCCAGCTTCCGGGAAATTTCATTCCACTTTTTCACATTTCGGGGGAGTTTTTTCCAGGCGCAAACACTACCCCAGCGCCCGTTCCTGCTCTAGTTATTTATTCAAACGGTAACTCCGCCACGGCCTGCCCATCCTTTCGCGGGTCCGAAGCGCCGTAGTTCACGCCCGTCGCAAAATCGCGCAACACCGCCTGCCCTCCGCCCACACTGCTTGAAAAAGTCCCCAGCACCTTGATCTGGTGCCCCTTGGCGGTCAGCTGCTCCCGCACTTTTCCGTTGAAGCGGTTCTCCATCATCACGTCGCATCCGTTGAACGTATACTTCGTGAATCGCGGCGCTTCCATCGCCGCCTGAATGTTCATCTTGAAGTCCGCGATGTTCGCGATGAACTGCGCATGCGCCTGGGACTGGTTCCATCCGCCCATAATCCCAAACGCCATGCGCGTTTCGCCGCGCTGGGCGAATCCCGGAATAATGGTGTGCCGCGGCCGCTTATGCCCGGCCAGCGCATTCGGCGAATTGGGATCCAGTACAAACAACGCGCCGCGATTTTGCAGCGCGAATCCCGTTCCCGCCGCCACCATCCCCGAACCAAACGCGGCGTAGTTGCTTTGAATCAGCGACACCATGTTCCCATCGCGGTCCACTACGGTCATATATGTCGTATCGCTCCCGCCCGGAATTTCTCCCGCGTGCACGTCGCAATTGGCGTGGGCCGGATCGATCCGTTTCGCTCGTTCCGCGGCCCACTCCTTCGAAATCAGCTTCGCAACTGGAATTTTCTGCCCGCGCGGATCGCCGAGATATTTTCCCATGTCCGCATAAGCCAATTTCTTGGCTTCCATCATCACGTGCAACGCATTGGCCGAGCCGAACTCATACTCTTTCTGGCCCAGCGGAAACGTCCCCATGATGTTCAGCATCTCGAGCGCCGCCATTCCCTGCCCGTTCGGCGGCATCTCATACACCGTCCAGTCGCGGTAGGTCGTCGAGATCGGCTCGACCCACTCGCTTGAAAATCCCGCGAGATCCTCAGCCGTCATCGTTCCGTTGTGCCGCTTCATCGCGGCAAGAATCTTCTTGGATATCTCTCCTTTATAAAACGCGTCCCTGCCACGCTCCGCAATCTCCGTGAGCGATGCGGCCAGCTCCGGATTCTTGAACACGTCTCCCACGTGCGGAGCATGGTCACCCGGCAAATAAAGGCTCGTGGCCGCCTCGTCTTTCCGCAGATACTCCACTTCCTCCGCCCAGTACGCCGCGACCCACTCCGGCACCGGGAAGCCGTCCTGCGCCGTTCGAATCGCCGCCGCCAAATCGTCCTTCAACTTCTTCCGTCCGAACTTGTCCGCCAGCTTCTGCCAGCCGTCCACCACGCCCGGCACGGTGATCGAATTCACGCCCGACTGCGGCATATCTTTCAACCCCAACCCGTGCAGATGTTCCATCGTCAAGCCTTGTGGCGCCCATCCGCTCGCATTCAATCCGTAAAGCTTGTTGGCCTTCGCGTCATACACAATCACAAACAAATCTCCGCCGATCCCGTTCATCATCGGCTCAACCACGCCCATCATCGCGTTCGTTGCGATCGCCGCGTCCACCGCGTTTCCGCCCCGCTCCAAAATCCGCACGCCCGCCTGCGACGCCAGCGGCGACTCCGAAGCCACAATCCCGCCCTTCGAAATCACCATGGACCGCGTCTGGCTCCGGTCCTGCCCATCCGCATTCACCGCGATCATCGCCATCGCCCCCGCCGCCACAACAAAGTAGACCATCCCACGCAGCCCCGCAAAAATCCGCTCGCTCAAAATTTGCATAACCCCCTCAATTCCACCCTCAGCAACGCACTGCATCTTACATCCTCTGGCAAATCAAAGTCTCCTCCTGCTCGCGAAACACGAAATGTCACCCGTGGTCGCAGCACTTCGGCCCATTTTTTCTTCTGACGACCCCAACACGTCCGGCATATTTCGAGCCGCGTGAACAATCCGAATGACTTGCAGCGGCTTTTTCTGCGGATCGTACACAATCCAATAGTTCCGATAGGGCTGCACCAGCCAGAAGCGTAAAGGCAAGTCCGTCAAGTCTTCGCGAACACGCCGAGGCAGCGGAGTCTCTGCCAAAAATGCGCAGCCCTCGTAAATCGCTGCCTCAACGCGATTCGCAGCCTCCACATCATCGCCTGCGATATAGGCCCAGATTTCGAAGAGATCTTCTACAGACTGCGGCGTGAACTGATAGCTGCCGATGCTTGGCGCTTTTCAGCAAGCCAAGCACGTTTCCTCTCATCCAGCTTCGAGCACACCTGGGCGGAGTCGATCAATTCGCCGCGTTGCGCGGCCGCGTAGCCTTGCTCGATTTTTGCTCGGATCTCGCTACCATGCGCGGCCAGCGCGAATATCAATCAAATTCCGGTCCCGGTCGTGCTCACCGAACTCCTGAGCGACCCGAAACTTCCCTCAAGCGTGGCCGGCACTCTCGCGGACTTGCCTCTGATCGAGATCGAACCTGGCCATTGCAAACGGGCAGGAGCTCTGCGCGTCAAGGTCTTGGCCAAGCGCGGCAAAGCCCGCCTCGGCGACGTCCTCATCGCGGTGTGGATCAACAAACCCCACAACTAAAATGAAAATACTCACTAAAATCCATGACCACTGGTCTCAAACTCATTGACACGCGCCGTCACGAATGCTGGTTCGCCTGTTTGATGCACCTGTGTTAGTATGAATCTCGCATGAGCGCGCTGATTTTTATGGGCGGTTTATGGGCGGATTTAGCAGGGACAGCTGCTACCGTATGCGCCGCAAGCGAACAGTGCGCTGCCTGCGACTCTTGCAAAGCATTTGTTTGCAAGGTTTTACGCTAAGTTGTTAATTCCACGGTTGGGGACGTAGTTCAGTTGGTTAGAACGCTGCCCTGTCACGGCAGAGGTCGCGAGTTCGAGTCTCGTCGTCCCCGCCATATTCTTAAAGACTTACAGCTTGGCCGCTGCTTATTCTGGGTGCAACTAGGGTGCAATCGCATCGGCCGTTGTCGTTACCCGCAGTTGTACTGGCAAAATAGCTTCGACCAACTTCGCTTGGGCTCTGCGTCTCGTGCCGGATGCCGCCTGCAAATACTTGTTGGTCACACTGAGATTGCTGTGACGCAAGTAATCGCGGATCGTCAACTGATGCTCTCCCATCTCCGCCAACAACGTTCCGACAGTGTGCCGAAACGTATGCCAGCCCACACCGCTAATCCCAAGCGCCTCAAAGGTGGGGCGAATCTTCCTTTTCAGAACTGCCCCAAGGTCGAGTGCTCGTTGACCGCGATATAGTCGAGACGGGAACACGAAATGCGAGTTCTCTGTTCGAGGGCTTTGCGTCCTCCACTCCAGTAATGCTTGCTTCAACGCTGGATGCATGGGGATTGGCTTCGCGGAGGCTTCTGTTTTTGTGGTTTTCAAAATGCCACCGCGACGCCAGTAGTAGGAATGTTGAATGTGAAATACGCCATTCTGAAAATCGCACTCCTGCCACCGCAATGCTCCGAGTTCACCACGGCGAATGCCGAGCGAACCGTCCAGAAGAACCAACAATTGATCCCGAAACGCAAGCTTGCTTAGACCGAGTTTAACTTGTTCCGAAGCAAGGACTGTTGGAGCCTTCTGTCGCTTTGCGCTCACTCGAACACCGACGCTAGGACCTCGCTTCCCGCCCGCACCCACCTGTACTCCTGATGAGATTGGATTAGTAGAAGTGAACTCCCATCGAACAGCGTGTGAGAACAATGCCGACATGAGGCACTTCAGCTTAGCCTTGGTTCCGTTTGCTACAGCCGCCTCGCGTAACCAGCGCTCGACGTCGACCGTCTTGATCCTTTGAATTGACAGACTCCCCCACCTTGGAAGAATCCACTTCTTCGCGTACTGGATGTACGCGTCCTGAGTGGAATATTCCTTAGAGGGCAGCTCTTCACCTTGATAGTGCTGCCAAAGAGATAGTACGGTCATCCGACTTGCTCCGTTTCGTCGGGACTGGCTGTTAATCGTCAAGCGAATAGCGTCCACTGCGGCCTTGGCCGCCGACTCATTCGGGTATTCGATGAGGTCACCAACCTGATGTTTCCGATATACGAGCTTACCGGTTGAATCAGTGTCCCTCCACCTATAGACCCAAACGTGTGGTCCTCTCTTCCGCTCTTCGAGTTTCAAACTTCCTTCCTGATACGTTGTCCGCTTAAACAAATGAACCTCCTTGTTTAAACGGCACCGATCGCCTGAAGTTACGATACCGTACTTTGGCCAGGGTTTCGATATTTTTTCGCCGATCCATTTTATTGTTAGCTCGCTTTCTTTTCCACCCAGCGATTGAGTGCCGAGGCGCGAAAGCGCCACAATTTGCCAATTTGAATACCCGTTATCGTTCCACTTCTCGCCAGTCGCTGGAGCGTCTTAGGGTGGATTCTTAGTAGAGCAGCGGCTTCTTCGCTGTCCATCAAGGGTTCAAATTCTTCATCATGAGCAGCGGTAGGAGACTCATTGCGCGCTTCGTTATGCGTTCCCTTGTAGTTCATGCTCTTCGTCCTGCCTTTATAAAGATACCCATAGGCTAGGGGATGGGGCTTCGGGCGTGATTCGATTCGATCTCCTTGGTTGCATGTGATGATCCTTCCCTATTTATTCCCGTATCTGTGCGCTCTAGGTCAGCCTGTGCTTTCTGTACGGTGTAGCGCGCATAGTATTGTGGATCGTGTTTGTCGTCGGCTCGATAGTCGGCGATTCGGCGAATTACCTCCTCCGGGTCGTCGCCGCGGGCTAAAGCGCGTTTGGCGTATGCCCAATCGCGCTCGGATTGACTCTTGTGGGCGCTGGGCATGGAGCGCCCGCGTCCATAGTCTTCGCCCAAGTGTCGCGGCGCTTCGGGTGAGTCATTCGGGATGGCAAAGTCGCGGGGCGTATGGACCGCTTGGCTTTCGTGGTGCACCTCCACGATAAAAGTTTCCGAGAGCTTGCGATTGGCGAATCCGGGCAAGCGCAGTACGCGCGTTGAGTCGGTGGCTGCGGAGTCGCCGTCGAATTGGTTTGCAAGGCTCCTCAATAGAGATTCCGCCTCGTCCTGGGTAAACCCACCGACTTTCCAAACGAGTTGATGCTTGCCGGGTGAGGTGTCGAGGACAAAGTTTGGCGCTGGAATCGAAGGAGAATTTCGAATGCCTTCGAGGGACTGATCACCGTTTCTGTCGAGGTCGAGGTAGAGATGGCGAATTTCCTTTAGATTGTCCTTCGTCCTCGTGTACGCGCCGTCCTTGATGGGGTTCATCCCAACAAAAACATCCGACCCGGAAGCGTTGTGAACGGCAAGCCATTCTTGGACCTCTGGACTCGCAATCGTTTCGGCCTTAGCGATCCGTTGCACCGTTTTGCCGCTACCTCGATTTCGCACGAGGATAGCGACGTTGTCGCCGGGTTCGAACAGTTCTCGGACGTAATCCGAAGCTGAGAGCGATTTCGGTGTGAAAGTCGTGTCCCTACTCATGCTTACTCCTGTTTGGCTTGGAATACGGCGCCGTAATCGAAAAGGTCAGCGTCGGGGTCGTAGCTGTTGATGAGGAGAACCTCGCAGATGTATCGGCGTCCGGGCCGGCGCTCCAGATGGATGACGATGTTGAGTGAATCCGCGATATTGGTCTTGATGGCGCGATACGGCAGGTCCACTCCGCTTTGCAAAACACAGCTCGTAAAGCGCGCGAGTCCTTGTTGCGCTGAATTCGCATGGATGGTGGACAGCGTGCCCGAGTGTCCGGTGTTGAGAAGTTGCAAGAGATCGAAAGCCTCGCCTCCACGAATTTCTCCAAGAACGATGCGGTCCGGCCGGTGGCGAAGTGCCGCCTTCAAGAGATCGCGAATAGCGACGGCGGGAACGCCGTTCTGTTCGCGGCGGGCTTCAAATCGGACTAGGTTCTCCTGCGCCAGGTGAATCTCGGCCGTATCCTCTATGACCAGCACGCGCTCCTCTTGCGGAATGAATTTTCCGAGTATCGACAAAAGTGTCGTTTTTCCTGTCCCCGTACCACCACTGATGAGGATGTTTTTGCGTGCGAGAACATAGTCTTCGAGGTGATTCGCAAGAGCGCGGTCGAGCGTCCCGGCCCGAATCAGATCTTCCATCTCATAATGACGCGTGTTGAACTTGCGGATTGTAAGCGTCACTCCTCCCAAACTACACGGTGGAATCACGGCGGCGACACGACTGCCATCGGGCAAACGCGAGTCTAGGATGGGTTTCGATTCGGAGATGTCGTCTCCGAGACGCCGCGCGATATTCTTCACGGCGACCATAAGAGACCTCTCGCCCAAGGACACGCCGGAAACTTGCTGAAGGAATCCCTGCTTTTCGATAAACACACGGTCGGCCCCGTTGACCATGACCTCGCTAATTGAATCGTCGAGGATCAAGTGCTCGATGGGCTTCAGAAACGGCAGAATCATTTCGAAACCGTTCATTACAAGACTCCTTCCGCAAGCTGCTTGAAGTACGACTGGTTCGGGTCGTTGTAGTAGGGCTTGAGGTAACAGAACATCGGTGGCATCGGATTAACCCCGTCGTAAGCAACGGTGATGGATTGCGCATTGCGCAGCTCCGTGAAGGTCTTCATATCGAACCGGAAATCGCTTTGGGTGTTGTAACTCTTGGAAGCGATGATGTTCGCTTTGTGGGAGAGGGCCTTGCCGGTGAGCCAACTGACCTTCGTGTCGTGCCCGCTTTCGGAGAGGCTATAGCTGACTTTGAGCTGGTCCTCCTTCCCGCAGAACTCGCTTGCCGTCCTCGCGGAGAAGTCATCCGACAACGTAAGGAAAATCTTCGTGCGGAAGGTTTGTAGGAGCGTACGCCAACTATCGCCGGGCAGGGCGGATTTGAGAGAGCTTATGCTCTGCGTGGCGATGATCGGGATGCACTTGGGTTGCCGCGAGAGGCTGAAGAATTTCTCATCGCCGATCGGGTCGTTCTCGCCAACGGTAGCGAAGTGCTGATACTCGTCGCAGAGAAACAGGACTTCGCGGAAATGGCGTTCGGGCTGCGCCTCCATCACAGGAACGCGATTGAGTACTGCACGCTCGAAGTCGAGCTTCATCATCACGCCCAGAGCTTTCGCAAGGCCCGCATTCATTCCGATGGGGAAATTGAGAGCGCAGATCGCACCATGCTCGATTAACCAAGTAAACGATGGCAACGGTTTGCCGAATTCATGGTTGGCATTCTTTCGAGGGTCGTAACACTCCTTCTTTGGACAGAAGACTTTCTTCACTTTTGGGTTGTCGTCGAAGAGTGAAAGAAAGACGGAGACACCTTCGACAATGGAAGTGCGGAGCTTCGGCTCGATGCGGCTCCAATCATCGCTGAACCAGCGCTTCACTGCTTCGAGCTGTTCGAGCTTTACGGGATCGGCTTGGGAGGGGTCACGAACTGTGCGAGGCTCGGAGGGAATGCTTCTCTTCCTTAATGTGTCGCGTAGCTCGGGCGTCGCGAGCGCAAAATAGGCATCTTCCTTTTCGTCGAGCGCAAAGCCGAGGCCAGTCAACTCGGCGGTCCGCTCACTATAAACTTTGGGGGTAACGGCCACATAATGGCGTCCAAGAATGATGTCCTCGGCCTCCTCGATTCTCTCTTCGAGGAGCGGCGGTGAGATCGCGCAACGATAGACATCAAAGAGGGTCACATAATCATAGGCAACCTTATGAAGAAGGATGATGAATTTGACGAGGTTGGTGTACGCCTGCTGCCAAAATGGTTCCTTGCCTCGTCCGAAGAGATTGTTCAAAAGCGAAGCGATGTTGTACGCGAGAGCGTAGGCGTCGAGATCGTTGTGAAGAGGGTTGTAGCGGTATTCGGAATCTAGGCTGATTTCAATGTAATCCTCGGCCCGGCCATACCGCGTCAGGATTTCATTTACCTTGCGGCAAAAATCACCCTTTACTTCGAGAGTCAGCCCGCCGATACGCCTCTCTTTGTCGTCTGCTTTGTAGGCAAGAATTTGCTCAGCGAAAGGATACATGCAGCACGAGCTTTTTCCGCTTCCAACCGCACCCAAGATCGCAATTCCAGTGAACAAGCCGCGTTCGGGAATGGCGAGCCAATAGGGGGCCTTAGCAGGGACAGGCTTGCGAGGATTGTGAACCTCACCGACGACAAGAAATAAGCCATCTCTCTTTGTCGGATCGGGATAGCGAGGAAGGCGGCCCGGCGCAATCTTCTGACGCGCCTTAAGGGTGAAGATATAGAAGCCTGACAGCGCGGTTGAACACACCAGGTAAGGCGTCGTGAATAGCAACACGTAGTAGGTGTACTTAAAACTGAGGAAGGCTTGCGGGGCGCGTATCGCGATGACGCGCAGGAAGACATGCTCATCGGGATATGGGTGAGCATAGAAAAGGAATGCGCCAGCCACCATCGCAAGGATGGCGGAGATGAAGCCACGGGATTCGAGTGCCCTATGCATCAAGCCCTCCCGCGCGTCTCGACGGGTTGGTCCTTACCACCAGCAGCAGCTTGAGCGGCGGCGCGGCGCTGGTCACGCCACTTGCGGTAGTCCTGGTCACGCCAGAGTTTTTTAAGGACGCAGTTGACGACGTGATCCGGGCTGCTCTCGATGAACCGGGCATAGTCCTCAAGCAGTTGATTGACCGGCTCTTCAAGTTTTACTTCCCGACTCATAAGGCCTGGCGCTTTCTTAACGATTGACATGGTGTTCCTCCTTTTCCGAACTCCTGTCACCGTGGAAAAAAGGCCGGCACGAGCCTTCGTGCCGCAAGGCGGGAGTGACCCCATGAAACTTTTGGGCGGCTTTGCCGCGCAAAAGTGGGGTCGCTCCCGCCTTTTTTTGCCTTTTTCCCACGGTGACTTTCTTCCCTTCGCATTTCGTATTTCTCTTGCTTGCAAGGACTTCGGAGCTTCTGCGGGTGAAGAAGTTGGCAATTTCGAAGGTGCAGAATGCAATTCTTACCTTCTTCACCCGGCCATCGCCGCATTCCCCTCACTAACAGCAATGCGGCTCAACAAAAACGTCCCAAATTCAACTTTGCGTTTGCGGTCATTTGTCCCGAATTCTTGGCGAATGCCGCTCTCGCTAACGCGGCCGTTCTTCCAACCGCGATACAGCCCCTCGAATCTCTGTCCACCAAAGCGGCTCCTCGCGTGGTTCCGAAAAATCAGCTCCGCGTCACTTACCGCGGCGTATCGCTTTTCATCCCAATCCTTGCGGACACGGAAGTACCGAAGCACATCACCAGCGATGTCCGCTTCGAGCGGAATCTTCACAAGCGAATTGAAGAGTTCGGTGGCTTTGGCAAAGTGCGAATCGCTACGCGATGCGTATACGAAACGGAACTCCGAAAGCTGACGAAACAGCGGCAGATAACTTTCGAGATGATGAACAAAGTCCACAAACGCAGTTCCCGCGTCATGGATATAGGTGAACGTCACCACAGGCGAGGGAGGAGCCAAGAACATCGGGAACTTATCGACGAAATAACGAACTGACGTGCGGGAAGTATTGCGGCCAACATAGAGACGTACAGGAAGAAAGTGCTTTTCGACGCTCAGAGTGCCGCAGAAAAACCGCACCTTGTCTGGCTCGGTTTCAAGGTATTGATAGTCATGATTCGAGAGCACGAAATCGAGGATCGCGATTCGGCGTTTGATGAAGTCTAGTTCGTGCGCGCGCCTGTTGCGAAGATTCTCCCGTTCGATCTGGCGATATAGCCGGCGTGAGAATAGGTGGTAGACCACACCGCTTTGCGGGAAACACTCAGTCCGGGCATGTCGCTTGGTCTTCAGCCGGTTCCAAAAGGTCGTTGTCCGCTTGCCCCAATGCGCGCCCGTAAAGGCGAGGAATTGACGGGCCATGAAATAGCCGGAATGTGTCGCCACGATGTAAAGGAAGCTGGCTTCCTCATGCGTATAACCGAGTGCTTCAAGCGCACGAAGATGGGCGGGTGCGATGTTCATAGCGTGAGCAATCCTGCAGTGAGTTCGCGTTCATCCAGAATGCGGCGCAGGCGTGTGGCATCTTCGGGGCGACTGTACAGGGAGAAGCCCGCCGCAGCTTTTTCAGCAAGAGCTTTAGGGCGATATTCGCGTGTCGCCAGTTCCAAATCTATGTGGCGAATGTCTAGCTCGGCCGTCTCATACTCGATACGCAAATCAGGGACAGGAATTTTGCCGTTCACGAGATGGAGGCCGTGCTTTTCGGCGACTTCGTTTTTCCGCTCCTGGTTGTCTCTATCCGGTCCAAGTAGTGTGAGATCGCGATTCAAATTCTTCTTGAGTTCGTAGTCGAGGATGACTCGGGACGGTCTGCCTCCGGCTCGCTCGATTCGGGCAGCCTCCTTCTGATAGAGACGGTAGAGATCGGCATCGTGTTTGACTTCTCGGGGCTTCAGCAATCCGTGATAGATGACCTGTTCATCCGGGTGTTGGTTTGTGCGGGTGAGAAGGCGGTGGCCGGTTTTCGTGAGCGTGAGAACTCGCATCGATTTCTTCTGCGAGATTTCGATGGTCTTGTCGGTGAGCAAACTCTGCTGACGGAGGTGGCGTATGTCCTTCTCCATTCGGTCGCTATCTCCTTGGTAAGCATGCTTCGCAAGGTCGCGAGCAGCGATGACGCGGAATGTGCCGACTTCCTTGAGGGAGTGCAACTCAGAATCGCGGAGCAGGTAGGCGCGGTCCCGCAAATAGTAGGCGCGCGGGGAGTCGTTTCGTTCGCCTCTTTCCGAATGGCGTTCTTGGGGCGTCGTCAGCTCCGAACGTTCCGGTTTCTCGGCAGGTGCTCTCCTGACGTCTCCGCTATCCGCGGGTGCCGATGTGCGCCCGCGTATGGACCGGCGTTGCGGAGTCTCGCGGGTATCCTGAGGGTCGTAGGAGAAGGCGTCGCGCGACATTACTTCCCCTCTTCCTCGTTGGCAGGCATCGGCATGTCCACCTGACCGACGTTGAACTGTCTGTCGAGATGAGAGAGTTTTCGCCCGGTATTCTTCAAGAAGAAGCGGCGGCCCAGGGCCAGCGTAAGTCCGAAGAGATTCACGGCGAGCACCGATGCAAAGATGAGAATGGTGTCGCCATAGGCATGGAAAAGCGCAGCCTTGTACCGGGACATGAATTTCAGCTGATCGAGCAACCAAAATCCGTAAGCCAACAGGATGACGATGGTGAAGAGCAGAGCGTTGGCGATCATTTCATCCTCCCGGATGTGAATGGGTTTCTCCCTGAAAACTGCTTGAGTCTTGGGAGCGGGCGGCGAGCCGGAAAGCACTGGAGGCCCTCCAGGAGCGCGCCTGGGTTCTCAAGGAAGGAAACCGATGGGGTGGGCTGTGACGTGCGTTGGGAGGTTGGCCATTGAGAGAAGAGAGATGTGGCGCGCGGAGGTTGGGCCGAGGATGCGAGGCGACCGCCGGCGACCTCTTTGACTCTCGATCTGAATGGGTTCGTCATTTGAACGCCTGGTCCTCTCGGAAATAAGTAATTGCGAGTCCCAAAGGATTGATGGGAATTAGCTCGTTTGGCACGTGGGATTTGAAGATGAAGACGAAGTTCGCCGTGTAGAGATCGCGCTTCAGTTGGCTATGGTCAGCCGGTGAGAAATAAATCATGTAGAAGTCCACGCGAGCGCGGAAGGGAGGGGTTTGCATCTGTTCGAGGGCTACTTTCTTTACTTCGATATCGACCTCGGGTGCGGCGGTGTTCGTGAGGAATTTCTTGATGATGTCGTCCTTGCGGTAGGCGTCGAGAATGCCATCGGCCAGTTTTCCATCGAGAAAGTAGAGCGACTTCGACAAATCGTCCTGAATCGTGTAGCGATTGCGACGGTAATAGAGCGCGCAAAACTGGCTGATGAAATACTTTGCTTCGGCGTCCTGCGGTTTGTACTCCAGGCTGTGGTAGTTGATGGCTTCCGCTCGCCCAAGGTCATCAATCCGAATGACGAGGGGCCGGAAGTTCTCGAACGTGCGGATCGTCTTCAAATCGAGAACCAAGAGGCCCACAGCGACGAGGGAGACAAGCGTGAGAGCAATTTTGAGATATGAGTTCGTCACCATGGGGTCACCGTATTGTTCGAGATAGAGCCGCTTGGCATCTTGGAATGTACGGTCATCGCTCATGGCAGAAGGCCTCCAACAACGCTGCCGACGATGCCTGCGGAAGACCCACCAGCGGTGCCGCTGAAAATGTGATTGGTGAGCGCGGGTATCTTTAGGAGCGAGTAAATTGAGGCGAGGAACGTAATAAAGAGGACGGGGAAAGCTTCCAAGAGTTGGACGGTCGAAATAGTGCCCTTCGGCTGGAGGTCCATGATTCCAAGAATTAGGTTTGCGATGACATAGACAACGGCCGCGGCGATGACCTGGTAGAACGCGTATTGAATAAAGCAGCGCAGCCAACCCCAGAACAACCACTCCAATTTAGGAACGATAAAAAAGGGAATGAAAACAGGACCGACTAGGACACAAACGGCGGTAGCGATAAATCCGAAGGCGATTACAACGATAGCGATGGCCTGAGCCGCGGCAAGCAGAATGATGATGACCACGTAGATGACAGTTCCAAGGACATCCGCAATACCAGGAGAATCCATCCGAATCTCGAAGTCGGCGATGCGCTCCTCCACTGTTTGCAGTTCAGTCTGATTGATCTTGTTGGCCAGGAATTGGGACTCGTCGGTAATGAGGTTGTGAAAACTGGTGCCCACACCCGGAATGGGTGCGCTGTAGTAATTCACCATTCCAAAGCCAAAGCTAATAGTCAGGAGCAGGCTTGCGAAATTGTCGAAGTGGAGAAAGTGCCTTCCGCTAGCTGAGGAGAGAGCCGATTTGACTCCGTACCAAACCACAAGGATTGTGGCAAAGGAACGAAAAAGGTTTTGTCCCATCGCGTCGAAGAAGCCGAGATTCTGCGTGAGCAGGTTGTTGATGGCCTGAAAGATGAACTGCAGGTAGTCCATTGTGGTGGCTCCTTCGACGCGAGGGATAGATTTACGGCGCACGTCCTACGGCATACGGAAGTTCTGAAGTGAATCAGTCAAGGTGCTTGTAACTTGCGACATGTTTCCAGAGAGATTTGCTCTTCTTGAAATGTCGGCGTTGATCGCGTTGGTGGCAGCCTCACGCTGCTGCTTTGCAATGATGGTCTGTTGTTCAAGGAGTGAGGCAAGGAGCTTATTGGAATCCTGAACTGTACGGAGCGTCAGAACATTGGCTGCGTTGATCTTGTTGAGTACCGACACTTCTGAGTTTAGATTCGGGTCGGCAGAGAACGAATCTTGTTCGAGGTTTGCAATTTGCGCCTGGACACTCTCGGCGTTGCCACGGATTGAGCCGATGGTGGCCATCGCGTTCATGTTCGCGCCGTCCGCGAGTTCGATTGACGCGTATCGGGACTGCACGCGCTCTAGCTCCGAAGCATCCATGCCTGAGAGATGATCCGTGCTGTAGGGGAGCAGTTGGGTTGTGGACTTCAGGTAACCGGCGTTGATGTTGGGAAGCAGGCCGGAATTGATGCCGCTAATCCAAGACCCCGTATTCCCAAACGTGTTCAGTGAAGTCACATTTCTCCATTGGGAAAATACTGCGCGATAACGCGCCGGCATGTTTCGTACGAAAGTAGCCATCTGCATGGCGAGATTGAGCTGAGATGTGATCTTCGCGTAACTCTTCTGCAGCTGAAGGAGGTGTTGCTGAAGCTGGTAGTAGCGAAGCAACGCATTGTGGTAGTTAGTCGGGTCGTAGACAATCCCACTTCCAAGCTGGGCCGACGCGGTGCCAACCGCGAGGCCCATTACGAGCATAAAGACGAGAACCTTTCTTTTCATTTGTCTCCTCCTAATACCTCAGAGGTCTGAGGGCAATTTATGATTGTTGTAGTCGGGCAACGCCAGGTCGCCCGAGAGATAAACTTTGACTCGGTGCCCTTCTCGGATGGTCACCGTGGGCATGATATTGAGGAACTTGTCGAGGATCTGCGCCGAAGACTGCGCAGTGCTCTGTGCGAATCCTTGGCGCATAACGTCGGTACCCGACGCGGTCAGGGGGCCAGACGTTCCGCCCTGCGCGACGGCTCCTAGTGCGCCGATGGCCAAGGAGACTCCGAAAATACGGAGATAGTGATTGTTCACCTGATCTCGAAGGCCAGCATCACCGGTTTGATTAAGTCCTTTGAATTGGTCGAGGCTCAGGGAATAACCATCCGGCATGATCACGCGGTGGAAGAGAACGGCCAGACGCGTTTGGCCGAAGGCGTCCACTTTCCTTGTTTCGCCTAGAACCTTCGACCCTGCCGGAATGAGAAGGTGTTGACGGTCGTGTGAGTAGATGTCGTTCGTCAAGAGGCATTCGATTGGGCCGGAAAATTGGCCGTCGAGCCGATTCATGAGAATGGATTCGAGAACGGTTCCTTCAAAGAGGATGTAGTTTTTCCCTGTCGCCGCGGGGGACGTGTTGGTCTTCGCGGCGACAGGGTTGTTTACCTCCTTTGGTTGCTGATTGGCTTCGGCAACGTTCGCCGAAGTGTTGTGAGTTTGGGTCGAGGTTACGAGGTTGGTTTGAGTGGCCGAGATCGGTTGCGCAGCAATGCCGAGTTGTGCGTCCTTCAGCACTTGTGACAGTAACGTAGCCTCTGTGGGGGTGCTCGCAGGCGGTTCCGGTGTCGGAGAGGGCGGTTCGGACGGTCCGGGCTGGTTTACAGCTGAGGCCTTGCGATAGCTCAAAGCAATGTTTGAAGCAAATAGTGAGAGGTACTCGCGCTTCTTGCGCTCAGCCTTGATCGGATCTTCGGTGTGTTCGCCGGACAGATTGCCAGACGCATAGTTCGATTGTGCTTGTTGCTGGTCTGGGGTTGCCGTAGCAAGTAGGCGATTCTGTTGAGCGAGGGCACTCTGCGCAGCAAGTTGCTCACGCTGGAGTTCCTGGATTCGATTCTGGAGATCGGCAATCTTTGTTTCATTGACTTCGACTGGTAGTGGCGCTTGCTGTACGGAAGCATTTGCCTTGGAAGCGGTTTGCTGCTTTTTGCCCCCGGTCAGCCACATAATCACGATCATCAGCACCGCGAGTCCCAAGATCAGCCACGACTGAACGTGTTTCGGAAGAAGGCCAGGCGGTTTCGGAGCTTTTTCTTGAATAGGTTCGTTCATGTTTTTCCTCTCACCGGATTGTTTTCGCTGTTAGTTCTCAGTTGTGCCGCCTGAAGGTCGCTTTCTTGCTGCCGATGACGAGATAGCCGTCATCAATGACCTTTGGAGCGATGTAGACGCCGTTTTCAACCTGGAAGTTGATGAGGTTGGGCTTTCCGTCTTTGATTTCGTAGAGGGCTGGTTTTTCTGGGGCGGAACACTTGATGTATGTAAACGCCTCGTCGTGATAGATCATCGAGACAAGGAACGGCTCGCGAGCGTCCTTCTTATCCAGCTCGTAGTCGAACAGGAGTTTCTTCTGATAGTCGGCTTTGTACTTGTTTACCTGTTCGGCCGCGCGCGCCTCGGCCGCATGAATCTGGCCGTCCGTTTGAGCGTGAAGAGCCTCCAATTCCTTCTTGTAAGCTTCAGCCTCACTTGCTCGAACATAGCCCTGCAAAGCGGTCGTGCCGCCGATGCTCGACTCATCCTTGGGCTCAACGAACAGCTTGAGATCCGGCTCAGCCGATGGCTCGTTGCTGATCTCCGTTAGCAGAAACGAATAGACTCGTCCGGTGGATGTGATCAGATGAAGGTCGCTGCGAATTCCTGCCTGCGCGGGATGGACGTAGCAGAGGTTGTGCGCCCCATTAATGATCCAGAATTCCTTGTCGCCGGTGGCAAAATCCAGAATGTCTTCGTTCTGAGGTAGGACGATTAGGGTGGAAAAACGGAGTTTCGCGCGGACAGGAATGATGTCTTGCTGGGAATACTTCACCGTCCTAGCCCCCGCTGGGTCCGCTAAGACGGGCGACGCCTTTAATGAAATGAAAAGGGCTGCTAAAACCAGACAGAATCTATAGACGAAATTGACCTTCGAAAGGCTTTTCATGCTTTATCTCCTGAGTTGAATTTGGACGTTGCTGAGTTCTTGGAAAGGACCAGACGCTGGCGATTGAGAACGGTGTAAGCCGAGGGAGTCCGCTTGCCATTGCCAGAATGGAAAGGGCCAGAGCGAGCGCGATAAAAGTGAAATACAGGTCTGGGCGGCACACCGCGACAGTTGTAGAGATGAGGAACACAGCAACCGCGGCAGGGACGACAAAAATCCAAATCGCGAAAGAAACTATGAGTGTTTTCATCGTGGAGTCTCCGCCAACACTTCAAGCCCCTTCTCGAACCCGTGGGCATCGAATGCTTCCTTTCGCTTGCGGTTGTCGAATGGGTCGTTTGTGTAAAGCCAGTAGCTCTTGGGGTCCACGGTGAGATTGGCAACTTTGGCGAGCTCGGGCGTCTTGATTAGGAATTGCTGTTTTGGGATTAGCGTGGAGATCAGTTCAACTTCGTTTTCGTTGAGATGAAATTGACGGCCGTACAACTCCCGGTCCATGTCGGGGTTGGCCAGGAAGAGCTTCGTTGGGCAGCTTTCGATGATTACGTCCAGCAAATCCGAGCGACGCAACTCGTCGAGCGACTGCGTGGACAGAATCATTGCGGCATTTGCTTTCCTCCATGTCTTGAGCGCTTCCACGACGTATCTCTGAATACTTGGGTTCTTGAGGAAGACCCATGCCTCATCGATGAAAAAGGCCTTGAATGTCGTGCTGATCTGCCGGTCAGCGATGACGGAGTTTGCGCGGTGCAAAATGTAGAAGAGCAGAGGTTCGAGAAGTTCGGGGTACTGACTCATGCGCTGGAAGTCGAAGCACTGGAACTGACAAAAGGAAATCGTGTCTTCCGGGTTGTCGAAGAGAAAACCAAACTGGCCGCCTTGCGTCCATTTCGCGAGCCGGTCGGCGAGGCGATGTCCGAGCGTGTTGGCGAGGACTCCGAGAGTTCGCAGGACCGGGTCAACGGAGTAAAGATTCTCAATCTGTTGGTAGAGGTCTCGCTCCTCGGTGGGATCTAGTTCGATGGGCGCTGCGCCTTGAAGGAGGACCTTTACAAACAAAGCCAGGAAATCCAGGTTCTCCTTCGTGGGCGGAAGCGAGAAAGGGTTGATTCTGAAGTCCGGTGAATTGATGCCAACCCTCACGTACGACCCAGCAAAGAGCTGCGTAAGGCTCTCGAAGCTCCCGCCCAAGTCAAAGATGAACGTCCAAGGTTCGTATTTTTGGAGATTTGTGATGAGAAAGTTCAGAAGGAACGATTTGCCGGCACCCGTGCGCCCGAGAATCATGGTGTGGGCCACGTCGTGATGATGGAGGTTGAGAAAGTAAGGCGTGTGGTGATTCGTTTCGAGGACCGCCAGATATTCCTGACGGAGATGCAGGTTTTGAGGCTCGCCACAGTGGAGGGTGAAGAGAAACGAATAATCCGCGTAGTTGGAATTGAGAAGATACAGCGAACGGAGGTTAAAAGCATAGTTGCCAGGAACCGTCGCGAGAAATGCGTTCAGCAGATTGTATTTCTCTTCGTAGAGCTGGGCATCGTGAACACTAAAGACCTTATAGAACTCGGCGCATGCCCGGTCCACCTTCGCCGGGTCCACGTCATAGATGACGACCGTGAGGGAAAACTGCCCGAAATAGTTCCCTTTGAGCTCGATCTCCTTGATGCTTTCCCCGAGTTCGCGAACCTGGGACTCTTTCGAATCATCGGTTAGAACGTCACGCGAAGGCGCATCGTTGAGATTCACCTGACTAATGAACGAATGCTTCGTATTGTGGAAGTGCCGGCGCTTGGCATGAATCACCCTTCTGGTTTTGCCCGAATCTTCTTTCTTCCATTCGGTCACAACGTGGTAGTTGGTCTGGACTTCGAGCAGGCGCTTGAAAATCAGAGGAAAGCTCTGCGCGGAGGGTTCTTTGAGCGTCAAAACCCTCACGTAATAGTCGTCGAGACGGAGATGCCCTCTGTGGCATTCGAGATGTGATTCGCAGAGGTAGTAATCGAGAAAGGTGTCGTGTTTGAGCCGGGCAGATTCGATCTTCTGCGAAGCAAAGTTGAGGGTCTTCTTGAGAATGCGGAAGGCTTCTTGTTTATCGAGCAGGCGGACCGGCAGAAAATCGCTGACCTGTAGAATGAAGCTTTCGACCTTCTGTAGAAGGATGGCTTGGCCCTTGGTTATTTCGCGGTCAAGCAGAAAAACCTGTTTTCTGCCTGAAAAGTGTGCGCGGAGTTCACCAAGCGCTTTGGCGGGCCGTTTCGGAATTTCGAGCAGGGTACTTCCGAGTGTGCGGGTGTAGCGAAAGCCCTCGAACAAAATTACGTAGTAGATCGAAAGCGAAAAAAGTGCGTCCGATTTGGCCGTAAAGAATCCGATGCGGTTTTTGATGGCGGTATCTACGACAGGATTGCCATAGAGCTTGTACGGGATCGTTTCGTTGTTTCGCTTGAAGAGGTACTGGTAGATGCGGTAGTTGTCGTCGAACAGCTTGAGCGCAGATTCGAGGCGCTTCGTGAGACCGTCGAGCGTGTTCCCGTCAAGGCACTCGTAATCAACACCACGGACCTCAAGGACGACGCCGAGGTCTCCCGTCTTGGTCAGGAACACATGGGAATCAACAAACCCGTAGAGGTTTACCTGCTCATTGAAAGAGCCGGTCTCTTCGTAGTTCTTGAAGATTCGCTGAAGCCTAAGCATTGCTGATCCTGCGGATGGAAATTGGGCTGAATTTTGAAGGGTCGTATTGAGTGCGCAATTTGGGCGAAGTAAGCAGGAAACGGAGAATCTGTGGGTCTGTCTCGGTTGCCCATCGTGCTGCGAAGTAAAGCAACAGAAACATCAGAATTCCCCCAAGCAAGCTGCCCAGCAAATTGAACGTGCCAGCACCAACGCACATCGCGAAGAAAAAGAGCTTCCTCTCCGCTCCGAGAATCGTCAGAGGTCTCGAAATCGACCTATAAACTGGGTTCACTCGTCTGCCGTTTGCCATGCCGCGCTCCTGTCAGATGGATTTGCCGCCCGCTTGCCTCACGGAAAGAGCCAGGCCATGAAATTGACGGCGGCGATGGCCATGCCAACCCCGAAGAGAACACCTGCGAGGACTCGCTTCGAGCCGCCTTCTCCGAAGGCGAAGGTCAGGCCGGATACCACGATTGCGACCAGGGAGAGGCCGCGCGCTATAGTGCTCGTGAACGCCTGTTGCAGGACGCTAACTGCGTTCTCCCAAGGGGAGGCACCCTGCGCGAAGGCGGGTGCCGCTAACAACAAGCCCAAAGCGACGACGGTCAATTGCCTGAAAACATTTCTGAATCGGAGAGCCTTGCTCCAAATTGGTCTCATTTTGGATATCTCCTTTGTGTATTGCTTCGCAGATCGATCTCTCTTGGAGAGTTCTCGCCGGAATTGTTGCCGTTAGGAGACACCTCGACGCAGCAGGCAGAACCGAGTCCCTGCTTTAACTTGCTTGGCCAGTGCCAAGACACACTTGGAGCATTAGCTCCATGCAGTGGGTTTCTACCTTCGCGTCCGGCGCGTCGTCCCTCGGCCGTCCACGACGCCTGGAGGATCTCCCGACTGAATCAGGTCCACCAAGCTCCCAGGGGAACATTCGGCGAGAACTCCCCTCATATATATAAGGAACATCCAGAAGGGAAAAAGTAAGAAAAAATCTTTGAAATAATTGCGATTCCGCGAAATACCACCCAATTCCACTAAACGGCGGACGAATCGAGTCTGTCGATAGTCGGGTCGGAGGAGGCGCGTTTTCGCAAAAAACGTGAGGTCGGGCGAGGTGCTCTTAGCGCGTTCGATAGAGCCGTTTGAAGGTGGCCGCTGGCGCGCGCGGTGGCGGCAGTGTTGTGGGGTCCGGGCACGCCAGAGTGCTAAGTTTTGTGCGGGCGGAGGTGGCTTGCCGCTGGAATGTGCGGAGCGTGAGGGCTAGAGTCGTACGTCTGCACTGGAGGTAGAACCCGTGAACGACCTTCTTTCGAGCAAGACGGATTTGCTTTGGGCTGCGCTGGTTTCCGCCATCGTTTCGGCAGTTGTGTCGTACTACTTTCGACGGCGGGAGGCGCGTCACAAACTCGCTGTCGAATACGAATATGAGCAGCGCAAGAAACTTCGTGATCTCATTGGTCGCTACCACGGACGGTTGTTGCAGGCGTGCAACAGTCTCAACTATCGCTTCTGGAATCTCTACGCGAACGCAGGCGCCACCTGGCTCAAAAGCGATGGCGATTACAAACATCCCGGCTATTATTTGCTGAGCTTCGTTCATCGCTTTCTTGCAGTGTTTTCATTCATTCGGCAGTTCGAGAACGAAGCCATCTACGTGGATGGGCGCATAGCCGAAAAGAAGGATTTCATCTTCCTAAACTACATTGAAGCCATTCGCTGGGTCATGACTGACGTCGCGCTATTTGATGGCGTCCCTTACGACTTCTCCCACCAGCGGGACCACTTCTTCGCGGACAATTTCCGGCAGTACTGCGACGAATGTGCTGTAGAGGGGCGCTTTATCACCTACGAAGAGTTACAGGATCGTGTTGAAGGGGTCCGTTCTCTCGACCCTGTACTGCGGTTCTTCGACTCGCTGCAACCTGCTGAGGACCGCCTGCGGTGGGACAGACTCGTCGCTTTACACCTTCTCCTCATGGCCTTCGTCAATTCGTTTGGCTACGAGCCGCAGTACAGCTCTCAAGACCGATTCGAAAGCGCGGCTGGTCAGGTCCGTCGGCAGCGGATCCTTGAGAACCTCGTAGACTGGCTGCCACGCCACGGTCTGGGGGAGGACAAGGAGTCGCGACGGATAGGCCGGGCGTGCCAGACACTCAAGAAAAGGACACTTCGACGGAACGACGGGGCCTAATCCGGTCTGGAGGTGTGCTGGGGTGGCGCTTGTGGGTTGCGGTGTCTTCGCGGAGGTCAGCGCGTTTGCGCCGGGAGCATATGGAGTAGGGCGGGTGTCAAGCCTTTGGTTTTGTGGTGGGGTCTGGCATCCCCGGGGGTGTATATATTTCGTTCTTGCTTGCGATTTGCGCAAGCTCTTGGGCGAGGTCCTTTATCTTTTGCCTTTGAGGCTTGTTGTGAGGGCCTTTCTTTACGAACGCCATTTCAGGAATTACGGTATGGCCGGGTGGTTGGGTGTCGTCTGGATCAGGTTTCAGGGAGAGTTGTAGACGGGTGATTTCTTTGGCGACGACGCGGGCGACACGGACGCCGTTGGGGTGCTTGGTCGTGCTTGCTAATTCTTCCTTGGTAACAAAATCCTCTCTGAAAAAAGAAGTCCCGTCCAAGTCGTCCTTCGCAGGCTCGAAGGCGTTGGGGTTTATGGACCAGTTCGGGATGGTCGGCGTGTAGAAGCCTGGGCTGTTCGGCACCGTTCGCAGAAGAACTTCATTGGGAAAGACAGGGTTGTTCTCGTAATAGCACGGCCAACCTCGGATTATATTGCGTAGGCTAAAGCGAGCTCGTCTTCCGCGGCTTTGGCGGGTTGCCACATTTGCACCTGTTCGGTTCCAGAGCCCGTTAGATCAAAAAGTGTGGTCGTGAAAAACTCGGTGGCGTGTCCCGGGATTGCGCGCATCCACTCGATCTCATTCTGGTCTTCAATATCGGCGCGAAGAAGCGCGTTCCCGTCCAGCCAATCCACACTCAAGAAGCCACTGGGAGAAAGCGCTACGCGTGCCGGGGGATTTTCATGGTCCTTCTTTTTCCATATAGCCAGAAATAGAGCGGCGGCGTCCATCGCAGCGGCAGCAGGCGCATCCGAACCACGACCGTCCCAGTTCTCAGGAAACTCCCGGATGGTCGCTAGTTCACGCTCGCGCTCGCGCCAGGATTGGATGGCGCGAATATCAGCCGAAATTGCTGATGCCGATGTTATCCCGGGAGCTGGGCTTACCAGGGTCGAGACGATCGGTGGTGGGTTCAGGTCGGGCAGGTACATTAATTCCCTTTCTTCCAAAATTGCTGGGCTTCGGTTGAAGTTATCGACAAAAATGTTTCTCTTAGAGCGTCGTGTCCAAAATTCATCCCTTGTTCCCACGATTGAGTCTCATTGACCGGGCCACGTGCCGTCGTGGTGAGCTGAATTACTTCGTCGTTGGAAGGTTGCAGCTTTGCTTGGCGGAGCTGGATGTAGAGACGGCCGCGGCGATCCGCTAGCGAGAAGCGCCAGTCCGCGCTAATCGTTTCGTCGTCGGAGGGAGGTGTGTGGCGATTGCTGACGGACGGTGTCCCTAGTGCGGGGAAGATTCTGTTGAGATTGCGGACGGAATCCCACATCGTCCCTTTTTTCACTTGGTCTACATAGGTAACTTCCCAGAGATTGTAAACGGGTATTCCGAACGCAGCCTCTGAGCAAAATGACTCAAAAGCATTAAGCATGTTTCGGAATTCTGGTAGTAGTGTTTCGTAGGTGGGGTACGCAGACGTCTGTTTTCGCCAATTCAATATGAATCGGTTGTCTTGCACCTGAATCATTCGCTCGCTGTCAGCGCGAATTATCTGTGTGCGAGGGGTCATCACTCCCGGCATCATGCGAAACGAAGGGAGCGCCCATAGATCTTCTGCACCGAATTTTTCGAACAGTTCGGGTATTCTTGCTGTCTCTGTAGCCTGTTTCCATTCTTTGGATGGCCCATCACCGAGTTTTTCGATGTATTCTTTCCAGAACCAGCCCGCGTGCGCGGCGGTGAATCCCGCTAAGGCATTGAATTGTACGGACAGTGCCGTTTCAACGACGGGAGGTGCGTCAAATTTGATGGTCTGAGTCATGGCCGCCAGACGCTGCGTACATTAGTCCACTTACCACTATATCGGCAACTAGGGATTAGGGCGTCGGGTACAAGAACGCGGTAGCATAACAATCACTAGAAGTAGCGTCAAACGTAGTTTGCGGGCCGCGCGGTACAAAGTCAACGAGGCGAGCGGGCAGGTCGGCGGTGTCCATGGGGCTACGATTGGAGCTGGCGGTACAGCCATCACGGGCAACCCGGAAGTAATCCACCTTGCTCATGGCGCTTGCTGGCATAGTCGCAGCCGCATAAATCTTGAAGCGCCGTAGGTACATCTCAGTACCATTGACGCGCATCGCAACAGAGTGGCACGCTCGAATTGCGCCAGTCCCGCGTGGCGATCAAGGTGCCCCTGGGCCAATGAGCAAACCGGACCCGTACGGCGATTGGGTTTTATTTCCGGCCAGCGAAGGCGAGAGTAAGAACCCATCCGTCGCCGATAATGAATTGATTCTTGCTGCTCGGGAAGTATGGCCGCGGGTTCTCGCTCACGCTAAGAAAGAGCTGAATGCAAATAGTCTCGGCTCCGATAATTCTTCAATGGCTGCTCAGGTTTGGGAGCAGATGCTCCGCTCGGTTTCAAAAACGCGCCAACGAAATACATATCCGCGACAACCCATAGCTGACCTGCAATCCTATCTTTTCCTGGCCTTCGTTCACCGGTTCAACAGAGCCGTACAGCAAGAACAGAGACACGCGGAGAGGATTGAGCTTGTTTCGTCCAGTGTTGACCTTGAGCGTATCGAAAGTGCCCAAGATGTTGGGTGGGTCGAAGAACTGGAACGAGCAATTGCAATCAAAGAAATTTCTGACCGCATGGACGGCTGGACAAGAAAGGTTTGGCAAGCGCGACAATACGGCTATTCGTGGAAAGAGATTTCGACCTGGCTAGGCATCAGCGAGCAGCAAGCAAAAATGAAGTTTCATTACGGATTGGAGAAGACCCGTCAAAGCATTCTTCGACTGCTCAAGGCAGGAAAGCCGAAAAGGGGCTAGGTAAGGTCCAACGAATTTGTTTTCTAGCTGAAAGGGGATAGAGTTTGCAAAGAGAGTCAGATCTGAACACGAAAAGGTACTCGGAGCGAGACGAAAAGCGCATTTTGGATGCGCTGGGCCGTGGTCTGCTCAAGGAGTTTCCGAACCCTGAACGCGCCGGGTGCCCTGGCTCTGATGTTCTCAGGAGAATCGCCTCTCATGAAATGCCACTCCCCGAGGCGGAGAAGTGGCTCGATCACCTGACTTCATGTAGCCCCTGCTACAGTGATTTTTCTCATTTTCAGGCTGTCCACCAGCGCCGACGCACGCAAAGGCTCTTGGCCATTGCGGCGAGCATCTTGATCGTGGCTTGTCTTGCGGGCTGGGCCTTCTTACGACATAACGAATCACTCGTGGCTCAAACAGGAGTCGTGGATTTGAGGAATCGGTCGGTCCCGCGTGGTGGTGAGCAGAATCCCGACGAGCAAGCACTGGAGATCAGTCGCGAGGTGAAGCATCTCAATGTCTATCTCCCGCTCGGAAGCGCTGAGGGGCCTTACGAGATGCGTATCGCGACGACAGGGGGAAATGCGGTCCTCACAACTGGAGGCGTCGCTTCTCTGAAAGAGGGCGTGACGTCAATCCAAGTGGCCGTTGACTTTTCTTCTGCGTCCTCTGGAAGATACGTGTTCCAGGTTCGGAAACCCAATTCAGAGTGGAGTTCATATGCCCTCATGTTGCGATAACTCCCTTTTTGGGGCTATACGATGGCCATAGTCCTTCAACACAGGAAAGAGGAGCGTGCTATCCGAGAACGTCAAGTTAGGTCTGGCACAACGCGATTCACCCATATTCGCCCAGCTCGTAACCAAGCCTCTGAGGTGGGGAGGGCAGTCCGACTCCGAAACGGATACCGAAAGAATTCTTACTTCGGGCCAGCCTGTATCGTTATCAGCTCGCGGTTAATCTCAAACATTTCTGAACTCTCTGCGGAGGAAAGAAGGCATCTAGCGCCAGAATTTGCGTCGATCGAACGGATGCGCGGCCGCGATTGGGCTCGTGCCGCAAAAATTGAGGTCCTCGTAATCCAGAGAGTGGATGATGACAAATCATGACGAGAGGTTCACTCCAGCGCGGACGCCAGGCTACATCCCACTTACAATCTCAATGGCCTTTTGCATCTGGGTGTCCTCCCCTGCCATAAGCTGCTCAGCGGTCAGCTCAACCGGAACGCTCGGCGTAATCCCTTTACCTTCTATCAGACTCCCCTGCCATGTGAGATATGCAGCCACAGGTAAACCGAGGATATAACCCGGCTTCACACGGAAGGTCGTCCCGCTCAACAATCGGCCCGGTGTTTTCTTGCCAAGGATAGTTGCAATCCCATTCTCTTCTGCGAATGCGGCAACCATTTCGCCGGCGCTGGCCGTATGCTCGTTCACGAGAATGACTACCCGCCCGTGGAATTTCTGTGGCCCCAGGCCCTCGGTGACGACAAGAATCGACTTGTCAATAAAGCCGTAGCGCAATGCGAGCCAGAAAAGAGTGGCCTTGTGTGATGGTATACGGCCAAATCGCGGCAACTTTTCTCTGGCATACCCCTTCTCCTTTCTTGCTCGCGTAAGGCTGTATCCGACCTCTTTCTTGCCGGGAGTCAAATAGCTCATAAGCCGCAACCCACCAATGCCTCCACCCGTGTTCCCGCGCAAATCCACAATGAGCCTGGTCGAATCTTTCAAGTGTGCGATGGCCGTGTCGAACATTTTGGCAAGGTCAATCCCAACGGCTCCAGGAAACATCGTCACCTTGAGCCAACCGATCCCATCGGGCAGTTGTGAACACAAAACCGCCTTCGGGACAATCACAGGGTGGCTTTTTGACCTCGGCGATGGGACGTTCAACGTTCCCACTACACGTTTGCCATCCGGCTTTTGGACTGCGTACTGTGAGTCATCTCCGACTGGAAAAAGCGGCGGCTCAGGCGGCTTGAGCTCACGATTACGAACCTGAAGCAGAATGTCGCCTGGGCGCAAGCCTGCCGTATGCGCTGGGCCACCTTCGTGTACATCTTGGAACATCCACCGCTGCTCACCATCGAAGTTGCATCTCATAAATGTGGCGGCGATGGCATGGCGGCCAGGAATATTCGGACTCTTGGAGTGGCGAAACCCAGTGTGACTTGTCTTCAGTTCGCTCAACAAATCTTGTATCTGTTTTTCGAACTCTTCGTCACTGCTACTTCGCAGGATTTGATCCTTCCTGGTTTTGGACAATTCTTCCCAATTCGCACCGTTCATACCGGGATCGAAGTGCTTCCGCGTCACAAGCTCAGAGACGCGGGAATAGATCTTCTCTTTCGTTTGCGAGTCGAGACTCATTGGCCCCCCAGAGGTATCGGAGATCCGCCGTCTCCGACCAAGATAAAAGCTCCCCAATAATAAGGTGGGACCTGCCGACCGTATTTTGCCAGCAAATCAATCTTTGCGTGGCGCAACGCAGCGGCCTCGTCCTGGCCTTCCGCAATGTGGGCGTAAAACCGCTCCATCAGAGCACTTGTATAAATGTCGTCTGCACTCCACAAGCTCGCGACGACTGCCTTAGCACCGCTTACAAGGAATGCTTCCACCAAGTTCGTGATGCCTTCCTCTCCTTCGAGCTTTCCGACGCCTGTGTTGCATGCGGAGAGCGTCACGAGGTCGGCATTAAAATGAAGTCGGATAATCTCGCGGACCTGCAATAGGCCATCGTCATGTGAATTCGGGTCAACCCCCAGCACCAAACCTGATCGCTCTGGAAATTGAGTATCCGCAAATCCGTGCGCGGCGATATGAACGATTTTGAAATCCGACAAAGGCTCAGACTTGAAAGCGGTCTCGGTTGCGTTCGAACCAAGCAGCAGAACTCCGTCATTACCAACGATCTTGCTGACGGCGAGAACTTCCTCGCGTGTTTGAGGCAAATCGGACAAATTGGTGCCGAAAGTATCTGAGAAACCCCTCTCAATCCGTTGTCCAACTGCACTCGGTTTTGCGAGCTTCGACGAAACATGGCCCTGATTCTGATATGGGACATCGCCGACACCCAGGAACGTGTGTAGCGGTGCCTGTGCGACTTTTGCGGTCCGAAGAACAGTCAAGACTGTGGAGGCCGGTGTGTAGCTGATGGTTCGGCTTTCAAGTAAGAAGGAACCCGTTGGATCGCGGAGAATGTCAAATGGCAGCTGATTCAGTATTCCGTCTGGTGCCACAATAAGGCGTTCGCGGTTTGTTTCTTCAGGCAGCGTCCTGAAAAGGACATCATACAGTTGATTCGACAGAACAACATTTTCACGTTTCGCTCGCACGTCGGCTAGATATTTCTGCGTCAACTCTTCGATTCGCTGTCGGCCAGCAGGCAGAACTTCTAGACCGGCCTGCGTTTTGGAAATCCAAACGCAATACGAGTGCGGCTCACTGAGAACGTATTCCAGCACAATCTCGTCCGAGCGAAGACTGGCTTGAATCACTTTCAAGGATGACGGCTTTTCATACCAATCAGGTTTCGAATCTTTACGTTCGGTTCGCGTCCACTCCAGCCGCCGCTCGTACTCGACCAACTGGTCTAGGAGCCCGATGCGTTCCTGAGGGCTTTCCGAGCGCATCAATCGAAGTTGCAGATCGGAGACAGCGTCTTCGAGGGCTCGCACCTCGTCTGATTCGTTCTTGCTGAACGAAACCTTGTTTTCAAGCACCGCTGCTGCCGTTCGTCCTCTAACTCGCTCTAACACGTTGAGTGCTCGTTCCACATCGCCCGCCCTTGCCTCGAGCTCAAAGTGATGAAGGTACGTCGCGCTCATCGCGCCGGCGAGAGAACTGGACCAATACGCCTCATGCAGGTTGACGAGCATTCCGTCAATGATGTCCTCGGCGTTCTGATAGAGTGCCTCAGCTTCTGACGTAGATCGACGCTGGGCCTTAAAGTCGGCCAGAATCGTAAGGTCTCTCGGCAGATAGTATCTGTCGCCGACTCGCTTGCTCGCCGCGACGCCCAAAGTCGCGTGTTCTTCCGCAGATTTGAGGTCCCCGGCGTCTCGATACATCCCCGCGAGATCAATCATGGCCTGACCTTCGGTCCGATAGAAGTTGTATCTTTGTGCGATCTGACCCGCCTGCTCAAGAGAATTCATTGCACCTTGGCGATCTCCAGACTGAAGCGCGAGTTCTCCCAGGCTTAGAAGGATCATGGCTTCATGCCCGCGCTTCTGTTTTGCTCTTGCGATAGTCAAAGCCCGATCTAGCTTGTCCACGGCCTCCGACATTTTGCCTTGCGCGGCCAGCGCCTGAGACTCCCCTTCATAAGCCATGAACGGAAACCCTGCGTCAGGGTTGGAACTGCTAGTCTTTATGGCCCTTTCAAAAAATGCTAGCGCCTCTCCGTAGCGCTTCGCTTCATTAAACCCATTTCCCATCATTTCAAGAAGTCGGACCTGGTTACCCGTGTCACCGCTTGCCTTTGCGGATAGGAATGCGTCGCCAACCATTATCGCGGCGCGACGGCTGTCCCCTTCCAGAAATGCGACGAACCCGAGCTCTCCTTTCGCCCGAGATTCCCACCCCCGTTCTCCTAAGGTATGGGCGATTCCCTGAGCTTCCGTCCACACACGCTTGGCCGACATCGGATTGATCTCCAGGTCCGTGTATCCCTTTGCCGCGAGACACCACAGTCTGAGTTCTTGGTCACTCTTCGCAATTGGCAGGTCTAACTCTTTTCCGAGAATCTCAGAAACATCAACCCACGACATAGTTTCCGATTGCGCCCGAATTCTGCCCACTCGTGAATAGACTTCGTTTCGGGTATCGCCTTTATCCTTGAATAGTTGTTCTGCGCGGATATAGAGAGGCTCAGCCTTTGGCCAATTGAAAAGCCATGCAAGGCGGTTCGCTTCCTTAAGCAAAATCTCAGGATTGTTCGACGCTGCGGCGTCGCGCAATAAGTCAGCGACTTGCGGCATGGGATCGCGCGTCCGCGTTATGTAGAGCCAAATGTATTTACGCGAAGCAACAACAATGGTTAGTGCGAAAGAGAGGCAGAGACAAGCGGCCAGCCAGCGTTTTGAGACGCGCATCCACACGGACTGATACCTCTGTGTTCATCGACGCTGGGCTGTGTCGATGTCGATGCACTATATTGTGCAGAGGTTTTATCACCGATTAAGCAAGAAAGGCCATAGTACCGGCTAGAGCGGACGACACCTCGGGATGAATTCCGGTGCCGACTGGTTTCTACACAAATGCGAAAAGGGCCTCAATTTGAGGCCCCTTTCAAAGACGAACGGCTAGAACGGCACCTCCTCCGGCTGAGCAGCAACCGGCGCTGTGTCCGGCACTTGCTCTTTCTTTGCGCGGTTGAGCTTACGGATGGAATCCGCCTTCACCTGCCAAGCTTTGAACGGCACGGTGATCTTGCTCTTGCCTTTGCCGAACTCCTTTTCGAAGGTGCTGCTTACCAGCGTGCCTTCGACGTAAATGTGGTCGCCTTTCCGCAGCTTAGTCGCTGCGTACTCGCCGAGGCCGTTCCAGGCTACGACGCGATGCCACTCCGTCTTGGAATGCCATTCTTCGTCGGCACCCTTCCAGGACCGCTGAGTCGCCAGTGAAAGAACCGCGTACTTGCGGTCTGACGCCTTGACGGACTTGTGCTCCGGGTTTTTGCCGAGATAACCGATTAGATGGACTACGTTTACGTGCATGATTTTTCTCCTGTTTCTGCCCTTGTAATTGGGGCACCCGGAAGCGAGTGGATACTGCTCCCAAAGCAAGCGGCTGCTTTTTGGGAGGGACACAAAAAATCTTTGGCGCTGCTTTAGAAGATTTGTTGGGAGGAACCGGAAAAGCAGAAGACGCGAAGCTGCCGGGCGCAGGAATTATCCCGAAGCAGTGCCCAATGGAGAGGGCAGGAACGGAGAGGATGAACAGAAACAGACCCTATCGGGCCGCGAAGAGACGCTCAACACATATCTAGGGCAACATGTTACATTTACGGCGCTAAGGCGCAATCTACGCATGGAGAAGCAAACGATGGAAAAGGGCGTACCGCGGTCAATCGATGGCAAGGGCCGCACAATCCGAGAGCTCTTGAGCGCAAAGCGATACTCGATTGACTACTATCAGCGTGAGTACAAGTGGGAGACCAAACAGGTCGGAGAGCTCATAGACGATCTCACCAGCAAATTCCTTGAAAGCTTCGACCCGAAGCATGAACGGTCAGCGGTTGAAAAGTATGGACACTACTTCTTGGGTTCCATAATTCTCAGCGATAAAGGAGGTGAGAAGCTCATCATCGATGGTCAACAGCGACTGACTTCGCTAACTCTACTTCTGACGTATCTGCACCATCACATCTCAGACTCAAACGATAAGCGCCTCATCGCGGACCTGATTTTCTCCCAAAAGTTCGGCAAGAAATCCTTCAATATCGATGTGCCTGAGCGGAAAGAATGCATGGAGGCGCTACTCAACAACAAGCCATTCGATGCAGAGGATCATTCCGAGTCAGTGCGAAATATCATGAATCGATATCGTGACATCGAAGATCAGTTCTCCCAACAACCCGATACGCTAACTGGAAAAGGGCTACTCCATTTTGTGGATTGGCTGATTGAAAATGTTCACCTGGTTGAGATTACAGCGTACTCCGACGAAGATGCTTATACCATCTTCGAAACCATGAATGATCGCGGTCTTTCCCTCACGCCAACAGACATGCTGAAAGGATATCTCCTCGCAAAGATTACTGACGCCGATCGTCGAACAAAGGCAAGCCATGAATGGAAGAAATGGGTTGGCAAACTCCAAGGACTTGGCAAAGAAGAAGATGCGGATTGCATTAAATCATGGCTACGAAGCCAGCATGCCGACACCATTCGCGAACGAAAAGGCGGCGCAGAGCCAAAAGATTTCGACTTAATCGGAACGGTATTCCATCGATGGGTGCGGGATAACGAAGAACGCCTGAAACTGGAGGAGAGCGGCGACTTTGCGAGGTTCATTGAAGACGATTTTTCCTTTTACGCTCGATGGTATCAGCGTATCCGTGAGGCCGGCGAAGAATTCGATCCTGAACTTGATCTAGTATTTTACAACGCGAAGCATAACTTCACGTTGCAGTATGCTGTGTTACTTGCACCGCTCCGCCGCGGAGATATCGACACCGAGATAATTCGTAAGATCCGAATCGCCGCAACTTATCTTGACATCCTCCTCGCGCGGCGTATTTGGAACTTTCAAGCAATTGATTATTCGACCCTGCAGTATGCGATGTTCGTGGTAATGCGGGACATCAGGCAGAAGAGTGCTTCAAAGGTGGCGGACATTCTCACTAAGCGTTTGACCTCGGATAAGGAAGACTTCTCTTCAAACATCGCTTTTCGACTGCACGGAAGAAACGGACGACAAATTCACCGGATGCTTGCTCGAATGACCGGGTACGTTGAGACTCATGCTGGAATGCCGTCTCATTATCTGGATTACATCCATCGAAGCGGGAAGAAGGGTTTCGAGGTGGAACACATATGGGCAAATCATCCCGAATGGCACAAAGACGAATTCACTCATGCGAGCGAGTTTGAAGAATATCGCAACCGTTTTGGGGGACTGCTATTGCTTCCGAAGGCGTTCAACGCAAGCTATGGCGATCTCGGCTACGAGAAGAAGCTGAAACACTACAATGGACAGAACCTGCTCGCACGCAGTTTGAATGATGCGGCGTATGACCACAATCCTGGCTTTAAGCGTTTTATAAAAGAAACCGATCTGCCGTTTCGCGCGCATCCCGAGTTCAAAAAAACTGACCTTGACGCTCGTCAGAAATTGTATCGTGGACTCGCCGATCTCATCTGGAATCCTGACCGGCTGGCCAAGGAACTCGACGCATAGTTCACATCACAATGAGTAACAGTCCTCTCAGTGCAAAAGGGAGGAGGCCGCGTTGAAAGCGCGGCCTCTCGTGGATTGCAGTGTTGCGGTTTTACTTCGACCGCTTGCGGGTCGATGCAGACCGATTTTGGGTGTTCGTGTTTGCTTGTTTTGCGGCGGGTTTTGTTCCGTCTTTCGGTTTGGTTTTCGGCCTCGACAATTCCACTCTGACCGCTGCGGTCATGATTGCCGTGTCGACCTTGTACCGCCCCGCAGTGCGAGCGAGATTTGAGTTTTTCGCGAGCGATTGCTTTGGGTCGTAGCCGGGGCAATACAGGTCGGACACAACGGCGCAAACAACGAGAAAACGATGGAGGTCCGCAGCGGTCATGGATTGAACGGCTGCTCCCGCAATCTTCTCGTACTCCACGATCTCTGCACCCCAAGACGCTTTGCTCTTCTTCTCCTCCCAACCGTACACTTTGGAGAGACGCCGGTGATTGTCATGGCCCAAACGCCGGAAGTAGTCGAGGGCAACCATCTCCAAGTCGGGCCGGGAGAGAGCATCTGGCAGTTTCTTGCGGATGGCTTCGAGGATGCGGACTCGCGAGAGTTTCTCGACGCGCTCGGCAAGAGCTTCCTTCTTGCGTTGCGCGTGCTCCTGCGGCGTCGGTTGGTAGCGGGTCACGCGATTGTGAATGTCGCATTTCTCGCTTTGGCAGAGATAGAAGATGCTGCCCGCACTCTTGCCGTCAATGAGAACTGCGGCTTTCGTGTTGGGACACTCCCCTTTTGCTTTGGCCTTCCGGTATTGCCCTTCAAAGAGCACGTCTTTGGCATGGCCGTTTGCCTGCCAAGCGGGAGCTTGTGAAACGCGAAGGGGCTTCTCGCCTTTCTCCTCAAGCGGCTTCGCGTGAATTTGCACGAGTGCTTCGACCTTTGCTCGGTAGCACTCGCGGTCCGTGCATATGGACTTCTGCCGGACTTCGGGAAAGAGGAGTGGGTTGCTCCCCGTTCGCTTGGGGCAACGAGCGCACGCTCCCGCCTTTGGCAAAAGCGTTTCGTCCTGAGGGTCGAACGGCGCGTTCGTGAGGTCAAGATGGATTTCCCTCTCAATCCATGCACGAAGCTCCCGCACCGTGGTCGCCTCGGCCTTCTTGTCCTTCAAGATGGCGGCGGCGTTTCGGTATTGCGGAAAGCATTCGTGTAGAGCGCGGCGTTGGTCATTCGGTTGTAGCCGTGCGATTTCGAAGGCATGGGCAACCGTGAGCTTGTCCTCATAGAACGCTTGCTTCGCTTCGGGAATGAGTTGAATCAAGCGCAATCGTCCGCTGACGTACGCGGGCGATCTGCCAACTCGCGAAGCGATGGTTTCGACGGTGTACGTGTCAGGTTGAAGGTCAATGAGGGCGGCGTATCCCTGCGCCTCGTCGAGCGGATGCACGTCCACGCGCTGAACGTTCTCAATGACCTGTAATTCCAATGCTTGCCCGTCGGTCAGGTCGCGTACCGTCGCGGGGATGCTTTCACGCTTTGCGAGTTTAGAGGCACGATAACGGCGCGTTCCGGCGACAAGCTCAAACGTACCCGCTTCCCCTTCGGGAAGCGGACGCAAGAGAATCGGTTGGAGGACGCCGTGTTGTCTGATGTTGTCCGCGAGTTCCGCCAGCTTCACTTCATCAAAGAAGCGTCGCGGGTTGGTCTTGGATTCGCGAATTCTTCCTAGCGGAATGTCCTGAATGGATGAAACCACAGGAGGGACTGCTTTCGTTCCACTTGCTACCATTGTTGCACTCATTTCTATTCGTCTCCTTTTCTTGATGTATCGAGTTGTGAATGTTTCGTTTGGCATTCTGACGATTGTTTTCAGCAACAAATAGAAAACGGGCAGCCTAGTGGCTGCCCGTCGCGGGGGTTCCCGCTTTCAAAATGGAAGTGGCGGCGGCAAAGATGCGAGCCGCGCTTTGGTTGGGGATTTCCTTTTCGGCTTTCAGCCAGTGTTGGATGTAGCCCCGGCAGAATTCGGCTCCTTCGAGGGCCAGCGTTTCGCAGCAGATCAGCGCGACGGATTCCGCTTCTACCTCGCGCAGATGGCGGGGAGTTAGTTCACCGTCCACAAGCGTTTCGGAAGCGGTGTGCCCCAATACGATGTGGGCGATTTCGTGTAATGTGGTTTTGTGCGGGAGCGCGGCAAGCGGATTGATGGCAATCTCGCGTCGCCTTGCAAACCCCTGAACATTGCCGTTAATTTCGTCAAAAGCTGTACGCTTGATATTGAGATTGCTGAGCGCCGTATCCAAGTGAAAACCGGGAATCGGCGCAACATAGGTTTCTTCGCCTTCGGTTTGTGTGAGCACAAACCAGTACGCTCGAAACCCGAAGGCGTAGTGTTTCTGTGGCTCCGCTGGTTTTTCCTCCGTGTCGTCCGTGTGCGCCGTTCGCTTGAAGGGCATGGGCATACAGAGGGTGATTCCTGTCTCCCCCTTGCGGACTTGCCGCTTGCGTTCAAGCCAACCGCGATACGTGTTGAGTGGTCCGGGTTGCAAGTTGCGTCGGGTACACTGTTCGAGAGCGAGCAGTGCATTGCCGAAGCTGTAGTTGTGGAACGCGGTGTAGGCTTCGAGCATTCGGCCCGGCTTTTCGACCGCATCCCGCAGTAGTTCTCCCCAAGTGGCATGGTGTTTTTCTGTCATTCGTTTTCCTCTTTCCTCCTTTTTTCGAGCGTGATTTCCGCTTGAAAAAAAGAAGCAATGCCCTTCCTGAGTGGTCCCCGGCGCCTAGCCGCCCGCGCTGTCAAGGGCGCGTGGGTTTCGCGTTCATCGGAGCGAAGCGGAGACCCTTGACAGGAGAAGCGGGCGGTCTAGGCGCAGTCTTCACGCAGGAAGGGCAGACAAGAGAAAGGACAGTTCTGTTCGGAACTTACCGATAGAAGTTGGGGTTCTGTAAATCCGGGGAGACTGATGTGGATGGAGTTCTACCAGAAGAGATCAAATGTTCAACGGGCGAAGAAGTGCCAGAGCAGCGAAAAGGGGAAACCGTTTCAGTTCTTCGTCGGTAAGTGAATCACTCGAAAGATTCTCCTCCGCAGTCTTGGGCAGGCACAGCACAAACGGGTCGAACGCTTCCCGCAGCATCGCCGAATATTTGTTGCGGTCGTATCCGAACCATCCTTCCCATAGTGCAAAGGCCCGAACACGATCATTTGGCACGGTGGATTCACTGTCAGTGATAACGTACTCGACGGTCTGTCCGGGCCGCAGTTTTACGCCGCTACCGAAGAGTTGCTGCGCGGCAATCGCGGTGACACCCGCTTTTTGATAGTCACGCGGCTCTTTCGTGATGCGTTTGCTGACGATGAGTTCCCGAATGTCCACATCTCCGCTGGCAAGCCTCTCTTGGTAATCCGCCAGGACAATGCGCGCGGCCTCAATCTTGTGAACGTAGGATTCAAAGTCGTGCGCTTCCGCTAGGATCGCCAACACGTCGCCCTGCATCCGTTTCAGCAGTGGTGCCGTGTCATGGCGGCGGCATTCGAGGCCACGGACTTTCAGTTCGCCGTCTTCGCCAACGGCAAAGAAGCGATTCGGCACGGGAATGTCCGCGTATTGCTTCGAGGGTAGAAAGACGACGTAGCGGTATACGGACTCAATCGCGAGAGGGAGGCGCGTTCTTGTTTCGATTTCGGTAGCCAGCCGTTCGAAGTCTTCCCTTTTCGCCCCTTCCTTCCAAACGTAGATCGAGTCCACCAATGCATGGATGAGTTGAAACCCATCGTTTTCCGCAATCTCCTTCGCGACGAGAAGGGTTTCGCGCGCGACGGCATTGATGGCTTCATGGGCTTCGATTTTTCCGAACCTTGCATTCTTGTACCCCGTGTAGCCAAAACAGCAGACGAGAAGCCATTTCATCGAGTCACGTTGCAGTTTGAATCGCAGCGCAGCGTCGGGTGGAGAAGTCTTCTGCAATTTCTTGAGTGCGCTGCGCTTCGCAATTAAGCGTTCGACAACACGGCTGGTGATGCCGCGTCTTTTTTCGCAGATGCGGTATCCCAGCTCAGGAATGCGCGGAGCATCGGGGCAGCACGGGCAATTGACAGTCTCGGGCGAGATGTTGAAGCGCGCCATAATGCTCGGAAACTGACTGACGAAGTCGAGCTCCGCAACGTTCGCGGTGAAGCCGAGTTTCGGCACGAACACGAGCCCGCCACGGTCGGCGCATAGAAGTTCATCAGGATGCTTGGGATCTTCGGGCTCCGCTTTCTGTTCGGGAATCAGTACGCCATCGCGGTGGGCGAGTTCCATCTGCATGTAAGAGATGCCGGTGCCTGTCGTTGTTCTAGCCGAGTATTGAATGGGAAGTTTCGTGATGCGGGCGAGTTCCCACAGCCCGGCAAAATCGCACTTCTCTGAAATGAATGAATTCTGCTTGTCCACATGGATACGGCCAAAAAGAGTTGTCGCACTCGCCTTGAACAAAATTCTTCCGTAGCTGGTGTAACTGCGTCCCTTCGACTGTTGAACCGATGCCGACTCGTCGCGATTGAGCGGCAACGAAAACTTCAAGCGTTGGGCCTGTTGACGCAGAAGGGGGAGAATCGTGGAGTCTCCCCACTCGGAAAGGATTACATCGGGGTCTTCGCGTTTAACGAGTCGCGCAAATCCTAGCGCGGGAGGTTCACCCGCCTCGTCGAGTTCCCAGCACGTCCCATCCACTTCGATCTCAAGGGCGGCGCGGCGACCATGCGTGGGGTCGATGCGCGAAAGTCCGGCGAGGCGAATCTGCATGATCTTGAGTGGAGGCATTTCATAGTCGAGTGTCCATTCATCATCGCGGCACGCAATGGCTTGGATTTTGCCTTCCTCGTCTGCTTCGACTTCGACATACGCCAGAGGAAAGATTCGTTTCTCCCAACAGTAAAGCGAAGCGACCATGAGGTCGCTGTTGTAGAGCTGCAAGCGCGAGTCGCATTTGTGAACCCATCGTCCCCAGCCCATAAAATCCGTAGGACAAAGAACGGAAACTTCAAGGACAGTGCGTGGCGCATTAAGCCACAAGTCCATGCGCTCGGTGAATCGGGTACGCAGCTCCGTGGTTTGGTGTTGAGCTGCGTCCTGCAATTGGACGAGTCGCTGGTGATCCCCCGAAACGTAAAACGCCGGCGCGAAGCTATCGGTCAAACGGTAGTGCGACTGGTTCCGGTCGATTAGCCACAACGTCATCCCGTGGCGGTTGGGGTAGAGGTCGAGAATCCATCCTTGCAGCAATTTCACGAAGCACCCCTGCGTTCTGAAGAACTTTCTCGACGGCATCGAGACGCTTTTCCTGGTCAAGAGCGATGGAGAGCAGGATCGCTTCCATCGGGTTGTCGTGGGCCTGATAGGTGGCTGCTTGGGTATAGCAACGCACCCGTACAAATAGCCGATCGAAATGCGGCTGGTCTTCTCGCCGCAAGGCGCGCCGGAACTTTTTCCAGCGTTCGGCCGCTTGTTGGATCAATTGAACAAAAGTAGGGACGGTTCTGCCCATGATATGCCTCGATCTTTCCGTTCAGGCCGGAAACAGCGGAGTATTCTTCTCGCGGGTAAAGGAAAGCTTGTTCTCGGGAGTGGATTCCACCTTCACGACTTGGTCGGCCCGGTTACGAAGTCGCTGAAAGAAATCGCGCCGCTTGGTCTTGAACGATGTGGCATCAGAAAAAACGGCGATGGAAAGTGAGAGCGGCGCGACGTTACCGAGACCTTCGAGCGCATGTTCAAATGAAGCGCGCGCTTCCCTATCCCGAACATCCTCGTCGAAATACAAGTCCGGCAGAGCTGTGACGATGAGCACGTCGGCAGGAAATTTCTCCAGAGCCTTGGGCACACGTCGCACGAGTTCGGTGAGTTGAAAACAAGTAAAGGCGCGCGCGACGCGAATGAGGCTATTTACGCTCGACGAGTCAACACCGCGTTCTCTTGCGAAACGCGCTAGGAGGAGCGGGCTGATCTGGTTTGCGCCGTCCAGGTAAAGAATCTGTTTTTTGGCGAAGAGTAGTCGTGGCAGGAAGTAATGCGAAAGCCGGGGCATTTCGGGACAGCCATAGAAGACGGTCAAAGCGCGGTCGGACAAGACCCAGGGGTTGGGAGTTTTGGACCGTTCTGTTTTCGTGGATGTAATGGGTAAACTCATGACGACGCCGTGTCGGCCCCCCGACGCCATACTAGGCGAACAAAAGGCGAAAAGTCAAGGATGCCCCTTCCCCGGCTAACGAGCGCAGTGCAAAGAGAGATGCGAGCACGCTTGGAGTCCTTGCCCAAAACAGAAGCGTCATTCATCGAGCCAATGGAGTGTCTATCGGTATCGCAGCTACCTGAAGGTGCTCAATGGGTTTGGGAGATCAAACTAGATGGTTATCGAGCCCTCGCCGTTAAGTCTGGAAGTGGTGTCACACTATTCTCGCGGCGAAGAAAATCTTTGAATAGACAATTCCCCTATATCGTGGAAGCGCTGGTCGATCTGCCTGAGGGAACGGTCGTAGATGGAGAACTGGTCGCTATCGATGACAGCGGCCGTCCCGACTTCAATCTGCTGCAAAATTTCCGAGCTGAAGCATCTCGAATTCACTACTACGTCTTCGATCTGTTGTGCTGGGGCGACCGTGACATGACACGACTTCCGCTAGTCGAACGGCGAGCGCTCTTGAAGTCACTCGTTATTGTCCGCGACAAGAGAATCAGGACTGCGGAGTACGTTGAGGCAGCGCCAAAGGACCTATTAGCTGCGGTCCGCGAGCAAGGGCTTGAAGGAATCATCGGGAAACAAAAGGACAGCCACTACCAACCGGGAAAGCGAAGCGGCGCCTGGATCAAGTGCCGCGTGAATCGTGGGCAAGAGTTCGTCATCGGTGGCTATTTTCCCGGACCGCACGGTTTTGACTCATTGATCGTCGGCTACTATGACGGAGAGAAGCTAATGTACGTTGCAAGAACGCGGAACGGATTTGTCCCGGCCTCCCGGCGACAAGTCTTTTCGAAATTGAAACATCTCGTGACCCCTGCCTGCCCATTCGTAAATTTGCCGGAGACAAGCCGATCACGATTTGGGGAAGAACTCAACGCTGAGAAGATGAAGAAAGCAGTTTGGTTGAGGCCAGAAGCCGTCGCTCAGATCGAATTCCTAGAATGGACCGAGGGCGATAAGTTACGACATTCGAAGTTTGTCAGACTGCGCGAGGACAAGAATCCTCGAAGCGTGGTCAAGGAGCGGGGCGCCGAGCGTTGAATTACTGTCGTCTTCTCACGTGTTGTGGTTCAGATGATGCTTGACGTCGGATTTCGCCGACCGCGACTTGCTCGCGGTCGGTGGAGCGATTTGTTTGGCCATTTCATATACCCGGCAGCCAAACCGGGTCTTGCCAAAGTCAGCAATTACTGGCTTCCCTTGTTCTCGTAGGCGCTCCTTCGGGAGAATCAAACCGGTGATGATACTTTCCTTGCCGAACACGCAAAGGAATGCTCTCCAACTTGGTTTCGCGCGAAGGCTAGCTGACAGCTTTTCCAGATCACCATCGATCATGATCCTCTTGCCCCGTGCCCATTTGACCTCGATTGCGCACGTCAGTTTCTCGCAGGACGCGACGAAATCGAGCTTCTTTCTGTCTCCCGTTTTGGGTGGCGGAATGCCTGGGCAGACAACCTCAGATTCAACCGCGTATCCTCGGGCAGTCAAGATGCGCAAGATCGGTTCATACAAGACGTATTCGCTGAACGCTTCATTCATCTCACATGCGGCGAGATAGCTGATATAGCCCGCCAGACCACGCTTGATCCGATAGAGCACATTATTCGGTTCCGGCAGTTCGTTCTTGCTGGTCATTCTGCGTGGCCTCACATTTCTGTCCGTTTTGCCAGCCAATAACTAGATTGATCCGCATAATATGCGGAGTTCCCGTTTCCTGTCCCTACGGCACGCTTTGTGGTTTCGATGCTCCGCGAATTCCGGCCATGTCGTCGGCAACCCGGAACCTACCATCGGACCGAGCAGTATACGACAGGGGTTCGTTATACTCTCCAGCGTGAAGCGTCCGCCGATTCTCCTTGGGACTTCATCGTTCACAGCCACAGGATGGCAGGGATCTTTCTATCCGAAGGGTTTGCGACCCGCCGACTATCTCAGCTACTACGCGCAGCACTTCGACACTGTAGAGATTGACTCAACTTTCTATGCAACGCCGAATGTAAGCGTGGTGCGCTCCTGGAAGGCCAAAACCCCGGAAGGATTTCTCTTTGCGGCTAAGGTACCACAGGAGGTTACACACAAGAGAGTGCTCAAGGATTGTGATGAGGAGTTCAAAGCTTTTCTAACGACAATGGAGGCTCTAGGCGAAAAACTCGGCCCCTTGTTGTTTCAATTCGGCAAGTTCGACAAATATGCGTTCAAGTCTCTTGACGATTTTCTAGCCAGATTAGTTCCCTTTCTGAAAAGGCTTCCGAAGGAACACAAGTTTGCCGTCGAGATTCGCAACAGGGACTGGCTCGTTCCTAAACTCGCGGACGTGTTGCGAGAGCACGGCGTTGCTCTCACGCTGATTGATCAAGGCTGGATGCCGCGGCCCTGGGAGATAAAGGACAAATTCGATCTAATTACCGCTGACTTCACTTACGTTCGGTGGTTGGGGGACCGGAAAGGAATCGAAGAAAAAACGACAACTTGGGACAAGGTGATTGTAGATCGCCAAGGTGATCTTTCCGAGTGGGTCAGTCTGCTCAAGAAGATCCAAGATCGGCGAATCGTGATTCTGGCATTTGCCAATAACCACTACGCGGGGTTCGGTCCGGGGACCGTTGATCTCTTCCGCAGACTCTGGGGCATGGAAGCGCCGCGGGTGGTTAATCGTCCCCAGCAAACCGCAAAGCAGTCCTCACTGTTTGATTAGCGTTGAACCGCAAACGCAGTTTAGAAAATCACTTCCGAGGTCTTCCAGTCCTTTTAGGCTTGTACCTTTCAACTTCACGGCGGTTGAGGAGCACTTTCCCTCCTATCCGCAGCGTGCGAAAACGTCCCTTCTGGATCAGGCGGCCAATTGCTTGAGGCGAGACGCCTCGTATGCGGGCGGCTTCAGACTGCGACACCCAGACATTCGCAACTAAATCTTTCTTTGATAAAGTGGTTGAAATCTTCAACCCTTTTCGGCTATGCTTTGGCATGGACGTTCGCACTATCCTCTTGTGGGATGTGTGACTCTGTTCTCGGCGCCTGAAGGTCGCAGAACTCTGGGGGCCTTGTTTTAGCGGGACGAGCCGGTGCTATCAACACCAACGCGTCCCTGACCACCATCACCTCTCTGGGAGGCCACGATGGCTGCAACTGAAACTATCCGCATTGTACTTCATACGCAAGCGACGTCCGGCTTGTGTTTTCCTTGCACGTCCGAAGTGTACGAACGACCTGAACGCTCGCCGCCCTAAGTTGACACCCTTTGTTTGATCCTGAATGCATCGTTTCAAGCCAATTTTAGGAGGCATGCAGTGTCACGGGTCTTTCGGTCGCAATATCTGCCAAGGCAGCCCTTGCCGGAACGCTCTGCATGGCTGCGTCATCACCGGATCTGTATGACTCTGCTGGCGTTTTTGAAATTGGAAGGGTTGCTGGACGATGTTCCGACCATAGGCAAAGTATTTCGCGGTTGTAAGTTGCAGCGAAGGAGTATCGATCTTGGCTGACCGGCCCTTGTCTGAACAGCATAAGAGAAGTCGTGCTGCCGGGCGAGATTGATAACCGGCAGACTGCGGCCATCGCGCCGAAGAAAGGATATTTGTTTATGCAGAAAGCTCATCTCTACGAAGCACTGTATCTTGTGAATCACGGGATCGACGAAGCCGTTCGCGGAGTGCAACGCTTGAAGAAGGCACCTCACGCGTTCAGGGAGGTGTACTACAAGTCTATCGCTGGCCTAGAGCGCCGCCGCGCACTGATCAACGGCCAGTTCATGCACGAGATGAGCGGCGAAGAAGAGGACAACTCCTATTTCTTCGAAGAGGAATTCAATCGCTGGCTCTCAGACGATCCCCTGGACAACGAGGAGATTTACAAGCTCGTGCGATTCCTTGAGGACCAACGGGAGAAAATGGGCGAACCGCCTCTGGTGCAGTTCCTAAAACCGAAGAAAAAGGAGAAGGAGAAAGAGAACGTAGTCCTCAAGCAAGCACTAAAGGACACTACCCCAAAACCCAGGAGTCGCCTACGCAAACCAAAGCCCAGGAACAAAGTGGCTCAAGAGCGAGCGGCCTCGGACGCACTAGCTGCATAACGCCGCCAGCCTCGGACCATGGCCTGAGAAATGACTTCATGTCGTATTCGGAGTTACAGTGTTGGCGGACATAATCTGGTCAAGGAGGCAACGTCACCGTGATTATTGGAGATCGCTTACGCGATATGCGTGAAGAGAAAAAGCTTTCGCAGGGGGACATTGAAAAACGGACCGGCCTGCTGCGATGTTACATTTCTCGGGTTGAAAACGGCCACACCGTTCCTGCGATCGAAACGCTAGAAAAGCTGGCTCGTGCGCTGGAAGTTCCTCTTTACCAGCTTTTCTATGATGGTGAAGAGCCGCCCAAACTGCCCAATCTCCCCAAGCGGAAGTCGTCTGAAGACATCGCTTGGGGAAGTTCCGGCAAGGACGGGCGCTTTCTTAACAAGCTTCGTCGCTTGCTGGCTAAAACTGAGGAAGCGGATCGGAAGCTCCTTCTGCACATGGCCCAGAAAATGGCTCGACCAAGGAATGGGCGAGCCGCAAGCAACTAAACCCGGATTGCCGGGTTGGATGCGGATAGGCACTAGAATTGGTCACAAAGGACTCAAGCCACACTGAAGTGGGGCTGCAAGGAGTGACAAGATGGACTTGCGCTGCCCGAAGTGCAACAGCACCGATCTAAAGAAAGTCTCATTAGCTCACGAGGAAGGTCTCTTCCAAAACAAAAGCCGGACGCGGCTGCGTGCAGTCGTGGTGGGCGGTGGCGGGCCGGACATAGTCGTGGGTAGGGCGACCACGCGGGCGACTGAGCAGTCTGCCCTTTCCAAGAGGCTGACCCCACCTATGAAATGGTCCTATCTAAAGGTCATCGGATGGTCCATTCTGGTGTTTCTCTGTGCGGGCTGGCTCGTCTTTTACGTCAACACGGTTGCCACGAATTCTTCAACGGTGTGGTCGCTTCCGCTGACTTTCTTTACTTTGATTTCCGCTGCCGGCTTTGCCCTCCTGTTGTTTCTCGTCTGGAGGCACAATCACTCTGCTTACGCGCAGGAATACGCTCGATGGGACCGCGCTTTCATCTGCCAACGGTGCGGTGTTGTTTCGGAACAGGACACTCGCTCGGGACAGACGATATAATTTGAATTCAGGAGCTATTCGTGTCGATTTATAAGCCCGGCGATCACGTAAAGATCGAATTTGCTGACGAGAATTCGCGCGAGAGCGAATGGATGTGGCTTAGAGTCGATCACAGCGATGATGAGAACAAACTTGTTTTTGGTAGCCTCGACAGTGAACCCGTCATAAACACGAATCTGAAAGTGGGGCAGTTGTTGGCGGTGAGTTACGACAAGATTCGAGATCATCGTCGTTTCGATTAGTACACCCAACTGATTTCAGGACCCGCGTCTCCGATGTGCCTTTGCGCCGCGCAGGCACTCGGGGTTTCCTCGTTTCGGGCGCTTTCTCAGGAAATGTTGTGTAGAAGTATGATGAGTACTATGATATCGCGTTAGCGGGAAGCTTGAGCGGTTATGAAAGCAGCAGCCGAGATGACTGTCAAATTTACGCTGCGTGGGCGTCCGTTCGAGAAGGAAAAAGGGGACGTTGCGAAAGCCGCAAAAGGGCTGACCCCAGGCCGTGTTCAGAAGTATTCAACCGTCGTAAACGGTACCAGATTCCCGATCCGGCAACTCGTCGGCGCTTTAACTGGCGTTCCTACCATTGAGATCACCTCGCAGGATGCCTATCGAATCCTTCAGAAGTTTGGTTTTGAAATCGCTATCGAGGAATAGACCGCCCTGAATGCGCCAAATGAATCAACGTCGGACATACTCCCCAAATGTACGGAAAACAGCTATCGATTTATTTTCCGGCAGCGGCGGTCTGACACAGGGCTTGAAAAAAGCGGGTTTTGCCGTGATCGCTGCGGTTGAAATTGATGAACTTGCGGTGAAAACGTATGTCGCCAATCACCCTGAAGTTTTGGTCTTCAATAAAGATATACGAGATCTGAAATGTCGGACCGTACTTCGTAAACTCAACAAGAAGAGAGGTGAGATTGACCTAGTTGCGGGATGCCCGCCTTGCCAGGGGTTCTCGACTTTGAAGACACTCAACGGTTCGGCTCAAGTCCGCGATAAACGAAATGACCTTGTTTTCGAGTATCTGCGCTGCGTACGAGAAATCCGGCCAAAGGCAATCATGCTCGAAAATGTGCCTGGCTTGGCCTCGGATAAGAGAATGAAGAAGCTTAGTGCGGCCCTCGAAGAACTCGGTTACAAATGCCGCTTTGAAGTGCTGGACGCTCAGGAGTATGGCGTGCCGCAGCGTCGGAAAAGACTGATTCTGGTCGGCAGTCTATACGGCGAGATAGGTTTTGGTAGACGGACACGTGAGCGCAAAACAGTCTGGCATGCCTTCCGAGGCTTAGCAGCACGAAAACGTAGAGATCCGCTGCACGACACACGAACCACTAAGCGTTCCGACCGAATTACGGAGACGATTTCGCTGATTCCGCTAAACGGCGGCAATCGATCCAGCCTGCCCTGGCGACTGAAGCTTCGCTGTCACCGTGAGTCGAGCGGCTTCAAGGATGTGTACGGTCGCATGGCGTGGCGCTCGGTTGCCCCTACGATCACAAGTGGTTGCGTGAACCCATCAAAGGGGCGGTTTTTGCACCCCCGCGCGAATCGTCCAATTACTTTACGTGAGGCGGCGATGCTGCAATCATTTCCCAGAAGCTATTTTTTTTCTTTGGAAAAAGGTAAGTTTGCGGTGGCAGCCCTGATTGGGAACGCACTGCCGCCCGAGTTCATTCGGCGTCATGCAAGAAAAATCTACGTGTTTCTAGAGAAGTGGGATGCCCAACATAGAAGAAGTTCTCGCGCAAAACCTCACCCGCCCCAATCAGTACGACGCGGCACTGGACGACACACCCGAAATTCTCGCCCTAGCTTGCGCCGGGTCGGGTAAGTCGCGCACGCTGGCCTATCGCATTGCGCGCCTAATAGCGCAGGGTGTCGATCCCAAGGGAGTCGTCGCCTTCACATTCACCGAGAAGGCAGCGGAATCAATCAAATTGCGAGTTGCGTCGGCCCTGAAGGCGTTGGACATACCTGACACTGTGCTCGGAGCCATGTATATCGGTACTATTCACGGATATTGCCAAACCTTCCTGGGAACAATGGATGCACGATACCGGCAGTTTGATGTGTTAGACGAGAATCGGCTCAAACTTTATTTGATCTCTCGATATCCTCAGCTTGGGCTTCACCACTTGCGCAACCGAAATGGTCAGCAAGTCGGGTACTTCGAAGTGATAAGGCAAGTCTCTGAAGCATGGAAAGTCCTGAACGATGAAATGCTTGATATCCAAAGCGTGCTTCAACATGACGCTGCCGTCGGCGGGGTTCTTCAGAGCCTTCGCACTCACCTGAACCAAGATCAATACATCGATTTTTCGATGATGATCCGTCTCGTAGTTGAGGCCCTTCAAGCCGGCACCGCGCAATCCAGACAGGCTGTTGCAAATCTTCGCCATCTCATCGTCGATGAGTATCAAGACGTGAATCCTGCACAGGAGGCGTTGATTTCGCAATTGCACGCGCTAGGAGCAAGCCTGTTCGTTGTTGGCGACGATGATCAGGCTATCTATTCTTGGCGTGGCGCAGATGTTTCAAACATTCTCGACTTCCAACAGCGATTTCCGGCTTCGGCTAGACATAATCTGCCTAAGAACTTCAGGAGTACTCCTGCAATTGTGGCTGCAGCGGATTCTTTCATTGCTGCTGAGCTTGGCGCGAGGCGACTTACGAAAAATCCAGAGGCCGATCCGTCCGCCGGGCCGGACGATTTTCGTAAACTTTGGTTTCAGACTCGCGACGAAGAAGCAAATTGGGTTGCCGACCGTATCGCCGCATTACTCGGCACTCGATATCAAGAGAAAGATGGAACTGTTCGTGGTTTGACCCCGGCGGACTTTGCCATTTTGATGCGCTCGACGCGGCAGCCCGAAGGCAACGGCAGCCCCCGGAATGTTGCGTTTACCCGTGCATTGGCCGCCAGAAACATTGACTACAGCCTTGAGGCCGGCGGCGGTATCTTCGACCGACCCCAAGTTAGCGTTCTCCGCGATACGTTCGGGCTATTAAGGAATGAAAATCCGCAACGAGAGGTGGTCCAACACTTTTTTGAAACTGCGATTACTCCAGTTTACCCCGATTCGGAGTTCGTAAAGTTCGCCAATGTCATGGCGGATTGGGGACGACGTATTCACCCGCCTGCCGGTATTCGGCAGAGGTTGTTTCCTCAACAATTTGTCCACGATCTTCTGGAAGCACTAGGAATTCAACGCTCCAACTTCGATTCTGGGACGATGCAGGACATCGGCGTTTTCAGTCGAATGCTTCAGGATGTCGAAACCGTGTATCTCAGTATCGACTCGCCGCGCCGGTTTGGAGAAATTCTAAACTTCCTGGAGCACATCGCAGAAACTGGCTACGACACCTCCACCAATGATGTGCTTCTGCGGCCCGACGCCGTTACGGTCTCAACCGTTCATAAGGTCAAAGGACTTGAATTTCCCGTCGTGTTCGTCGTGGACGTGGAGTCACAACGCTTCCCGAAGAACCGAGGCGCATACGATGGATGGCTCCCGCCGGCGGTGGTCGCACCCGCGCTCAATCGTGGCGCGTATCAATCTACACCGCAGGAAGAGGCTCGATTGTTCTACACAGCCATTACGAGGGCAGAGCGATTTCTCTACGTCACTGGAACGGCCAATCTGCCAGGAGCGCGTCGGACGAAAAATAGATCATCCTATTTCTTGAGGCTAGCGCATCCGCAACTGCTTGAAATCCCCAATGGTCTCCCCGCAGGTTTGCAACAGCACCCTCCACGTCGCCGCATTGACGAGACGATAATGCCCACGAGCTTTTCGGAGGTGCGGTACTTCCTGCGGTGTCCCAAGGACTTCCAATTTCGCAAAGGCTATGGATTTAGCCCATCCATTACTGAAATGTTTGGTTTTGGCAAAACCGTTCATACGGCCGTGGAGAAACTCCATGAGATGTTTCCCAGAGCTACTCCTACCGCAGACGAGGCGGGACAAGTCGCTGAACAGACGTTTCATCTCAAGCACGTAGCAGCCAGCCAGGACCCCATAAATCGTCCAGGCGGTTACGAGCGAGCCAAAGCGAAGGCCGTTTCAATATTGAAGGAATATAGCAATCAGTTTGGACCGGATTTCACACAAGAAAGGGCTGTTGAGGTCCGTTTCGAAATACCCCTAACCAACGCGGTACTAATGGGGGCGATTGATCTGCTGCTAAAGGTAGATGAAAACAATCAAATCCTCGACGCCACAGTAATCGACTTCAAAGCAATCGAAGGTGGGCCCGATCCGGCAAACAATCCCGACCTCGATTGGACAATGCTTGCACTCCAAGTGCAGTTGTACGCCCACGCTGCGCGAGAGGTGCTTACACAAGCGGCAAAGACGGGATCGGTGCATCTATTGAAGGACAATCAGCGCCTAGAGGTCCCTATTACCGACGAAGCTGTTGGTGCCGCGATTGCGAATGTTGAGTGGGCTGTGGATCGTATCCTTCTAGGCGATTTCCCTATGCGACCACATGCCGAAAAGTGCTCTGCGTGCGATTTCAAGTCTCTTTGTCCAAAGGTGCCGGAGGACTTCCAGACTGCAGTTCTGCCCCCAGAGATCAATGTACCTGGGGGGAGCAAATTCGCACCTGCGATTAGCGAATTCGATCGGACTGTACCAGCTACGGGAGCACATCAGCCTTGACGGACAATCTCACAACCAAGCAACGTAGCTATTGCATGTCACGAGTGCGGAATAAGCGTACGGACCTGGAGCAGGCCATCGAGAATGGATTACGACTCGCGAAAATCAAATTTAGGCGAAATCATCGCGATCTGCCAGGGAGCCCGGATTTTGTGATTGCCAGCCTGAAAACGGCAGTATTTGTTGATGGCGATTTCTGGCATGGGTACAGATTCCCGTGTTGGGCTGATTCGCTCGCGCCATTTTGGAAGGAAAAGATTGGACGAAATCGAACAAGGGATCGCCGCTCTCGCGCAGCATTGAGGCGTATGGGCTGGCGGGTGGTCAGACTGTGGCAACATCAAATAAAAGCAAATCCTACTGGCTGTCTCCGCAAAATCCTAGATACAAAGTGAGTGAATCGAAAAAGCCGTTTCTGTTGTCCAAGGCCGTCCACCACGGGTCTCTATTGCATCGCAGGGGTCAGTCGAAAGTAAACAACAAGCCGCTTGCCACGTGAGAACTACAGCTCTTATCGACGAATTTGTCTCTACGCCGACTTCTTCTCGAATGGACGGCTTGATTGCCGCGTTTCGGCAGAAGGAGATTCTCGACGATGAAATTGCGTACTTGGCTCGCCGGTTGTCGGAATCGGGCGAAATGCTGACTCACGGCGTAGCGTCCGCGGCGGACGTTCCCTCCACTGGGGGTCCCTCCTCATTGTCTACTCTGTTGTGTCCGCTCCAACTGGTTAGAGGAGGCGCTATAGTTCCGAAATTGGGAGTGCCAGGTAGGCCAGCTGGCGGGATTGATGTTTTGGGCTGCATTCCTGGGTTCAAGACAAGTCTTACTAGAGAGGAAGTGGTCCGGTGCCTCACGGCTTGCGGTTACGCACACTTTTTGGCGGACGACATTTTTGTTCCACTTGATGCATTGTTGTTCAATTACCGGCGCAAAACAAATGCGATCGACATACCTGCGCTAGCTATCGCGAGCCTGCTGGCGAAGAAGGTAGCAATGGGTATTACTCGTGTGGCTCTGGATGTCAGGGTTGCGCCATTTACCAATTTCGGCTCAACATGGGAAGAAGCGCGTGAGAACGCTGCCAGGTTCATACGAGTCGCCCGATTGCTGCACATAGATGCAACCTGCTTCTTGACCGATGCGGTAGCTCCGTACCAAAGGTTCATTGGCCGTGGCGAGTCATTGGTCGGCATGTATCACATCCTAACGGGAGGGCTCACTTCAGATCTGGAGGCCCACTTCCAACTCTGTGGCAGAATGTCGCGGGCCTGTCTCTCCGCCGCAGAGGACGCCTCACCAGCTGACCTGAAGATTGCCTTTGCCGATCACCTAAGGCAGCAAGGCGCGAGTTGGGATACTTTTATAGATAAGGTAAACGATGTGGCATCACAGAGACACGAGAGCATTCTTGCTAACGCAGATGGATACCTCTGTGTCGATCTCGCTGGCCTTCGGCAATCACTCGTGAAGTATCAAGACGAAGTGAAGCAGCCGGACTGTCAGTTCTCCGATTCTTGCGGACTTACGCTACTCATGCCTTGGGGGACTGCGGTTGCGAAAGGTGCCCCCGTAGGCAAGGTACGCTCCTCTGGAAATCTCACAGGACTAGTGCGCGAGTTACGACCGCTCATCTTCCAATCAGCGGACCCACCCGAAAGACGCGCTGTTGAAATGGTGACCGCCAATGGGTAAATACTGCTGCTTTGTCTGCCCTAAGAACGACTACTCGGAGCGTTCACTGGATACCGCCTGCGAAACCTGTGGCCGTGCCCTTGGGTTTCCGTTGAAACACTTCCCGCAGCGGATAGACCAATACACAATCATCGAACCACTGACACGGGGATTCTACGCTGGAACGTACGTTGCCGAGTTCGGAAAGTTCAAAGAAAAATGTGTTCTAAAAGTCGCGCCCAAGGGTATCTACGAATTCTTTAAAAAGAATTTTGAGCAGGAATGTATCACTCATAGAGAAGTGGCAGCTGAATCGGAGCATGTCGTCAACTTAACGAACATGTTCGATGCGCAGATTCGCTTTGGAGAGACCACGCTGGACTGCCACGTCGCCGTGTTGGATTACATAAAAGGGGACACGCTGGAACAATTTCTCAGGGGCAACGGTTTTCAGGCACGAACGGTGGCGCAGATCGCTATCGATTTATTCCGCATATTGCATGAGCTTGAACAAAAACGCGTGCATCACAATGACCTGCATGCAGGAAACCTCATTGTTCACAGGCTTAGCGTCAAGAGGGCCGAGGCGGTCGATGAAAACATCAAAGTAGTTGCAATAGATCTCGGTTCTGTCGCAGATGAAAGCAAGAGCGATCCCGAAGCACAAAGACTCGGCGATCTTCATTGGGTGTCGCAACACTTGCGAGCAATGGCTGCGTCTCTGCTGCGTGATCCCGACCACCTTCAGGACCTGGACTATCGAATCGCGAGCGTTTTAGAGGAAGTAGCATATCGAATCACTCCAGCAGTAAACACCCAGCGCCCACCAACAATGGACGAGCTGATACACAGCGTGAGGCGAGCTTTTCAGCAGGTGTCGTCCCCGTGGAAGGAACCTCTCATCCTGAGAAACTTCCAGGATTCCTACAACGCGCAGACTCTTTCACCGTGGTACGTTCCGCTCCTGCTCGTCGACCCCGACGAAACATGGCTCCAACGAATCAGCACTCCGGGCCCCCAGATCATCATGGGGATGCGAGGCTGTGGCAAAACAATGTTGCTGAGAGCGGTGCAACTTCACGCACGGGCAGCTCGGCTTCCAAACGAGACAGACGAACACGTTCGCCAGCGGCTCTCAAATGATCGCTTTGTCGGCCTGTTTGTCTCGGCTACTCGGCTCTTGGATAAGTATGACGGTCCCGCCGATTCGATCCACGAGCCCTATGCACGCCTGCTCGTTGCATACGCAATCGAAGCTGCTCGTGCACTCCGTCATGTTGAAGAAATAGATAGAGCGCTACTTGTGCCATTAGGGCACCGTCAGCTTGCCACTGCGATACAAGACTATTTGGATATGCCAGAGCCATTTGACTCAGCAATGTCTTTGAGCGACTTGGAGCGTCGCTTTCTGCACGTTTTAGTGAGGCTCAGTAGAGGCGACAAGGATTACCAGTTACGAGGCCATCCTTCCGCAGCTTTTCAGCATCTGGCTGAGGCCATACGCGAGTGCAGTACGATTTGGAGCAATTCATATGTTCTTTTTCTACTGGACGATGTCTCGACACGTTATTTGAAGGTGCATCAAATAGCAGAACTCTTCTCTGTGCTGCTCTTTCAGAACGACGCCTGTGCTTTCAAACTGACATCTGAAGCCCAGACCCTTGCGTTTCTTAAGTCGCCTGGTCAAGTCGAACCGGCGCGAGAAGGTCGTGACCTTGCACAATTTGACCTGGGGGCTGAAGTTTACGGCAAGATCATCGGTCGTCAGAAGGGTGAAGGGAGAGACTTTGTCGCCAAGATTCTCGATCGCCGGTCGAGGTATTACCCAAACCACCCGAAGCTCAGTCCTGAAAGGATCCTCGGTGACACACCTCTAGCTCAGATTGCAGAAAACATCGTTTCTACGTCCCGCACATCGCGAAAGAACAAGGAGGTATATCACGGCATTACAGCGGTCGCCCGCGTGTGTGTCGGTGACATCGGGGACGTCATCAGCTTGTATGAGAATATTTTAAAGAAGTCCGACAGAGCGGAATGGCCGATTCGACCAGCGATCCAGTCAGAGTGCTTTCAGGAGTTTTGTAGTCGGCGTCTTTATGACTTAAACAGGCGAAAAGGAATACTGAAAGATACAGCCCTCTCGTTTGGAGAGACTTCTCACGAGTTACTTTTGAAGTCTGCGCGTGATTTCGCGGAGGGGAAAACTGACCGAAAGCGGCTACGACAGTACATGTCGATTTATGTCCGAATTACAACTGGGGATACTGCGTTTCAATACGAACGATTACGTGATCTGATCGATTCTGGGGTCTTTGTCTTTGCCGGCGGTGCAGGCTCGCCACGCTCTAAGATGCGCGATTCGGATCCCATTCAACAATTCAAGCTCACGTATCGAAAGATCTACGGGTTATCGAATTTGATTGGCCTTGCTGAGAGCGACCGATTTGAATTGTCCGGCGATCAATTAGAAGAGTGGCTGCGCAATCCAAAGAGCGGGAAGGATGTTCTCCTCAGAAATCTCGGTTCAAACGGCGATAACGGAGACCCCGATTCCGAGTTTGCCGATGAACCTCGCTCAGCCGTCGGCTCCTATGGTGACAATCGCACACGTGCAAACGCACAGCAGGAACTCTTTAGTGAAACCTTAGAGGTCGGGGCATCTGACACGGCGCTGTCCGTGCAAGAAGAACAAGAATCCATCGTAGCAGCGTGGCTCGCTGACAAACGCCCTGTGGCGCGATCTGTCAGTTTAGATGAGCTTAAGGGACTGACCATCGATCAAGTCGTGCTCGGCCTCGGCTTCGAGGAGCGGACAAGGGAGTCGGCAAGTCGCGTCCTCCAAGTCACTTCTCCGCGCTATGCATGGCTATTGTCCTATCGAGAACCCGGGAGATCGGAAGACATTCTTAATTTGGTACGTTCACGTGGAGCAAGGATTGTCACGAAAGCCTACGAGGAATTAGTAGACGATTGTGCGGTTGAGGTCCAGGACGGTACGGTGCTCATAGATATCACGGGCCTAGCGAAGCCAGCACTCTTTTTGACCGTCAGAGAGACTCTGCGGAAAAACAAGAAATTGCTGATCTGCCACACTCGGGCACAGTCTTACTATCCGTTGGATGAAGATATTCGTCGCGTACTCGAAGCCGAGCAAGCAGGCGACCACTATGCCCTGCTTGATGAGCTGTCTCGGATTCTTACTGGCGAGAAGGCTCCGTATACGCTCCACAAATTGCTTTCAACAGAGTCGGACGAGTCTCGACGGCGAGTTCTCTTCGCGTTTTCGTCGGCGAAGCATGAACGACTATTATCGTTGTTAGACAAACGAACCTACGACCGGATAGAGCTAATCCTGCCAAACGCGAATACTCCTCGCGGTGAGCTCGCCAGGATCGCAGCGGAGGTGGCGGCACGCGCATTTGCAAGCGCGAATGTCGACCGTCTTGACTCTGACAACATGCAGGGGGTGCTGGAACTTCTGCTTCGGCGATACTGGCATTGGTACGTTCAGAGGGGATTCAATTTTGAACTTGCACTTACCGGTTCCAAGTTGCAAGCCACCACCGCAGCGGCGTTGGCCGCATGTTTCAAAGTGGCACAATGCTGGTATGTACGGCCCCAGGAATTCGACTTAAAGCGTTTTACAAAGGGCGTGGGCGAGACGAGATTCTATGAGATCTCAGTTCAAGGTTCATCGTGATATGAACATCCTCTCAGGGGTCTTCAGTGTACGTGGGCTGTACTTTATGAGCTCGGTTCGTTAGCCAAGACTCTTGAAAATAGCTGCTGCAAATAGACATTTCCTCCATCTTCCAGAAAAAGGACATTCCGGTCCTGGACATCTCGTTTTGTCACGCCGGCGTTGATCCAACTGATTTGGCTGAACGGCGTGCGGGACAGAACAAAAGAATTCAAGATGATTTCCCGATTGTTTAGCGATCTCTCCTTTTCTTTTATGACCTTATGAAGCTGCAGCTTTGGGGAATCCAGGCTGAATTCGTGAATGACACCCTTGGGATCGACGAATGTGATGTACTGGATTCCTGCGCTGAGAATCCAGACGATGAAATCGGGATAGAAATTGCCTGCCTCAAAAAATCCGATTCCTCGCCCCCGAGAGCGGTTTCTCAGCAGGTACATTTCCTTGCCAGCGAAGAGTCCAGACTTTTCCGCCTGATAGTAGTCGCGCAAGTCTTCGACAAACTTTCGTTCGCCCTCATTCAATGCGACCGGTGTGACTTCCACTCCCGTCGCGTAAATCAGCGGATGATAGAGGTGCTCTCGGATAAACAGGGGCTTTAGCTCTGGCCCGAATCCAGCGAGTGCGATACCGGTGAAATCGCCATTTCTGATTGCTTCTCGCAATCGAATAATTGTTTCGCGCAGGTCGTTGATTTGGGTTTGCATGCGCGCATCTTCTTCATCCAGCCTGACGACATATTGGTCACCCTCGATGAAGTTGTCGTCATCTGTTGTCAGCTCGACATATTTCAAATGGGGAGCTTCGGCGGCTGACTTCATGTAGTTGTAGAATCTCTCGCAATACTTCTTCAGGAGAGCAACAGCGATCTGTTCCCATACGCGCACCTGTTCGAAGTCCCGGAATTCCAGGATCTCTGGGGGTATAAAAAGGGTGTACCAAGTTTGGTCATACAAAAGCTCTGGGACCTTTTCCTTGTGCAACGAGAGGTTGTACCAACCTTTTTCGCTCTTTAACTGCTGAAGCTCAAAATAGATTGGTTCAAGGTTCATGAACGCCAGATGTGCCGAAGTCAGTTTCCCCTCGTTTTTGGTTGCTGTCCCTTCATCTGCACTGTCATCCGTGGGACGCAAGGAGAAGACCCGCGGATACCAGTCGAGCACAACACGGGGCGGCTGTCCCCCAGGCCATTTGTCTAGGGTGGGTTTCTCACCATTCTTCTTGAAGTCGAATCCAACAGGTCGTAGGACTCGCAAACTTGAGGGCCAAGAGGCCTTTACGATCGGAAGGAACAGCTCAATTGTCTCCGGTGGAACACCCTCGGCATCAAGAAATTCCCGAAACCGATCCATGTAATCAGCTTTCAGCCCGAAAACATATAGCTTTTCTAGCGATGGCAGGTGCTCAGGATGTCGTCCGTGCAAAGCCTTACTTCGTTTTAACGTAAAGTCCTTCCCCCAGAGGCGGACGCCGCGACCAAACAATTGAATAATCTGCGCCCCCTCAGATTTGCCGACATTCATGAGGCCGAGCGTCGTAACCCGGAAGCTGTTCCACCCTTCACTAAATTTCTTAGCACCCATTAGAATGTTAATCGAACTGAGCGGCGCATTGATCGTGGCAAACAGAGAACTCGAAAGCTCCTGCTCACTGGCATTCAATGATGGTTCCGCCCGACACTGCTCGAACAAGTTTTTAGGGTCTCCGATATTCACGACCCCGAACGGAGAGTTTTCGCCGACCTGAAGCGCAAGTTCACCTTCGCTGCGTTTCAACCAAGTCACGCGAAGCGTTCCGACCGTAGCCGCATTGAATAAAAGACTCAGAATGTCGCCATAGAGCTCGCCTATAGGCATTTTGAGTGTGGCTAGATAGTCGAATGTATTGCGGAAAAGAGGCCGCTGCTCACGATCAACTATGGCGGCTGTGCCGCGGACAAGCGCAGTAAGCCGTCCAAAAACTACGTCTCGGTTCTCGGGGGCCAAAAAACGATTGAGGAAAAGGAGAGCGTCAACGATATCCGATATTTCCTTTGCCGACGGTGTGGCCGTAACACGGGCAGCGACGAAGACCCAGAGGGGCTTTTCTATGTTGTAGGAAAGCGCTTCGTCGGGAAAGTCGCGGAAGATGCGTAGTTGTTGATAAAAAGCCAGGAGGCAAGCTGTCAAATATATCTCGCGATTGTCAGCAATCCAATCATTTAGGTTCAGAATTTGGTATTGCTTGCCGTATCCGTCCCGATAAAAATATTTGTAGGAGTAGTCGAAGATTATGCATTTAGCGTATTGATTTGGCAGATCGGGATTGCTCGTTGCGCGCATCGCCTGGCCGAAAGTGGCCGAGTACTCGAATGAAAAGCCTTGGGCGCACAGCTCAGCGCGGTATTGCATCCAGACGCTATCTTCGCCGGATGAACCCCGATGTCCCTCGTCCACAAGTACAAGGTTATTTCCCTCGAATGCCTCTACGTCTACTGTCTTTTGCTTGGACTCATCTTTCAGTTTGTGGATGTCGATAATCTCAACACGATTTTCCTGGAACAGCTTTGCAGCATCTCTCTGGAAGAGCTCGCCATTAATGGTCGATTTCTCAAATTCATCCTGATGTTGCTCTGAAAGTCGTTCGTTAGGCGTCAATAGAATGATTTTGTTAAGCTCGCGCTCCCGACCGTATTTCTTCAGATAATGCTTGTATTGCTTGATGTTGACATGCATCAGGAGGGTCTTACCCGATCCCGTCGCCGACCAAAATGCCAGCTTGCGCAGGTCATCAGGCTCATATGACGGCACGGGGTCTTCTAGCGCCGAATTAAAAGCCACAAGCCTCTGGTTGAGATCAAGTCGGAGTTGTTCAGAGTTGGAGAAGTAGCGGTCCAAATAGATTTCGGTAAATAAAAGCGCCAAGTACTGAAAGTACTTCGGCAGAGGCTGTTTGCCATGCTCTTGCCGGCGTGCCGCAATTTCTTTCCAGTGTCGAACGATGTTGCAGTCGTACTCGGTTAGGATATCTCTGGATAATGTCGGATGATTCGTCTTTCGATTACTGACCAGCGGCAGGAAGACGGTTTGGCCCTCCTCCGTAAATCCCTCGTATTCGTCCCAATGCCCCTCTCCGGTCAGCTCTTGTAGATTATTCGCGCCGAACAGGCCGAATAGCCAGTCACACAAGACAAGCCTCTGGTCAAATCGAACCTCCTTGTTGCGAGACTTGACACGGCCAGCACGTCCTGATCGTGGAGACTTGTGCGTTGTCGTATTCGCCATGCGATTGTCTATACGTCCCGTACATCAAACATAAGCCGCTGGAATTCTTCCTCGATCAACTTCACTTCCCAATGCTCCTCGGGTTGGCGTAGGTTCTGCAGGTTGTTGTCGCCGTTAATATAAATGACATCGACCTCGTTGCTCGTGGCTTGACTTCGCCGATGCTGAAAGAATATGTCGAGATCAGAATTAGATTTGTCCTTTGTGTTCCGCCAAATCACGAGCACATTCTTGCCGTTAGGGCTGTAGCCTTCCACCACTCTGAAGTCACTGACATGGATCACACGCCTCACGTGGAGTCCGATTAGATAGTTGAATGTCTCCACCAGGTCGATAGTGACAGGTCGTGTCTCGCCAACTGTGCCCGTCGCGATCTGCATCGTGTAATTGAATGGGTCTTCAAAACGGTCCACGCTCAAAAGCGAGAGTGACGCGTTGGACTCCACATTGAGCATGTAGCGAAGGATGTAGTCTTCACGCATCCCGGGATAGCCATCAAGCAGGCTCTGCTGGGCAAAGGTTCTCGGCTTGAGGCGAAGGTTGTTGAGGGTGTCCTCGTAAGACTCCAGGCGCATGTATTTCACTACAGAGCTTCTTCCTTCTTTCTCCCTTGGGAGTCCATCGTTCCAGCGCTTTGAGAACATCAATTTTTTCAACCGTGGAAGCATAATGTCGTCGAAGTGCTCACCCATGTCGCTAGCGATGAATCGAAGTGGTTTGCGCAGCTTTTCCGATGCCTCCCAAGTGGCCTGAAATGTCGTGCCCGAGCCAGCGAAGAAGTCCATAACATAGTCACCAGCACTACATGTTTGCATCACGAATCTTTGGATCAAAGTAGATGGCTTCGGATTAGGAAAAGCGTTTGGGCGGCCAAAAAGATCAGCAACCTGTTTTTCGCCATCGGTGTAGTCATGTATGACGGACTTTGCCACATTTGTTTCAACCTCATGTAGGAAGCGTTTGTACCTCGGAACCTTCGCTTCGTCCTTGCCCCACACGATGCGATCTCGCTTTGCAAAACGGTCAAAACTTTCACGGCTGTCATCTGGCCAGGTATAGGGCATGCGCCATCCCGTTTTGGGATGCGGGCATGGCTTTCCAGTTATCGGATGAGGCGGTTTGTAAAACCGGAAGTTTGGGTCGTTCGGATCTTTTGTCGTGTCAGATTGTTTTGCAGCAGGCATTGAAGCGTCCGATTCTGTCCAAATGACCAGATTCGCGTTGTTTGCTCTCGCTTCTGACGGAGGCACGAGCCGCTCAGTGGCATCTCGATACTCTGCAAAAGTGTAGCTGTAGATTCCCCGCCAGGGGTCTTGCTTCTTGGTTTCTGCGTCGTATTGCAGGCCTATGCCAGCGAGTTCTTCTTTGTACTCCGCGAGATGCTGCATCATTATTGCCTGAATTGCTAGTTCGACCTTCGCTATCGGTGGGTATTCGGGGTTGAGTTTTGCTACCAAGTCTTGCAATTCAACGTAGCCGGGTTTCGGCTCTCGGTACATGCCAGCTTCACGCATCGTCGCAAGCTTGTCCTTTGCGAATACCTCGACGTATTCATGGTTCGTCGAATATGTAGGAGATTGGCTGTGCGTAGTGTTCTGAACCCAGATCAGCTCCTCGACGCGGTTATTTTGTCCAAAGACATCTGAAAGAGCATGTTCCAGATCTGCCCGCTCGTTCTCGTCTATGCTGACGAATATCACTCCATTTCTCATTAGGAGTGGGTGAGCGATGGCAAGCCGCTCGCGAATCATTGTTAACCAACTGGAGTGCTGATAGTTGTCCTTGTAGTTGAAATCGTCGCCTCCACGGTTATAGGGAGGATCGATATAAGCGCACCGGACTCGATTCTTAAACGTGGTCCCAATCAATCGAAGCGCATGTGCATTGTCGCCTTGAATTAATAGACCGTCGAGAGCTTCATCTCGATCCTCAAGGCTCGACACAAGCGCATTGCGGAAAGCTTCATCGAAATGCCGTGTGTCAACGACCAGCGATGGCATACTTTGCAAGACATCCGCGCTGAGTTTGTCACGATTGATCTGCGCCCCAAAGATGTCGGATGGCAAACTCCCAATCTTCAACAGCTCAAACCATTCGTCGGCTTGGGCTTTGTTGGCAACAATCTCGGCATGAAGCTCGCGTGGAATTCGGTCTACAGTAATGCAGTAGTTTGTCTCCGTGATGAACTTCTTTTTGAGCCAGAGTTTCTTCTGAAAGTTCTCAAGCTGAGCAAGGAAATCAATGAGCTTATGAGCTATGCGACGGATCGCCTTCGCCTTGGCGAGATACTGATCGACGCGAGGTGTGGTCTCTGAATCGAGGTCGTCTAGATGAACGACCTCGTTTTTAACAAAGAAGTCAAGCTCTCTGCTTAGAAAACTGCCAAGGTCCTTGTGAACGAAGTAGTCGAACTTGTTTCTCGCCGTGTACTCCGCTAGATGCCATTCGAGGACAGTCTTCAAGGAATTCTTCGACGGTGAGGCTAGGGCGGTCACCCAGGGCAAAGCGAGCGGGCTGGACATGATCGTTTGAGCGGTTTGAATGTTTCGCTGGTCAGTGGTGACCTTCTTTTTTCCCTGGTCCGTCTCCTCGCCTTCATTTGTTTCAATCGCCCCTGCAGTACTCTTGCTCTCTGACCTGTATTCGAATCGAATGACCAACTCGCCATCAACAACCGCAACGGGGTCAGCCGTTGCCAAAAGAAATCGGCGGTCCTGCCCGTTCGCGGACTTATTGTTGCTTATGTCCGTATCTGCCGAGACAACTTTGAAGTGGACGAGCCGTCCGCCTGTCAGTCGAAACGCGTAATCCCGAAAATACTCGGCGCTCTTGATGTAGTACTGATCGGCGTTGGCCCAGTGGAGCTTGACTTCTTCGCCTTCGTACGGGATGGCGTACACTCCCGGCTTGTAACGACGCTGGGAGATGAAATCGGCTGCATCGTAATAACGGCGAAAGAAATTGTAAAGATTCGAGAAAATCTCTTCTTCCGCAGCAACCAGGTCGATGCTTTCTCCGAGCTGCCGGCGCAGGTCCTGAACCCTTGGGCTTGCGTCGGGGGAGACACCCAGTTGCGCGGCAGCTTTGACAGCCTTTTCCAGCTCCGCTTCGAACTCTGCGCGCTTGCTCAAATCGAGCGCCCCAAGCGCATCCTTAACCTGCGGGAGGAGATCATTGTCGAGGAACCGCGTGATCTCGTCGCGTTTGGCGTTCATGATTCGATAAATGCCGAAATCGAGATCGGCTTGGTCGAACATGAACAATTCGGCCAAGAGCTGCTTGAATTTGTCGTAAGCTTGAGTGGTCATCGTTTGCGTCGGCAGGGGTTTTCCCGTTTACGACAAACTCTCCTCGTCAGAGGCCCAACGATTCTCAAGAACACTGATCTCTTGGGAGTGTACAATAGGGCCATCGCGGACAGAAACCTTCGCGATACACAATAACGATGTTTATGAAATACTTCCAATGACTCGCGGTGCCGACAGATTGAAATGTGGGTGCAATTAGGGTGCAATAACAGTTCCGGAGGATTCCCTAGAGCGCCAAAGGTGGCGATCGGCGCCGTGAAATTACAACTAGTTACCTCTGGACGCTGCACTGTCACGGCAGAGGTCGCGAGTTCGAGTCTCGTCGTCCCCGCCATTCCTTTCAAGCACTTGCGGAAAGTTTGGCTTTCCGGCGTGGGAACAAAAAGGAACATTAAGAAGAATCAATTCCCTCCTCCCGCCTCAGCAGTTCGAATCTGCTTCGGCAAAATCATACTGACTACTTTGGTTTGTGCCTGCCTCTTAGCCGGTGTTGTGGCTTGGGTGTAGGTATCGAGTGTGATTCGGCTGTTGGCATGTCGCAAAGACTCTTGCACAACCTTCACGTCTTCGCCATTCGCTTTCAACTGCGTTGCATAGCTGTGGCGAAAGGTATGCCAACTGATCGTCTTGCGAATATTGCATCGCTCAGCCGCTGGTCGGATGTGTCGGCGCAGTAGGTTTTCCGGCCAGTATGGTTGTTGGCCTTTCATCTCCGGGCTGGCGAAAACCCAGTCGGTTTGTTTATTGAACGGCGACATACGCCGCCACTCAAGGAGCGACTGCGCCAAGTCCGGGTCCAAAGGCAACGGCTTCTGTGATGCCTCTGTCTTGAGTTCCCCGACAATCTGGTGCACGACACCATGGTTGAGATTGATCTCCAAAGATTCGAAATCAACGTCTTGCCATTTCAGGCCAAGAAGTTCGCTTGCTCTCAACCCTGTTGCCGCGGCAAGGAAAACCATCGCCTTGTAGGGATGCTGGAGTTCAGTCAGCAATGATCTAATCTCACCGACATCCAGCACTTCTGGAATGTGCTCACGTTTCGCGCTTTGCCGCACGAGTGAAATCGGATTCTTATCCAACCATTCGTGCCGCATTGCATGATTAAATAGAACGCTCATGATGTTTCTAAGTTTCGCTTTCGTTCCAGCCGCCAACGAGAGACTCCCAAGCCATTCCTCGACTGCGACAGTCTTGATTTCGGAAAGCCTGTAGGACTGCCATCGAGGAAGAATCCAGTTGTCCAGATAGCACTTGTACGCCGCTTTCGTTGAGTGTGCCTTCGTGTTGTTGCCCTCCGACAGCTCTCTTTCCACGTAGTGCGCGATCAACTGCTCGCATGTAAGTGGCTCAAGGGCTGCACGTGGGGTTTCTTTGTTGATGTGGATTCGGAGTGCGTCTACTGCTTTCAGGGCAGCGGCTCGGCCTGGATATTGCTCGACCGTGCCTACGACGACCTTCCTGTTGATCTTCTGGCCGTTTGCGTTCAATTCTCGCCATCGAAAAATCCAAACGTCTGGTCCGTTACTACGTCGTTCGCGAGCAACACATCCTTGCTGATAGCGTATCCGCTTGAACATTGGCTTTCAATTCTCCTCAGTTCTAGCGGACGGATTGGCGATCTGAATTTATACGAGATTGCAGCCAGGCGTCCAGTTCTGTTGATCGAAAATACCAGTGGCCTCCAATTCGATATCCCGGAACACTTCCCTGCCGGGCGTAGCGCTGGAGTGTCTTGACGTGAATATCGCCAAGCAATCGCGCAGCGTCTTCGGATCGTAACAGGGGCTCGAACGTAAGTAGCTCTCTGGTCCCTTTGATGTGCCCCACGAAATTGAGATTGCGTTCAACTCTCATCCCCTCTTCTTTCTCTGTGGCCACGTGTGGTGACTCGGCATGCAGAGGGTATTCGAAACCTTCGTCAGGACGGCCGCTCCAGGGCAAAGACTGCTTAGTCACAGGGCTTCCTTCTTCTGCGCAAATTGCATTCGAATGGGACTCTACTGCGAGGCGCGAGGCATGCTGTCTTGGGGACGTTGTATTCTCGCGCACACCGAATTGGGTTGGACGGAGTTTCATGTTTGCTAAACGACCTTGGCAAGAACCTTTCCATTTGCTTTTTCGTTGTTGTGGTTGTTTGTGCGTTCGTCTACCCAGCATCTGAAGTCGCCATCCTTGCGGAAGAGCAGCTTCAGGGCTTCGGTGATCACGTAAGACGGTGAAGCATCGATGAACTCAGCGTAGAGCTCCAGCTGATTCTTTACCGATTCTTCGACACGCGCTTGGATGGTGACTGCTTTGGGCTGTTTTGGTGGTGACTTCAGCATAGACAACGGGTTTCTCCTTTCGTTTTCACACAAATTGTCAGACCTCTTGTCTGACAAATTCTCAGGTCTTTGTATGCAACCGCGCAAAACGCGGCCCCTGTGAGGGCGGGAGCGACCACACGAACTTTTTGGGCGGCTGAAAGCCGAAAATGTGGGGTCGCTCCCGCCCAATTTGGTGATTTTTTCTGTGTCACTTTTCTCATTTTCGCGTCGTTTATTTGCTGGTTTTCCTGGGACTTATGCGGATCACAGGGAGAAGAAGATGGTGAAGACGAAGCTGAAGTACGTAATTCCTACCTTCTTCACCTGCTTCGCCCAAATTCTCACCGCGCACACCGAAGGAAGTTTCTTGTTGGGCTGGAGCGACCCATGACTCACTTTGGGCACGGAACCGTGTGCAAAAGTGGGGTCGCTCCAGCCCAACACAGTGCCATCCCGTAGCACTTTGCCCTTTCTGTCGTGCGGAACTTCCTCTCATTTGGGCACTCACTCGATCGCCAAGATGGCGGCGAGGGTGACGGACAGGGTGATTTGTGTCGTTCATGCACGCTTCACCTTCCTGGGCTGTGAATATGGATCGAGGTTGTTTAAGACGGTCAGCTCCCACACCCATTAAGAGGCCTCGAAAATGGAAAAGCTCAATAGAAAAACTGCCGCCGAATTACGACAAATCGTAGAGAGTCCGTTCGTCGTCGAAAATCCAACGAGGTCCTCTACTTACTAGGGAACATCCAGTTTGGAAAAAGTGAGAAAGAACTTTAATCCCTCGGAGTGGTCGCAGGCTGGAAGAGAACTCCCTGCTACAACCCCCTACTTATCTAAGGAACGCCCAGAAGGGAAAAACTCAGAAAAAATCTTGGTACCTGTACATTTTTTTCGAGGAGTGTGCCAAGCAATGAGAGGACCAAACTGAGGAGATTGGGGCTGCGCCGACCGGAAGAGGAGCTTGGGGCGAATATGGAGCAGTGACCATCACACCTGTACAGGCTTTCGAGTTACAGGGACACTTCAGGGGAATTCGACCGCAATCTGCCCTCCGCTAGCAAGTACAGCAGACAATTCCGTTCGCCCGGACAGAAGAGGTCTTGGGCTGGCAATTGCGCATTTCCGTACAAAAGTGCGCGCGTTCCGCCCGGCTTGGCCTGGCGTCCTTCGCCTAGCTAAGAAGTCACGGTCTGCGCTACGGCGAAGAGATTGAGCGCGCCTTTGACGCTGACATAATCCCCGCCCTCGGCCAAGCCGAATTGGGTGACGTGTGCGGGAACTTTCAGGGCGATTCGAATCGTTTGCGATGCGCCGGCGTCCAGGTTGCCGATGCCGATGGTCATCGGGAAAGCCGGCCACACGACGGTGATCTTTCCGCTGCCCTTGGTGGTCACGGCCCTTCAGTATGCCGTTGGCTGATGCGGCTACCTCAGCCCAAACCCGAAGCTGATCGAGCTGCCATCGTTTAACTGGACACGAAAGACGTAGGTGCTGCCTGCGGTCAAATTGGAGGTGCTGATGTTGAAAATCCACTGCTGTGCAGTGGCATCCCAGTGGAACGCGGAATCGGCAGAAGTTGAGCTAACCGTCTCATCTACGTCGGTGGCGGTGCCGCTGATAATCTGTACGAGCGCGAAGTTAGCCACGACTCCGGGAGTTCCGATGGAGACTCCCTTGGCATCGCAAACGCGGAATTTCGCCGGCACTGTGCGGCCCTGCTTCCAAACGGAGGTGCCGTCGGCGTTGATGGGCTGAAGGATTTGGTGACCAGCATCGCCGCCGCAGATCTCACTGGGCGCATAGGTGACGGTGTAATTGTTTGTGACCAGTGTCTTGTTACCGACAGCATCGGTGGCGGTAACCGTGAAGCTCTTCGAGCCGACCGAAGAGGTATCCAGGGAGTCGCCGCTGGCAACAGTGCCTGAGCAGGAAGTCAGCCCGGAGCCACGATCCGCACATGAGAAATTGACGGCCACGGATTGGTTGAGCAGGTAAACGGATCCATTGGCAGGCGCAATCAGCGTCACCGTCGGTTCCTTTTTATCGACCTTGATTGGCCCAATCGGCCCAGCCACGGGGCAATTTCCTGCGACGTCGCACACCGTGCGCGTGCCAGTTTGCGCGGTAGACGTTTCCGTCCCGACGCCAACGCTGGTGGAAAGCGAGAAACTCGCATCCGCTGAATTGGCCAAGCCCGAGCCGGAGTCGCTGGCCGTACAGGAGATACTCACATCCGTTGCATGCCAAGCTGTGTCCGGGCTGGCGCAAGTGATCTTCGGCGAAATCGTGTCGCGCACGATGATCATAACGGTTGATGATCCTGTGCCACCGCGACCATCGTCGGCGGTCAGCGTGATGTTGTGCAGTCCGATCGGGAAGGTCACGGTGATCTGCGCGCCAATGCCAATGGTCGAGCCGCTCTCGCTCCACGTGAAAGTCAATGGATCATTGTCGGGATCGCTACCCGAGCCGCTGAGAGTAACTGGAGCGCCCGCGGGGCCCGTTGCTTCTACTGTCTGATTTGTGCCCGCGTTCGCCGTCGGCGGATGATTCGAAGGAATGACCACAGCGAACGGCGAGAGAGAATTCACCTGCGTGCAGATCGGACCTTTCGAAGGCACAGGCCTGACCGTGAAGTCTTCCCATTGCTGTGTCGCGGCATTGAAATGCAGAAACGCAGCGCCAAACGGCACAGGACTTAGAGGCACACACACAACGACCGGAGGATTGAATTGTGCGGTGGTTTGCACATCGTAATAAACGGGCGGATTGCCGGAGAGCTGGAATCCAGCGGGAAGCGCCGGACCTGTGGGGCTGGTCGTCACGGAGGTGAAACCCGCAACCGTGACGCCTCCCGTAAATGTAACCGTCACGTTGGAAGGATTACCGGTCTGATCCGGCGGGACGACGGTGGAGGGGCCGACCGGCGTGTTGACCACTGGGACGACGCCGGGCGCATCCGTGACGTGAATCGTCTCGGTCACTGGCACTAGGGCGGAGGGAAGCGGTACAGCATTGTCGGTGACGTGAATCGTTTCGGTCACTGGCACCAGGGCGGAGGGAAGTGGTACGGCATTGTCGGTGACGTGAATCATCTCGTTTACAATCACGGGCACGGTGGCGATCGCATTAACGGTCACGGAAACCGTCACCGAGTTGTTTGTTGTGTCTGGGTCGCCCTGGTCGCCCGAAACGCTCAATACGCTGACCAGCGTCCCTGCTGCGTGCGGCTTCACAGTAATGTTGACGTTGGCCGTCGCCGCATTCGCCAGATTGCCAACCGGACAGGTGATCGTTCCGGATACGCCGGCAGCGGGGCCGGTGCAAGCGCCACCCGGCGCGGTTCCCGAAACAAAGTCCGTGGAAGCAGTGACTGCCAGCGTGACGTTCACGCCTGTCGCATCATTTGGCCCGCTGTTGGTGAGTGTCCCGTTGTAAGTCAGCGTATCGCCCGAGTTGATCGTCGTGGCGGATGATGTAGCCGTAATAGCCAGGTCCACCGGCGGCGTGACCGTTATATTTACGGTCACGGATGAGGTTGCGCCAAAACTATCGGCGACCGTCAAAGCAACCGGATGCTTTCCCAATGCGAGTCGCGTCTGAACAAAGGCGCCAGTTCCGAGTGCAGTGCCGTTCTCGTTCCACGCATAAGTCAAGGCGTCTCCATCAGGGTCACTGGAGGCGCTGCCATCGAGAAGCACTGTGGCGATTGTGCTGGACAGATCCAGCGGCACGTTGCGATCCACGCCGGCATTGGCAACCGGCGGATGATTTCCTCCGGTCGAAACCATGCGAATACGGTTATCGGCGCGATCAGTGATGTACACGAGCAAGTTGCTGCCAAGTTGAGCGCTGGTGAGCTCTCCAAATGAATCCTGCGGATCGAAGACGCCTGCTTCGACTTGGCGAAATCCAAAGGCAGCCTGGGAGGCGAGGACGTTGTCCTGATACAGTGTGCCGCCGCCAGCGAACGCACCGACCACCTGCGGAGGGACAGGCGGCATGATGCAACTTGCACCCTGAGGACAAGGTCCGAAATTGATAGGCCACGTTGCACTCCAGACAATTCTGTTGTAATCATCGGCAGCAATGATGTGCCCCGGCGTTACCGTGAGGCCAACTGGCGCAAACGGTGTCACGTTTTGCAGTGGAAGCTGTTTGTTGCTCAGGACGTCTGTCACGGGCCATGGGGAGAAGCCGGTGCGGACTCCACCGAAACCCTGAGCGGCTGTGAGGTGCTGAATTCTGAGTGCACCTCTCTCAGCGACCAGCAACCCGTCGCTAACCACCGCCAGCGCGTCGGCATTGCCGAATGAATAGACATTCTGAAATGTGTTTTGATCAATCCCAAAGATAGTGATGATGGCGTCATCGCAAATCAGGCAGTCGATCGAACCCACGCGTCCGGCGCCGCCATCCAAGTTCGGATCGGTGAGTAGCGGGTTTCCGAATTGATCGATCACCAGGCCGCGCGGCTGGTTGTATTCGGCTTTGAGCAGGCCAGAATCCACATGGGGGTCGCAAAAACCATCGAGTTTCAGACGCAGACACGCATCGGTGCCGTCGCCCGAGTAGAGCGTGGTTGTGTCGGCGGAGGGATCAAGGACAAATACCTGGTGCTTTGCGATACTCGTAAACAACAGATTGCCTGGAGGGGGCAGGGACGCGAAGGGCTGATTGTTGGTTACGCCTGCCGGAATCACAGCCAGCGAATCCGGTGGCGCGCCGGCCGTCTTCGGCGAGACCAGGGAATGGATGATGCCGGTGGTGTCTACGAAGCGAACGACGCTGTTACCGGTATCAGCGATAAAAAAGCTGCCGTCAGGATTGGCGGCCACTGAACTCGGACTGTCCAAGCAAGCGGACGTGGCCGGCCCTCCATCACCGCAATAGCTACGAAAACCGTTGCCGAGGATGGTCGTGAAATTCGCGCCCAGAGTCAGCGAATCCATGGAGTGAATCCAGCCACTGCGGCTGGCGACAAAGGTCCCCACAGAACCGCCGGGCGCAATGGCTACCAGTTCGCCCAGGCCGTTGCTCATCGCGCCCAAGTTCACATCAGATATCGGCGTCAGAAATGCCGGCGCTGTGCCGCCCTTGCCAGCGATGAATGTCTTTTGCCCCTTGGCAGGGCTGTAGCTGAAAATGCTTTCGCTGGGAGCTCCTTGTTCGTAGATGGCGTAAATCACGTTGCCAGTGGCGGGATCGACCGCAACAGGCGAGCCGACACGTTGAAGCGGAATGAAAAATCCTGTTGGCGCACCAAACTGATCGAGAAATGGCTGGTTAGCCGAAACATCGAGAGGCGCTGAAAGAATGCCGGTTGTGAGGTTCAGCTGGCGCAATCCGATGGTTTCATTGAGGTAGAGGAATTGCCCGGCAGGATCGGCGGCGAGGTACCCGAAATCCCCGAGGGACATGCTGGTCGCGGTACCGGATGAAAGCGGCGTAAGGGGTCGACTTGGCGAAGAGTTGCCGGCAATCATGCGCGCCAGCCCTCCCGCCATGCGCCAAACGATGCGCCTGGTTAAATCAAATACATAGAGCACGCCGTTGCCATCGATGGCCATTTGCCCGGGCGCGCAGACGTTCGCACTCGCTGTTGGAACATCGGTGTAGGTCAGAAGAGCCGTGACACAACTCCCGTCGCCGGAGATTGTGTCCACGGTGCCGGCGCTCAGGTCGATCCGCCGGATACGGTTGTTGCCGGTGTCAGATACATAAAGAAGATTGGAATTGGGATCGAGAGCGATCCCCAGAGGCCCCGCGAAAGTTGCCTGCAATGCGTTGCCACCATCGCCGCTGAATCCGGTAAATCCGGTACCGGCAATCGCCGTGGCCTGCCCCGCCACGGGGTCGTACTTATAAACCCGATTGAAGGTGCTGGACGTGAAATAGAAAACACTGCGCGAGTTGTCCCAGGCAATCTGTCCGATTTCGCCGGTGCTGGCAATGTTATTCACGCTGCCGTTGATCGCGGGAATGGCGGTCGGGCCACCGCCCGCGACGGTTGTGATGTTGGGTGGCGGGACCTGCTGAGCGAAAACCGGAGCGACGAATCCGGCAAGGACGACTAACTCCACACACAGATGCCAGGATTTCCGAAGAACACTATGGGTTTGTTTCACATTCAGCCGCCCAGCCATGGTTTCTCTCCTCCCCTGAACGATCGGCAGATCTCTCACAAGAAACCTGATTTACGAGAAGCTGAAAGTGACCGTGACCTGAACGATCTGACCGGCTGCAACAGCAATCGGCGTCGTAAGCGTAGCGGAACTGAACACAGACGCGTTGGAAGTCGGAGTACTTCCGCAAACGGTTGGGAGCCCGTAGTTGGCAGTTCCCGACCTTGGGCATTCGCTAACGAAGCTGACCACCGTTGTGATGGACGAGGCAAAGGTTGCCGTCGCATTGCCTTGCAGGATCGCCTTCCCGTTCGCACTCGAAACCGTCAGATTGTTGAAGGCCTGGCAACTCGCGGCAGGACAGTTACCTCCGCCTGGTTCTTCAAGGTCGCAGACTACAGCGGTCCCGCTTCCATCCTGCGCGACGCATGCCGCTGCTACCAGCGTAAGGTTCCATCTGCCTATGACCGTGGCACGCCCCAGAGCATCGCCAAGTGCAGTAGCGCTCGGCACCAGCGCATTCTCAAATTCGTGCCGCGAGGCCACGCTGCCGTTGGGATTCTTGATCACGATGTTCCAGTGGCCGTGGACCTTGATGCCTTCCTGCGGCCCGCCGGAGAGCCTCTCTCTGTTGCCGGGAGCTGTTTTCTTCGCTGGCGCCTGGGGTGCGGGCCTTTCCTGCGCCGCGGCCATTGCCGGCAATAGCGCCATCAACGCCGCCAGGCTCACCGATATCAACTGTTTCCGCATCTCAGGCTTTTTCATCTCATCTCCTCCAAAATTGGTTTGCGATCAATCAAATCCGTGCGTCTTCACGAAAAGCTAATGGTGACAGTGACATCTACGGTTTGCCCGTCTTGAACGTTGATGGATGGCGGCGGAGTCGTTGACGGCGGAACCGGCTTTGTCAGGTCACGGCTCGTGAAGGGCTGCAGACCATGCGCCAGTTGAAGCAAGGTCTTAACGCCAATCACTTGTAAGGCGGTTGTCGGGAAGGAGGCGAACGATAGTTTCGGGCTTGCCGTGAGCACAACTGTACCGTTCACGCTCTGCACCGTGGTCTTGGCAAAATAGTCTGTAACGGCAGGTTGACCGGTGGTGTTGAGAGTCAGCACTATGATCCAAGAAGGTGGGGGCAAGGGTGTTAGGGTTAAGGCGTCCGTGAGTGTGGCGGCGCCTTCGGGCGCGAGGGCATTTTCGAATTCATGGTGAGCCGCGACGCTGCCGTCGGCGTTGCGAACCGTGATCGTCCAGTGACCGTGAACTTTGATGCCTTCCTGCGGCCCGCGTGATTCGTCTTTCTCCGTTGTGGCCCCTTTGGACGTCTTGGCCGCAACCTCTGATTTCGCGCCTGTTTGCGGCGCGCTCTTCTCCTGCGCCGCGGCCGCACTCGGGAACCACATGAGTAAAGCCGCCAAGACGACCGCCGCAACTTGCTGACGCATCTCATGCCTTTTCATTTGCTTTTTCCTCCTGATCGAACTTGGGTCCAAATTCCTGCCGCGCGGCGGCACGTTTTCCAGCTTCGAAGGCCTAAGCCGCAGCCAGCTTCGCTTCTGGCTTCGTCGCATTCCGTTCACTCTTTTCCTGACCAGACATGCAGGCTGGCACACCGCCGATGAGCAGCCTTGCCAGCGCGACCGCAAACCGCAGAAAACTCACCCGCGGGCTTTCTCCATTCCCATTCATGGACATCTCTCTGGGGTGCGCGCGGCTGCGAATTGAGAAATTCCGCGCTTTCTAACACCCACATGCGGAAAATCACGGCGAATTGGCTCACGGGAACACCAAATTGTTCAGAAAAAGTTATTGGCCCATCTAAGTCATGGCTTTTCATGCGGATTGACAATCATTGCTCCGCCGCTTATTCTGCGCATACAGCGTCTGTCCCCTGCCGAGCGGAGCGACCATTGCCCAGCGAATCGCCTGAATCCCCCGGCCAAGTCACCTACCTTTTGACCCGTTGGCGTAGCGGCGACCGGCAGGCCCTCGACGCCCTCATGCCGCTCGTCTACCGGGAGCTCCGGCGTCTCGCCCGCCACTACCTGCAACAGGAGCGCCCGGATCACACCCTCCAGAGCACTGCTTTGGTTCACGAAGCCTACGTGCGCCTGCTTGGCCAGAGTCCTCCGGAATGGAAAAGCCGCGCGCACTTCTTTGGAGTCGCTGCCAGGCTTATGCGGCAGATTTTGGTAGATCACGCCCGCAATCACGAAGCGGCCAAGCGCGGTGGGAATTCCCTCAAGCTGACGCTTCAAGAAGGCCTTGTGGGGCGCAAGGAAAAAAACCTGGATGTCGTGGCCTTAGATGACGCGCTGAATCAATTGGCGCGGCTTAGTCCGCAACAGAGCGAGATTGTCGAGTTGCGCTTCTTCTCCGGTCTTACGATTGAAGACACTTCGGAAGTCCTTGGCATTTCGCCCGCCACCGTGAAACGCAACTGGACAGCGGCGCGCGCGTGGCTCTTCCGAGAAATGAGCGGGAGCCAGCAGCCATGACGCCCGAACGAATGGAACAAATTGGCGAGGTCCTGGAAAAAGCGCTCGCGCTCGATCCGCAAAAGCGCGGAGAGTACCTGGATGCACTTTGCGCTAACGATTCCGAATTGCGGCGGGAAGTTGAATCTCTTCTCGATTCCCACGAGCAGGCCGGCAGTAGTTTTCTCAACGCTCCGGCGGCTGTTATGGAAGAAAACGCTGGTCGCCCTTCCGTCCACCCTGGCCGCAGAATTGGCCCCTACATGGTCGAGAAGGAAATCGGCCACGGTGGCATGGGTGAAGTATTCTCCGCGGTTCGCGCCGACGGCCAATATGAAAAAAATGTTGCGATCAAACTGGTCCGCAGCGGCTACGACACGGAATTCATACTGGAGCGCTTCCGCAATGAACGCCAAATCCTCGCTGGTCTCGACCACCCCAACATCGCGCGTCTGCTCGATGGCGGCACGACGGAAGAGGGCATCCCGTATCTGGTCATGGAGTTGGTGGAAGGCGCTCCCATTGATGACTACTGCGATGCGCACAAGTTGAACATCACTTCGCGACTGCAATTATTTCGCCAGGTCTGCGGTGCCGTGCAATACGCGCATCAGCGCTTGGTGATTCACCGCGACATCAAATCAAGCAACATTCTTGTTACGCCCGAAAGCAGCCCGAAACTACTGGATTTTGGCATCGCCAAACTCCTGGACGCATCAGGCAGCACGGAGGCTACGGTCCTGCGTCCGATGACCCCCGAATATGCGAGCCCGGAACAGATTCGTGGTGAGCCGATTACCACGGCCACCGACGTTTATTCTCTCGGCGTCGTTCTCTATCAATTGCTTACCGGCCACTCGCCCTACCGCCTCGATACACGTAAGCCGGCAAACTTGGCGGAAGCCATTACCAATGACGACCCCGAGCGGCCCAGCATTTCCGTGCGACGGACGGAAAACCTTTCGTATGCCGGGGCCTCGCATGACCTGAGTCCGGAAAAGGTCAGTAGCACGAGAGAGGAGTCGCCTTTTCGTCTTCAACAGCGGCTGCAAGGCGATCTTGATTTCATTTTGCTCAAAGCACTGCGGAAGGAACCCGACAAGCGCTATTCCTCCGTCGAACAGTTCAGTGAAGACATTCGCCGCCATCTTGACGGCCTTCCCATCACCGCCAGAAAAGGCACCTGGAACTATCGAGCGGGAAAATTCATACGCCGTCATCGCGTCAGCGTTGCCGCTGCGGCCCTGTTGCTCGCAACCCTTCTTACAGGCGTCATCCTCGTGGTTCGCGAAGCGCGCATCGCGGAAGGAAATCGACGGCGCGCCGAAGCCCGCTTCAATGACGTGCGCAAGCTAGCAAATTCATTGATCTTTGAAATTCACGACTCGATTCAGGATGTGCCCGGCACGATCGCCACCAGAAAGCTTCTCGCGAGCCGGGCACTCGAATATTTGGACGTCCTCTCGCGCGAGTCGAGCGGCGACGCGTCACTTCAGCGCGAGGTGGCGGCTGCCTACAAGCGAATTGGCGATGTCCAGGGTTCACCCTATACAGCGAATCTGGGGGATACAGCCGGCGCTCTCCAGAGCTACGAAAAAGCCGTCGCAATCCGTCAATCTCTGTGCGCGTCGCGTTCGCGGACATTGGATGATTCGATCGCGCTCGCAGCGCTTTCTAGCTTGACGGCTGAAATGCTGCTCGTTAGCGGTCACACGGCTGACGCCCTAAGAAACAGCAAGCGCGCTGTAGAGATTGCCGAGGAGATGGCCAAAACGCAGCCGACGGATCTCGCAGTACTCCGTGAGCTTCACCGGGATTACGAAACCCAGGCCTCCATCCTGGCTGGCAGCTTCAACGCATCGAACTTGGGCCAGATAGCGGACGCCATCGTATTAAAACGCAAGGAGGTCGCCATCGCGGAGCAAGTACTTCGCCTCGCTCCGAATGACCCGTCGGCACGTCTCGATCTGATCGTTTCTCAGACCATGTTGGGCGATCTCTTCCTCCAAGACGGGCATGTACGCGAAGCCGGTGTCCTGTATCAACAAGGTGACCAAGCCCTTGGCGACGCGGATAGTATGTCGCCAAGCTCCAGAGCGAATTCTCTCCGCAACGGGCTGTACACCCGGCTCGAATTCATGAATTTCTGGAGCGCGGACATCCCGCAGGCCATAGTCACGGGTCGGAGGGCACTCCAGTTTGCCTTGAAATCCAACCGTGGGGATCCTGGGAGCGCTTCTGGGCGACTTTACGTGGCAGAGACCTACGCTAACCTCGCGGATGCTCTCTCCCAATCTAGGAATCCGGCGGACGCCATAGCATCGGTGATTCGGGCGATCGAAATCATCCGGCAGCTCGTTTCTACAAATCCGAAGGACACAGAGTATCTCGGAAATGAGGCTGCCGTGTACATTACGGCAGGCGATGTCTACAGCCGAAACGGAGACACGAGGCGCGCGTTGAGCTATTACCAGGATGCAGCCGCACTCTTTTCCAAGATTCAGTCTGGAGATCCACAAAACACCGACAACTACCTGAGCTGGACAGCAAGCTACAACAAAGTTGGTCAGATGCAAGCACAGCTCGGGGACCTGGAAGGCGCTCTGGCGAAGTATGAACAAGCCATCGCGCATGTGCAGAGCGACATCGACTCCGATCATCCAAGTGAGGAATCGCTCTATACGGCTGCCGATGCCTATGCCAGCCTGGCCGAGACCGAGTCCATGCTCGCAAAACGCTCGAGACGGCCGTCAAGTGTGCTCAGGACATACTGGAGCAAAGCCTGCGGTTGGGATGAATTGAGCCTGAAGATGTGGCATCGAATAAAGGAACCCGGCGCCCTAAGCCCGCACGGATTCTATTGTATTCCTGTGTCCGCCGTCTCGCGTCACCTAGCCGAGTGCAAGTCGGAGCTTGCTCGATTCTAGAAAACCACGGCTCTACGGGAAGTATGTCGCATTCATAACCACTTCGTTACCACAGGGCGCGGTCAACGGCCGGCCGGCAACAGCAGCCACTGAACGGCCGCGCACGATTGGTTCCCAAAAAGCCAGAGCACCTAGAGCAAGGTTCTAAATCCCGCGCGGATCAGCACGAGTCTGATGGAAGTAACGGTTCCCGCTGAAGTCTCTCGCCGGCTAGCAAAATGCGACCCCCAGCTAAATTCATTCAAAGTATCTGTTCCGTCAAATCTTCCTGCCAAAGATTAAGGCAGCGAAACAAGAGAAGCGGATGAGGCTGCGATTAAAGCAATTGTGTGCAGCTGACGGAACCACATCTGTGACATGGAAGCCGTCGAAGGAGCTCATCCAATCAACTGCATGGCCACGAGTACTGCCTGGATTCTCGCCTAGATTGCGCCGGTGCCAATCCGTCCGCGATTTTGGTTCGGAATTCCGGCGATTCAATTAAGGGAACAGTACGGGAACAATAAGAATTCCCTATCACGTGTTGTCAATACTCTGCATTCCTTGGCGTTCCCCGTAAGTGCTTGAAATTCCAGATCAAGGTGCTCTGTCACGGCAGAGGTCGCGAGTTCGAGTCTCGTCGTCCCCGCCATATTTTCAAGTACTTACAGCAGACCTAGAAAGAACCTGGGTACGTTTGGGTCCAATAAGCCTTCGAAGCACTCCTCCCGGCGCGCAATCCCTCGAACGAATCCTAGAACGCGCGCTCCAGCACCAACTACTGAATTAGAGTTGATTTGTTCATCGACAGCAAGCCACTCGGCAAGATCGCATCCGCCAGTTTTCCTTGCGCCAAGCACTGGCTTTGCAGGTAGCATGAAGATACTTGTTTATCACACGGAGATTGCTGTCATGCAAGGCAGGGCCGAGACGATCGATCTAATTTGGGAGAGCTCGCCAATGCAGGAGAGACTGAAAACGAGGAGTTGAGCGCAAAAAGTCCAATTGCGGGTCGATTTTTGGGAAAACCATGGCATTGGAACGATCCTTATAGGCTTTCTCGAGCCACGCGAGCGCCTTATCATTTTCATTTAGTCCTAAATAGATGAGCGCCACATAAAATGGGGATCGGTTTAGCCGCATAAAGACGCGAAACGCGGATCGTGTCGAAGAATGCATCCGTAAAGGAAAGCTAACCGTGTTATTCAATTCCACGCCAGTAGAGACAAAGTCCAATAGCGCGGTGCTTGATGTCGGCGGTAAACTGCAACAGGTCCCGATTGATTTTGTTTGGGTCTTCGCCGGCGTAATGCCTCCGAACGCTTTCCTGTAAAAAGCAGGCGTGGGACTTGGGGCGCGAGACTCTGAGTTTCGGATCAACGGCAAGTAATCCAGGACAGTATCTTAGACACCGGGGAAAAGTGCTTCCGTGCAAAAAGGAACACATTTCAACATGGGACACAGAGCGGCAACCGCTAATGGGGATGGCAATAAAGTGACTTCAACCGCCGTTTCTCCCCGAATGATTTAGACGCATTTCAAGGGCTCAAAAAAGCCGTGAAACACTGCTTTGCAAGTTTGCTTGCTAAGTGCGGGGTAAGGAAAAGTTCCGTTCCGCGCTGGCAGCTGTCTCTTCCAATTTGCCGTTTCAGTTTCTTTTCTAAAAGACTTTCGGTACACGCAAACTGCCGTGTCGATCAGCAAGCTGGCGGATCGCTTTTGTGAGCAGTTACAACGACTTTAGGTATTCGACCAGGTCGTGAACCTGCGAATCACCGAGACCGAGCCCGAAAAAGCTGTTGTAGTGCCGGACGACATCGCCAAGCGTCGCGAAACGGCCGTCGTGGTAGAAGCCGCCCTTCGTGTGCGTCCAGAGTCCTTTTAGAGGAGCCGTGCGGTAACGCTTGTCCGGCGCGCGATTGGCTTGAAAATCGTCGACTCCGACCTCTTCTGGAGTGTGCATATTCCACCCTGGTTCGGTAAATAGGGGCGAAACATGGCATGTTGCACACTTGGCTTGGCCTTCGAAGAGCTCCTTGCCGCGAGCCGCCGCATTTTCATCGAAGCTGCCCTTCGGCGGCTTCGGAGCAGTGATACCCAGTTGATAGAATTGCAGATCGGCGAGTTTAGGCGTGATCAAGTCGGGGGTATTTCGGACGTTGCCAAAGCCCGCTGCCGCCGCCACGGGGAATTGCGTGGGATCGTTGAGCCGCGGATCGAAGAACGTGCCCTTACCGTGCATCTCCAGATTCGCCACGAAAGCATTCCAGTAGGTCACTGAACCCCATCCAGTCCAGGTATGCAAGTTCACACCGGCGAGTCCGAATGCGGGCGGAATCAGCACGGCAGCCGTCTTGCCATCCGGACGAAAAGCTTTGCCATCCAGGAATAACTCGGCGTCAAAACGCCCGGGCCCCCAACTGTTCAGCACGGCCCGCACGGTAGCCTGGTCCACACCCAAAAGATCTGCCACCGGTTTCAGATTGGGGGCCAACGCCACGATGGCGCCGATATTCAAATCGCGATTCGCCCATCCATCGAGCCGATGACCAATACCCTGAGCAAAGGAATTGTCCACCGTCGAATGACAAAGGGCACACTGAATCCCAACGCTCCGCAGAGTTCCCTGCTCATTGAAAAATCCAGTCACTCCCACAACCGAGTTCAGCTTGAGCAGCGCAAGTGTCGTCGCAGGGCTATTCAGATCGACCTTTCCTTGCTTCAAGGCGGCTATGAGGCTGGAAGGAAGTGCGTCCACATCGACTTTCAGGCCCACCGCGAGGGCCGTTGCCGGGCTCACACCAGGCCCGACACCACCGAGTTTCACTCCCTCAATGGCTTGGTGAAGTTTCAGCGTGTCACCCCAGAAGGCCTCATCGCCGAAAGTATCGAAGCGAAAAGTTTCCTGCCCTTCCTTCATCATCCGTTCCGCGTCATTCAGAACCACAGCGTCGAATCCCAAGGGCGATGCGCTCTTCTTCTCCGTTTGTGCGGAAACTCCTCGAGTTCCAATCGAACTATAAAAACCGACAGCCAACCCTGTGAAAAAAACCAGACCGATCGCGATCTTCCGCACACTTTTCATGGAATCCACTCCAGATTGAATTACCCAGCGCGCGCTCTCCCGCAAGGCAGGAGAAAACGGATTGCCAGGGCACGATTATTTTGCAAAGATCCTATGGTTAGTTGCGGCGGCAATTCTGTCCAAAAACGTACACAGTTGAAGAGCGGGCTTGTTCAACCTCCGCTGCCGTAATCCCGCGCACCAGGTGGGTGAAACGCCCGGTGCGCAGGAGGCCTGGCATCGGGGACTACAACAGTTTGATCGACTTGACTTTCAAGGTATCGCCCTGCAGGTCGCCGCTGACGTCCACGCGAAGGTGGTCTTTCTTGTCAGAGGCTTTGAGAGCTTCAACAATCTTTGTGTTTCCCGCCGCATCGAACTTCAGGAATTGCTTGTCCTTCGTCACAATCCCGAAGCCACTCGCTGCACATTTTAGCGCGCAAGCACGTGTGTGGGAGTCCGGGTCGGCGGCCACTTTCTTGGAGCAGTTAACGTCCACCACGGACACGTCCTTGTAGGTCTCGACAGCCGCAAAAGCGGGCATCGCACAGAGTCCAAAAAGTACAAAAAACGAAGCAAGTTTCCGCATAGCATCCTCCGATTGAGTTTTGTTGTTGCTGGTATTACTGGGTTAAAGGAACTTTCGAACTTAGTGCCTCTTTTGCGCTTTGTTTTGCGGTTGCATGGTGTTCGCGCACCGCTGTCAGTTGCGATAGCGCGAACGCCCCGATGGCAATTTCCACGTCGCGCATGGCCAGGTCATAGAACATGCCAGTTGTCAGCAGATTTATCGCAATGCCCAGCAGCCAAAACATGACGAGGTAACTTCCGAGTTTTGTCCAGCGGCTGAGCACGACCAGCCCGGCGATAATTTCCACAACGGCGATGACGTGCATGAAGGTTGTTGCGCTGACCGGGACGACCTTTGTCGCCAGAGGGCTCAGATACATTCCCCAGTCGGCCAGCTTGTTGAAGTATTTGTCGATCCCGGTGATGATGGGCCCGACTCCCAAGCCAATTCTCAGCGCCCACCAGCCAACGTTGAGGCGGTTATCAAAACCTGTCATTTCTTGCCCCCCTGCTTAAGAGAGTGGCAAGTCGGCGATTGGATACAGGAATTATGGCAGTTTGAGAAGATGGTGCAAGTGAGAGGCTAGGAACTCGAGCATTCTCTCCGCAGCAAAGCGTGACATCTGTCGAAATCCTGCCCAGGCGCCTCCCCTTTTGGACTCGTTTGCAATTCCCGAGCAGCGGTTGTTGGGGAGCACACTCTAACCTGTTGGAGAGAAGCGCCTTGCCGCCCACGAGTCCTATTCAATGCAGATATGTATCTTTTTTTGTTTTTGCGACTCTATACTTAAGGAGCCATGGAAACCGCAGGAACTCTGGAAAAAGCTTCGTCCGAAGGCTGGACCGACCAGGAAATCGTGGATCGGGTGAAAGCCGGCGATACCGCTTTGTACGAGCTAATCATGCGCCGGTACAACCAGCGGCTCTATCGTGTCGCCCGCGCCATTTTACGCGACGACGCCGAAGCGGAAGATGTGATGCAAGATGCGTATGTCCGGGCATATCAGCACCTGGACCAGTTTGCCGCACGCGCACCTTTCTCGGCCTGGTTGACGAGCATTGCGGTCCACGAAGCGCTTGGCCGCCTCCGCCTGCGCAAACAAAATCCGCAACTGGATGACACCGAGCAGGAGGGAGAATTTTCTATGAATTTGGCCGAGACCTCGCCTGATCCAGAACAAACTGCCTCCCGAGCCGAACTCAGCGGTCTTCTGGAAGAAGCACTCCTTGACCTTCCGGAACAGTACCGTACGGTGGTCATGTTGCGAGACGTCGAAGAACTGAGCACTTCAGAAACGGCCGCCGCGCTCAACCTCACCGAGCACAACGTGAAGGTTCGCTTGCATCGAGGCCGCGCGATGGCGCGTGGCTGGCTTTTTGCGCGCGTGGGGACAAACGCAAAAAGTGCATTCCCATTTATGGGCGTCCGCTGCGATCGCGTTGTCCACGGCGTATTCGCGCGCCTTGCGGAGTTTAGCAGCGAGCAGTTGCAGATACGCTGACGTTTTCTCGCCAAATAAATCCCCTCCACTCAGGTGATGCGAATCCCCAACGGGCCAAGCGATTTCAACCCAGACTCCGATCCACCTACAATGAAGTCACGTATGACCTACGCGCGTCGTGTGGCAGTACCCACTTCTTGCAAATTTGATGTAGAGCCGAAAACAGCTGGAATGTCCGGTCAGAGACCAAGCTGCCTCGTCATGGAGAGGTCCCATCTTCCCTCATTTTTGCTAGGAATTTTGTTTTAGTTAAGTGCCGCCAGTTCATCGCGTTAGGGTTTACAAGAAGGAGCATGGGAAGCTCCTAAGCGGACTTGAAGTGCCGACGAGCGTCGAAGTACATTACGACAGTCACACCATGCTGTGATCTTAATCACAGCCAGCTGGGCCTGGTGGAGATTAACTCGTTGGCAGATTAGGTGGGTGACCTTGCCCGAGGTCGCCACCTATGGAGAGGCGCCTATTGAGTTCAGGAAACAAAGCACGAAACCACTGTTCGGTTTATTAAAGGCATTGCCGTTAGCCGTAGTACTCGCAGGACGTGGCGCGATTTCTACCTTTGGGCAAAGTAGTAAAGGTCCCGGCAAAGGAAGGCCGATTTATGATCCCAAGACTGAGGTAACCGTCACCGGCGTAATCCAGGAAGTGAAACTGGTAGCCGGCCCCGGCCGCAGTACAGGGACTCGCCTTATCCTCAAGACCGAAACCGGATTGGGCGATATTCATTCCAGACCGACCTGGTACTTGACACAACAGAAGTATGTGCCGGCAAAAGGCGACCAAATCGAGATCGCCGGTTCGAAGGTTAACTTTCGGGGAGCTGAGGTCCTCATCGCACGCCAAATCAAGAAGGGCGAAAACCCGGGGGCTCTCAGGGACGAACGAGGCATGCCACTTTGGTCGCAAAAAAGAGCTCAGTAAGACAACTCGACGGTCGGCCCTGTGCGGCTCTTGCTTGTCGGTAACAGAATTGGATTTCTCGCATTTATTTTTGGGCTCCGAATTACCGGGGCCTTTGAGAGGCATCTATGGTCACGGCTAAGGTCATGTTAACTCAACCACTTCGGGCGGAAAGACAGTTCGCTGCAACGACTGGCAGCCAACACCACATGCTGCTTGACGACGTGGCAGGGGGCACCGGTCCCAAGCCCATCGAGCTGGTTGCCGCCGGTTTGGCAGGTTGCACAGCATTCGACGTCATCACCGTGCTCCGGCAGAAGTTCCACCAACAGGTGACGGGCTACGAAGTGCGAGTGGAAGCTGATCAGGCGGAACGCCCGCCACAGGTTTTTACTTCGGTCCGTCTCCACCACGTGGTCACTGGATTCGCCGTAGATCCTGCGGCAATCAAGGAAGCTATCCGTCTCTCCGAGGAGAAGTATTGCGCGGTGGGAGCGATGGTGAAGCAGACGGCCAGCTTCCACACGACGTACGAGATCGTCGAGGAGAAAACGCACTGGCTCGCACCGACTCCAGCAATCGTATAGGAGTGACAACGTCCAATGAGAATCTTTGGAGAACGATATTGTGACATGAGTCAAGAATTGGCAACGACGACCGTCCGCTCGAGAGAACTTTCTCGCTCCATAGCGAGCAGCCTTGTGATCGCGCTCGTTCTGTTGGTTGTCCCAAGACTGCTTTTCTCGCAACAGACACGGCAGCTTTCGCCTCTCACGCTCCAGCAGGCAGTCACCATCGCGCTGGAGAAGAATCCGGAACGTAAAGCGGCCCTTGCTGACACTAAAGCTGCTTCCGCTGACATTCAAACGGCTCGATCTTTTCTCTTGCCGCACGCCACTTTCTCCGAGACGGTCACGCGTGGCAACGACCCTGTGTATGTTTTTGGCAGCAAACTGCGTCAAGGGCGATTTAGCACGGCGGACTTCGCGCTGAACGTCCTGAATACGCCAGCTTCCTTTGGCAACTTCGCGACCCGCTTTGGAGGAACTTGGAATCTTTTTGATTCCCTCGGTAGTTGGCGCGCGGTTAACCGCGCGGAGCGCGTAAAGGACGCAGCGGGCCATCAACTGGAACGCACCGACCAGGAAATCATCTTCCGCGTTGTGGGCTCCTACTACGGTGCGTTACTCGCAAAGAAACAACTGGAGGTCGCCGAGCAAAGCATGAAGACGGCGGAGGCCATCCTCGACCGAAGCAAAAATCGAGTGGAAAGTGGCGTGGTCGTTGAATCTGATTTACTGAGCGCACAGGTGCGCCTGTCGATGCGCAAACAGGAAGTTATTCGTGCCCAAAATGATTTGGCGCTCGCACGAGCTCAGTTGGGCATGGCCATGGGCGCTCCCGCAGAAAATGATTTCGATCCGGCGGACGTTCTCACAGAAAGAAATCTTCCGGCAATTTCCCTCGAGGAAGCGGAAAAACAAGCGGTGGAGCTCCGACCCGATTTGAAAAAGGTTCGCTCGGAGGAGGCCGCTCAGCGGCAAAGCGTATCGATTGCCAAATCGGCCTTTGGTCCGCGAGTAAATGCCTTTGGAGGGTGGGAAGCAGACAACCCAACGTTCCTCGCAGGAGGTGGGGGAAATAATTGGCTAGCCGGAATTGAGGTCCAACTCGATCTTTTCCAAGGCGGAGCCAAGCGGGCACAGCTTTCTCGTGAGCGAGCACTGCAGGAAAAGGTGGCCGCAGCCGGTGAAATGGCGACGAACAGCGTTCGCCTGGAGGTGCGTCGCGCCTACTATGATCTCGATTCCGCACGCAAACAGGTGGAAGTGGCTCGAGAGACTATCGCTGAGTCAAAGGAAAGTCTGCGCATCAATCAGAACCGCTATGACTCCGGCCTTTCGACGATTACCGACCTGCTGGCCGCCGAAGATGTCGCCCGGCGAAGCGAGTCCGACTATTGGGAGGCGGTGTATCGCTATCACACTGGCTACGCGAGCCTCGAACTGGCTAGTGGAACATTGAGTCCCCAGTCGCCCGTGGTGACGCCGTGAGTCACAAAATTCGCACCATCAAAGTTGTCTGCTTCCTGAGTGTGGTTTTGAGCGGAGTGTTGGCAGGCTGCACGAACGAACGGCCCGCAGCGAGCGTGCCGCCGGAAACGGTGAGCAACGTTTCGGTGATTATCGCGCAAAAGACGACGGTAAACGACTGGCTGGAAGCTGTGGGAACGGTGCGCGCCATACAAACGAGCCAGATTGCCAGCCAGGTGTTGGGCAATATCGTTGAGATCCGCGCTCATGAAGGCGACCGCGTGCAAAGTGGTCAGGTACTCGCGATACTCGACGATGCGCAATCTCGCTCCGCAGCCGACCAGGCTACGGCTGCGCTAAACTCGGCGGAAAAGGAGCTCTCCGCCGCGGAATCGGACCTTACTCTCGCCGGAACAACCCTTAAGCGCTACCAACAACTGTACGAGAAGAAGTCGGTCAGTCCGCAGGAATTCGACGAGATCAAAGCCCGGTACCAATCGGCGGAAGCACGTCGCGATATGGCGCGAGCCGGACAGGCACAAGCCAATGCAGCCCTCGCTCAGGCTCGAACTTCGCTCGGGTATACACGCCTACGCGCGCCATTTGCCGGCGTAGTGACGGAAAAAAAAGCCGATGCCGGCATGCTGGCCTCGCCCGGCATGCCGATCTTCACTATTGAAGATACGCGGAGCTACCGGCTTGAAGTAACGGTAGACGAAAGCGAACTCCGCCATGTCCGTATAGGGCAAGTCAGCCCCGTCATGATCGACGCCCTGGAGAATGACCAACTTTCCGGCAAGGTCGCACAAATTGTTCCGGCAGCCGACACGGCTAGCCGTAGTTTCCTCGTGAAAGTTGAGCTCCCCGCTGATGCGCGTCTCCGCTCTGGCCTCTTCGGGAGGGCCCGTTTTCCTCGTGGCGAACGGCAGGCGCTGTTGATTCCACGTACTTCTTTGGTGGAGCGCGGTCAACTCCAGGGAGTTTACGTGATTGACGCGAACCAAATAGCCGGATTGCGTTACGTTACCCTTGGCAACAGCGCTGGAGAACAAATTGAAGTTCTCTCCGGACTAGAAGAGGGAGAAAAGCTAGTTGCCGCGGCCGGAGACCGGGACTTGAGCGGCAAGCGCATCGCGTCACGCCAATGAGTGCTACTCCTCTCAAGCCGGAAAATCCAGGTCACGTTCTGCGACTCGCGGGCCACATTGCGCATCTTTTTATTCAGTCGAAACTAACACCTCTGATCATCCTCGGAGCTCTCCTTCTCGGAACTTTTAGCATCCTGCAGACGCCACGCGAGGAAGAACCCCAGATTGTCGTCCCCATGCTGGACGTGTTCGTGCAAATGCCGGGGGCGACCGCCGAAGAAGTAACGCAACGCGCCACCGTGCCCATGGAAAAGCTGCTCCGCGAAATACCAGGAGTCGAGTACATCTATTCGATCAGCCATCCCGGCCTGAGCATGGTGATCGTGCGCTTTTATGTAGGCACGAAAGAAGAAGATGCGATTGTTAAAACCTATAACAAGCTCTATTCGAACTTCGACCGCATCCCTCAGGGAGTCTCTCAACCGGTTATCAAGGTGCGCTCGATTGATGATGTACCGATTCTTGCTCTGACGCTTTGGGGCAACAACTACGAC
>Ga0209166_10000154_pt1 | contig 91529 bp, 78 predicted proteins | sample Coa_R1_3_FD_187151 | JGI IMG/M metagenome (GOLD analysis project Ga0209166, IMG submission 187151) | Surface soil microbial communities from Centralia Pennsylvania, which are recovering from an underground coalmine fire - Coalmine... | ecosystem: Environmental > Terrestrial > Soil >...
CCAGCAAGGTCGACTACCAGGGCAACGCCTGGAAGCTGGTCGCTGCCGGCACATGCCTGCAGACCAAGACCCCAAAAGGCTTCGGCTCACTCACCCCTAAGGCCTAACCAAACACCCAACCCCCTCAGATCCCGGTCCACGCATCCGGGGCCAAGGAAGGGCGGGAGAATGTGCGGCGCGTGCAAGGCCTGGGATATCCCGCGTGCGGCGCGCGTCATTTTCAGGCGCTGCGCGGCGCAGGTTCGTCTCGCGCGCAAATCATGCCTGGACTGGCGTTGTCCTTTGTGGCGGCGTCAGATCGCTTGGGGGCTGGGCTTCGAGGTCTGGGAGGCTTCAAGGCCTGGGAGGTTTCAAGGTCTGGGCGAATGCGGGGCTTCGGGTCAAGCGCGCCAGATGGTCATTGCGGCGCCGCGCGATGAGCGTGGAGTTCTTTGAATTTTCATTATGGTCTATTCAGAAAATCGTCTTGGCTGGCGATAAAATGCACAGATAAGCTCCGATTTCCGAATGAATGACCGCTTCACCTCAATGCAGCTCTTCGTTCGCGTCGCGCGAAGCGGCAGCTTCTCGGCCGCAGCCCAAGAGATGGGGATGACGCAGCCCAGCGCCTCACGCATTGTCGCAGCGCTTGAGAGGCAGGTCGGCGCGGCGCTGCTGACCCGTAGCACGCGCGCGGTCGCCCTTACGGAAGCCGGCGCCGACTACCTTGCCCGCTCTGAAATCATCCTTGCTGCGATAGACGAGGCCGATCATGCCGCGCGCGGAACTGGCGAGTTGCGGGGCACGCTCAGGGTTGCGACCTCTCCAACCTTTGCAAGCAGAACCATCATGCCCAACCTTGCGGGCTTCGCCGAGCAGCATCCGAAGCTGCGGCTAGAGTTCCTATTGGATGATGCGCAGCGCGATCTCATAGGGGATTCGGTGGATGTGGCGGTGCGGATTGGAGTCTTGAGCGACAGCACCGCCCTGGCTCGCAAGATCGGAACGGTTCGCCGCGTCCTTGTCGCAGCTCCGGCCTATCTCTCCGCGGCCGGAACGCCCCTCACGCCTCCAGATCTGACTGGCCATGCGCTGATCGTCGGGCCGGCGGGTCGAAGCTCCGAGGCTTGGTCTTTCCGCAAGGACGGTAAGGCGACCTCGATCCGTGTGCAGGGGCGCTTCATCATCAACACGACCGAAGTTGCAACTGCGGCCGCGCTTGCAGGGCTGGGGATCTATTCCACGGGAGAAAGAAGCATCGCCTCCGAACTCAAGTCGGGTGCGCTTGTGCGACTTTTGCCTGACTGGGAGATCGGAACGTCCGATATCCATGTGGTCTTGCCAGCCGGGCGGGTTGCAAAAGCCTCCGCGCGCGCTTTTGCGGACTATATCGCAAAGCATATGAAAGAGCTTGAAAGAGCCGGAGCTTAGACGCCGGGCGCTTGCGTCCAACCGATTTCGATTCATGCGAAAATTGTATCTATCTTTGGCGAGCCCTTGATCTTCACGCGCAAAAACGGAAGCGTCGCCTACCAGCAGTTCGGCAACGATCCGCCGGAGCTGTTCGCGGTCCTGGATAGGCTCAAAAGGGCGCACGCTGCGGCGCGACCAAAGGGGCGGGCGGCCTTATCCGAAGGGCGTGCGCCTCCCAGGACACCGGGTCGTGCGCAGTCCTTTCGGCCAAGTTTCGGAGATCCCATAATCCCGCGGGCGTGCGCCTTCTCCCTTATGAGGCGAGCGCTTGTCTGCAAACTGAACTGGCTTGACCAACGCCGCGCCTGGCCAAATGAGTGGCCGCCATGCGCCTGAACCAAGTCACCGTCACGCTGCCCGATCTTGACGCCGGCTGGCGTTTCTATCGCCGCCTTGGGCTCGTTCCCATCGTTGACGCGCGGCCTGATTATATTCGCTTCGTCTGCCCCGATGGCCAGGCCACCTTCTCACTGCAAAAGGGCGCAGCGAGCGGGGCGGGTACGACGGTCTATTTCGAATGCGAGGATCTCGACGCGCGGGTCAACGAATTGAGCGCTGCGGGTTTTATGTTCACCACCCAGCCTACGGACATGCCCTGGCTCTGGCGCGAGGCTGAAATTTTCGATCCCGCCGGCAACCGCGTCCTGCTCTATCACGCCGGCGACAATCGATTGAACCCGCCATGGCGCCTGGCGGGCGAGACCCAGGTATCGCAGCCTTGAAGCCCGCTTAGGCTTTGGGGCTGGGTTCGCCACAAATCATCGCCCCCTGGCCCTCGTACTTGCCTGCAGCTCTAACCTTCAGGACTGAAAGTCGCCGTGAAGCGTGCAAACGTCAGGGCTTGGTCTTAGCAGTCATCCGATCCGTGAATTTTGGGGGATCCCTTGCCGGCGCGCGGAAGAAATTCAACAAGAGCAACAGACATGCGGCGGCGCGCGCGTTGTGCAAGCAGCGTCGCAGGTTGCGAGCGAAGTTAGATGTTTCAATCAACAAGCCTTCGCTTGGCGGCGGCCTACACGCTTGGCTTCGCCATCGCGGTGATCGCTCTGGGCTTGGTCACCTTGACTTCGATCCGCCACGCGCTTTCCACCCAATTCGACGCCCGGGTCAGCGCCGAGTCATCGGCCTTGGTTCAGGAATATCGCACCGAGGGGCTGAACGGGGTCGTCCAGGCGGTCAACGAGCGCAACGGCATGCGCGGTTCACTGGATCTGGGCCTTCAAGGCGCCCACGGTGAAGCCATCGCCGGTCGACTAGGATCGGTAAGGGCTCAACTTGGCTGGTCGATCCTTCACCGCGCGCCGCCGCATCAACGCGAGAAGGTCCGCGTGCTCGCCGTCGCCTTGCCCGATGCTCACCGGCTGCTGGTTGGCGATGACGACGAGAAAATCGAGGCGCTGGAAGACGCTGTCATGCGCGCATTTCGATGGGCCCTGGTCGGCGTCGTTCTGCTTGGCGTCCTGGGCGGTTATGCGCTCAGTCGCGATGTCCATCGTCGATTGGCGGCGATTACCGGGACGGCCGAGGCGATCATAGATGGCGATCTTGCCCGACGAATCCCGGTGCGCGGTTCAGACGACGACCTTGACCGTCTCGCCACCACGCTCAACCGCATGCTCGACCGGATCGCAGCGCTGATGGAAAGCCTCAAGCAGGTCTCCAGCGACGTCGCCCACGACCTTCGAACCCCGCTTACCCGCCTTCGCCAACGTCTTGAGGCGGGTTTAGGCGACGCCGGCGACGGCGCCCCTGCGATCGAGGCGGCGCTCAATGACCTCGACTCGATCCTCGATACTTTCGCCGCGCTCCTGCGCATCGCCCAGGTAGAATCCGGAGCCCGAAGGGCGGGCTTTAGGATGTGTGATCTGGCCCTGATCGCCAATACCGTCGTTGAGGCCTTTGCGCCTTCGGCGGAGGATCAACGCCAGTCCCTTACTTTGGATGTTGACGGTCCGGTTGAAATCGATGGCGACGCGGAACTTCTCACCCAGATGCTCGCCAACCTGGTGGAAAATGCTCTGCGTCACGCCGGGCCGTCGACAAAGATTCTGGTTAGCGTGCGTCGCGAGCCGGCTGGCGGGGCGAGCCTTTTGGTTCGTGACAATGGGCCGGGGATCGCGGCTGCGGAACGCCGGCGGGTCTTTGATCGCTTCTATCGCCTTGAGGAAAGTCGCACGACTTTGGGCAATGGGCTTGGTTTGTCGATGGCCTCAGCCGTCGCACGCCTTCATCGTGCTGAGATCGAGCTTCTCGATGCGCAGCCGGGCCTTGAGGCGCGCGTTCGTTTCGCGTGACCATGGACTGACGTTGGGATTCCTCAACATCTGCGCCATGCCCACGTTAAGCGCAGGTCGATAGGGCTGATGTGAAGAAGGAGCCGCCACCATGGGCGAAGGAAGAGCCGGCATGCTCAGGGTGAGCTTGACCTTGGGGCCGGCCACTGCGCGGGAAAGCCTGCTCGCCCGCGCGTCTTGCGTGGTCGCTGGCCGCTAGGCGGGCTTTGGGGAGAACGCTGGCGTTGAGCTGCTCATCCATGCGTCGGGTCGAAAGCGCGATCGCCGCCATCGCCCTTGCCGCGCTTGGCGGCTGTCAGACCTACCATGCCCGGCCGCTTGCGACGGAGCCCAACCTCGCAGGCGCGACAGAGCGCCTAAAAGTCGACCCCGCGCGATTGAGGGTCGTTCCTTTAAGAACGATCGCCGTTGACCCGCGAGACGGATTTACGCCGCTTGAAGTTGCGGTGCTGGCGGTGCTCAACAGCCCCGAGCTTGAGGCGCAGCGCCGTGCGCTCGGGGTGAGTGAAGCTCAGGTCTTCGCCGCCGGGCTGCTTCCAGACATCGCGCTATCGGGCGAATACGACCAGCCGACCGCAGGCCCTGATCGCCAGCAAGCCTATATCCTTGGCGCGAGCTTCGATGTCGCGGCCCTGTTGGCGCGCGCCAACGCCCGTCGCGCGGCCAAGGCCTCGGCCCGGCAAGTCGATCTAGACCTTTTGTGGTCAGAATGGACACTCGCCCAACAGGCGCGTCAGTTGGCCGAAACGGCGCTCTCGGCTGAACGCAAGGCGGTATATTTTCGCCAGATCTCAGCGATCGCCGCCGAGCGCGACATGCGTTCCAAAGCGGCCTTGGCCAACCACGACGTGACGCTGCAGACCTCGTCGGCCGATCTCGCCCTGAAATTGGATGCGCAATCTCAGCTCGCCGCAGCCGAACACGACGCATTTGCCGCCCGCAGAGACCTGAACGGTCTGCTAGGCCTTAAGGCCGATGTCGTCGTGCCGCTCACCCAGGATCTGAGTGACGCAAGCTACGACCAAGAGGCCGTGCGTCGGTCGATCGCTTCCTTGGCCAAACGCCGGCCTGATCTGCTGGCCCTGCAGGCCGGCTATGACGCCCAGGATGCAAATGTCCGAAAAGCGATCATCGCGCAGTTTCCGCTGACTTCCTTGGCCCTTAACTTCGCCAGCGACCCGGCCGGCACGGTCACCCGGGGACTTTCCGCCTCTCTATTCCTGCCGATCTTCAATGGCGGACGCGGAGAGGTGAAGGTGCAGCTGGCGACGCGCGAGCAACTGCGGGCGGAATATCAAGCCAAGCTCGACGCGGCCGATGTTGAAGCCGGCAGCGCACAGACAGACCTGCGAAACGCCCGCCGTCTCGCCCAGGCCCTGGGCGCCGAGGCGCCGCGCCTTGAGAGTTTGGTGAAGCCTGCCTTGTCCGCCTATGAACGGCGTGACGTCGACAGCCAAGCCTACCTTTCCATCACTCAAGCGGCGCTGTCGCATCGTGCTGATGTTGATGACAAGGAACTCGCCGCGCGTCTTGCTGAGATCACCTTGGAGACGGCGCTTTTCCTTCCGCCAGCTGCTGCAAGGGCTCAACCATGACCCGCAATCGTATCCTAGGGGCGATGGCCTTTCTGTTGGCGGCGGGCCTGATCGTGTGGCTGGTATTAAGCCGAAAGCATTCTGAGGCCGATGTCGACGCCACGCCGACCGCGATCGTCACCTTGGCCTCAGTGAAGGTTGAGAAGCTTGAGGACGTTGTTTCAGCGTTTGGAACGGTTCAGGCTGATCCGGCCGCCACCACGAGCCTGGCTTCCCCCAAGGCGGCTATCGTCACGCGCGTCCTGGTGCGCTCGGGTCAGACCGTCGCGGCAGGTCAGACCATGGTGGAGCTCGCCGACGCGCCAGGCTCGGAGCTCTCGTTCAAAGAAGCTCGCAGTGCGGCTGATCTGGCTAAGAGCGATCTGGCCCGCGTTCAACGGCTCTATGACGAACGCCTTGCAGCAAGCGACCAGCTTGATACGGCCAAGAAGACCCTCGTGGATTCTGAGGCCGTCCTTGCTGCTCAGGAGAAGCAGGGTGCAGGACGCGCCCAGCAAGCCTTGAAAGCGCCGCAGGCAGGAATTGTGACCACGGTTTCGGCGGCGGCGGGAGACCACGTGGCTCAGGACGCGCCACTGCTGATGCTGGCGCGCACGGGGGCCGCGGCGGTTAAGCTGGGCCTAGAGCCGGCGGGGCGTTTTGCTGTGGGTCAGGCGGTCACCTTGAAGCCGGTTTTTGGCGGACCATCGATCCCATCGCACATAGCGATGGTGGGGCGCGCTGCAGACCAAACAACCAAGACCCTTGATGCGATTGTTCCATTGACCGCCGCGGCCAACCTGCCAATCGGCGCCGCCGTGCAGGGCGATGTCGTGACGGGAGCGCATATGGGAACGACCGTGCCGCGCGCGGCCGTGGTCTTTGATGAGACGGGGCCGCACATTTTTACGGCCGCCGGCGGCAAGGCCCATCGGATCTTTGTGAAGATCGGCCTTGATCACGGCGACGATATTGAGGTCGTGGGCGCGATACCTGTCGGCGCCCTGGTGGCCGTGGAAGGGTCTCAGGAACTTCAGGACGGAATGGCTGTGAAGGTTCGCAGCAAGTGAGCCTGGCGGAATTTGTCTCTCGCCGTCGGCGATCGCTGCTGACGCTCCTGTCGATGCTGGTCGCGGCTGGCTTGGTTGCAGCCTTCGTCATGCCGGTGGGGCTTTTCCCCAACGTGCTCTTCCCACGTATCGCCATAACCATCGATGCCGGAGATCGGCCGCCAGACCAGATGGAGGCCGTGGTTACAAGGCCGGTGGAACAGGCCCTGCGCGCAATTCCAGGCGTCCTCAGCCTGCGTTCGACCACCAGTCGAGGCTCTGGTGAGCTTTCCTTGAACTTCGCCTGGGGCTCCAACATGGACCTCGCCCTGCAACGCGTGCAGGCGGCGTTGACGCAGTCGCAGGCCGCACTGCCGCCTGGCGTCCAGTTCGAAGTTCGCCGGATGGACCCGACGACTTTCCCGGTGGCCGCCTACAGCCTGACGTCGCCGACGGCGACGCCGGTTGAACTTCGACGGTTCGCCGAGCGGCGGCTTTCCCCCCTGCTGGCCACCATCAACGGCGTCGCTCGGGTGACGGCCCAAGGCGGCGCAGCAGGCGAATATCGCGTGGAGGCCGATCCTGCGAAGCTGTGGGCCTACGGCCTTTCGGTGGGCGATGTGACGACGGCCATTACGGGGGCGAACGTTTTGGCGTCCTCCGGTCGGATCGAAGATCAGGGCAAGCTCTTACTGATTTTGACGGATTCACGCCTGACCACCCCGAGCGACATCGAAAACGTCGTCGTGAAGACCATCAACGGAGCCGTTATTCGGGTCAGGGACGTGGCGCAGGTCAAGGCCGCGCCTGAACCGCAATGGATCCGCGTCACGGCGGATGGGCGCGATGCAGTGCTCGTCAACGTCTACCAGCAGCCTGGCGGCAACACCGTGCAGATCGCCCGCGACGTCCAGGCCATCTTTCAAAAGGCGCGCGGCCAAGGCCCCGGCGATATGCAGGTCAAGGCCTGGTACGACCAAAGCGACCTCATTCTCGGCTCGGCCGGCGCGTTACGAAACGCCATCATCATCGGCGTGGTCCTGGCCGCTCTGGTTCTCTTGGCGTTCCTGCGCGACTGGAAGGTTACTTTGGCGGCCGTTGTGGCGGTGCCGGCCGTGCTTGCCGCAACGACCGTGATCCTGAAGTTTGCGGGTCAGAGTTTCAACATCATGACCCTGGGCGGGATGGCTGCGGCGATCGGCCTGATCATCGACGACGCGATCGTGATGATCGAACATATCGAACGACGGATCGCCGACGCGGGGCAGGCGAGCCGCGCCACCGTGGACCAAGCGGTCGGTGAATTCCTGCGGCCGCTTTTCGGCTCGTCGGCCGCCACGATCATCATCTTTGTGCCCCTGGCCTTTCTGACGGGGGTCACCGGCGCATTCTTCAAGGCGCTCTCGATCACCATGGCTGTGGCGCTGACGGTGTCGTTCCTGGTGGCCTGGTGGCTCGTGCCGGTGATGGTTGAGCAGTTGGTGAGGGCGCGATCCCACGTGGCCAAGCTCGATCCGAGCGGGCCGATCATGCGACGCTATCGCGTTGCGTTAGAGGCCGCCGTGCGCCGGCCCTGGTTTGCGCTCGCCGGCGTCGTCGCCTTGGCGGCGACGGGACTTCTGTGTTTCGCCAATGTCGGAACGGGCTTCATTCCAAAGATCGATGAGGGAGGGTTCATCCTCGACTATGTCGCCCCGCCTGGGATGTCGCTCACAGAGACCGACCGACTGATGCGCCAAATCGAAGGCGTCATTCGCGCCACGCCCGACGTCGACACCTACTCGCGTCGCACGGGGATTCAACTGGGGGGCGGGCTCACCGAGCCGAACACGGGTGACTACTTCATTCGCCTCAAGACCAAGGGGCGACGCCCGATCGAAGAGGTGATGGATGAAGTTCGCAAGAACGTTCAATCGAGCGTGCCGGGCGTCGACATCGAAACGGCTCAGCTGATGGAGGACCTGATCGGGGACCTTACGGCGGTCCCCCAGCCCATCGAGGTGAAGCTCTATAGCGACGACATCAATCTGCTGCAGAAAACCGGACCGATTGTCTCCGAGGCGATCTCAAAAGTCAGAGGCGTCACCGAGCTGAAAAGCGGCGTCGTGATCGCAGGCGACGGCCTTGAGATCCATGTCGATCCGGCGCGCGCCGAGCTGGAGGGCGTTGATGCGGCAGAAGTAAGCAAGCAGTTGGAAAGCGCGCTGACAGGCGACATCGCAACGCAAATCCAGTCCGGCGCCAATCTCGCCAACGTGCGCGTCTGGACCCCTGAAGGGATCCGTCGCCGCGCCGACCAAACCGCGGGCCTCCTGCTGAAATCTCCGGATGACGGCCATAGCTTTCCGCTTTCGCGGATCGCCTCGATCAAGGTGGTCACCGGACAGGCCGAGATAAACCGGGAAAACCTGCGCCGAATGGACGCCGTAACCGCGCGTGTCGAGGGTCGCGACACTGGCTCGGCCGCGGCGGAGGTTGAAAAGATCGTGGCCAGGCCGGGCCTGCTTCCGCCTGGCGTGACCTTTGAGATGGGCGGACTTTTTGCAGAACAGCAAGCCGCCTTCAGGGGCATGGCGCTGGTCTTCGCAGCCGCAGTAGCGGCGGTCTTTGTGCTTTTGCTGCTGATCTATGAAAGCTTCCGAACGGCGTTTGCGATCCTGCTGATGCCCTTGGCGGCCGCCTCTGCTGTGGCGATCGGCCTGTGGCTCGTCAATGTCGAACTCAACATCATGGCGTTGATGGGAACGACAATGATCTTGGGCATCGCGACGGAAGTCGCGATCTTCTACTTCACGGAATACGAGGCGTTACTGGCTGAGGGGACGCCCCCTGAGACGGCGCTTGTTCAGGCGGGGGTGAACCGTCTTCGGCCCATCGCCATGACCACGCTCGCCGCGATTCTCGCCCTGGCGCCGCTGGCTCTAGCCCTAGGCGGGGGAGCTTCGATGGAGCGTCCCTTGGCGATTGCAATCATCGCGGGTCTCGTGGCCCAAGGACCGCTTGTCTTGCTGGCCATGCCGGCGATCTACCGGCTGCTTGGCGGGGCCGGCGCGTCGTCGCGGGCGCAGGTCGAGGGGCCCTCAAGCGTCCCTGGGACCTGATCATCATCGCCAAGCGCGCGGGGTTTATTTTCCAACGACCAGGATTGAGAACGAACCTGGGATCATCGGTCCGCGACGGGGTCGTGTTGGCGCTGCGCCGGGGGCGGGCGCCGGGACTTCGGGCGGCGGGCCAAAGTCAGCCGTGATGAGCAGGACGCGACCCGTCTTGGCGTCGAGCGTCAGGGTCTTTGCGCCAGGCTTAGTCTGCAGGGTCTGCTCGACGGCGAACGAGGTGGGGCTTAGCTCCTTGATGATGCTCAGCGTGCCATCGCCTTGCGAGCTGAAGGCTTCCTTGGTGGCCGGGTTGAACGCCGCGCCATCGACGCCGACCCCGATCGGCAGCACGTCCAAGATCTTGCCGGTGTCGGAATTCAACATAGCCATGACCGCTGGGGTGCGGCAGGCGACGAAAAGGACATGGTTCTTGACATCAAACGCCAGTCCGGCGGGCCCGCCACACTTTCCCTCCAGGCTGAAGGTTGTGGTCACCTTCAATGTTTTGGTGTCGACGACAGCGACTTGGTCTTTGTCCTCGATGTCGATGTAGAGATGGCCATGTCCGTCGCTGACCGCCTGCTCAGGGGCGCCGCCAATGTCGAACGTTCCGACAATTGCTCCATCAACCGCATTGATCGCGGTCACGTTGGGGGCGCTGTGGCTTAGGACATAGATTCGCTGGTTGGCCGGATCGTCTAAGATCCCGTCAGGATTTCCCTGGACTTCGATCGTTTTGATCGCAGCGAGGCTCTTGGCGTCCCACATGGCGACAGGCTTGGTGCTGGCGAAGCCATGCCCCGAGCGAGGATCAACCGCTGCGCCATGGCCGTAGGTTCCAGCGATCGAGCCGACCGGCTCGAGGGTGTCCAAATTGAAGACCGCCACGCGTGGGTTGGGGGCGCCGCGCGGCGCATAGAGCTTACGGTTGACGGCGTCGGCATAAACATAATCGAAGCCGCCATCGCCTCCGACCTTGACCGTTTCAATGATCTTGTAAGGTCCGGCCGAAGGGGGTTGGGCCGCAGCCGATGAGGCCGCCACCGTCACGGCCAGCGCCAAGCTCGTCAGGAGCGGTTTCATGCGGTGTCATCCCCAAAAGCCAAAGAGGCGCCAACATACCGACCTGCAGAGCCAGCGTCTCGCCCGCTTTCTTGGCTGAGCTGCGGGCTGGCCTTGGATTTTTCAGTGGGGCGAGGCTGGCGCTGCAAGAGACGTCAATCGCCGCCTTCTTCCTTAATCTGGCCGCGCGCGCCCTCGACGGGCTTGCCTTCCTTTTCCGCCTGCCTGGCGCCGGCCAGTATGCCGGTCATCGCATAATTTCCCTCGTGGCAGGCGTATTCGTAGATCTTGTCCTTTGTGAAGTTCAGCGCTTCTTCCCCCTTCACAGGCGCGGTGAACGCCTGCGGGTCAAGAACCTCAAACTGGTAGAGAATCTGCTGCGGGGAGACCCGCGTGAAGCGTTCGATGACCTTCATATCCTCGGTAGGGCCCCTTAGGCCTTGTTCACGCCGCAGGTTCGTCGTCTCCACGACCAAGGTGTCGCCTTCCCAGTGACCGATAGAATCTCCCATCCACGTGCGCACGCTGGCGGGCGGGTGGCTGCCGCCAAGGCGAACGACGCGGGCGTCGTGCACCATCTCAACCAGGATCACGACGGCGTCCTTGGTCTGCTGCAACTGGTAGTGATTATTATAGAGCACAGGCAGCATCGGGGGCCCTGAGGTGCCGCCAAATCCCACAATGCAACGCTCGCCAAGGGCGCGGCGCTCGGGGTTGTCGAAATTGCCCCCGACCTGGGCCCGTGCGCGCGCTGCTGCGCCGGATGCGCTCGGCAGTCTTCCGTTCGCAGGCGAGGTCAGAATTGAGGTGCGCGCTTGGCCGCCAATACGGATCAGCCGGGTGCCTGGGTCGGTCCAAAAGGCGTTGTAGCCGCAGGCCGGGCCTTGTGCGCCGCTTTGGCACTCAGGCAGATCGTCGACCTTTTTGGATTGATCGGTGTTTGAGCGCAGCCTTGCGTTGCGGGCGTCGCTCGCGCCCTCGATCGCGTTGGCTTCGTCCGGCGTTAGAACCAGTCGATCACCATACTTCGGGTCGCGTTCAAGGCGTGTGATGGTCGCATTGCTCCAGACGCCGGACAGGTCTGGCTGGCCAAAGGCGTTGCGCGGCGCCCTATAGGTCTTGGCGATCACGGCGGGATTTGTCTGCGCCAGGACATGGGACGCATCGGCGAACAAGATCGTCGTCGTCGCCAGGGCAAGTTTCAAAAGCCGGGTGTTCATTGCGATCCTACCTCCCAGGTCGTCAGTCTTGAGCTGACGTAGGCCTCGCCTAGCAGGAGGACGCTCGTGGGCTGGCGTCAAGCTCGGAAGACGCTGACCAGACGCTGACTGGGGGCTGCTTGAGCCGCTCTGCGATCATGCGGCGTTCTCGAGCGCGCAGCTTCTCCGAACGCGCCATGGCTGACCTGCATGGCTCGTCGTACGGTGTCGGGTCTTGGTGTTGCGCCTCAACCTGAGATAATGGCCGCTTAGCGCAGGGGCGACAGAGACGGATTTCACCAAGGACATGGCGACGATCTATGGAATTAAAGCCTGCGATACGATGCAGAAAGCCCGCAGGTGGCTTGCCGACCATGCGGCGCCTTGCGAGTTCCATGACTACAAGAGCCAAGGCGTCGATCGCGCGCGGTTGGAGGCCTGGGTGCGGCGATTGGGTTGGGAAAGCCTGTTGAACCGCTCAGGGACGACCTTTCGCAAACTCCCCGACGCCGAGAAGCTGGATCTTACCGAGGCCAAGGCGATCGATTTGATGGTCGCTCAGCCCTCGATGATCAGGCGGCCCGTCCTGGAGACAGAAACCGATCTGATCGTTGGGTTTAAACCCGAGATCTACGCCGCCCGCCTGGGCTAATTAGTAGCTCTACGAGTTCGTCCCGCTAGAGGCGCTGAGGCCAAAGCTGGATGTGAAAATGCGCGCGGACCACCTCGGTCGCGACCCCTGAAAACAGAACTGCCCCGCCGACAATCGACGCCAAAAGCCACGCGGGCCAAAGTCTTGGAAAGTCTACGCGCGCACTTTGGATCGCTTCGTCTGCCAGCTGCGACCCCTTGGGAATTGGTGTCGCCTCATCAATGCCAGACATTGAACTCCTCACTACAACCCCCGCGGGCAAGGGATAGGAAGACAATTCAGACGAAGAATGGTCAACGCATATTCCACGCCGTGACCGAAATTGGGGCGTGGACCCCGGTTTAGCGTGCGCCAGGTCGCACAAGAGCAGGCAGGGGAAAGCGCCGAAGGCGCAGTTGCCCGCCGCCCTCGCCAAGGCTAGATTCTGCGCAGCATCTTTGAGGCTAGCACTCTGGTGATTGTCATCCGTACGAGGCCGTAAGCCGGTTGGGCTAAGCTCGGCCGCGCCTGGCGTGCGTCGACCGATTTTATATTCACGGATGCACCTATGCCCCAGTCTCACGCGCCGCGCGCCAATCTGCGTCGGCCCACAGCCTATAGCGACCTGAACGCCGTGCTCGCCTTCCTAGTGGATGGCGCAAAGCGCGCATTGGGCGAGAATTTTCTTGGAGCCTATCTGCAAGGATCGTTTGCGGTAGGAGACGCCACCGAATTCAGCGACTGCGACTTTATCATCGTGACTTACCGCGACCTTCAAACCCAGGAGGTCGCTCAGTTGCAGTCCCTGCACGACGCCATTCATGAACTTCCCTATCCCTATTGGCGCAGCGGCCTGGAGGGATCGTACTTTCCCGCGACCATCTTGCGAAGGCTAAGTCCGGCGCCGCGCGATCCGCCTGGTGAACCGCGAGGCCCGGACTGGTCGGACCCTGGCCTCTCCGGAAGTCCGGCGCGACGCTATCCCCTCTGGTACCTCGACCATGGCGCCAAGCGCCTGGTGCGCTCTGAGCATGACAACACTCAGGTCGTGCGATGGTGTTTACGTGAGAAGGGGGTTGTCCTGGCGGGGCCGCCGCCAAAGTCTCTGATCGATCCCGTTTCAGCCTCTGAGCTGCGTTCTGAGGTCCGCGAGACGATGGATCTTGTCTTGTCCTTGGGTCTTCAACCCATGGAGCTGGTGGCGTGGCAGGCCTTCTGGGTGGGGCTCTTCTGCAGAATGCTGCATACGCTCGCCAGCGGCGCGGTCTGGTCCAAGAAGGTCAGCATGGCGTGGGCGCAAAGTCATCTCGACGCAAGATGGCAGGGATTAATCGGGCGGGCGGCTGCGGTCAGAAAAGGCGATGCGGCCCAGTCTGGACAGCCCGCCGACCCATCTGATGTCGCCCAGACGCGAGCCTTGGCGCTCTACGCCCTGGAGTTTGCCGACAAGACGACGCGATCGCTCGAAATTCTGGAGCGACGGCTGGCTGAGAAACGTGGACCGGGAGGCTTCAATCAAGGGCGCGGGCGCGGCGCTTCGCTCGCAGGCGCACGGCCATCGGCCAGCAAATTCACCCCAAAGCCAACCCGACCAGGCGGACGCAGAGGTCGTGGATAGGATGCGGGTGAAGCGCTAAGCTCAGCCCCTTGCATCTGATGGCGGGGTCGGCGGCGACTATTAGACAAGGCGCGGTTCACCTGATTTCGAGCCGCCAAGTACGAGGAGCTCCAGCTCATGGAAGATATCTTCCGTAGTTATTGGTGGTTGCTGTTTCCGATCGGAGCCTTCGTGTTCGGGGCTTGGGACCGGTGGCTCGCCTATCGGCGCAGCCGCGATCATCTTGATCTGCTGCGTTCCTATGCCGAGAAGGGGAAAGAGCCGCCCCCCGAGCTGGTGCGCGGAATGGCCGATGACCTGCCAGGCGAAGCGCCAGGCGGCTATCCTCCTGGAAGTTTCCCTCCCGGCTACTATGGCGGCTACTGGGGCGCACCACGCTACATGCGTCGGGCCTATCGCAACTATTATCGCTATGGTCCCTATTGGCAGTGGCGAACCGTATTCGTCACCGGAGCCATAGCCGCCGGCTTTTGGTGGGCGTCGGAGTGGTCAGACTGGCCAGGCACCGATGGTCCGTTCCGCCTGGTGGCGATCATTCTTACGATCGTCTGTGCGGGCAATCTGGTCTTTGCGTTAATGGCTTCCAGCTTCCGGAACAAATGAGCCGCAGCTGATGAGCCCCGCGAGCCTCGATGAAGCCCTGGTGGCTGCTGCTCAGAGTGGTTCAACCGAGGCGTTTTCGCGGCTTGTTGAGCGTCATCAGCAGGCGCTCCGCGGGTTCCTGCGCAGGACCTGCGGCGACTGGGCTCAGGCCGACGATCTGGCCCAGGAGACTTTTCTGGCGGCATGGGCGCGCATCGGGCGGTTGAAATCGGGGGCCAGCGTTCGGGCCTGGTTGTGCGGCATCGGCTACAATAAATTCCTGACCGCGGTGCGCTCGGTGGGGCGTGAGCGGGCCCGCGCGGCGCTTTACGAGGCTGATCGCGACACCACGCTCGACGCCTGCGCCGAGGACAGGTTGGCTCTCGAGCGCGCGATGGCGAGCCTGTCGGCGGAACAAAGGGCCTGTGTTTCTCTTTGTCTGGCGGCCGATTTCAGCCACGCAGAAGCCGCAGAAGCGTTAGATATGCCGCTGGGGACGGTGAAGAGCCATGTATCGCGAGGTCGTTTGCGACTTCTGCAAGTGTTAGGAGCGTGTGATGACGCAGTCGGATGATCGCCTAAAGGCGTTGTTTGCGATGGACGCTCCGCCGGCTCGCGACCCTGCGTTCTGCACCGAGGTCATCGAAGAGGTCATGCGCCAGCGCCTGCGCGAGGATATTGCGTTGCTGTGCGCCGTCAGCGTGATTTTCGCCGGCGTGCTTTGGTTGGTCTGGCCGACGCTGCAGCCAGCCCTGGTCGCCGTTTCACAGGGCCTCGCGCCGGCGTTGGGCGCAATGGGGCTGGCGCTTTGCGCAGCGATGATCCTTGGAGGGCGGCCGACGTCCGTCCTAGGCCTGGCTACATGACCAAGAATTCACGCTGCAAACTGCATCTGACACTCAAGGTTTGAGCCTCTTTCCATCAGAGACAGGCTGAAACCCGCCTGCTGATATCGATAGAGGAAGAGATTAGATGCATGATGTCCTTATTGTCGCGATCATCTTCGGTTCGATCGCTGCTGTCTGTATCGTGCCGTTCTGGCTGCGCTCGCAGGAACGGATTCGGGTGCAGGAAACTCTGCGCGCCGCAATCGAAAGCGGGCAGCCCATGCCGACCGAGGTGATGGAAAACGCAGCCCGCAATATAAATATCCGGCCTGCGCCGTCGCCCACCCGCGATCTGCGCACCGGGATCATCTGGTTGGGTGTTGGACTAGGCTTCATCGCGATGGGGGTCGCCCTCGGCTATGAGGAGCCTGAAGCAACCATCCCTTGTGTCGCCATGGCTGCATTTCCGGTTTTCATCGGCTTGGCGTTTATTGTCCTAAGCTTCGTCAACCGGCCCAAAGACTAGCTGCAGGTTCAGCTTGGGGAAAAGGCCCATGCCGGGCTCACGACACTCACGGTTCGCCAGTCTGCACGATGTGGAGCTTTGCGCCCACGCCGCGACGGGAGACCGTCGCGCCTTTGGCGAGCTGGTGCGGCGCCATGGATCGCCGGTGCGCAACGTGCTGCGTCGGATGGGAGCCCAGCCGGCCGAGGCGGACGATGTGGCTCAGGACGCATTTCTCACAGCGTTCGAGCGGATCGCTGAGTTTCGCGGTGACGGAACATTCGCTGGATGGGTGAAGAAGATCGCCGCACGGCTCTATCTGCGCCGCCTGCACCGGGACCGAAAACTGGGCGCGCTGAGCGCGGAAGCCATTGAAGACGAGCCTGAGGTTCGGCGAAGCGACGCCGACGCGGCCATCGATCTTGAGGAGGCGTTGAAAGGGTTGGGTAAGGCGGAGCGGCTCTGCGTCACCATGTGTTTTGGAGCAGGACTTTCACACAGTGAAGCGGCCGAGGCCTTGAACCTGCCGCTTGGAACGGTCAAATCCCATGTCAAACGTGGTCTGGAAAAACTCAGAACGCGACTGGCGCCGGAAGACGGCGCTCTTTTGGAGGGGAGGCGTGGCAATGGTTGAGCTTGAATTCGAGCGCCGGCTCGAACGCCTCTTTGCTGACTCACCGGAACTTGCCGATGCGACGGCGTTCGCTGAGCGCGTAGAACGCCGGCTCGACGCCGGCTGGACGGCTAGGCGCTGGTTGATCGGGGCGGCTGGCGTGGTGGGCGGAGTGATCGGCGCAAGCCAGCTGATGGTGTCGAACGTCTTTCAACGCGTTGAATCAGCCAGCGATTCTGCGCGTCTGCTGTCATCAAGCTTTTCTGGCCTCAGCCATATTTCGTCTGGCGCCGATTGGGTTGCAACCATCTCAAGCGGCAGTGGCGCGGTGTGGATCGCCGCTGGCCTGGCGGTCGTGATGATGGGCTATGTTCTGACCCGCGTGATAAGTGAAATCTGAAATCGCACCCCCAAGGTTGCGGCCATTTTGCTGAGGGGGGAGGATTGGTTGCGGCGCACGACGTCGCGCTATAGGTTCCCGGCCTCTGAAATGCGCCGCCAAATTCTGTCCGGAGTCCCCGATTGACCGATCTATTTGAAGAGGTCGAGGAGCAACTACGCTCCGACCGTTACAGAGCGCTTGCGCGCCAGGGCGCGCCTTGGGTTTTGGCGCTGGGCGCCATTGCGCTCGTGGTGGCGCTGGGCGTCTGGGGATTGGGGCAATATCGCCAGCAAACCTCCGACAAGGCCTCAATCCAATATGCCGCAGCGCTCAGCGCTGAGGCGCAGGGCGACAAAGCCACGGCGGTGAAGCTCTTCACCCAGGTGTCGCAATCTCCGTCTCGGGCCTACAAGAGCCTGGCGTTGATGCAGCTGGCCGGGGCCAAGATGGCGAGCGGCAAGCCTGACGATATCAAGGCCGCTGTCGTGCTGTTCGATTCCGCCGCGGCGGCTGCGCCCGATGAGGTGCTGGGTGACGCTGCGCGCCTCAAATCCGCCTTCGCAATCCTCGACACCGCACCTTTCTCGGAAGTGGAGGGTCGCTTGGCGCCGCTGATGAAGGATGCTCGCCCCTATCGGGTGCAGGCGCGTGAGGCCATGGCCTTCGCCAAGCTCGTGAAGGGCGACATGGCTGGGGCGCGGTCGGACTTTGTGGTGATCACCGGTACGCTTGAAGCGCCCGAAGGGGCGCGCCAACGTGCGCGGGCCGCCATGGACCTGATCGATACGGGCGCGGCCAGTTCGACGCCCGCCGCCGTCAAGGCGGCGCTGAGCTTGCCTGCGCCGATGCTCGTGGGCCCAGGCGGGGTTCCCATGGGACTTGCTGCGCCTGCGCAGCAGGCGCCTGCTCCGCAATGACGCCCAGGCTCAAGAGCTTCGCCACTGTTCTGATCATCGCCGCGCTGGGCGCGAGCGGCTGCTCAACTGTGCGTAAGATCAATCCTTTCCATGGCAAGGAAATCAAGGAAGTCGCAACCGAGGGCGATCGGATTTCGATCCTCTCAGCTGACCAGAAGCTGGAGCCTGCCGAGGCGTTGAAGGGTGTGGACTTCGCACTCCCTACGCCTGAGCCGGTCACCGACTGGCCGCTGGCTGGGGCGACGCCCGAACAGTCCATCGCAAACGTCAACGCCTCTCCAAGCCTGACTGTCGCCTGGCGCAAGGGGATTGGCATGGCGTCGAAAGAGGGCGAGCTGATTATCGCTCCCCCGATCCTGGCGGCCGGCAAGGTCTATACCCTTGACGCTCGGTCCACCGTGTCAGCGCACAACGCCTTGACCGGCGCTGAGCTTTGGCACGTGAACATGCGGCCGACAGACAACAAGCGCGACCGGGAAGGCTCGGGCGGCGGCTTGGCCTATGCGGCCGGCAAACTCTATATGACTTCCGGTTTTCGACTGGTCGCCCAGATTGATGCAACGACGGGTCGGGTGGGCTGGCGCGCGCGCACGGAAGAGCCGATCCATGGCGCCCCGATGGTGGCCGGAGGCCGGGTTCTCGCCGTCGCGCTGGACAACACCCTGCTGACTTTCGACGCCGAAACCGGAGCGCCGGGTTGGACCTATCAGGCGCTTTCCGAACCGGCGCGGATCTTGGCGGCGTCGAGCCCGGCGGTCTCGGGCGATACGGTCGTGGCTGCATTCGGCTCTGGCGAGCTGGTGGCGCTGCGAACCGCCAATGGCAACGATCTTTGGAACGAAGCCCTGTCGCGGGCGAGCCGCACGAGCGCACTTTCCGAGATCCGTGACATCGCAGGCAGGCCCGTCATCTATCAGGGCGATGTGTTCGCGGTGAGCCACTCAGGCATATTTGCCGCTACTGATCTTCGTACCGGCCAGGCGCGATGGAGCCTCCCGGTCGTCGGCATCACCACGCCCTTGCCGGCGGGCGACGTTGTCTATGTGGTGTCCACCGACGGCAAATTGATCTGCGCTTCGCGAGAAAGCGGCCAGATCTATTGGGTTCATGACCTAAACGCGGGCTACGTGCCGCGGAAAAAAGGCGGACTTTGGGGAATTGGCGCACACACGGTTCCAAAGCCTCTGTGGACAAACCCGATCCTGGTCAACAATCGGCTGATCTTGGCGTCGTCAGGCGGCGAAGTCGACGCCCTGAACGGCAAGACAGGTGAGCTCGAGCGGAAAGTCTCGTTAGGTGTCCCGCTGCTGATCGGACCGATTGCTGCTGGCAATATGATTTATCTGGTCAGCGACAACGCCCAGCTGATCGCGCTGCGCTGAGCTTGGGGCCCAGGTTGGCGCCATGACGCTGAAACTCGCGATCGTCGGGCGCCCCAATGTCGGCAAATCCACGCTGTTCAATCGGCTGGCTGGACGCAAGCTGGCGATCGTCGACGACCATCCCGGCGTAACCCGCGATCGGCGTTTCGGGACCGGTCGGATCGGCGACCTTGACTTGGAATTGATCGACACAGCCGGCTTCGAAGATGTCACTGACGACAGCCTTGAAGCCCGGATGCGGGTTCAGACCGAGCTTGCGATCGACGAAGCCGACGTCGCGCTTTTCGTGGTCGATAGCCGCGACGGGGTGACCTCGATGGACGAGGTTTTCGCCGAGATCCTGCGCCGGCGCGACATGCCGGTGGTATTGGTCGCCAACAAGGCCGAGGGGCGGTCTGGCGATCAGGGTGTCTTGGAGGCGTTTGGCCTTGGGTTGGGCGAGCCAGTTGCGATTTCGGCCGAGCACGGGGAGGGCATGGCCGACCTCTATGCGGCGCTGATCGCAGTTGCGCCAGACCAGAGCAATCACGACGAAGCTCAGAGCGACAAGGCGATCAAGATCGCTATCGTCGGACGCCCGAACGCCGGCAAGTCGACACTGGTCAACAAATTGATCGGCGAGGAGCGGTTGCTGACCGGACCAGAGGCCGGCATCACCCGCGACGCAATTCCGGTGGACTGGTCGTGGGATGAACGGCCCGTGCGTCTGGTCGACACCGCCGGGCTCAGGCGCAAGGCCAAGGTGCAGGAGAAGCTCGAGAAGCTCTCCACGCATGATTCCATACGCGCCATCACTTTCGCCGAAGTCGTGATCTTGGTGATGGATGCGACCCATCCCTTTGAAATCCAGGATCTGCAGATCGCCGATCTGGTCGAGCGCGAGGGACGGGGCCTGGTTTTTGTGCTGGCGAAATGGGATCTGGTGGCGGACCCGCAGGCGAGGCTGGCCGAGGTCATCGAGGAAGCCCAACGCCAACTGCCTCAGGTTCGCGGCGCGCCGATTGTTGCGCTGTCGGCCGAAACCGGACGCGGCCTTGAGAAGTTGATGCCGGCGGTCTTCAAGACCCACAACGATTGGTCGACCAAGGTGAAGACCCGGGATCTGAACGACTGGCTGCGCATGGCGACCGAGCGCCATCCTCCGCCGGCGGTCAACGGCCGGCGGATCAAACCCAAGTACATGGCCCAGACCAAGTCACGCCCGCCGACGTTTGTGCTTTTCGCCAGTCGCGCCGACCAATTGCCGGAGAGTTATCGGCGATATTTGATCAATTCGCTGCGCGAGAGCTTCGAGCTGCCGGGCGTTCCGATCCGTGTGACGGTGAAATCCAACAAGAACCCCTACGCTGAGGGTGAGGAGAAGGCTGGCCAAGGCTCGCCCAGCGCGCCATTTGGCCTGCCCACGACCGGACTGAAGGCCAAGACGCGGATCGCTGCAGCCGCGAGAGCCAAGGCAGGGACCGTCGGCAAATCCAAGCCGCATGGGAAGGCCAAGCCGCAAGGTGCGAAGACCAAGGCCGGCGCGCCGCGCGGTCGGGCCCAAAAGCTCGCTAGGCCGGGAGTTAAGCCGAAGCGAGCTTCCCGGCCGCCTTCCACTGGGCGAAGACCACGTTAGCGTGGGGTAGACCAAGGTCCGCCTGGGCCAGCTCCACCATCAAGGGTCCGATTTCAGCGGGATCGGTGACGGTTGCAGGATCTTCCCCAGGGATCGCCTCGGCTCGCATTTTCGTCCGCATGGTGTTGGGGTCGACCAGAACCGCACGGATCTTGGTCTGTTCGAGCTCGTCGGCCCAGGTGCGTACGAGGTGCTCCATGGCGGCTTTGGTGGCGCCGTAAGGGCCCCAGAACGCCTTGGGGCGTTCGACGCGGCCCGTCGTGAGAAATATGGCTCGCGCCGCTTCAGCGGCCCGCAGAAGCGGCTCTGTCGTGCGGATCAACCGATAGGTCGCCGTCAGATTGACGGCCAAGACCCGCTCCCACTGCTTTGGCTCAATGTGGCTGACCGGGGTCAAGGGGCCAAGCATGGCGGCGGCGTGAACCAAGATATCGAGGCGACCGAACCTTTGGTGCAGGGCAAGACCAAGTCCGTCCAAGGCCTCGCCCTCGGCGATGTCGAGGGGCACGAGGGTGGCGGACCTGCCGCTCGCCGAACGGATCTCATCATCAAGCTCGGTAAGGCCCCCTTCGGTGCGCGCGACGGCGATGACGTGAGCGCCCGCCTTAGCGAGCGCAAGCGCTGAAGCGCGACCGATGCCGCGGCTGGCGCCGGTGACCAGGGCGATTTTCTCGGACAGAGGATTTTCGGGCGACATGGGGCGGCTTCCTAGCGTTTCGCGGCCGGCAAGTCTGCTCGATTTGTGTCACAAAGCGTGCACGCCCCGCAGCCGCCGGTCTTGGGTCTTTGGGAGGACAGAGGTCGCGGGCGATCTTCGACTAAGCGTCAACGAGAAATGAGAGCTGGCGTTCGGTGAGTTCGTTGCGCCCCTCGGCGATCTCGCGATCGAGCAGTCGCGTGGGGTAGTCGCCGGTGAAGTAGTGGTCGGTGAATTGCGGGCAGGCGGGGTCACGCGGCCCCCCATCCATCGCCCAGTAGAGACCTTCGATCGACAAAAATCCCATCGAGTCGACGTCCAGGATCTTGGCGATTTCTTCGACCGAATGATTGGCCGCCAGCAGGTGTTCGCGATCGGGCATGTCGATACCGTAGAAATCCGGCCATTGGATCGGCGGCGAGGCCGATCGCAAGTGAACTTCCGCAGCTCCAGCCTCGCGCACCATCTTGACCACGCGTACGGAATTGGTGCCGCGCACGATGGAATCGTCGATCAACATCACGCGCTTGCCCGCCAGGACGGAGCGGTTCGGCGAGAGCTTCATGCGCACGCTGCTTTCACGCGTGGCCTGGGTCGGTTGAATGAAGCTTCGTCCGACGTAGTGATTGCGAATGATCCCCATTTCAAAAGGAAGGCCGGCTTCCTGGGCGAAGCCCAGAGCGGCGGGAACTCCGGAATCAGGAACGGGGACCACGACGTCGGCCGCGACGTGATTTTCTTGGGCCAGGCGCCGCCCCATCCGTTTTCTCACATCATAGATCGAGCGGCCGTTCACCACAGAGTCGGGTCTGGCGAAATAGACATATTCGAAGATGCAAGGCCGGGCGTGCATGGCTGGAAAGGGCTTGAGACTGGTCACGCCATCGGCGTCGATCACAACCATTTCGCCGTGCTCAACGTCGCGCACGAAAGTCGCGCCGATGATATCCAGCGCACAGGTCTCAGAGGCTAGGATCGGCTTGCCGTCCAGTTGGCCTAAAACGAGCGGTCTAATCCCCAGCGGATCGCGAACGCCGATGAGCTTCTTGTTGGTCAGCGCCACAAGCGCATAGCCGCCCTCGATCTGGGAAAGCGCATCGATGAAGCGGTCCACGAAGCGGGCTTTGCGCGAGCGTGCAATCAAATGAAGGATCACCTCGGAATCCGACGTCGACTGAAAGATCACGCCATTGGCGACAAGCTGTTCGCGCAGGGTCAAGAAGTTGGTCAAATTGCCATTGTGGGCCAAGGCGACGCCGCCGGCCTCCATGTCGGCGAACATCGGCTGAACGTTGCGGATCACCGAGCCACCCGCTGTGGAATATCGCGTGTGACCAATGGCGAAGCGTCCCGGCAGACGCTCTGTCAGGTCAGCCCCGCCAAACGCATCGCCCACATGACCCATGTGTCGCTCGGTATGGAACCGCTGGCCATCGAAGCAGGCGATGCCGCAGGCTTCCTGGCCGCGGTGCTGAAGCGCATGGAGCCCAAGGGCGGTCAGACCTGCCGCTTCAGCCGTGTCGAAGACGCCGAAGACGCCGCATTCGAGGCGGAGGGAATCGTCGAGCGGGTCCCGATGGGGGGGTGACCATCGCTCGTGCGCGTTCATCGGGACTTCTCCATTAGGTCTTCGATCTCGCCACGTTGGCGCGCGTCGTAGCCTTCTGACTTCAATCTGTCATCAATCGCGTCGTGCTGGGTCTTATGCAGCGCTCTGTCAAACGCAGGTTTAAGTCGCCCGGCGATATCCAAGCCCTTTGGCGCCAGGGCCTTGAGGAGCCGACCCATGTCCTGGGATAGAGGCCAGGTCCTGGAGCCCACAATCCAATGCGGACGCAGATCTTGCGGCGTCGCAGCGTTGAACATCAAGTTGAGCGCACCCAGAACAATCAGCCCGCGCACAAGCCCAATGGCCAGGCCGACGCTGCGGTCAAGCGCGCCTAGGAACTGCGTCTCCTGGACCTGACGCGCGATCAGCCCCCCAATCAGCCGAACGAGGATGTAGGCGATCAGGAACATGCCAAGCAGCGCAGCTGCGGTTCCCAACCAGTCGGGATGGATGAACCGACGCGCGACGGGGGCCGATTGTGACAGGGTAAGGATAGCGAAAGCGGCGCCTACGAAGAGCGCTGTCAGCGCTACGACCTCGCGCATGGCTCCGCGAGCAAATCCCACCGCCGCCGATATCAGGAGTAAAATCAGGACGATGACGTCAAACTGGGTCAGACCTAGTCCCATCCAGCGTCTCCAATTCGACGAACCGCGTCGGCCAATCGGCTTTCGCCGATCGCTCTTATTTCTGAACCCGTATCCATGCCCGCTGGACCGAGCGCGCGTCGAAACCCGAGCTTGGCGGCTTCCTTCAGGCGCGAGTCCATCCGGCTGACCGAACGGACTTCCCCTGAGAGACTGATTTCACCAAAAACCACGCAATCTTGGGGCAGGGCCTGATCGAGCCCGGAAGACGCCAAGGCCGCCGCAGCGGCCAGATCGGCGGCCGGCTCAGTGATCCGCAGGCCCCCCGCCACGTTCAAATAGACGTCGCGATCGCCGAAACCAAGACCGCAACGGGCTTCAAGAACCGCCAGCACCATCGCTAAACGTCCCGAATCCCAACCCACGACCGCTCGGCGTGGAGTTCCATAGGCGGACGGCGCGACCAAGGCCTGGAATTCGACCAGGACAGGCCGGGAACCCTCGATGCCAGCGAAGACCGCTGCGCCGGCTGCGCGTTCCCCTGCGGTGTTGAGGAATAGCGCCGAAGGATTTTTTACTTCGGCTAGGCCTGCATCGCCCATTTCGAAGACGCCAATTTCATCCGTCGCGCCAAACCGGTTCTTGGCCCCGCGAAGAATGCGAAAGGGGTAGCCGCGCTCACCTTCAAAAGACAGAACAGCATCCACCATGTGCTCGATCACCCGAGGGCCGGCGATCGCGCCTTCCTTGGTGACGTGGCCGACCAGGACGACGGCGACCCTGCGGGACTTGGCGAGCCTGACCAATTCGCCCGCCGCCGCGCGAACCTGGGTCACAGAGCCGGGGCCGGCCTCGTGGGCGTCGCTCCAGAGGGTTTGGATAGAATCGATCACCACCAGATCAAAGGCCTCGCGCTTGAGACCGTCTGAAATCGCGCGAAGGGAAGTTTCCGCCGCGAGCTTCACCGGTGCGTCAGCCACCCCCATTCGCTGGGCGCGCGCGCGCACTTGCTCAACGGCTTCTTCGCCGGAGATGTAGGCGCAGCGCGCGCCATGACGGGCCGCCTGGGCGGCGACCTGCAAGAGGAGCGTAGACTTCCCCACGCCGGGGTCGCCGCCCAGGAGAATGGCTGAACCTGGCACGACGCCGCCGCCGCAGACCCGGTCAAACTCATCGACGCCGGTGCGGATGCGGGGCGGCGCATGGGTTTCGTCTTGCAGGCCCTCAAACGAAAGGCCGCGTGCGCGGCCGGTCTTGCTGGCCGCCATCGCGCCAGGCGGCCGGGCCTGGAGCTCCTCAACCAAAGTGTTCCAGACGCCGCAAGCCGGACACTGGCCGGCCCATTTTGTCTGGACCGCGCCGCAGGATTGGCAGGCGTAGACGGCGCCGTCGCGGGCCATGGCGTGAGGCTGCTCCTGATTCGGTATGCGGATGAGTTTAGCCGACGTTCAGCGCTCGCGTGCGCGGCTTGCTGCGACGGGGCGTTGGGATAGGCTCTAGGTGGGCAGGCTGGGAGAGATTGCAATGAGTGGGACCGAACCGCAGACCCCGACGCAGAGTCTGATCGCACGGGCTTTGAATTTGCTGCTGCACCCTGCGCAGACCTGGGACCTGATCGAGGCTGAAGAGGCGACCATCGAGGACCTTTATCGCACATGGGTCTTGCCGCTCGCCGCGATCCCGGCGGTGGCCCGGGCCTTGGGGCTGTTGTCGTTTCGTGGGTTTGAGTTCTTCGGATTTCGCTATCAACCCAGTTTGGTCACGGTGCTGGGCGACGCCGTCGCCAGTTATGCGCTTACGCTTTTGTCGGTCTATCTGCTGGCGCTGGTCATCGACCAATTTGCGTTGCAGTTCGGCGGCGAGCGCAGCCGGACACAGGCTTTCAAGCTGGTAGCCTATTCGGGGACAGCAGCTTGGGTGGGCGGCCTCTTTATGCTGCTTCCATCGATCGGAGGTCTCTTCACGCTCTTAGGGGGGCTCTACAGTCTTTATCTGCTCTACCTGGGCCTGCCTAAACTGATGCGTTCGAACCCGAACCTGACATTGAACTATTTCGGGCTGACGCTCGTAGCTGCGGTGCTCCTGGCGATCATAATCGGAGCGGTCACAAGCTGCGCCACGAGCTATGGCGGCCCGGTCCACATCTATTAGCCCTGACCCAGGTAGATACGTTCGGCTCGCCGGCTGAGGCGCACCAAAACCTCATGGGCGATCGTGCCGCTGGCGGCTGCGAGATGGTCGAGGTGGGCGTTGCGGCCGAGCAACTCCACGGAAGCTCCAATTTCGGCGTCGGCGTCGTCAATTTCGATGATGAGGACGTCCATGTTGACGATCACGAGGTTGCGGCGTGCGCCGGCGAACCAGGCGTAGCCGCCGCGATGGGCGGCGCGAATGACGCCATCGGCGTAGCCCGCCGCAACGACGGCGACCCGGGTGGGCCTGGTGATCCGCACCGTTTCTCCGTAGCCAACCACATCCCCAGGCCAAAGGCTGCGTAAGTCCAGTATGGGCGCGCTGAGCGTGGCGACCGTGCGAAAGCGTTCATCCGGCGCGTCCCGCGGGCCGCCGCCGAAGAGGGTGATCCCTGGCCGAACCAGATCGAAGTGATAGTCGGGACCAAGAAAGACGCCGGCGGACGCAGCTAAGCTTGCAGGGGTCCCCGGGAAGAGCGACGTCGCCTCAAGAAACACCGATAGTTGACGGGAATTTCTGGTGTTTTCCGGTTCTGACGCCGAGCCCAAATGGCTCATGACAAGTCTGAGATCGAGGCCGCTCAGCCGATCGATGGATTGGGCGACGGCGCGCGCTTCTTCCAGTTTCAAGCCTTGGCGGTTCATGCCGGTGTCGATATTCAGACCGACTTGCAGCCTAGCACCCGTCGCCGCAGCCAAGGCGCCGGCCGCTGCGATTTGGGCGAGGCTGCCTAGGACCGGGGTCAGTTGCGAGCTCATCAGCCGCGCCTCCGAACCCTCGGTCAGGCCATCCAGCACATAGATGGTGGCGGGCCGCTCAAGGCTCAGCGCAGCGCGCAGCTTCTCGCCTTCTGCAAGCCGCGCGACGAAGAAGGTCCTTGCGCCTTCGGCCCAAAGGCGAAGTGCGATGGGACCTATGCCCAGGCCATAGGCGTCCGACTTCAGAACGGGGGCGACTTCGGCGCCTTTCGCTTGGACCTGCAATTCGGCGTGGTTATGAGCCAGCGCGTCCAGATCGATGGTCAGGCGCGCGGCCATATCAGCCATCGTCGCGTCAATGCGGATCGTAGCGGCTGTGGTCGCGCGCGAGGTTGCCGAACTTTGTCAGGTCTTCGTTATAGGAGAGTTTGACGTTGCCGATAGGGCCGTGTCGCTGCTTTCCGATGATGATTTCCGCCAGCCCCCGGACCTGGTCCATGTTTTCCTGCCACTTGAAGTGCTCTTCGCTACCCTCGCGGGGTTCAAGGCGGCTGAGGTAGTAGGCCTCGCGGTAGATGAACATCACCATGTCGGCGTCCTGCTCGATCGAACCGGATTCACGAAGGTCGGAGAGCTGGGGCTTTTTGTCTTCGCGATTTTCGACCTGACGCGACAGCTGCGCCAGCGCGATCACCGGGATCGACAACTCCTTGGCCAGCGACTTGAGGCTCTGAGTGATCATCGAGACTTCCTGGACGCGGTTATCATTGCGCCCCATTCCTTCGCCGCCGGTGATCAGCTGAAGGTAATCGACGATCAACAAGTCGAGACCGACCATGCGTTTGAGGCGCCTGGCGCGCGCGGCGAGCTTGGCCATGGAGATGCCGCCTGTCGCATCGATGTAAAGCGGGGCTTCCTGGATTTCGAGCGCAGCATCACGCACGCGGCCAAACTCGGCGGCGTCGATCTCACCCTTGCGCAGACGGTCGCCTGAGACGCCTGAAGCTTCCGCCAAAAGGCGCATGGCCAACTGCTCGGCGGCCATTTCGAGAGAGAAGAAAGCGACTACGCCGCCGCGGACCGTCTTCTTCGATCCGTCAGGTTGTGGCTCCCAGGCGTAGTTTCGGGCCACATCAAAGGCGATGTTGCAGGCCAGGGAGGATTTCCCCATCGAGGGCCGGGCTGCGATGATCACTAGGTCGGAGGGGTGCAGGCCCCCGATCTTAGCGTCCAGATCAATCAGGCCCGTGGAAAGGCCGGCCAAGCCGCCATCGCGACTATGGGCTTCGGCAGCCATAGTCACCGCGCCATGCAGGGCGTCGGCGAAGGTGACGAACCCTTGGCTTACCCCGCCCGTCTCAGCCAGCGAATAGAGTTGCTGTTCAGCCTGTTCGATCTGATCGCGCGCAGACTGCTCGGTATCGCCTTGGGCCGCGGAGCTTGCGATTTCACCGCCGATCCGGATCAGGTCCCGGCGCAGAGACAGGTCGTAAATGGCGCGCGCATAGTCGGGCGCATTGGCGGCGGGGGGCGCGCGATCCACCAGGTCGGCCAGGTAACGCACCCCGCCCAATTCCTCAAAGCCGGCGTCGCGAACGAACTGTTCGGCGATGAGTATCGGCTCAGCCAGCTGACCTTTGCGAATATTGCTTTCGATCACGCCGAAAAGACGCTGGTGGAAGGGCTCGAAGAAGTGCCGCGCCTGAAGATAATCGCCGATCCGCTCAAAGGCGGCGTTGTCGTAAAGCAGCGCCCCCAAGAGGGCTTGTTCGGCCTCGATATTGGCCGGAGCGTGCGCCACCACCACCTCCTTGGGGTCGGAGCGCAGATCGAGGAGCGGAACCAAAGCCATGGATTACCGATAGCCTAAGGCGTCGTCGGCGTTCACCGGGACTTCGTGAGCCGTCCACAAATTACGGTGAAGTTGTGGATAGTTTGGGGTCTGAGGCGTCTAGGCCTCAAAAAGCGGATTAATGCGGCTCCAAAAAGTCGGGCGTAAGAAAAGGGCGGACTGGAAGACCAGCCCGCCCTTTCGCTTTCGGTATGGATCTGAGCCGAGGCGTCAGCCCTCGGAAAAGCCCGTATCGTGAGAACCTGCGCCGCCCTCGAGGAGATCGGCCTGGGCTTGTTCGTCGGCGATGCGATCTTCTTCGAATTGCGAGTCGATCACGTTTTCGCCGCGGGCTTGACGCTCAGCCTCATCTTGGCTGCGTGCGATGTTCAGCATAACGGTGACCGTCACTTCAGGGTGCAGGCGCACCTTGACGTCATGCATGCCCAGCGTCTTGATCGGCTTGTCGAGCACGACCATGGCGCGATCGATCTTGACGCCGCTTTCGGCGTTGACCGCGTCCGCTACGTCGCGACCGGCGACCGAACCGTAGAGCTGGCCGCTCTCACCGGCCTGACGGATCAGGATATAGGAGGTCGCGTCCAGCTTTTGTCCGGACTGACCCGCCGCATCCTTGGCCTTGGCGTTGCGCGTTTCGATCTCGGCGCGTTGGCCTTCGAAGACCTTCAGGTTTGCGGCGTTGGCGCGTAACGCCTTGGACCGCGGCAGGAGGAAGTTGCGAGCATAGCCGTCCTTGACGTTGACGACGTCGCCCAGGCTGCCCTTGCCTTCGACCCGTTCGAGTAAAATGACTTTCATGTGCCTGGCTGCCTTACTTTACGACGTAGGGGAGCAGAGCGAGAAAGCGCGCGCGCTTGATCGCCTTGGCCAGTTCGCGTTGCTTCTTGGCCGACACTGCGGTGATCCGTGAGGGCACGATCTTGCCGCGCTCAGAGACGTAACGCTGGAGCAGCTTGACGTCCTTATAGTCGATCTTCGGCGCGCCAGTGCCCGAGAACGGGCATACCTTGCGGCGGCGGAAGAAGGGACGCCGCGCGCCGCCCGCGCCGGACGGACCATCAATGATGTCTTCGCTCATCAGAAGGCTCCTTGCGGCATGTCATCGCGACGCTCGCGGTCACGATCGCGACGGGCCAGGATTGGGGATAGTTCCAATTCCAGCTCCTCAACGCGCACTGTCAGATAGCGCAGCACATCTTCATTGATGCTGAGCTGACGCTCCATTTCCTTCACCGCCTCGGCCGGCGCATCAATGGCCAGCAGAGAATAGTGACCCTTGCGGTTCTTTTTGATCCGGTAGGTCAGGTTGCGAAGACCCCAGTACTCGATCTTGGCGACACTTCCGCCGCCTTCTTCGATCAGATGCTTGAGGGTGTCGTTGAGGGCTTCGGCTTGTTGCGGCGAGATATCCTGCCGCGAGATTACAACGTGCTCGTAGAGCGCCATAGGGTCCTTCTTCCGTTTGGAGGGCGGCGCGGCTTTCGGCGGAAGGTCCGCAAGCTGCGATGGATCTCTAGCGCGGCGGCCGGGAGTTTCCCGACCCATTGATGTTCCGCAAGAGACCGCTCTCCTTGAAGAGGCGGGCTGATAGGGGAAAAGCCGCGCAAACGCAAGTGGGGCGCACGCCCCCAAAAGCCCCTTAGGTCGTGCGCAACCCTCGCTTCACTGTCCAGCCTTTGCGCGTCAAGCCTCAAAGATCGCACGTCAGGCCGTCCGTGACGGCCGTCAGCGGGACGGTACGGTGAAGGCCAGGATGGAATCGCCCTGTCGCTCTTCGGTGATCTTGGCTGAGCCGCCGGCGGCGATCACGACATACTGTCGGCCTTTGAAGCGGTAGGTCATCGGCGTTGCGTGGGCGCTGGCAGGAAGCTCGGTCGACCACAGGGCCTTGCCGGTGTCGGTGTCGAAGGCGCGGAACCGGCGATCCAGCGCGCCGCCGATGAAGGTCAGCCCGCCAGCCGTGGTGATGGCGCCGCCCAGGCTGATCGAGCCAAGGCCGTCATGGTCCAGAGCCGGGTTGACCTCAGACATGGTGCCAAGGGGCCGGCGCCAACGGATCACGCCTTTGGCCAGGTCCACGGCCAGAAGTTCGCCCCACGGCGGCTTTGCGCAAGGCGAGTCGGACGGGCCGGCGAATAGCATCGCGCGCGCCATGCCATAGGGCGCGCCGCGTTGAGGCCCGACGTCGCCGTGACCGTTCACCGGCGCAGTCCTGCTGGCTGCTAAGAGCTGGTCTGGCGGCGCCAGGCGAACCAGGGCCGGCATGTTGTTGGTATTGACCAGCAAGAGGTTGCGGGTGGGGTCGAAGCTGAACCCGCTCCAATTCGGCCCGCCAATATTGCCCGGCGTGGCGATCACGCCTTGTCGCGACGGAGGTGAAAAGACGCTATGGCCGCTGGCGCCGGCGACCAGGGCGCGGCAAGCCTCGCGGTCGGCCGGGGTCAGGCCATAGACCTGATCGGGGTCAAGCGATTGCGGGGCCAGGGCAGGCAGGCCGACTGAGAACGGCTGGGTCGGCGAGGTTTGCTCGCCGGGGATTTCACTGGCGGGAACGGGCCGTTCTTCAACCGGAAACGTTGGTCGGCCGGTGTCGCGATCGAGCACATAGAGAAAGCCCGTCTTGTTGGCGGCCACCACAACCGACACGCGCTTGCCGTTGTGCGGGATCTCGGCAAGCAGGGGCGAGGAGGCGGTGTCGTAGTCCCAAAGGTCATGGTGAACCAACTGGAAGCCCCAGACCAGGCGTCCGGTGCGGCTATCCAAGGCCACCACCGCATCGGCCCATCTGTCGTCGCCTGGACGCAAGCCGCCATAGTAGTCGGGGCTGGCGCTGCCGGTCGGCGCAAACACCAGATGACGCTTGAGGTCGACGGTCATGATCGACCAAGCGTTGGCCGCGCCGCTTTTGCGATCCGACGATGGCGCAAGCGGCGTCCAGCTCCAGCGCAGAACGCCGGACTTCGCATCATAGGCGCGCACTACGCCGCCTGGCATCTCGACCTTGGTGTTGTCGTCGATCGCCGAACCAATCACCACCATCCCGTCGATCACCGCCGGCGGCGAGGTCATATGATAGGGTCCGGGTTCATAGCCTGGAACGTCGCGCAGGCTGACCTCGCCGTTGCGCCCAAAGTCAGCGCAGGGGCGGCCAGTCGCAGCATCGACGGCCACTAAGCGTGCGTCCAATGTGGCCTCGAACAGGCGTAGGCTGCAGGCGCCCTTGTCGCGCCCCGGGGCCCGCCAGGCCGCCACGCCGCGGTTGATCAGGCCATCGCCATACCAGGTGTGAATGTCGATCTTGGGATCATAGGCCCAAAGCTGGCGCCCAGTGGCTGGGTTGAGCGCTATGATCCGATTGAACGCACTGGTCAGGTAGAGCCGGCCGTCGATGAAAAGCGGCGTCGTCTCAAGTCCGCTGCGCGGTCCATCGTGGCCGTCGGCGATGTCGCCGGTGTGGAAGGTCCAGGCCAGCGACAGCTGCGCGACATTGGCCTTATTGACTTGGTTCAGCGGCGAAAACCGCTGGCCGCCGGCGTCGTGGCCGTAAAATGCCCAACTGTCATCGGCGACAGGCGCGGCCTGGGCGAGAGGGGCAAGCCCAAGGGCCATAGCGCCCAGCGCCACGCAAATGCCGATCCGACCCCGCCAGACCTTCCGGCCGGCGCGTCTATTCCTCAATGCGGCGGACAAGTTTCGTTCTCCGTCTGACTGAAGGCGCTATGGACGGTTTTGCTGGGTGCGATCCAGGACCAAGGGCTGGGCGGCGCCCAGGCTGGTGCGGCTGGCGGCGTGGCGGGGCCAGCGGCGAGCCCGCAAGGACGAGCGGTAGACGGCATGCGGCCAGGGGCGGTGTCAGGAATAAAGCCCAATATGCGCCCCGGGATCGATCGAGGGCTCTGCATGTCGGCCGATTTTCAGCAGAGCGGTCCCGCCGGCCGCCTCAAATGGCTTGGCCGGCGGGTCACCTGGGATGACTACTTAAGGGCCCTCAAGGCGGCCAGGGTCTTGTTGACATGGTCAGACGGATCCAACGACGAATAGACGTCGGCGACTTTGCCGTTTTTGGCGATCACGTAGGATGTACGGGCAGACCAGTCTGGCTTCGCCGCCAGGATGGCGTCGTATTGTTTGGCGATCTTGGCTCCCGGATCAGACGCGACGGGGAATTTGCCCCCGCAGTTTTCAGTCTCCTTGGAGAATTCGGAGAGCTGCTCGGTGTTGCCCGCAGTCACGCCGATCACTGTGGCGTGCTCGGCTTTGAATTGATCAATCGCCTCGGAGAAGAGGTGGGCTTCGATGTTGCAGCCCTTGGTGTGGGCGGCGGGGAAGAAATAGACGACCACGGGCCCTTTTTTGAGCGCATCGGCCAGCTTGTAGGTGAACGGCTGCCCGGCGAGGAACGCCGGGGCGGTGAAGTCAGGCGCCTCAGCTCCGGTCTTCAGTTCAGCGAAGGCGGAGGTGGCGAGCCCAGCCGCAGCGGTCGCAGCTATAGCTGTCAGCACAACAAGTCGTTTCATGACATTCATCCTAGGTTTCGACGCACGAAGGGCTGCTGTACACCGAGAGTTCGCACTTGTCTTCGCAGAGCTGAAACTCTGATATTTGTTTACAGTGTCAAGTTTTCAAAGACCCGGTTCGACCAGGATCTTCACCTGGGCTTCGGGGTCGGCCAGAGCCTCAAAAGCCTCGGCGACCCCCTCAAGCCCGACACGCGCCGTGACCAGACCCGAGACGTCTATGACGCCTTCAGCGATATTGCGCAGGGTTGCTGCGAATTCTTCCGCCGAATAGCCAAACACGAAGGTCAGCTCGATTTCTTTGGTGATGGCGATGCAAGGCTCGATGCGATCTGTCTCCATGCAAACCCCCGCCACGACAATCTGCGAGCCAGCGGGCGCAGCCTCGATCAGGGCCTGCAACACGCCAGGGGCGCCGACGCACTCGAAGACGATCGGCCGGGCGAACCGCCCGCCCATCATGCGCACCATCTGCTGAGCCGAGCGCGACCTTGGAACGCCAAGGGCTTCCCAGCGGTCATGCGGCGACTGTTCTTTCGGATCGATCACGACGTCTGCGCCGAGCTTTTCAGCCGCCGCCCGCCGCCGCGGTGAGAAGTCTGCGGCGATGATTGGGCCATGACCTTGGGCCTTCAAGGCGGCGATGACCGCCAGGCCGACGGGACCGCAACCGACCACGAGGGCGACGGAGCCGGCGTCCATCCTGGCCTTGGCGACCGCATGAAATCCCACCGCGAAGGGTTCGGTCAGGGCGGCGTGTTCCGTGGCCAGGCCGTTGGGAACCTCCAGCAAAAGCGCTTCGGTGAGCAGCATTTGCTCGGCGAAACCGCCTGGCAAACGATTGGAGAAGCCCAGCAGCTCCATTCCAGACGAGGTAAGGGTCGCTGGCACGCTGACGACCCGGGCGCCGGGCTTGAGGAGCTTTGATGAGCCTGGTCCAAGGTCGACGATCTCCGCGCAGAACTCATGTCCGAAGACTGTGTCGGCGCCTGGATCGAAGCCATTGTCGCCCGCGCCTGCCCGGCGGCCGAGCTCAATCATATGCTCCATATGGTGCAGCGCATGCAGGTCGGACCCGCAAATCCCGCAAGCCAGGGTTTTGACCAGAACTTGACCTTCCGCCGGTTTCAAATCGGCGATCTCGTCACAGACCAGCCGCTTATTGCGCCGAACCACCGCTCGCATGTTCGTCTCCCGGTGCGTCTCTGAGTCCCGCCTTGCCGCGGGTAGGCTAATTCCGTAACCCTCGCCGCTCTGAATCGATAGAGCCCGGAGCCAACCGATGAGCCTTGCATTCCTCTTCCCCGGCCAGGGTAGCCAGGCGGTCGGCATGGGGGCTGATCTGGCGGACGCGTTCGCGTCGGCGCGCGAGGTCTTCCAGGAAGTGGACGACGCCTTGGGCCAGAAACTCGCCAAGCTCATGCGCGACGGACCCGAAGACCAATTGACCCTCACTGAAAACGCCCAGCCGGCGCTGATGGCGGTCAGTCTCGCCGTCACCCGCACCTTGCAGAAGGAATTCGGCATCGGGATGGACAGGGCGGCCTTTGTCGCAGGTCATAGTCTCGGCGAATATTCGGCCCTAGCGGCGTCAGGGGCCATCAGCCTTTCCGACACGGCCCGCCTCCTCAAGCTTCGCGGCCTGGCGATGCAAAGGGCCGTTCCGCTGGGGGAGGGGGCGATGGCCTCGCTGATCGGACCCAAGAGCGATGTGGCCTTGGCCGAAGCAGCCGCCTTGGCGGGCTCGGCCGTCGGCGTCTGTGTCGTGGCCAATGATAACAACGCCGGCAATGTGGTGATCTCGGGATCCAAGGCCGCTGTGGATCTGGCGATCGAAAAGGCCAAGGAGCTGGGCGCTCGGGCGATTTTGCTCAATGTCTCCGCACCGTTCCATTGTCCGCTGATGCAACCGGCGGCCGACGAAATGGCCCAGGCCCTGGCGAACGCCGAAATTCAAGCGCCAAGAGCTCCATTGGTTGCGAACGTGACCGCGCGTCCGACGCTGGACGCCGAGGCCATACGCCGCATGCTCGTCGAGCAGGTCACCGCTCGGGTCCGCTGGCGCGAAAGCATGCTCTGGCTCGCCGGCGAGGGCGGCGTCACCCATTTCGCTGAGGCTGGTGCGGGCAAGGTTCTGTCGGGCATGGCCAAAAGGATCGCGCCGGATGCGCAAGCCACGCCCTTGAATACGCCGGCTGATCTCGAAGCCTTCGCCAAGAGCCTTTAAGGACCTGCCATGTTTGATCTGACCGGCAAGACCGCCCTCGTCACCGGCGCGACGGGCGGCATTGGCGCGGCCATCGCGCGCGCGCTGCATAATCAGGGGGCCCATGTGGTGCTTTCGGGAACCCGCGAGGCCGTCCTGGAGGAACGCGCCGCCGAACTTGGCGCGCGCGCCTCGAGCGTGCCGGCCAACCTTTCTGATCCCGCTGCGGTCGACGCCCTGATCGATGCGGCTGAAACCGCCGCAGGCGCGCCGATCGATATACTGGTAGCCAATGCGGGGGTCACCAAGGACGGCTTGCTCCTGCGAATGAAGGACGATGATTGGGCGCAGGTGCTGCGGATCAATCTTGAGAGTTACTTTCGGCTTTCGCGCAGTGCGATGCGCGGCATGATGAAGCGGCGTTACGGCCGGATCGTCGCCATCACATCGGTTGTCGGGGTCACCGGCAACGCCGGACAGGCCAATTACGCCGCTTCGAAGGCCGGGATGATCGGTTTCTCCAAAGCTCTGGCGCAAGAGGTCGCCACGCGCGGGATCACGGTGAATTGCGTGGCCCCCGGCTTCATCGAAAGTCCGATGACCGACGCTTTGAACGACCAACAGAAAGCCGCGATCCTTGGGACTATCCCGTCCGGACGCCTGGGGCTTGGGGCCGATGTCGCGGCGGCTTGCGTCTACCTCGCCAGTGAAGAGGCCAGCTACGTCACCGGCCAGACCTTGCATGTAAATGGCGGGATGGCGATGATTTGAAGGTCTCGCTTTTTCCTATGCGAACATGCTAACGCGCCAACGACTGCAGCCGAGCCACGCCGTTGTGGTTGACTTCCCGGCCCGGCTCGCCGATGCAAAGCCTGAACTTCGAAGGGGACCTACCTAATGTCCGACGTCCTAGAACGCGTCCGTAAAATCGTCATTGAACACCTGGACGCCGATCCGGAGAAGGTGACCGAAAAAGCCAGCTTCATCGACGACCTGGGCGCCGACAGCCTCGATAACGTCGAGCTCGTCATGGCCTTCGAGGAAGAATTCGATATCGAAATCCCCGATGACGCGGCAGAACACATCCAGACTGTCGGCGACGCCGTGAAATTCATTGCTGAGAAGCTAGGCGCTTAAGCGCCTGATTCGGCTTAAGGTTTTCGGACCGCCGGGTCGGGGTTCAAACCCGACTTCGGCGGTCTTCCTTTGAGGACCGTCATGCGTCGAGTCGTTATTACGGGTATTGGGCTGATCACCCCGTTGGGACAGGGGACTGAGCTTTCCTGGGCGTCGATTCTGGCTGGAAAGTCAGGAATTGGACGGGTCACCACCTTCGAAATCACCTCGGACTACGCCTGCCAGGTGGCCGGCGAGGTGCCTCGGATCGATGGCCGCGGCGGCGGCGGACCTGACGTCCCAGGCTCTTTCGACCCAGATCAGACGCTTTCGACCCGCGATCAGCGGCGGATCGATGATTTCATCCTTTATGCGATCGCCGCCGCCGATGAGGCGGTGAGAGACGCAGGATGGCGACCAGAAGGCGAGGCCGATCGAGAGCGGACCGGCGTCATGATCGGTTCTGGCATCGGCGGATTGGCGACAATCGAACGCACGTCGGTCGAAATGCACGAGAAGGGACCCAGGCGCGTCAGCCCATTTTTCATTCCTTCGGCGCTGATCAACCTTGCGAGCGGCCAGGTTTCGATTCGCTATGGCTTCAAGGGCCCCAACCACGCCGTGGTGACGGCCTGCGCCACGGGAGCCCACGCCATCGGCGATGCTGCGCGGCTGATTAAGTATGGCGACGCCGACGTCATGTTGGCTGGCGGCGCAGAAGCCGCCATCTGCCCGGTCGGCATGGCCGGGTTCATCGCTGCGCGCGCCATGTCCACCGGTTTCAACGAAACCCCTGAGAAGGCGAGCCGCCCCTACGACAAGGACCGTGACGGCTTCGTCATGGGCGAGGGCGCAGGGGTTCTTGTGCTTGAAGAATATGAGCACGCCAAGGCGCGCGGCGCGAAGATCTATGCGGAAGTGGCTGGTTATGGGCTTGCCGGCGACGCCTATCACATCACCGCGCCGGCCGAGGATGGCGACGGGGGATTTCGCGCCATGAAGGCCGCCCTCAAAGACGCTGGCATTGAAATGAGCCAGGTCGACTACATCAACGCCCATGGCACCTCCACGCCGCTGGGTGATGAAATTGAGCTTGGCGCCGTCACCCGACTGCTGGGTCCAGCCGCGGCCAAGGCCACGATGAGTTCGACCAAATCGGCGACCGGGCATCTTTTGGGCGCGGCCGGAGCGATCGAGGCTGCCTTCTCAGTTCTGGCGATACGTGACCAGATTGCGCCCCCCACGATCAATCTCGACAATCCCTCGGTGGAGACGCCGATCGATCTGGTTCCCAACAAGGCCAAACCGATGAAGATCGACGTCGCCCTTTCCAACTCATTCGGGTTTGGCGGGACCAATGCGTCGGTGGTGTTCAAGAAGCTATCGTGAGCCCCCGGCCCCGCTGGCGTCGGCCGGTTCGCAAGGGTAGAGCACCGACACGTATGACAAGCCGCTCGGTTTTGGCCCTCTTGGTCCTTATTTTGGGCGCCGGCGCCTTGGCGATCTGGATTTACCTGGGCGCAGGCCCAACGGCGCGCCAGGGGCGGGCGACGGATGTAATCTTGCCGCGCGGAGCCAGCACCGGTCAGATTGCTGGCGTCTTGAAGGCCGCCGGGGTCATTCGCTCGCGTAATATTTTCTACTTGGCCGCAAAGCTTGGCGGCGCGGGCCGGCGGCTTAAGGCGGGCGAGTACGCCTTTGCAAGCGGCGAGCCTATGGATGAGGTGCTATCCGACATCGTAGAGGGAAAGATTGTCAGGCGCTTCGTCGCTGTTCCCGAGGGTTGGACCAGCGACATGGTGACAGAGGCGCTCCGCGCCGAGCCTGTGCTGGTGGGCGCAGTTGAGACGCCGCCTGAGGGCTCGATCCTGCCTGACAGCTACCCTGTGCAACGCGGTGAAGATCGCGCGCAAGTCTTGCAAAAGATGCGTGATGCGCGTGATGCGCTGCTTGCGCGGCTGTGGGCTGCTCGCGCGCCTGACCTTCCATTGAAGACCCCCGAAGAGGCGGTCACGCTGGCCTCGATCGTCGAAAAAGAAACAGGAATTGCGACCGAGCGGCCTCGGATCGCTGCGGTGTTCGAAAATCGCCTTCGTCAAGGGATCAAGCTGGAGAGTGATCCGACCATCATCTACGGCGTCTCCAAGGGACGTCCGCTTGGGCGCGGGATCACGATGAAAGAGCTGGTGACCGCCACGCCCTACAATACCTATCGAATTGTGGGGCTTCCCCCGACGCCGATCGCCAACCCCGGTCGCGCGGCGATTGCAGCTGTGCTCAATCCGCCGAAGTCCAACGAGATGTTCTTTGTAGCTGACGGGACGGGCGGGCACGTGTTCGCCACGACGTTTTCCGAACACCAGGCCAATGTCGCAAAGTGGCGTGCGATAGAGCGACAGCGCACGCAGTCCGGAGCGGCGAAATGACAATCTGCGGCATGACCGGCTTTGGCCGATCGGAGGGCGCCTTGGACGCCTGGAGCTGGGCAGTTGAAGCTCGCAGCGTCAATGGGCGAAATCTGGAGGTGCGTTTTCGCGGCCCGCCGGGGTTTGAGGGCTTGGAGCGGATGGCCCGGGAAGGGGCTCAGGCCCGCTTTCAGCGCGGCCAGCTCACCCTTGGGGTGCAAGCCAAACGCGCCGAGGGCCTGGGCGCAATTCGCCTCAATCTCGAACAGCTGGAGCGCTATCTGGCGGCTGGCGCGCCCTATGTGGCCAAGGGTCAGGTCAAGGTCCCGTCCCTCCATGGTCTGTTCAGCCTTCGCGGCGTCATCGAGGCGGCTGACGGGGTCGATGATCCTGAGACGCAAAACGCCATAGAAGCTGCGATCGCGCACTCCATTTCAGCAGCCCTCGACGAGTTGGCCGCGGCGCGCGCGGCGGAGGGCCTCGTCTTGGCCGGCGTGCTGAACGGGTTGGTTGAGCTATTGGCCGAGCTGACCGGCAAAGCCGCAGCGTTGGCGGCGGGGCAGCCGGCGATCATCAAGGCGCGATTTGAGAAACGTCTCAAAGAGCTGGCGGGCGAGGCGGCGAGCGAGGAACGAATTCTCCAGGAAGCCGCGGCCATGGCTGTAAAGGCCGATGTCCAGGAGGAGCTGGATCGTCTGCGCGGCCATGTGGCTGCGGCGCGGACTTTGCTCCTCAGCGACGGCGCGGTCGGACGTAAGCTCGACTTCCTGATCCAGGAATTCATGCGCGAAGCCAATACCTTGTGTTCCAAGTCAGCATCGAGCGCCTTGACCTCGGTCGGCCTCGACCTCAAAGCCACCATCGAGCAGTTTCGCGAACAGGTGCAGAATGTGGAGTGAAAGCCGGTGACCCTGGGCGTTGGCGATCCCGCAAAACCTTGGGAGACCACGCGAAGGGGTCTGCTGTTGCTGGTCTCCAGTCCCGCAGGCGCCGGCAAGACCTCGCTTTCGCGGCGTCTGGTCGCCGACTATGCTGACATGATCCTTTCGATCTCGGCTACGACGCGTGCGCCGCGTCCCGGCGAGGAAGAAGGGCGGGAGTATTTCTTCAAGAGCCAAGACGCCTTCAAAGCCATGGTTGAGGCGGGCGAGCTCCTGGAATGGGCCGAGGTGAACGGCAATTGCTATGGGACGCCGCGCGCGCCGGTGATCGCTGCGATGGAGGCCGGAAAGGACGTCCTTTTCGATATCGACTGGCAAGGCGCACTCCAGGTCGCGACTTCGGCGCCGCAAGACAGCGTCCGGGTCTTTGTTCTACCGCCGTCCTGGTCGGATCTTTCGCGCCGCCTGCATGCGCGCGCGCAAGACAGTGAAGAGACGATCCGCCAGCGCCTGGCGCTTGGCCAGCGCGAGATCGCGCACTGGAATGAATACGACTACGTGATCGTCAATAAGGACTTCGACCGCGCTTACGCCGATCTGATCCATATCTATCGCGCCGAGCGGATGAAGCCTGGGCGTAATCCCTGGCTTCCTGAATTTGTCGCCGGTCTCGCAAAGGAAGAAGCCTAGCCTCCAACCTGGCGCTCCAGATGCGCGGTTCAGGCCGCGCCGGCTTGCCGACAGGCCTCGGCCAGGGCGCGGCGCGTAAGCGGCTTATCGACGACGGGCGCGACGGTCTGGCCAGCCAGCAGGTCGGGGTTGCCGGTGACGTAGATGTGAGGGACCGGGCCAAGCTGGTTGGTGATCGCCACCACAGCGTCTAGGCCGGTTCCGCCCAGAATCCGCAGATCTGCAGTGACCAGATCTGGACGATGGGCGAGCGCGCTTCGCAATGCATCTTCGGTGTTGTCGACGATATCGCAGCTTGCGAAACCAAAGTCGCGTAACAGGCTCTCGACCTCAAGAGCGATTAGAATTTCATCTTCGATGATCAGAGCATGTTTGGATGTGGACTGAAGGGTCATAGGTACGCTTGAACTTTGTTGTCGAGGTGCGACAACTTGTCCATTGTCGCCTCCACTAGCCTCGATGCAACCAGATAACGAAAACTTTCTGTGCGCGCCGATTGTTGATCACGAAGGCCGTCGGTCTCAGCTCAAGCGTTTCAACGGCCCTTGAATTCGGCTGGCCGTTTCTGAGCAAACGCCAAGATACCTTCCCGCGCGTCTTCAGTTCTGGCCGCATCTCCCTGGCGATAGGCCTCCTGCTCGACTTGATCATGCCATGAAGCATCGAGCGACGCCCAAATCAGGTTTCGGGTGTAGCCAAGCGATATCGGTCCATCGGCGAGCTGAGTGGCCAGGCTAAGGGCGGTGGGCATCAGCTCCGCGTCAGGGACGCAGCGATTGATCATGCCCCACTCAAGGGCCGTGCGGGCCGCAAGCTTTTCGCCAAGCAACATGAGCTCCATCGCCCGAGCCTTTCCGACCAGTCTAGGCAAGAGGTAGGTTGCGCCTCCATCGGGAACCAAGCCGATCCTGCGGAACGCCTGCAGGAAATAGGCGCTTTCAGCGGCCACGCAGAGATCGCAAACCAGCGCCAGTGAAGCCCCGACCCCAGCCGCCACGCCGTTCACCGCAGCGACCAGCGGCTTTGGCGACTTGCGAACCGCGCTTACAAAGGGGTTATAGATCTTGATGAGGGACTGGTTTGGTCCGCCGGGCGCATCGGTGATCCGCGCGCCGCCGGCGGAGAGATTGGCTCCAGAGCAGAAGCCGCGTCCTTCGCCGGTGAGCACAATGGCGCGAACATCAGGGTTGGAGACAAAGCCTTCAAAAGCCGTCGTCAGGCCTTCCATCAGCTCAGCCCCAGCTGCATTGAGCGTGGAGGGGTCGTTGAGCGTAATGATCCCAATGCGGCCTTGAATTTCAGTCCGGACCTTCGCAGGCGTGGCGGCGCCGTCCATGGGTATCCTCCCAAAAATCGAGCTCTCAGGGCGCGATTAGGAGACCATACGCGGCGTCAGCCAAGGAGGAAACGCTCCTGAAGGGAGTTGGGTCGTTGCTGAGCCTTCAGGCGGCTTCGACGGCGGCCATGGGAGGCGCAGCGGTCGTGCGATTGCGGCCGGCGTGTTTGGAGGCGTAGAGCGCAGCGTCCGCGCGCTCGATCAGGCTCACCGTGGTTTCGCCGGCCAATCTCTCGGCATAGCCTGCCGAGACCGTGATCGTGCCAAGGTCTTGATTGGTTGAACGCCGCTTCAGGGAGCGTGAAGACACCTCGGCGCGGATTTCTTCGAGCACGCCTTTGGCGGTTCGCCCGCCTTCAGTTGGGAAGATGATGGCGAATTCCTCACCGCCATATCGCGCCGCCAGGCGCGGTCTTACGCCCCCCATGCGGCCGATGACGCTGGCCACATAGCGCAGCACCTGGTCGCCAATTTGGTGACCCCAGGCGTCGTTGAAACCCTTGAAATGGTCGATATCGATGATGGCCAGCGTCATCCCCAGGCCTTCGGCCTCGGCGTGGGCGCAACTCAGTTCGAGGTTCTCGTCGAAAGCCTTTCGGTTGGCGAGGTTGGTAAGTCCGTCGGTCATGGCGTCCTTACGAACCTGATCGAGGCTTTCGCGGAGCCGGGTCAGTTCAGCCGTCGTTTCAGCAAGCTGAGTTTCAAGCACGGCTGTCTCGGTCTGAGCCTTGCGCGTGGCGGCGGTCAGGTTTTGAACCACCGCTTTCACCGGGCCGGCGTGCTCGCCTTCAAGTCGCTCTGAAGCGGTGGCCAACTCATGGCCGTACTTTTCGCTAGACCGCTGGGCGTTTTCGATGGCCGTCGTGACGGTCTGAATTTCCTTGGACAGGACATCGCCTGCATCAAGAATATCTCCGCTGAGGCGGGTTTCCGGCAGGTGCTGGGCTGCGAGCTCAGCGACCAGCGTTTCGGTGAAGGCGTCGCCCGCGGCCAGCCGGCGATCAATCTCCTGCGCCAGCGGGCTTTCTTTCTCGATGACGTAGTGGATCCAAAGTTCAAAATTGCGGGCCGTGGGCCAAACCCCGTTGGCCTCCATGACCTCAAGGGCCGCGCGCGCCAAGTCATAGGATTTGGGACTGCGCAGGGCGGCTTGAACGTCCACGGTCATCGCTCTCGTTTCCCGACGAGGTCAGTCGCATGGAATGCGAACCGCCTTTAGTGGGAGGCGAATCTAGATGCTGAACACCAAACGAGGCGTTAAGGGGCGCGACTTTCCTCTCAGTTAATTCAGGTCAGTCCCGAGGCCTGGGGGCGGGCTTGGAGAGCAGGAACGCTGGAACATCGCGGCCAAAGCCAACGATGCTGTCGTCGCCTTCTTCGCGCTCGCGGGGTCGATGTCCGGAAAGTTCGCGCGCCTGGCGCTCGGGCGGGCCCGCCGCGGTTGGCGGCCTGGGCCGAGGCTCAGGCTCACGCGCGGGCGAGGCTCGGACCGGCGTGGGGCGGGCCGGGGCGGGAGGGGCTGAAGATTGCGGCTCCGATCTGGGAGCCGGTTTGCTGCGCCGGCCACGGCCTTTGCCAATTGGTTCGGAGGTTTCGCCAGAGCGGCTGGTGCGCCCAGGGCGGGCACCCACGTCAGCGGGGGTCGCCTCAGGATCAAAGGGCTCCATGGACGCAACTTCGCCGTGGACCGGCACTGGCCGGGGCCGATGATCACGTTCACGGCCGCCGCTTCGAGATCCACCGCGCCCTCGCTCACCGCGATCGCCCCGTGCGCCCCGCGGTTCGTCCTTGATGGTCGACCAATCAATCTCAAGAACGATCTCTTGAGGGGCCTTGCCGGTAAGCTTCAGAACCTTGTCGAGATTGCGGGCGTCGGCAGGGGTGGTGATCATGAACGCCTGGCCTAAGCGGCCTGCGCGTCCCGTGCGACCGATCCGATGGACGTAGTCATCGGCATGGTGGGGAACATCAAAATTGAAGACATGGCTGACGTCGGGGATATCGAGCCCGCGTGCGGCCACATCTGAGGCCACCAGAAGTTTCAATGACCCGTTGCGAAAGCTTTCAAGCGTGCGCATGCGGGTCTGTTGATCCAGATCGCCGTGGATCGGCGCAGCGTCATGGCCGTGGGTCTTGAGGGATTTTGCGACAATATCGACTTCGGACTTGCGATTGCAAAAGACGATGCCGTTCTTGACGTCATCGCGTTCGATGAGGGCGCGCAAGGCCGTGCGTTTGGCTTTCTGGTCCTGCGTCGGAATGCGAACCAGGTACTGGGTGATCGTCTCAGCGGTGGTGGCTGGCCGCGAAGCTTCGATCCGCACCGGATCGTTCAGGAACTGCTTCGTCAGGCGGGTTATTTCCGGCGGCATGGTCGCCGAGAAGAACAGGGTCTGCTTCTTGACCGGCGTCAGTTTGAAGATGCGCTCCAAATCCGGGATGAAGCCCATGTCAAGCATGCGGTCGGCTTCGTCCACGACAAGCATTTGAACGCCCGTCATCAAAAGCTTGCCCCGCTCGAAATGGTCGAGGAGACGACCCGGCGTAGCGATCAGGACGTCGACGCCGCGATCGAGTTTCAGTTCCTGATCAGAGAACGAAACTCCGCCGATCAAAAGCGCCCAGGAGAGCTTTTGACCTTTGGCGTAGCGCTCAAAGGATGCAGCGACCTGGTCGGCGAGCTCCCGGGTGGGCTCGATCACCAGGGCGCGCGGCATGCGCGCACGTGCGCGGCCCGCCGCAAGCCGGTCGATCATCGGCAGGGTGAAGGCGGCTGTCTTACCCGTGCCGGTCTGAGCGATGCCCAGGACGTCCTTGCCGTGCAAGGCGTAAGGGATGGCTTCGGCCTGGATTGGCGTTGCAGTTGTGTAGCCGGTTTCAGCGACGGCCTGCAGGGTGGCAGGCGAAAGTCCAAGTTCAGAAAATTCGGTCATTCGATACGACAAGGTGCGGGGAGGCCGCCCAGAATGGGCCGGCGCGCCACGGCGGCGCGGACGGAAATCGTCGCACGCGGCGGAACATAGGGGCAGCGACCGTCAAGTCAACGCGCAGACGCGCCTCCACCCGATCAAGATCCGGCCGCTAGCCCAATTTGACCAAAAATAAGGGCCGCCAGTCCGCCTTGCAACCGGGGCTATTTGCCGTCCACAGAATAGGCCAACAGCACGTTCGTCCCGTTGCCGCCCGTGTTGGCCGCGCCATTGAAGCCGCTCATGACGAAAACGCGGCCCCCTGCAATTGCGGCGCCCAGGCCGTCAAGGCTGCCGCCCGGCTGGCCTTTGACCTGATTGACGGTGTCATAGGTCCGACCTGTCGTTGAATCGGCCCAGATGACTTTGCCGCTCGCTGCGTCATAGGCGCGAAGCCAGCCGTCCATGGTCCCCGAAAACACCACGCCCGGCATCACCGAGGGGGCTTGGGACTGGGCGCGGACGCAGGCTCCGCCCCCACGGTCGCGACTGCGGTCGCCGGCGTAATGACAAGGCGCGCTCGGGGCCGGAGCGGCCCAGATCACCTTGCCCGTCTGGGGATCAAGGGCGCTGAGGCCGGGCTTGGGCGGGCCCAGGTCCGTCGTCACCGCAGAGCGACCGATGGCTTTCAGGTTTTCTTCCAGCAGATTGACCGTATCGGCGTTGGCCACATAGAGGCGCTTGGCGTCAGCGGCCATTCCCCACTCAATGCCGCCGAGCGACGAGCCTGAGCCGACGCGCGTCGACCAGATGGAGCGGCCCGTGTCGGGATCCATGCCGTAGACGACGCCCGACTTCTGCCCCGACAACACGATGTCCTTGCCGCTCGCCAGATGGAAAAGAATGGGCGAGGCGCCGAAATCGTAGTCTGGACCGTCAGGACTTGGGCAATTCACCGGTTTTTGGGCGGCGTTGCAGCCGACGATGAAATTGTCTTTCTCCGTAACCTGGTTCGACCAGCGGATTTTCCCGGTCTTGAGATCCATCGCGACGATGGCGTCAGCGCCTTTGGTCTCGACTTCAGTGTAGCTGTCGCCGGTGGCGACATAGACCAGGCCCCGTTTGGCGTCGAGCGTTGGCGCTGACCAGATTGCGCCGCCGGCTGGCCCTTGCATCATGGTCCCGGCGGAGTTCTTGTGGGTTGGATGCAGCGGCTCGGGGATCACCTTGGTTTGCCACTGCAACTTGCCGGTTTTCAGGTCCAGCGCCGCTAACGAGCCTTGGAAGCTGCAGCAGGAATAGCTGGGTTGGCGCGCCGCGCCTTCCTCACCTGATGTCAAGGGCACGAAGACCTGGTCGCCGGCGATAACCGGTGTTCCTGTGATGGCGGCCACGGTGTTGGTCTCCAGCGCCGCGGAACGCCAGATCTCCTTTCCGCTCTGGGCGTCGAAGGCGTGGGCGGTGCGGTCGCGTTCGCCGATGATGGTGAGCCAACCGCTCGGCGAAATAGCGGATTTGACGATCATTGGCGTGGTTCGTGAGATGGCGTTTTCAACCACCCAGCGCACGCAGCCGGTGGCGGCGTCCAAAGCGTAGAATTTTCCAGATCGGTTGGTGATGAAGAGCCAATCGCCAATCACCGTAGGCATCGAGCCGCCGGTCATTGCAAAGGACCATTTCACCTTCAGCTTCGACACCTGGGCGCTGGTGAGCCCCGGATTGGCCTGATAGCGGCGGGAGGCCTCCAGGCCGACGCTCGTCCAGTCGCTGCCTGACGGCCTGATCGGCGGGTTGGCGTCACACTTGACGTCGACGCCCACAGGGGCCGGCGCTGGGCGCGGTGGCGGGCCCTGGGCTGTGACCTGGGTCGGCGCCTCAGAGGCTGTCAGATAGGCTGCGACAGCCTGTTTATCGGCTTCGGAAAGCCCGGCCGCCATGGGCTTCATCACCCCGTTTGTCAGCGCATCGACAATTGTCGCGACCGGGTAGGTGGCCAGCGTCGCGCGGTTTGGCGCACGCTCGATGGCCGGTTCGTGGCAGGCTTTGCAGCGGGTGTTGAACACCGTCGCGCCCGATGCGGCGTCCTGGGCGTGTGCAGCCAGGGGCAGGGCGACGCCCAACCCTAAGGCGACCGCCGATATCCAGCGCGAAAAGTTCATTCCGTTTGGCCTCCCCGGACGCGTTTTCTTTGTACTTTGGGCGCGCGCCGCAGACTGGGCAAGCCAACGGCGGAGAGATCTGCGAAAGATCAATGGGCGCCCGGCTTTGGTCCCAGCCCTTTCAAGAGCTCCGAGACCGCCGCCTCGAGTTGAGCGTCCTTTCCAAGCACGCTTTCGCCGAGCGGGCGCTCAACCATGATGTCGACGGATCGCGGATGCAGCTCCAGGTCATCGCCTGCAGCGCCTTGGATGCGTGTCGAGGGAAGGCGTACGACCGAGCCATCCACCAAGCCGACGTTGGACGTATAGATGATCCAACCCGCCGTCGGCACGCCAACCACCTTGCCGAGCTTCAAAGTGCGATAGCCCTCCGTAAAGTCCTCGGCATCCGAAAGCGACGACTCATTGGTCAGCAACACCGTCGGCAATCCCAAGGCGCGTTGGCCAAGCGCCTGGCGGCTTGGCACCGCGCTCTCGCCGCGCGACGTCATGGTCAGATAGTTGCGGCGTGAAAAGACATCGAGAACATAGCCGTTGACGAAGCCGCCATTGTTGTTGCGGACGTCAACGACGACGCCTTCCTTGGCTTGGTTCTCAGCGTCGAGGTCGAGATAAAGCTGGTCCAGAGCCTCAGACGACATGTCGGCGATATGGACATAGCCAAGCCTGCCGCCGCTGATTTTGTCGACGTAGGCCCGTTGTCCTTCGACCCAGTGACGATAGAGCAAGCCTAGAGCGACCGACGAAGAGACCGGACGTACGACAACCTGGCGAACTGCGCCGCCGGTTCGGACCGTCAAGTTCGTGCGCTTGTCAGCGCGATCGAGCATCAGATTATTGAGATTGTCGTTGGGGCCAAGGACGTGTCCCTCGACCGCGGTCAAGATGTCACCGGGCTTGATCGTGCCTTCGATGAAGGCCGGGCCAAGCGTGATCACTTCGCGAACCACGAGCCCCTTCCCAGCCTCGTAGGCTTCACGATCAAAGCGCAGGCCGAGGTCGGCTATGCGGTTCGGACCAAAGCCATTGGGCGGGCGATTGATCCCGGAATGCGAGGCGTTGAGTTCGCCGATCATAAGGTTGGTGAGCCGGCGCATTTCGTCGGGCGTATGTGCGCCGGCGATGTAAGGCTCGAAACGCGTCCGCAGCGCCTTCCAGTCCTTGCCGTGGAACTTGGCGTCGAAGAACGAGCGGTTCAGCAGGCTCCAGGCCTGGTTGAACGCCACGAGCTTTTCCTGATCGAAAGCGACGTCCATGTCCGCGTTGATTGCAATCTGGCGCGGGCGTGGGGCGTCCAAAGTCGTCGTCGTCACCAGCCCGCCGTCCAGGTAGTAGAGCGACTTGGAGTCGGGCGTAAACGCGATGAAGCGTTTGGGACGTTTTGAGCTTGCCAGCTGTTGCGGGGTTGGCGGTTCGTGGACCAACTCGTCGAGGTTATAACTATAGAGAATGCTTTGACCCGAGACGCTTGAGCGGAAGACCAAGGTCTTGCCGTCAGGGCTGATCACCGGGTTTTCGGCGGTGACGCCAAGCGGAAGATATGTCGCGCGGTTGCGTATGCCGTCAAAGACGATCCGCACGGCTTCGATCCTGCTCTTGGCCGGTGCGGCGTCGGAGGGCTTGGGAGCGGCCGCAGCGTTTGCGGGAGCGAAGTCAGGTTCAGCCTTGGTCGCCGGCGAGGGTTCGCCCTGGGCCGGTTTGGTCGCCGGCGCCGTGGGGGGCGGGGTGCGGCGGTCCGGATTTTCAGTCGTTCTGAAAAGATCCCGGAATTCGTCTTCTCGATAGCGCGGCACATGCGGCAGAAGATCGATGCGCACGATGTGGACATCTTCGGAGCGTTGGGCTGTGTCAAAGACCAAATATTTGCCGTCCTTTGACCAGACGATGCTCGAGGCGTCGCCATTGGCCAGGAAGCTCACCGGCTTGGCCTCGCCTCCCGCGGCGGGCGCCACCCAGACGTTGCGGAAGGATTTGGCGTCGGTTACGCCGAAGGCGATCCAACGGCTGTCGGGCGACCAGGCCGGGGCGGCGTTCTGGAAGCCGGCGACCTGGCCGGTGAACACAACGGCGTCTCTTTGCGGTTCGCCGGCGTCGCTCAAGGTTATGACCCGCAGTTCTTTGCGGTCGCGCACATAGGCGATCATCTTTCCATCGGGCGACCAAGAAAGTCCCGCATCGTTGCTCTCGCCGGTTGTCAGCCCGCGTTCGCGGCGCGAGGTGAAATCATAGGTCACGACGTGAGCGGCCAGGCCCCGCAGAGCGATGTAGGCGATCCGTCGGCTATCTGGCGACCAGGTGAGCTCGCTTTGGACGCCGCCGGCCTCGGTGACGCGCTCGGCCGGCCCGCCATCCTTTGAGCTGGCCGCGAAGACCTCTCCATGGGCGACCACGGCGACCTTCCTGCCGTCCGGCGACAACGCCATCTGCTGGAAGTTCGTCTCGCTGAGCCGGCGATCGCCGCTCGAGGCTGGCGCGCCTCGAAGCGTGATGGCGACACGGGCCGCCTGGCCGGTCTTCAGGTCGAGCTTCCAAATCTCGAAGTCACGTTCGAAGACGATGCAGGAGCCATCGAGGGCGATAGACGGAAAGAGAACCCGACCATCTGTGAAGTGGGTGATCTGACTGGGCTTTGGGTCGGTGATCGACAGGCGCCAGAGGTTTTCGACGCCGCTTTGATCGCTCATATAGAAGAGGGTTTTGCCGTCCGGCGCCCACATCGGCCAAAGATGCTTGGCGTCGGGGCCAAGCAGGCGGCGGTAAGGCGCGCCAGCTGCGACCGGTTTCAGCCAAAGTTCGGCTTCGTCAATGTGGGCGTGGCCGTTGCGCCACCATTGAAGGCCGCTGTCGCCCTTGGCCATGAGCGCGATTGTCTGTCCGTCGGGGGAGGGCGCTGCATTGAATTCGGCCAAGAAGCGTTCGCGACTGACTTCGAGCGGCGTCCCCCCGGCGGTGGACACCCGAAAAATATCGGTTTGGCGCGCGACGTCGCTGGCCCCTGAACTGAAATAGATCCACTTTCCGTCACGCGACCAGGCGTCGAGCTGTTCGGCCGAGTCAGACCAGGTCAGCCGGCGCACCGCGCCCGTGGCCAGGGTGAGAATATAGATGTTGGGCGGGCCGTTTCGCGTCGAGGTGAACGCCAGCTGCTTTCCATCTGGGGAATAGATCGGGCGGTCTTCGCTCGCCGGGTCGGTGACCAGCAAATGCGCAACGCCGCCGGACGCCGGGACGGTCCAAATGTCGCCGCCGGATGCAAAGGCGATTTCCGAGCCATCGGGAGAAAGCGCCGGCGCGGCCAGGGCGGGCTTTGGGGTGAGGCCCTGGGCCTGAGCCAGCCCGCTCGCCGTCAAGGCCATGACTAGCGCCGCCGCCGAAAGCTGGATCATCCGCCAGAATTTCATTTGAACCTTCCCACCCTACGCCTGGGGCGATTGGTATCGAAGGTCGTCGCACTTGGTAAGCCTCGCGATCGGGGCGGCGGCGTCATCTTGTCGAAGTTTGTCGGATTGCGCCCCTTAAGACCGATGGCGGCCCGCCGTTCGTCCCCAACTCGTTAACCTGTCCCGGGCAAAAGGTCTGAAAATCAGACGATGAACGATATGGGCCTTGAAGCTGAAATGCCGACAGATCGGGTGAGGAGCGGGTTTCTACGCCTGCCGATCAGTCTGGCTGTGCTGGTGTTCCTTCTGGCTCTGGCCAGTATCTACTTTACCCGCGAGACCGGCCGCGTCGCAGCGATCTGGCCGACGAATGCGTTGATTTTGGTCGCGCTTCTGCGCTCTCCGCGTAATTTGTGGTCCGGCCTGCTGGGCGCGGGCCTCTTAGGGACCCTGGCTGCGAATTTCGTGGTCGGCGATTCCATCGAAACCGCGCTTCAGCTTGCGGCCTGCAATGGCCTGGAGGTCAGTTTGGCGGCGTGGTTCGTACGCCGCTTCGCAGGGGGCGATATCGACCTTAGTCAGCAGAAACACCTGATTTTCTTCCTGCTTGCCGCTGCTGTCGCGCCGCTGGTTTCCGGAGCCCCGGCAGGGCTGACCTTGTCGGCGAAGCATCACGCAACCTACTTGGCCAGTCTCAAGGGCTGGTATGCGGCCGACGCATTGGGTTTGCTTGTCGCCACCCCGGTCATCTTGGCGCTGACGCCGCAGACGTTGCGTGCGCTTGGCCAGGCTCTTGGGCGTCAACGCAGCTGGATTTCGATCCTCGTTTTTCTAGCGAGCCTCGGCGTTGTCTTCGGACAAAATCGCATGCCGCTCTTCTTCCTGATCCCGCCGGCGCTGATCCTGCTGGCGTTTGAGTTAAGCGTGGCTGGCGCAGCGTTCGGCCTCTTGGCGATCGCTTTGAGCGGCGTTGTCATGACGGTGGCTGGCTACGGCGGGCTCACCGTTTTCCGGACCAGCATCACCGCGCGCCTGGAGTGGCTGCAGGTGTTCACGGCCATCATGACCGTCACGACGCTGCCGGTGGCCACGGCGCTCGCCACAAGACAACGGCTTGAAGCAAAGTTGCGGGAGACAAATCAGCTCTCAAGCCTGGCCCAGCAGGTCGGAAGAATTGGCTTTTGGCGAAATGATCTCAGGACCGCCCAACGAACCTGGTCGGATGAAGTGTTCGAAATCCACGGACTGTTGCGCGAAGAGTTCGGGTCCGATCCATTTCGGGCGCTGGAGCTCTATCGGCCCCAGGACCGCGCCATATTGACCAAGACCCTCCAGCATTCCGCAAAAACCGGCGAGCCTTTCAACTTTACGGTGAGGTTCGAGCGGGCGGACGATGGCCGCGAATGCGTCGTCACCTACCAAGGCGAGGTCGAGCACGACCACAAAGGACAGGCTTGCGCGCTGGTCGGCGTCGTGCGCGATGTCACTGAGGAAGAAACGGCGCGACAGCGGATCGCTGAGAGCGAAGCGCGCTACCGTCTCTTGGCTGACTCTTCCACCGACGTCGTGATCAAAGTCGATCGCAACGACGTCATCGAGTACATCTCGCCTGCGGTGAAACGCTATGGATATGACGCCCAAGCCTTGATCGGCGTCTCAGCCTCGGCGCTGGTTCATGCAGATGATGTCCCGAGGCTCAAGGCGTTGATCGCCGAGCTCTTTACGACAGGCCAAGTCGATCGAAAGCGTGACAGGAGCTACAGGCTGCGCACGGCTGATGGCGAATACGTCTGGATGGAAGGCAGCCCCACCATCCTTTGCGACGAGGCGGGAGGTCCCGTTGCGGTGATTTCGCAGTTGCGTGACATCACCGAGCGCAGGCTTGCTCTCGAAGCGCTCGCCGACAGTGAGGCGCGCTATCGGATCATCGCTGAGAACGTCACTGACATCGTGTCGCGTCTTGGGCTCGACGGGGCGACCCGCTATGTCTCGCCCTCCGCCGCCATCGTCACCGGCCATTGCGGCCAGGAGCATGACGGACACCAGCCCAGTGCAAGAATTCATCCCGACGATCTGAAACTGGTCCGCCAGCAATACCGCGATATGGTCGAAGGAACGCTACCTGATCGGGCGCATGCGACCTATCGGACGCGTCACAAGGAAGGTCACTGGATCTGGTTGGAAGTGACCATCGCCTTGGTCCGCGACACAGCCGGCAGGCCGCTCGAGTTCATCTCCGTCGGACGCGATGTGACCGAACGCGTGCGTCTTGAACAGGACCTGCGCGCTGCGCGCCGCGCCGCCGAAGACGCCGCGGCGGTAAAGGCCTCGTTCCTGGCGAACATGAGCCACGAAATCAGGACGCCGGTGACTTCAATTCTGGGCTTTACCGAACTGCTGTCCGGCGAAAGGGCGCTGAAGGGCGCGGCCCGCGATCATGTGGCCCGGATCTCCGGAGCAGGTCGGGCGCTGCTTTCTGTGGTCAATGATGTCCTGGATTTCTCCAAGCTCGAGGCCGGTCAGTTTGAAATCGCCCCGACCACCACTGTGCCTGGCGATGTGCTTTGCGACGCGCTCTTGATGTTCACGCCGCAAGCTGAAGCCAAGGGGCTTAGCCTGGAGTTCGAGGCCGATGATTTGCCGGGCTGCGTGCTGATAGACCCCGATCGCGTGCGTCAGGTGCTGCTCAATCTGATCGGCAATGCGATCAAATTCACAGACCACGGCCATGTTCGGCTTGTCGCCGACTACGATCATCGCAAGAAACGACTGAGCGTGCGGGTGGAAGACACCGGCGCCGGCATATCCAAAGCCCAGCAAAAGAAGCTCTTCCAGCGCTATTCCCAGGTGGACGCTTCAGCAGCGCGCCGCGGGGGAACCGGCTTGGGCCTTGCCATCAGCAAAGGCCTCATCGAGGCGATGGGCGGCAAGATCGGCGTTGAAAGCAAGCCGGGGGAGGGGTCGGTCTTCTACTTCCAGATCGATGCGCCGGCTATCGATGTTCCCGGCGATGGAAAGACGCAAGACGCCGAAGTCTCGCTAGGATTAGCGGGGGTTCGGGTGCTTGTAACCGACGACAATTCAATGAACCGCGATCTGGCGCGGGCGGTCCTGGAGCCGTTCGGCGCCGAGGTCGTTGACGCTCAAGATGGGCCTGGCGCGGTGGAAATCGCAGCTTCGCGCGCTTTCGACGTCATCTTGATGGATGTTCGGATGCCTGGACTTGATGGCCCCGGCGCGCTGCGGCTGCTTCGTTCCCAGCCTGGACCCAATCAAAGAACGCCGGTTCTGGCCTTCACCGCCGACGCGGACATCGACGGACTGGGACTTGCCCACGGGTTCAACGGCATTGTCCGTAAACCCGTTGTCGCTCTAGATCTGGTCCAGATGATCCATAGCGCAGCCGATGGTCTGTCAAAGGCTGGCGCGGCGACGAAACGTGCGGCCGCCACCCGATAGCCAGGCAGGCCGGCTTAGGTTGCGTGTCGGTAGGACGTCTTCTCGCGAGGCTTAAGTCCGACGGCGGCATTTCGCACGTTGGCGCGCGGGCCATGCGATCGCTGCATCGCGACCCCAGCTTGGCTAATCCCAAGGAGCCCTCGACGCGCTCACCCTTGGCCTGACCGATGCGCGGCCGACAGCACGGTGTCGACATCAGCTGCGGCAAGGTCCAGTTTTAGATGAAGCCAAGCTTGAGTTGCGCTTCGCACGGCGAGGCGACGACGGCTCCGGGCGTCAGACGCCGTCACTAGATATCGAGATCAGCGACAGCGAACTCGGCGTTCTCCTGAATGAACTGGAAGCGAAGCTCCGGCTTTCGGCCCATCAGCTGTTCGACGAGCGCTTCGACCACCTCCTCGGCTCTCGGCAGGGTGACGCGCGCAAGGGTTCGCTTGGAAGGATCCATCGTGGTCTCCTTCAACTGCGCCGGCATCATTTCACCCAAGCCTTTGAAGCGGCTGATTTCTGGCTTCTTTCCCTTGAACTCTCCCGCCAAGAGTTCGTCGCGGTGGGCGTCGTCGCGGGCGTATACGATCTTCGTGCCGTGACTGAGCCGATAAAGCGGGGGCAGCGCCAGGTAAAGCCGACCCGAGCGGATCATTCCGGGCATGGTGCGATAGAAAAAGGTGATCAGCAGGCTTGCGATGTGAGCCCCGTCGACGTCGGCGTCGGTCATGATCACGACGCGATCGTAACGCAGATCTTCTTCCTTGAACTTGGAGCCGGTTTGGACGCCGAGCGCCAGGAGCAGGTCGGTAAGCTCCTTGTTCTGGCCGAGCTTGTCGAGCGTCGCCGACGCCACATTGAGGATCTTTCCGCGTAGAGGCAGGATCGCCTGGCTCTTACGGTCTCGCGCCTGTTTGGCTGAGCCGCCTGCGCTATCGCCCTCAACGAGAAAAATCTCGGTGCCGTCGATGGCGTTTCCTGAGCAGTCAGCAAGTTTCCCGGGTAGACGAAGCTTCCGGGTCGCCGAAGCGCGGGCGACTTCCTTATCCTTGCGCCGCTTCAAACGTTCCTCGGCGCGTTCGATGACGAACTCGAGCAGCGCCGAGGCCGATTTGGGCTGAGCGGTCAACCAATGGTCGAAGGGGTCTCGGATCGCGGCTTCGACAAGGCGCTGAGCATCAGCTGACGACAGGCGTTCCTTGGTCTGGCCTTGGAATTCTGGATCGCGAATGAAGACGCTGACCAAGGCGCCGGCCTGGGCGATGACGTCGTCGGCCGTCAAGATCACGCCGCGCTTCTCGCCGGTCAGTTCCGCATAGGCTTTGAGGCCGCGGGTCAGGGCCGCGCGAAGCCCAGCCTCATGGGCGCCGCCTTCTGGCGTTGGAACGGTGTTGCAATAGGACTGCAGAAACCCGTCGGCTTCTCCGAAACCTGCGGGGGTCCAAGCGATAGCCCATTCGACTTTGCCAGTCTCTCCAGGGCGCGAGTAGCGCCCCGCAAAGGGTTCTGGGGTGACGGTCTCGATGGACTTGACCCGTTCGGCCAGGAAGTCGGCCAACCCATTGGGAAATCGAAATGTCGCCTCGCTGGGGGTTTGGTCCTGGATGCGCGAGGGATCACACGACCAGCGAATTTCGACACCTCCAAAGAGGTAGGCCTTCGATCGCGCCATGCGATAGAGGCGCGCGGGTTTAAACCCGGCGCCTTCGCCAAAGATCACCGGATCGGGCGTAAAAGCGATCGTGGTGCCGTGCTTTCGGGTCGGCCCGAGCTTTTCAATTCCACCGATAGGCTTGCCGCGAGTGAAGGCCTGGCGCCATTCAAATCCATCCTTCCACGCTGTGACTTCAACCCGCTCTGACAGCGCATTGACGACGCTGACCCCGACGCCATGAAGCCCGCCCGACGTCTCGTAGGCTTTTCCAGAGAATTTTCCCCCTGAGTGGAGGACGGTCATGATGACTTCAAGCGCCGACTTGCCGGGATGCTTGGGGTGGGGGTCGACGGGGATGCCGCGGCCGTCGTCGGTCACGCTAAGCTGGCCGTCGGCGTCGAGCTTGACGGAGATGACTTTCGCGTGACCCGCGACCGCCTCGTCCATGGCGTTGTCGAGCACCTCGGCGAAGAGGTGATGCAAGGCCCGTTCGTCTGTGCCGCCGATATACATTCCCGGGCGCTTGCGAACCGGTTCAAGCCCCTCGAGGACTTCGATGTCTTTCGCCGAATAGCTGCGGCTCTCCGCCGGATGGGACGGCCTCGGCTCATGGCTTTCGGCGAGCGGCGACGCCGGCGCGGGGTTCAGGGCGTCGTCGAACAACGAGGCTTGAGGCTGGGCGGCTGACTTGGCGGGGGGCGGGGACATGGAGGTGCGAAGTTTGGGACGATTCTGAAGTCCGCCCGATATGAATCGCTGAGCCCGCGAAGGCAATGCGGCGCCTGCCTGGGCCCTCGACATCTGGGCGATCGCGCGGTCCTATTCAAAAAAAAGAAGAGGTGCAGGCAAATGTCCAGCTGGAAAGACCCTGAGATTGCTGGCGTGCGCGCGCTCTTGGCTTCACGCGCAGCCGCCGATGGCCAACCCCAGCCTAGCCATGCCGAGCGGCGTGCTGCGGCGGACGCTTTTGGTGAAATGGGATCGCTGCCCCCTGGTTGCCGGCACGAGCCGACCCTGATCGGCGGCGTTAAATGTGAACGGATCGCACCGATCGGTGCGCTCGAAGGGCGGCGGCTCCTATATCTGCATGGCGGCGGTTACGTCGGGGGGAGTCCGCGCAGCCATCGCCCCCTTGTCGCACGCCTGGCCGAGGCGGCGCGCTCAGCGGCCTTTTCCCTGGAGTATCGCATCGCTCCGGAGCATCCCCACCCCGCAGCGCTCGAGGACGCGGTGGCGGCCTATCGGGAGTTGATGGCGCAGGGAGTTTGGCCAGAACGCACCATTATCGCGGGGGATTCTGCGGGGGGAGGTCTTGCGGTGGCCGTGGCGATGCAGCTGAAGGCGCAGGGGCTGCCACAACCTGCTGGCCTCTTCGTCATCAGTCCATGGGCTGATCTGACGCAAAGTCACCAGACCTATCAGACCAAATCGGCCGATGATCCGATGATCACGCGCGCGCGGTTGGATGAATGCGCGCAGGACTATCTGAATGGCGCAGACCCCCGCGCGCCTTCGGCTTCTCCCGTTTTCGGTGATTTTTCCGATCTGGCGCCTTTGCTCATTCAGGTCGGTTCGGAGGAGGCCCTGCTAGGCGACAGCCTGGTCTTGGCGGAAAGGGCAGGGCAGGCTCGGGTCGAGGTTCGGCTCGAGATCTGGCCGGAGATGATCCACGTCTGGCACGCCTTTGGCGGGCAATTGAGCGCAGCGCGTAGAGCCATAGCTGCAGCCGGTGCGTGGATGGATCAAAAACTGGGCGGATGAATTTTCCGAACCACGAACGCGCAACATACAAAGAGGGTTTTGTTGCTTAGAGTTTCTTCCTAAGGTTGCAACATGGGTTCTAAATTTCTGGCGGTGACTGTCGCTGCGACCTCGCTTTTTATGGCCGCTACGCGCGCCCAGGCGGCGAGTGCTTGCCAATTGGGCAAGCTCGTCGAAATCCCCGTGACCATGCAGGGCTTTCGCCCTTACGTGAAGGCGTCGATCAACGGAAAGGAAGCCACGTTCCTCGTCGATACCGGCGCCTTTTTCAGCATGGTCACCGACGACGCAATCGACAAGTTTGGCATGCGCCATATCTCCGCCCCGCTTGGGCTGCAGGTTAAGGTCGCGGGCGGGGCGACGCGCGAAGCGCGCGCGGCGGTGGCGGAGAATTTCTCGTTCGCCGGCGCCAATTTCAAGAATATCGAATTTCTTGCAGGCGGGCGTCTTGATCTCGCAACCGCCGGGCTGATCGGCGAGAACCTGATCGGCCCGTTCGACGTCGAGTTCGATTTAGCGAACGGCGTCATCCGCTTCTTTAGCGCCAAGAATTGCGCCAATTCGAACCTCGCCTACTGGTCGGCGGACAAGGTCTGGTCGCGCCTTGATCTCGATGCGCCGGGCAAGGTGCTCAACACGGTCGTGGCCAACGCCAGGGTCGATGGCCATCTCATTCGCGTCAAATTTGACAGCGGCGCGGGGCTCTCGGTGATGAGCCGAACTGCGGCTGCAAGAGCAGGGATTGCGCCCTCCAGCGAGGGTGTGGATTCTGCGGGGGTGTTTTATGGGGCCTATGGCAAGGGTCAGGAAGTCTTCCTAGCGCCTTTCGCCAGTTTCAAGATCGGCGATGAAGAGATCAAGAACACCAAGCTTCGGGTAGGCGACATTGCAATCCCCGATTCCGACATGCTGTTGGGCGCGGACTTCTTCCTTTCCCACCGGATTATGATCTCAGGCAGCCAGCGCAGGATCTACTTCACCTATAACGGCGGGCCGGTGTTCCGCTTTGACGCGCGTCCCGCGCCACCGCAGACCCTAGCCGCGGCGACGCCGGTTCAGGAGCCGCAGGGCTCGGCGAGCCAGGCCGGCGGCGAAGCCGATCAGCCCAAGACCGGCGGCGACTTTCAACGCCGCGGTCAAGCATTCGTCTCGCGCGGTCAATCCGCGCAAGCCATCGCCGATTTCACCAAGGCGATCGAACTGGAGCCCAATGACGCGTCGCACTACCACGCCCGCGCCTTGGCGCGCCTTGCCGCTCGCCAGCCTGTGCTGGCGATGGCCGATCTCGACGAGGCGCTAAAGCTCAATCCCAGCGATGCGGCGGCGTTTATCGTGCGAGGGCAGCTTTATCTGGGGCGCGATGCTTCCCATGCGAAGGCTGATTTCGATCAGGCGCTGAAGCTGTCTCCCGACGATGCTCAAGCTGAATTGCAGATCGGCTACGCCTACGCTCGCGCAGGGATGTTCGACCCTGCCATGCAGCAGTACGACACCTGGATCGCAGCTCATCCCAAGGACGATCGCATGCCGCAAATCCTCAGCGCGCGTTGCGAGGCCAGGGCCTTGGCCAATCGAGACTTGGACAAGGCCCTGGCCGATTGCGACGCGGCGTTGCGCGGCGACAAGGTTTCAACTGTCATGGAGCATAGAGGGCTGGTGCTCTTGCGGATGGGGCGGATTGACGAGGCCATTGCGCAGTATACCGCGGCCATTCGCTTGCAACCGCGCGCCGCTCAAGCCTTCTATTGCCGAGGACTGGCCGAGTTGAAAAACGGCATGAAAGCTCAAGGCGACGCCGATATCGCTGCAGCGCTCGCGATCGCGCCGGCGATCGCTGCAGACTATAAGCGCTTTGGGCTCAGCGCAGACGCCGCCCCTGCTGAAGCGCCGCCGGCGGCAAAATCCTAAGGCCGCAAACCATGATGCGCCCTTTGGGCGCAGAGCGATGGAACGCGGGCTTTTTCTCTAAGAGGCGTCAGAAGCCCCATGCCCATCCCGCGCGTTAAGCAGTGTCGGCGACGGAGCTTGGCTGCGATGCTGCTTGGTCAATCGGAGGTGTTTTCTGAAAGGGCTCGTTTCAGAGCCTCGCCTATGATCGGCAGAGCTCTCGCGTTGGCCGCCGCGGCCTTGGTCTTTGCGGCGGCTTCAGATGCTCAGGCGGCAGACTGTAAGTTGACTAAGCTGAAGGAACTTCCGGTGACCATGGCGGGGCTAAGACCGCTTATATCCGCTAAGATCAATGGGTTGGACGCTAAGTTTCTTGTCGACAGCGGGGCGTTTTATTCGATCATCGATACGGATGCGGTTTCGAAGTACGGCTTGACGACCGCTCCGGCGCCTGTGGGTCTCTATATTCTTGGAATTGGCAAGGGCCGGCAGAGCGTAAAGCTGAGTAAGGTGAGCGAGTTTGTCTATGCCGGCGTCCCGATCAAGAATATCGAATTCTTGGTGTCGGGCGCGAGAAGCGTTCCGGGCGCGGCCGGGATCATCGGGCAGAACCTGCTGGGCGCGGTAGACATCGAATATGACCTCGCAAATGGGGTGATCAGGCTCTTCAAAGCCCAGGACTGCGCGGGAGCTGACCTGGCCTATTGGTCAGCGGGCAAGGACCACTCTGTTCTGAGGATGGAGGAGCAGACGCCCGCTAAGTCCCATATCATCGTTCAAGCCCAGGTGGAGGGACGTTGGATCAGCGCGCTCTTTGACACCGGGGCTTCAACATCCATTCTGAGCAAACCGGCCGCCGCCCGGGTAGGGGTGAAACCCACGTCTGAAGGGGTCTACCCAGCTGGTATTTCGACGGGCTTTGGGGGAAGGCGCCTTGAGACCTCGGTCGCGACGTTTCAGAGCATTGGAATCGGCGACGAGGAGATCAAGAACGCCCGCCTGCGCATCACAGATCTTGAGCTTGGCGAGGCTGACATGCTGGTTGGCGACGACTTTTTTCTATCGCATCGGGTGATGGTCGCCAGGAGCCAGCACAAGCTTTACTTCACCTACAATGGCGGCCCGGTGTTTCGGCTGGATCAGAGCGCTTCCGGCGCAGCTGGCGTCAAAGCTCTGACTGCGGAGGCGCCGCCAGAAGCCCCGCCGGAAGGTCCAGCCGTCGGCCCCAGGAGCGCCGACGACTTCAGCCGCCGCGGCGCAGCTTCAGCGGCGCGCCGCGACTTTCCAGCCGCGGTCAACGACTTCACCAGAGCCATCGAGCTGGAGCCCACGGAGGGCCGTCACTTTCTTGATCGCGCGTTGGCCCGGCTAAATCTCCGCCAGCCGGCGCTCGCCTTGGCGGATCTCGATCAGACGCTGAAGTTGAAGCCGGATGAAATCCAGGCGCTTGTCGTGCGTGGCGAGCTTCATCTTTCGCAAGGCGACCTCGTCGACGCCCAAGCCGATTTCGATCAGGCGATAAAGTTTGCGCCAGGCGACGCCGGATTACCCCTCCAATTCGCCAGCGCCTATATGCGCGCTCGCAACTATCAGACCGCAATCCAACAGTTCAGCGCGTGGATCGACAGCCATCCGAAGGGCGAACTGCTGGGTGCGGCCTACGAGGGGCGCTGCCGAGCACGCGCGCTCTGGGACAAGGACCTGACATCTGCGCTAGCCGACTGCGATGAAGCCTTGAAGCACGGGGAGAAGACCTCGGAATTGTTGGATAGTCGCGCCCTGGCTCTGCTGCGGATGGGCCGCTACGAAGAGGCGATCAGAGGGTATGACGCGGCCATTCGCGCCCAGCCTAAAAACGCCTGGTCGCTCTACGGCCGCGGCCTTGCGAAGCTTGCCAGGGGCGATGCTTCAGCCAAGGCCGATATGGACGCCGCCGCCCAGGTCGAGCCCACTATTGCACGGATCATCAAGAGCTATGGATTGACCCCCGAGCGCGCGGCGGCGGCCAAGTCATAAGCGCCGCTCTATGCTGCGCGCTTGGGCTCCGAAGCGCCTCCCAACTATGCGCCCGCCTACCGGCTATAGCCGGGCATCTCGGGCAGGATGATGCAGCGCGCGAAGCGAGCGCGACGTGGCCGCTAAGTTGATCAGTCACCTGATCGGCGAACTGCCATGCCGCTCCGCTGCGCCCAGGCCATCTGGGTCTTCACGCCGAACGTCGCCGGGCCGCGCTCGGCGTTAGCAAAAACCGCAGCGATCGGCCCAGGGGGCCGAAGCTATTTCTTCGGCGCGTAGATCGTTGTCAGCAGGTCCGGGGTTCCTTCGATCCGCTCCAGTCGCGGATACCGCAAGCCCCCACGGTAGTCGATATCAACGGTCTTATAGTGATCGCCGCTTTTGACCAGCAGGCTCAAGGGGCCGCCTTTCTTGGCGTCGTTGATCGCCTCTTTCAGCCGCTCGGCGTCGTAGGCGATGCCGTTAACAGCCAGAAGTTTGGCCCCGAGCGTCAAGCCAGCCTTGAAGGCGGGGCCCTCCCACTGAACCTGGGTGATGTCAGCATCGCGCCCTAGCACCAACCCCAAGGAATAGGTGAGGTCAGTGGCCTTGCGTCGCCCCTCGACTGATCTGAAATAGTCGGTGGGCGTATCGGTGTAGACAAGCTTCCAACCGGCGCGCGCCAATCCGTCAAGCGGCGGCTTGGGCGCCACTTGATTGATCCGCTCATTGAGGAATTTAGCCCAATCGTAGGGCTGGACCGCATTCAGCGCGGCCACCACGTCATCGAAGGTATAGGGGACAGGCGTCCAGCTGCCGTTCTCAATGCCGAAGAAGGCTTTTGCAAAGTCGTCCAGCGAGCGCTTTCCGCCTGACTTTTCGCGGATCAGGGTGTCTGCATCGAGCCAGACCAGCTGGCCTTCGGAATAGTAGTCTTCGCTACGCTGGAAGCTCAGCCACGGCTGAGGACGACGCGAAGCAATAACCGGGTCGTTGGTGGTGTCTTCGACGGGGCGCCATTCGCGGCCGATCCGATAGGCGTAGGTGGCCGCGGTGGCGGCCAAGGCGTCCAGGGCCTCTTGCTTGCTGAGCAGCCCTGAGCGGCCGGCCAGGACAAAGCCCCAGTACTGTGTTTGCCCCTCATAGACCCACAAGAGCGAGCCGCGCATGGGGACGTTGAAGTTCGGCGTCCAGAGGTCAGCAGGGCGGCGGAATTTTCCGTTCCAGGAGTGAGTGTACTCATGGGCCAAGAGGTCGCGTGACGATGGGCTCTTGTTCCAGCCTGTGAAGTAGTCAGGGATCGTCCCGTCTTCGCTGGAGCGATGATGTTCGAGCCCGGAGCCGCCCATGCGTTCAGAGAGCGAGAACAGGAAATCGTAGTGGTTGTAGTGATGAGCGCCGTAAAGCTTGTAGGCCTGCTGAACGAGGGCTTTGTGTTTCTCGATCTGATCGGGGGTGGCGTCCAGGAGTTCAGCCCGGTCGGCGATGACGTCGAGGCGCACAGGGGCTGGGCCGCCCGGATCAAGGTCGATCTGGCGTGCGTAACGACCAGCGATCATGGGAGAGTCAGCCAAGGTGTCAAAGTCGACCGCCTTGAAATGGGTGACGCCGCCCTCAAGCCCGGTGGTCTCCAGAGCCGAGAAGTTTGTCCAGCCGTCTGGGAAACGCACGCTCGGCTCGATCTGAATGCGGCGCGCGAAATGGCCCGCGGGATACATCGCCAGGCTGATCCACTGCAGGCTGAGCATCTCCTGGGTCATGACGATGCGGCCCTCGTCGCCTGCGACCGCTGATAGGAAATCAAAATCGATGTCGACGCTGGCGGCGCCTTGCGGAACATCAATGTGGAACGCGAAGACGTCCACCGGATCGCGCATCCAGCTGAGTGTCTTGCCGTTGGCGTGAAACGAAATGTCGGCGACATTTTTCAAGGCGCCGTTGGGGGCGTGATTGCCGGGCAGCCATTGCGGATAAAGGATCGTCATCGGACCGGCCTTGGTGACCGGGATCGTCTCGTGGACGCGGAAGATATGGTGATCGACATCGCGCGCGTCGACCTGGACCTTCAGGAGCCCGGGATAGGCGGTGTCCTGCGGCGCTTCGGTCTTCGGCGGCATGGGAAAAGGTTGTGGGCCTGGCGAGGACTGGGCAAAAGCCGAGTTGGACAATGCGACTAAGGCTGCGCAGGCAAAGAGAACTGACTTCAACGGACGAGACCTTACAGGGGAATGAATTCCTGTTCTAAGGCCCATCCGGCGCAAAGCTCAACCGTGAGATTGGTTTGGAGGCTTGAGCTCCCCAGATTCAGTCGGGCTTTCCTCATCGCAGCCTCTTACTTCGATTAAGTGGCGCTTTGGCGGGTCGATGACTGCGAACCCTTCTCCGCCATCAGGCTGCGTAGAGGACTTACACCTCCAAGCTGTCAATCATGCTCGGCATGCGAAAAAGGGCCGCAGCTTGCACTGCGGCCCATAGAGTCAGCTCTCGGGGAGGAACATCAGCACTTGTAGTACATGTCGAATTCGACGGGGTGGGGATGTAGCGCCAGACGCATCACCTCTTCCATCTTCAGCTCAATGTAGCTGTCGATGAAGTCATCGGTCATCACGCCGCCGGCCTTGAGGAACGCGCGGTCCTTGTCGAGATTGTCGAGGGCTTCCTTGAGCGAGCCGCAGACCTCGGGAATTTTCTTCTGCTCACGAGGCGGCAGATCATAGAGGTTCTTGTCGGCGGGGCCGCCCGGATCGATCTGATTGATGATGCCGTCAAGGCCGGCCATCAGCAGGGCGGTGAAGGTGAGGTAGGGATTGCCCATCGGGTCGGGGAAGCGGGCTTCCAGGCGCTTTCCCTTGGGGCTGTCAGTGTGCGGAATGCGGATCGAGGCTGAACGGTTACGGGCTGAGTAGGCCAGCTTCACCGGGGCCTCATATCCGGGCACCAGGCGTTTGTAGGAGTTCGTGGTCGAGTTCGAAAACGCGTTGATCGCCTTGGCGTGTTTGATGATGCCGCCGATGTACCAAAGGCACATCTGCGAAAGCCCAGCATATTTGTCACCCGCAAAGAGCGGCTTGCCGCCGCCCCAGATCGACTGGTGCACATGCATGCCCGAGCCGTTGTCTGCGAACATCGGCTTGGCCATGAAAGTCGCGGTCTTGCCGTAGGCGTGAGCGACGTTCTGGATGACGTACTTATAGAGCTGCAGCCGGTCGGCCATGATGATCATGGTGTCGAACTTCAGACCGAGCTCGTGTTGGGCGGGGGCCACCTCGTGGTGGTGTTTCTCGGGCTTCATTCCAAGCTCGCCCATCACCGCCAGCATTTCGCCGCGGAGATCTTGGGCGCTGTCGACCGGGTTTACGGGGAAGTAGCCGCCCTTGGGCCCAGGGCGATGGCCCATATTGCCTTCTTCATATTCCTTGGCGGTGTTGATCGGCAGCTCGGAGGAATCGTAGGAGTAGCCGGTGTTGTTCGGCTGAACCGACCAACGTACGTCGTCGAAAATGAAGAACTCGGCCTCGGGGCCGAAGTAGACGGTGTCGCCGATCCCTGAGGCCTTGACAAAATTCAGCGCCGACTTGGCGATCGAGCGGGGGTCGCGCTCATAAGGCGTGCCGGTGTCGGGGTTCACCACATCGCAGAAAATCGCCATCGTGGTTTGCTGGTAGAACGGGTCGATGATCGCCGAGTCCAGGTCAGGACGCAGCTTCATGTCGCTCTCGTTGATGGCTTTCCAGCCGGCGATGGACGAGCCATCGAACATTGTGCCGTCGGTCAGGAAGTCGTCATCGACGAGCGCGATGTCGAAGGTGACGTGCTGCATCTTCCCGCGGATATCGGTAAAGCGCACATCGACGTATTTGACGTCCTTTTCCTTGATCTGGGCCAGGATGTCTTTGGCTGTCGTCGCCATGGTGGTGATCCCCTTGTCGTCTACTTAAGTTGCAGAAATCTAGACGGCGTCGGCTCCGGTTTCTCCTGTCCGGATGCGCATGACGTCCAAAATCTCAGAAATGAATATCTTTCCATCGCCAATTCGACCTGTGCGGGCTGAGGTGGCGATGGCTTCGAGGGCGCGATCGAGCTGATCGTCTGCGACGACCACCTCGATTTTGATCTTGGGCAGGAAGTCTACGACGTATTCGGCGCCGCGGTAGAGTTCGGTCTGGCCCTTCTGGCGCCCGTAACCCTTGGCTTCGATAACTGTCATGCCCTGGAGCCCGAGATCCTGCAGAGCTTCCTTCACCTCGTCCAACTTGAACGGCTTGATAATGGCTTCAATCTTTTTCATCGGTCCTCGGAAACGCCGCCCCAAACGGCGCTCTGGCGGTCGGGGCGACGGAGCATGGCTTAGCCGGGCCTCACAAGCACGCTCGCGCGCGGGCCTGGGGCGGGCGTCCGGCAAAGCGCCCGGCGCCCGAAAATTAGGCGCCATGAGCTCAAAAATCAGCCATCGCGGAAATGCCTTCAAGAGCGCCGCTCGGGTCCCTAGGATCACGGCATGAAGCGGTTGGAAGGCGAAAGAAGTATGGATGGCGTCACCCCAGTTCTCATTGGAGCCGGTCAATTCACCTATCGCGGTGAACCGGGGGCCTCCCCGTCACCGCTCGCTCTGCTGAAGATTGCAGCGGATCGCGCCGCGGCTGATGCAGGCGTAGGTCCCGCCGGCCTCGCCCAAATCGACGCCCTGGCTGTCGCCGGCTTCACGATCGATGCGCCCGCCTCGCGGCGCACGATGATCCCGCATGCGTCAAATCCCCCGGCCAGCCTCGCCAAGGCGCTCGGCGCCACACCGGGCTGGTCGGTCTATTCTCACATGGGCGGCAACACGCCCCAGCAGCTGATCAATGTCTTGGCCGAGCGGATCGCCAAGGGCGAGACCGAACTTGGCCTGGCGATCGGGTGCGAGTTTCTGGGCTCGGCCATGAAGCGGCTGACCAAGGGGTTGGGTTTCGACGACTGGCAGGAAGACCAGGACCTCGATCCGCCAGAGCGGATCGGCGATCCACGCTCAGGCGTCAGCCCGATGGAGGCCCGTCACGGGCTAGATCGGCCGATCAATATCTACCCGATGTTCGAAAATGCGCTTCGCGCCCGCGATGGTCGTTCGATCCCTGAGCACCAGGCGCGCCTGGGGCGGCTCTTTGCGCCATTCACCAAGGTGGCGGCGGCCAATCCGGAAGCCTGGTTTGCGCAGGAACGCACGGCGCAAGAGCTGATCACGGTTTCTGATCGCAACCGGATGATCGGCTTTCCCTATCCGAAGTTGCTGAACGCCATCATGGAAGTCGACCAATCCGCCGGGGTGATCGTGGCCAGTGAGCGCAAGGCGCGCGAATTGGGGGTTCCAGAAGACCGCTGGGTCTATCTGCATGGCTGTGCTGACGCCGCCGACCTTTGGTTTCCGCTGGATCGACAAAATTACCATTCAAGTCCTGCGATGCGCCTGACCGGTCAGCGGGCGTTGGCGATGGCCGACATCACCCTCGACGACGTCGGTTTCATCGATCTTTATTCCTGTTTTCCAGTCGCCGTCGAAATTGGCGCCCAGGAGTTGGGTCTGGCGCTGGACGACCCCAGAGGACTGACCGTCACGGGCGGCCTTCCCTATGCTGGCGGGCCTGGAAACAACTACGCCATGCACGCAATCGCCGTCATGATGCAGAAGTTGCGAAAGACCTCAGGCGCCTATGGCTTGGTCACAGCCAACGGATGGTATCTCACAAAGCAGTCCACCGGGATCTATTCGACAAAGCGGCCAAGCACGCCTTTTGAGCGCGAAGATCCCGCCGTGCTTCAGCGCCAGATCGATGAACTTGCTCATCCCGTGGTCACCGAAACGCCGCAGGGCGCAGCGCGAATCGAAACCTATACCGTCGTCCACCGCCGTGAAGGCCCGTTCATGGGGATCGTCATTGGCAGGGATGGCGATAACCGGCGCTTTGTCTCCTTGACCCCGAATGATCCGGCGACCTTGGCGAGCCTTGAGGCGGGCGAACAAGTCGGCCGCACCGGACAGGTCGCCAGCGGAAAAGACGGTCACACCAACCTCTTCACACCGGACTGAGACGCGTCATGGCCCGACTTTACCTTATCCGCCACGGCAAACCGGCTGCGATCTGGGGTGGAGACGATGACGACCCCGGGCTCGATGAGACCGGTAAGGCCCAGGCGCTGGCCGCGCGCGACTGGCTGCTGGGGTTGGCGCCCACCGAACGTCCGAAACGGGTGGTCAGTTCGCCTTTGCGCCGCTGTCGCGAGACGGCCATGCCTACCGCCGAGGCGTTGCAGGCGGCTGTCGAAATAGATGCGCTGGTGGGTGAAATTCCGACGCCTTCAAGCCTGTCGGCTGACGCGCGCGGCGCTTGGTTGCGTAAATCCTTCGGCGGAACCTGGGCTGAGATCGAAGGGGATCTCGATTACGATGAATGGCGAAGCCGGATCGCCGCATCCTTGGTCCGGCGGGGGGATACGGCGGTGTTTTCGCACTATGTGGCGACCAATGCGGTCGTCTCCTGGTTGCTTGGCGAGCCCAAGGTGCTGGCTTTTCGACCTGATCACGCTTCAATCACTGTCTTGGAAACCGATGGCGAGACCTTGAGATTGGTCGCCAAGGGTCGCGAAGCGGCGACCGGGGTGCTTTAGTTTGGGGCGATAGGTTTTTGACGATACGCCAGATACTTACAGTATCGCAGATGGATCAAGCCGACGCAGCGGCGATTGCGGCCGGCACGCCTGGCCTGAGCTTGATGGAAAGGGCAGGGGCGGCCGTCGCCGATGCGGTCTGCGCGCGGTTTGAAAGGCAGCCGACCTTGGTGCTGTGCGGTCCGGGCAATAATGGCGGCGATGGATATGTCGCGGCGCGGATTCTGCATGACCGTGGTTGGCCCATCGAGGTGCGCGCGCTCGGCGAGCCGGCGACCCAGGATGCGCGCGCCGCCAGCGCGAGATGGCGAGGCGTGACGAAGCCTTTGAACGGGACCTTGGAGCCGGGCGTCTGGATCGATGCGCTGTTTGGCGCTGGGCTGTCGCGGCCGCTTGACGGACCGGCCGCGGCGGCTGCATCGCAGATGTCGGAGAACCCCGAGAAGGTCGTAGCGGTCGACGTCCCAAGCGGGCTCTGTGGGGATACGGCGCGCGCTAGCGGACCGGCGGGTTGTGCGGGGCTCACGGTGACATTTCACGCCAAGAAGCCCGCGCACCTTCTTGAGCCTGGTCGCAGTCGATGTGGAGAAGTCGTGGTCGCCGATATTGGACTTAAAACCTCGATGGGCCGCACCATCGAAAACGGCCCCGAAGTCTGGCTTGCGCGTTTTCCGTGGCCCTCGGCTGCATCCCACAAACATGCGCGCGGACGGTTGGTGGTGATCAGCGGCGAGGCTTGGAGCACAGGTGCAGCCCGCCTGGCCGCCCGCGCCGGCCTGCGGATCGGGGCGGGCCTGGTGACGGTGCTTTCCCCCTCCGAAGCCCTCCCGATCAACGCTGGACACCTTGAAGCGGTGATGTTGCGCGGCTTCGAGACCGACCTGGAGCTGGAACAAGCCGCCAGGGACGCTGACGCCGCGGTGATCGGACCGGCTGCGGGGGTTGGCGAGCCAACCTTGCTCAATGTCCTGGCCCTGGCCCGCACGGGGGCCGCGCTGATCCTTGATGCAGACGCCATAACCGTGTTTCGCGACGATCCTGAGGAGCTCTTTTCGCTGCTCGACCGTGATGATGTCTTGACCCCGCATGTCGGCGAGTTCGAGCGGTTGTTTCCAGGTCTTTTGGCGGCTTCGCCTGAAAAGATCACAGCCGCGCGCGCGGCCTCCGAGCGGGCTGGCGCCGTGGTCTTGCTGAAGGGGTCAGATACGGTGATCGCCGCGCCCGACGGGCGTTGCGCTGTCAATTCCAATGGATCGCCATGGTTGGCGACCGCCGGGTCGGGCGATGTGCTGGCTGGCTTCATTGGGGGGTTGGTGGCCCAGGGCATGGAAAGTTTCGAGGCGGCCTGCGCGGGAGCCTGGATCCATGCCGAGGCGGCGGAGCTTCATGGTCCTGGGCTGATCTCGGAGGACTTGCCTGGACTTGCGCCGACGGTTCTAAGGCGGCTCTTCGACGAGCGCTGACGTCAAGGCCGCTCGGGTTCGAGGGCGATGGCGCCCGCTGAACGGCCGGCCCTTCGATCTATTCGCTGCGTTCGCCGGCGGTCATGGCCAAAAGCGCGAACGACGCCAGCCAGTGCTCCCCCATATAGTCGCCGGCCACATGTGGAAGGCTGAAGGCGATATGTTCTTTGGCTGTGGCCTCGGCGATCGCTCTCAAGGGGTCATCTGGCCCCAGCGTGGCGGCGATCTCACGCCAGCACCAGGCGCGCGAAAGATTCAGTCCGTCGAGATGGGCGATCTTGCCGTCAGTCCGGTCAGATACGCTTGCCGGAACAAAGAGGCTCGCAGGTTGACGCGCCTGAGCGCGCGGCAGGAAGCTTGCCAGCCAGTCTGAGAATTCAGAGCGCGGCAATAGGCGGCGCATGCACTCGGCTTCCATCAAAGTCGCTGAAAGAAATTCGTCCCCCGATGGCTCCCATGCCGGCGCATCGCGATCGGCCAAAAACCAGGCGCGGACTTTCTCGGTGAAGAGCGCTGTGAGCCCAGCGTCGCCTTCGGCGATCGCATAGTCCTGGGCCAAGGCGATTGCGAAGGCGGAGGATGAATGGACGCCCGTGCGGAGCGGATACTGCGCCTTGGGAAGATAGTCGCAGAAACGATCGGCGAATATGGCCGCCAGCGGGCGCAGCTGCGCCGCCCACGGCGCGTCATGGGCCAGAAGTTCCGCCTGCAACTTCAAAATCCAGCCCCAGCCGTAGGGCCGTTCAAAACCGCGCGAGGATGTGCGGGCTAAATAGGCAGCTTCGCCAGCTACATTTTCAGGCGTGAACGCCGCGTCGAAGAGCGCTCTGATCGCCTTGGCTTCAGGGATGGCCGGTTGGCGGCGCAGTAAGCTCGCCAACAACCAATAGCCGTGGACGCAGGAATGCCAGTCAAAGCTCCCAAAGAATATCGGATGCAAGTCGCGCGGGCCCTTGGCGTCGGCTGGCCCCTCCAGGACATGGTCGAGCTTGTTGGGGTATTCGCGGGTGACGTGGCCAAGCGCGATCTTGGCGAACTGGGAGGCTATTTCAGGCGTGAGGCGGCTATCGGAAGGCAAGGACATACATCAGCACCGTGTTGACGATTAGCATGAGCAGGGCGGTCGGGATTTGGGTCTTGATGACCGCATAACGATCGGGGATTTCCAGAAGCGCAGGCGGCACAAGATTGAAGTTGGCCGCAAGCGGGGTCATCAGCGTGCCGCAGAACCCGCAGAGCATGCCAATTGATGCAACCACGGCTGGATTTCCTCCGAAGTGGGTGACCAGAATTGGAAGGCCCACCCCGCCGGTCAGCACAGGGAAGGCTGCGAAGGCGTTTCCCATGAGCATGGTGAAGCCCGCCATGCCGAGGCAATAGACGCTCACCGCGGCCAGGGGCGTATCAACCGGCAGATAGGTGGTGACCAAAATCCCGATCTCCTTGCCGACCCCCGCGATCGCAAAGACCGCTCCCAACGCGGCGAGGAACTGCGGCAAGAGGGCCGCCCAGCCCACCGTATCGACCAGGCGTCGACCTTCCTGCAAGGGGCTTTCCAGAGGTTGGCGAAGCAGGATCAAGGCCGCTGCGAGGGCTAGGATCACGGCGAGGGCCAAGGAAATGAGCGTCGCCTGTTTGGGATCCATCAAATGGACCCCGCCCAATTGGATCGGTTTCAATAACAGGATGCCAAGGGCTACAACCAGCGGCAGCATCAAGGCTGGAAGGAAGAGCCTATTCCCAAGGCGCTGCGACAGCGCCAGCCGTTCAGCAGGCGAGGTGGTGGAAGGTTGGCCGCGGCCGACCAGGCCAAGTCCCGCCAAGAGGGCGAGGCCCAGCACCAAAAAGCCGTCGCCTAAATCGCCCAGTTGATCACCGGCCAGGAAACTTAGTCCCACCAGGCCCCAAAAGGCGGCATTTCCAAACCGCTTTGGATTTTTCCGATCGCCAAGACTGAAGACGCCGAAACCTGCGAACATCAGGCCGGCCAGCACATAGACGAAACCAAGCTTGATCACGACTTGGTCCGGCGCGCCACAAGGCGGTCAAAGAGCATCAGGCGAACTGCGTGGATCGCAAATGAGGCGAGCGCCGTGGGGATCGCCCAGACCGATATTTTGATCGGATCCAGAGCGATGCCGCTGCTCGTCAGAAAACCCGCGATCAGCAGCACCGAGCCCATGGCGATGAATATGTCTTCGCTGAAGAAGACGGCGATGTTGTCGGTGGCCGCAGCCATCGCGCGGATGGCCAAGCGCGTGTCTGGCTCAAGGACCCCGTCCGGGCCCTCCGCCGCGGCCTCAGCCATCGGCGCGATAAGGGGGCGGATCGTATGGGCTTGGCCTGCGATCGGCTGAAGGCCAATGGCGGTCGTAAGCTGGCGCAAAGCCATGTAGCTGAGGAGCAGGCGGCCTGCGGAGACCCCTGGCAACCTGGCGATTATGGCCGCTGCGCGTTCGCGAAGACCGGCGCGCTCAAGTACGCCCACCAGCGGCAAGACGAGATAGGCGGTGCTGACAAAGCGGTTGGCGTTGAAGGCTTTGCCAAAGACGGCGATCACCGCCAGCGGGGATAGTCCGGCGAACCATCCGCTGGTGAGGGCTGCGACCACCACGACAAGCAGCGGATTGAGACGAGCGGCGAAGCCGGCGACCACGACGAGGACACCCAACAGGATCAGCATCCGGCCTCCTTGGCGAACGACTATTCATAGGACCGGTTTGGCGCGGCCATGGCAACGGCTGGGATGTTTATTGCGAACCCGCCGCCAGCCAAGCGTCGGCGAGGCGTAAGAAGCCTGCGACATCGATGGTCTCAGCGCGGGCCTGCGGGTCGAGTTCAGCGCTGCAAATCAGCGCCTCGCCGCCCATGCCCTTCAGGCTGGAGCGAAGCATCTTGCGACGTTGACCGAAAGCCGCCGCAGTCAGTTTCTGCAGCGCATCCAGTCTTGCTTGCGATGGCCGATCATGGCGCGGGGTAAGGCGCACCACGGCGGAATCGACCTTCGGCGCAGGTGTAAATGCGCGCGCTGGAACCTCCATCACCGAGCGGGCTTCACATGTCGCCTGGGCGATCACCGCCAGGCGCCCGTAGGCGTGGTGATCAACCGGGGCGGAGATACGCTCAGCGACCTCCTTTTGAAACATCAGCGTCATGGAGGCGGGCGTCCAGTCCGCGGTCAGCCACTTGATGAGCAAAGGCGTGCCGACGTTGTAGGGAAGGTTTGACACCACATGACCCGGCGTCTTGGCCAGGAGCTCGGCTTCGTTGATGAGCAGAGCATCATCAAACACCAGCTTGAGCGCACCTGCAGGCCCAGCCCCTACCAGGTCTTCCAGCAACGGCCTAAAACGTTGGTCCTTTTCGATCGCTATGACTTGGACGCCAACCTCCAGCAGGGCGCGCGTGAGGCCCCCTGGACCTGGCCCGACCTCGATGACCTGGTCGCCCGGCGAAAGTTCGGCCAGGCGGGCGATCTTGCGGGTGATGTTGAGGTCAAGAAGGAAATGCTGGCCGAAGGCTTTCTTGGCCAAGAGGCCGTGTTCGGAAAGGCTCTGGCGAAGAGACGGCAGGTCCTGGAGGCTCACCCGGCTCTGGCCCGCGCCAGCTGATCGGCGAGGCGGATCGAGGCGATCAGGCTGTCGGGGCGGCCAAGCCCACGTCCGGCGATGTCATAGGCTGTTCCATGATCGGGTGAAGTTCGCACGATCGGCAAACCCAAGGTCACGTTTACGCCGCCCCAGAAATCGATCATCTTCACCGGGATGAGGGCTTGGTCATGGTATAGGCAAAGCGCTGCGTCATAGCGCGCGCGCATCGCCTCAGGAAAGAGCGTGTCGGCTGGATAAGGGCCGGTGGCGTCGATCCCCAGGCCGGCGAGGGCCTGCACGGCGGGGGCGACAATCTCAATCTCTTCACGTCCAATGCCGCCGCTTTCGCCGGCGTGGGGGTTGAGGCCGGCCACCGCCAACCGTGGCTTCTCGATCCCGAAATCGCGTCGCAGCGCGTCAGCCGTCACCAGACCGGCATTGACGATCGCCTCAAGGCTCAACATCGCCGGGACCTTGGAGAGTGGGGCGTGGACGGTCACCAAGGCGACACGAAGGTCCCCAGCTATCAGCATCATGACCGGCCCACGGGCGCCTTCGAAGCGTTCGTCGGCGGTGAGTTCGCCAAGGAACTCGGTGTGACCTGGAAACTTGAAACCGGCTTCGTAGAGCGGGGCTTTTGAAATCGGCGCAGTCACTACGCCGGCCACCGCGCCCGAAAGCGCCAGGCCGACCGCGGTCTCGATCCACTTGATGATTGCGGAGGCTGAGGTGCTGGAGGGTTGTCCGGCGACGACGGGGCTGCGAAGCGGCAAATCCAGGACCGGAAGGGCGTTTGCAAAGACGCTGCGCGCATCGGCCGGCGCGAGAATTGGCTTGAGAATGGAGGCGCCGTCGCCGGACGCCGAGGCTAGGGATTGATAGTCGCCCACCACGAGGAACGCAGGCCCGCTCTTGCGCAACACGTTCCAGGCCTTGACGATGATCTCCGGACCGATGCCGGCCGGATCGCCGAGGGTCAGAGCAAGAGGGGCAGATTTCACCCGAACGCTACCTTGGCTACCTATATTCAATCGTGGCGGAGTTACGAAGGTCGCGCATATAGCGCTTGGAGACCATGTTGAGCTGTTCCCCGGTCAGTCTGTTTTCGATCTGATCGTGGTCGACTTGCGCAGCGCCCGCCGCACGCTTGCCGCAGACAGCCAGCACGTGCAGCCCAACCTTTGTACGGATCGGCTGGGAAAGCTGGCCCGGCTGCAAACTCTTGGCGGCGTCGGCGAACTCTGGAAGCAGATCCGATGTCTCGGCCTCGCCCAGATCGCCTGCGATGACCCCTGACGTCTTGGAGACCGTCGCCTCGAGCGTGCTGCAATCCTTGATCTGGCCGCGGACCTCTTCGAGCTTGGTCTTGGCTGCGGCCACCTCATCGTCGCTGGCCGTGGCTGGGAGCGCAATTGCGGCCTGCTTAAGGTTGACCAGGGTCTGGCCTGAGCCGGAGCGTTTGTCCTTGAGGTAGATGATATAGACCCCGTCCTTCACCGGAATGGGTTGGGAGAGCTGACCTGGACGCAGCTTCTCGAGCGTGGCGTCGACTTCAGCCGGCAGTTCGCCAGGACTAATCCAGCCCGCATCACCGCCAGCCGCCGCGGTCGAAGACGCCGAGAACTGGCGCGCCACGGCGGCGAAGGGAGCCCCCTGCTGCAACTGCGCCACCAGTTGACTGGCCCCCTTTTCAGCGGCGTCCATTCCGCCGGTGCGACCTGCGTCGAGGAACACTTCGCTGACTTCGTACTGCGGCTTGGCGGCGGCTGCGATGAGCCGCGCCTGCGTCGCCTTGATCTGATCTTCTCCGATCCGCAGGCGTGAGCCGAAGCGACCGCGGATCAAACGCGCCCAACTCTCTTGAGCGCGTATCTCCTGATAAAGGGTGTCGGAGCTGATCCCTTGCGACTTCAGGACAGACAGAAGGGCCTCAGGCTTGAGATTGCTTTGCTGGGCCATGGACGTGATGTCTTCAAACACTTCCTGGTCGGAAGCGATGATCGGCGTCTTCTGGTCTTTTTGGACTCTTTTGAGCTCTTGCAGCTGGAGGTGTTCGTCGACCAACGCGACGAGCGCCTCCTGCTGGAATTGGGGCAAGGTGTCCTGAGTGGGTTGTGCGCCCGTCGTGGCGATCAGCAGGCGCATGCGTTGTGCGAGATCGTAGGTGGAGATGATTTCATCATTGACGATCGCGGCGACCGATTCCGTCATCGGGCGCATCGGGGTGAGTTGCTCATGCCCCGCGCCGGTCTGCGCCGGCTCGGCGTTTAGACCGTTTGGCGAGGCCGCCCCAGGGGAAGCCGCCCCAGGGGAAGCCGCCGGGGAAGCGGCCTTTTGGCCTTGGGCGTGAACACCTAAGGGCATGGCGACAGCCAGGAGGGCTGCTGCGGTCACAGCGCCCCGCGCCCCCCGGCTCGCGACGTTACGCGCACGCATCATGGATGAGATCATTCCCTCGTTCGGCCGCGTCCGGCCGCAATTTCTAGTGACCATAAAATGGTACGCCCAATGTGGCGAGCGTTAGGCGTACTTGCAGTTGGTCGCTAGGGCCAAGGCGACCAATTATCACGTCTTCGTGGCGATAGTACACGTCCACTCTGATGCAGTCGTCCTTGTAGAAGACCCCCACGTCGCGGATCACCCAGGCATTTTGGATGAGATCACGATTTCCGTAAGTGCTGAGCCCCCAGTGCTGGGTAAGGTTGAGATCGCCGCCAAGGTCGAGGTTCTTGATCGGCGCGCCGTTGATCCCTTGGTCATCGGTCAAGTAGCGAACGTAACCTGAACCCCATTTGAAGCCAAGGTTGACGCCCGCCTCGAGGCGATGGATCTCAAAGGTCTCTCCATCCAGACGCGCGCGGCCAAAGAATGAAAGGCCCTGAATAGGCTGAGCATCTCCCGCGATGATCCAGTCTGATTGGCGCGCATTCAGGCCAGACCCAGGCGTAAAGACCGTATTGTTGGTATCGCGGAAGCTGCGCCCGATCAAAAGGCTGGCGCGTCGCCCGTCGTCCCAAAGAATTGAGCCGCGACCTGCGACATTGAGGCGAAGTCCGTCCTCATAGAGATCGTATCCGGGAAATTTATTGGCCTGGAAGAGCGTGGTCTCGTCGAACTCAAAGGCGACCGAATCCTCGTCGAGGAAAATCGGATTGCCCGTCTTGTCGTGGCCGATCGTGATCTGGTCGACCTTGGGCGAATAGTCGATCTGCGCCAGGGGCTCCAGCGTGATCGTCGTATCACGCCAGCGCCGATAGACGGGATAGGAGATGTCTGCGCCGATCACGCCGACCGCACGGGCCTGATCCTTCGAGGTCGTATTGTTGCCGACACCGGTCAGGATGTTGTTGATGTTGTAGCCGTCCAGGCGAAAATCCGCGAAGGGCTCAACGCGCAGGCCGCTCTCTGACGTGAAGGTTCGACGCCAATCCAGGTCGCCGCTCACCCGGTTACTGTCCAGCCCAGGCTGTTTTAGGGCGACGTTGTCCGGAGATTGGTCGCGGGTCAGCGATACGGCGCTTGCCGTGAAGCGCATTCGCCCGCCCAGGATGTCGTCGGGGTCTTCGTAGCGCGTCTCCACGATCGGCGCGGCCACGGGGAAGGTGCGGTTGTTGTCCTCGGGACGTAGACCCTGGACGCTGAAGGTCGCGATCGAGACGTAGGAATTGGTGTCCTGGCGGATGGCGTAGAGCTGACTGATCAGTCGACGGTCGTCTGCGACGTAAGGCCCCTCGGCCTCATAGACACGACCGATGTCATATTTGTCGAAAATCAGCGGGTCAGAGGAGCGTTCGGCGGTAAATCCAACCAGCCATTTGTCGTCAATGTGGAAGGCGCCGTGCCCCAGGATGTAGCTGCGATTGGTGACGCCGCCGAACCTGTTGCCATTTCCGTCGAGGTCGGCCTCGTAGGTGTAGCCGGCCCGAATATCGATCTGGCCATTATCAAAGGCCTCGCGATAGCGCAGGTTCAGGAACGGATTGACCTTGGAATTGATCTGGGGAGCGATCGTCAAATCCGCCGAGGGACTGATCACCCAAAGGTATGGCTGATCATATGAAAATCCGCGACGGCTGTTGATGCCAAGACGGGGGGCCAACAGGCCTGACTCGCGCTCCGCAGTCGGATCGGCGTGCCAGAATACCGGAAAATAGAAAACCGGAAGACCCAAAACCCGGACCTTGGCGTGCCGGTAGAAGATGATGTGGCGGACGCTGTCTTGAACGATCTCATCGGCCGAAATCGACCAGGTCGGAGATTTGGGGGTGTCGCCGACACAGACCGGGCAGGGGGTGTAGATCGCCTTGTTCAGCTCCTGGATATCCTCGGAGCGGCGAATGGCGGTGTCCCCGGCGATCAATACGTTCTGACTGGTCTTCTTGTCCTTCATCCGTGATGAAAACGCGAAGGCCACGGCGGCCTGCATCTTGTCGTCGAGGGTCATCTGGTCGGCGTATTCGACATTGCCGTCGTCATGGATGACCTGGACGTGACCGAAGGCGCGGATCACGCCCTGAGCCGGAGCGTTTTTGTCGTGGGCCACCCGAGGTTGGCCGGGCGCCGGCGGGGGAGGTTCCTTATAGACCACGCGGTCAGCGCGAAGCGTTCGGTCCTCGTAACGGATCTCGACAGAGCCTTGCGCGGTGGTGACGTGATTATCCTCGTCGCGCATGATCTGATCGGCTTCCAGGTAGAGCTCGCCAGGCTTGAGCCCGTCGGTGTTCACCGGCGCGGTCTTGGTTCGTGCAGGGCGCTCGTTCGTACTGTTGAGGATCTGGCCGCGTTCGTCGCGGCCCTCGACCCGCGGTCCCGGCTGGTCCTGGAGCGGTGTGGGCTGAGCCTGGGCGATGCTGGGCCACAGCACTGCAATCGCTGCGCCCGTCAGGAGCGCACGCTTGGCCGCATTGAAGGGGGCCGGTGCGGGCAGCGCGCGCCGTCGCGGATTCATCTTCAGGCTTCCGATCCTCTTCGCGACGCGCCTTAGAGCCTGCATAACCGGCCTCGCGAACGATTCAACCGTCTTCGGTGTAACAGAGCAGCGTTAGGCCAGAGAGCAAAGCCACAACCGCCGGCGCCCAGGCCGCGGCGAACAGCGGTATGATGTCCGCGCGCCCCAGCGCTCCAGTCAGCGCATTGAAGAAAAACACCGCAAAGCCAAGCGCGACCCCCGCCCCCGCCAGGCCCGCCAGGCCGCCCAGGCGAACCAACCTGAGGGAAAACGCCGCAGCTAGGATCGCCATGGCCGCGAACATCAGCGGCGTGGCCAGCAGAGATTGAAAACGCAGCCGATAGCCTGAAGCGGAAAAGCCTGAATCCTCAGTTTGCTTGATCGCGCTCGGCAGGCGCCAAAAGGCGATGGCGGTGGGGGAGGTGAAACGCTCGACGGCGGCCTCGGAGTCCAGTGTAGAGCGTATCGAAAGGCTGTCGGAGCGTACGGAGCTCTCGCCGGCGGTGGCCTCGCGCACGTCCTTCAATTGCCAAAACCCCGGCCGCAGCACCGCTTCGGACGCCTCAAGTCGTCGCTTGAACTCAGGCTGTCCGGCCTGGTTCTTCTGGTAGACGAAAAGCGAGACGTTGCGCAGCCTAACCTCGCCTTGCACGGTGTCGCGCGATGCGGCGTGGATCACCATCTGGGTGTGGTCGTCGCCCTGCCGCAACCAGATGTCCTTCGGTCCATCGCCCAGGTAGTTGGCCATGATCTTGGCGCGGTCGGCTTCATAGCGCGCGCTCAACGCTGAAGAGATCGGGTTGACGGCGACCACAGCGATGACGCCCGCGACGAAGGCCGCCAAGGCTGCGGGCCGGATGAACCGCCAAGCCGATACGCCCGCGGCGCGCATGGCCACGAGTTCACTACGCCGGTTCAATCCAACGTAGGCGGCGATGCCGCCAAATAGGAAGACAAATGGAAGCAGCAGCTCGATGACCGCCGGAGACTTCAAGAGCGTCAGGCCCAGGATGTCGCTTGCGCTCACATCGGCGCGAACGCCCATGGTGCGCGAGAGGTCGACGAACTGCACCAGGAGTATGACCGCGGAGATTACGGTCAGGGCTGCAAACACGCCGCCAAGCGTGCGGGCCAGAACATAGCGCTCAAGACGGTTCATGCCGCAACCGCCACGGCGCGAATGGGCCTTTGGCGAATATCGATGAAGCGGCTGACGCGCTGGCGGAAGATGCTGCGAAGCGCCAGGGCCGTGGCGCCAAGCGGAATGGCGTATTGCACCACGTTGATCCAGACGTCGCCTTCGCTGGCCGACTGGGCCACGAACCCCAGGATACGAACGACAATCGCAACGCCGCCGACCAGAGCCATGCGGCGTACATATCCCAGCCGTGAAAATCCTCCGCCCAGAATGGCCGAAAGCGCCAGGGCCATGGCCGCAATATTGTAGAGCGGGGTCGCAATCCGGGCGTTGCCCTCGGCCAAGAGGGCTTTGCGGTTATGCTGCTCCCAGGCCTGCTGAAGGTCAGGGTGGAAGAGTTCGTGCATCCAGCGATCGGAGGGCTTGTAGTGGATCATCTCGTCGGTGTTGTTGAGCTGACCCAGTTCGAAGGGATATTCGGCCGTCGTCAGATAATCCAAGACCCCGTGAGGCGAGAACTTCTGGGTTGATTCATCGTGCAACATCAGCACCGGGCCGCCTGCACGTTTCACGATCCGGCCCGAGTTGGCCATGTAGGTGACCGCGGTGCCGTCGTCTTTCATCTGGTGGATGAATAGATTATGCATATCACCTTTATTATCAATGCTTTGTGCATAGACGGTGAGGCCCGGGACCGGCTCGGTGAACTCGCCTTCCCGGACCAGCGTCGCGGCGACGTCGGTGCGAATATCGAACAAAGTCTGGCGCAAGGTCCGAAACGCCAGAGGCTGAGCCCAAAGGTTCATCAGCAGCGATATGAGGGCGATGGAGCTGGCGAGGCGTAAGGCTGGTGAAATCACGCGCCACCGGCTCATGCCGCCGGCGAAGCAGACAACGATCTCCTGCTCGGTGTGCAGTCGGTTGAGCGCCACCAAGGCCGCAACGAAGACCGAAATCGGCAGAATGAGGCTGGTCAATTGGGGCAGGGCCAACAGCGTGATCTTCAGGAAGACAAGTGCGCTTTGGCGCTGATTGACGATGTAGTCGAGGCCTGAAAGGCTTTGGCTCAAGAGCGCCACCCCCGTCAGCGCCGCCGTGGCGAGGAGGGTAGGGCCAAGCAGTTGGCGAAACAGATATCGATCGATCAGGCGCATGGGTAAGAAATACGGCTCACTTGGAGTTTTTGCCGCGCCCCCGCTGCAGAGGTGATCTAAACCATGCGTCGCCGCAACAGACAACCACCGGGCCGTCCGGCGGATCGTGATCTGATCGCGCGCAGTCCATTTTCGCTGTGAGAGAGAGCGTATGAAAATCGATTTTGTCGCCATGACTTCGGCGTTGACGCCAAAGGCCGCCCAAGCGCGCCTTGTTTATGAGGGGGCGCCAGCCGATGCGACCTTAAGCCAGGCGGCGGCGGCCAGCCGGTTCACCGGCGCCAAGGGCCAGGTCTTGGATGTCTTGGCGCCTTCAGGAAGCGAGGCGGCGCGACTTGTGCTCGTGGGGCTTGGAAAGAAGGAGCTGGTGGATGCGCTTGGCGTCGAGCATGGCGCTGCGAGCGCCTATGGCGCGGTCAAGACCTCGGGCCTGACGCATCTGCGGATCGAATTGCCGAATGCGGGCCCCGAGTTGGCGGCGCGCGCGGCTCTGGGCGTGCTCTTGGCGAGTTATCGCTTTGACAAATACCGGACCAAGGAACCGGCCGAGAAGAAACCATCCATCGTCACCGTCGAGATCGTCGCAGACGACGTCGCAAAGGCGAAAGAAGCGTTCGAGCCCCTCTTGGCGTTGTCCGACGCCATCACCTTCACGCGCGACCTGGTGTCCGAACCGCCAAATGTGCTTTATCCGGCCGAATTTGCGGCGCGCGTAAAGGCGTTGGAGAGCCTTGGCCTTGAGGTCGAGATCCTCGGCGAGGCCGAGATGATGAAGCTGGGGATGGGCTCGCTTTTGGGCGTCGGCCAAGGCTCCGTGCGCGATAGCCAACTGGCCATCATGCGCTGGAACGGCGCCAGCGATAAGAACGCCCAACCCATCGCCTTCATCGGCAAGGGCGTCTGTTTCGACACCGGCGGAATTTCGATCAAGCCGGCCGAGAACATGGAGGATATGAAGTGGGACATGGGCGGGGCGGGCGCTGTCGCAGGCCTCATGCATGTGCTTGCGGGGCGCAAGGCCAAGGTCAATGCGGTCGGTATCTTAGGGCTGGTGGAGAACATGCCCGACGGCAACGCCCAGCGTCCTGGTGACGTCGTGACCTCAATGTCAGGTCAAACCATCGAGATCATCAACACCGATGCTGAAGGTCGCCTCGTGCTGGCCGACGCCATCTGGTATTGCCAAGACCGCTTCAAGCCGAAGCTGATGGTCGACTTAGCGACGCTCACCGGGGCGATCATCATCGCGCTGGGCCACGACCTGGCCGGTTGCTACGCCAACGACGAAACCCTCGCCGCCAATCTCATTTCGGCTTCGAATATCGAAGGCGAACCCCTTTGGCGGATGCCCTTGCCCAGCCAATACGACAAGAACATCGATTCAATGATCGCCGACATGAAGAACACCGGCGGGCGTCCGGGCGGCTCGATCACGGCGGCGATGTTCATCCAGCGCTTCACCAATGGGGTGCCTTGGGCGCATTTGGATATAGCTGGAACCGCGTGGAAGAAGCCCTCAGCGGCGCCAACCAGCCCGGAAGGGGCGACGGGCTTTGGCGTTCGGCTCCTGAACCGCATGGTGGCGGACAAATACGAGAGCTAACGTCTGGGCCATGGCGTCGCACCCTTTCGTTCTGCTGCGCGGCTCGCCGCTGGGGATCTGTTCTGCGGCGCCTGACGCTGATCTGCGCCAAGCGTGCGGTCGTGAACGTGACCACCTCAGTGGTTCGCAAATCGGTGGCCCGGTCATTGGCCCCGCCCGTTGCTGAGGGGGGCCGATGACTGAGCCCTTTGCAACGGAGGTTTGGTTCTATCACCTGGAGCGAACCGGGGTGGAGCAAGCGCTGCCGGAGCTCCTTGAAAAGACCTTGAAGCGGGGCTGGAAAGCCCTGGTGCGGGTCAAGGAGGCCGAACGCTTACGGCAACTGGACGATTGGCTTTGGACGTACCGCGACGAGAGCTTCTTGCCGCATGCGCCCGATGATGAACCTGGCGCAGCCCGCCAGCCGATCTTGCTGACGACCGCATTCGAAAACGCCAACGCCGCTGATGCGCTGTTTTTGGTGGACGGCGCCGAGGCGGGTGAATTGGTGGGTTTTGCGCGATGCGTAATCTTGTTCGACGGCGCAAACCCCGCCCAACTCGCCCTGGCGCGTGGACAATGGAGCGCAATGCGGTCTGCAGGCGTTGCAGTTTCCTATTGGAAGCAGCAGGCCCACGGATGGGAGAAGCAAGCTTGACCAAGGCGCTCGGCCTGGCTGTGGCGACCGCTATTGGCCTGTCGGCGTGCTCGGGCCCGCGCTATTCGATAAGCCGACCGGTGACCCAAGGGCCGGCTCCGCCGTCAAGTCCGCCCGCCTTGAGCCCGGCTCCAAGCCGCGCGCCTCCCCGTCAAGCCGAGCTTCGGCCGAAACTTGCCCAGAAGGATGCATGCGGAGCAGCAGGCTTTCAGGGACTGGTGGGTAGGCCCAAGACTGAGATTCCGATCCCGCTCGATCCGAGCCGCCAGCGCGTGGCCTGCACCAACTGTCCCGGCGCTGATGACGTTGATCCTGCAAGGCTGAACTTCCTTTTTGACGCCAATAGCGGACTGATCAGGGAAGTTCGGTGTGGGTAGGGGTAGAGGCGATCTTCTGGGCTGCGGCCAGGCAATTTGACGTTTGCTTTCGGGTCCGGCCTTCATGCTGACGCCGTCAATTCAGCGTCGAACCGCGAAAAAACGAACCCCAACGGCGGGCTGAAATGTGGAGCCTCTAGGCGAGCCATGATTTTTTGGACAACGAGCGTGATTGCTGTGGCGATCGCCTACCTGCTTGGTTCGACGCCCACCGGCTTTCTGGCGGGAAGGCTTCTCAAGGGCATTGATATTCGGCAACACGGTTCCAGATCCACTGGGGCGACGAACGTCTTAAGGACCCTGGGGAAATGGCCAGCGCTGGTCGTTTTCCTGGTGGACGTGGCGAAGGGTGGGGCGGCTATCGAGCTCGCCCGGTGGATTTATCCATGGGTCTTGAGCTCTTCCTTCATCCCCGCCGCCCAGCGGGTCGACGTGCAAGCCTGGGCGCCTTGGGTCGTCTGCCTGGCCGGGCTCGCCGCCTTATTGGGGCATGGCCGTTCGATCTGGTTGAACTTTTCCGGCGGAAAATCCGCTGCGACCGGCCTGGGCGTGCTGCTGGCCATGTCTTGGCCCGTTGGCTTGGGCGCTTTTGCGGTCTTTGGAGCCACGCTTGCAGTGTTTCGGATCGTTTCTCTTAGTTCACTCCTCGCCGCACTAACCGCGATCACTCTTATTTGCAGTTTGGAGCAACCCCTGCCTTATCGGCTACTGGTCATTGCAGGCAGTATTTATGTGGTCGTGCGTCATCGCGCCAATATTCAGCGGCTCTTGGCCAGGACCGAACCGCGTCTGGGGCAGGGCCCAGCGTTGTAGAGCCAAGGCTCCGAACCGATCTGGGCCAATGGCCCGCGCCAAGATCGATCAATTGAGGGTTTTCAATGAGGCCTTGGCAAGGTGCAGGGTGAAATAGAACGCTGCGCCAGCGTCGCTAGGGGTTGCGAGCCACATTCTTCCCCCGTGCCCTTCGATAATGCGCCGGCAGATCGACAGGCCAACGCCCATCCCGTCATTCTTGGTGGAGAAGAACGGAGAAAAAAGTCGCTCGGCGACGTCAGGGGCCACACCTGGTCCGTTGTCGCTCACGCCAATCAGGGCCATGCCATCTTCGACTGCGGCGCTAAACGTCAATGTCCTGGGCCCAGCTTGCTCGCGCATCGCCTCAGAGGCGTTGCGGATGAGATTGACCAGGATCTGCTGGATCTGCACGCCGTCAGCCATGACGTGGTCAGCGGCTGGGGACAGCTCACGACGGATTTCGATATTGGCGACGCTTGGGTTTGGCAGGGCGAGCGCGAGCGCGTCTTCAATGAGCTGGGCGACGCTTTCGGTCTCGGTTGCGGCCTCGCCGCGCGCGATGAAGCTTCGTAGGCGCCGGATGATTTCGCCGGCGCGTAGAGCTTGGGCTTCGGCCTGTTGGGCCGCGCGGAGAATTCTTGCATGTGTGACTTCATCCAACGGCGTTTCAGGCGCCATCAGGAGCCGGATCGCGCCGACCGAATTGCCGACAGCGGTCAGCGGCTGGTTCAGTTCATGGGCGAGCGAGGCGGCCAGCTCGCCCATGGCGCTCAGTCTGGAGACGTGATTCAATTCCTTCTGCAGCTCCATAAGCCTCGCGCCGCGAGCCTCGACCTCGGCGTGAGCTCGCATCTGCTCGGTCACGTCCATGTAAATGCCGATGATCCTCTGGCACCGCCCCTCGGCGTCATAGAAAAAACGCCTGACGCCGCGTAGCTCGCGGACTTCCCCGCTCGCGTGCCGAACCCTGACCCAATGGGGGCGCCGCTCTTGGCGGGTTGAAATGTCATTTTCAGTTTCGCGCTCTTCCTTCCGAAGGTCGTCTGGAAGGAGTTTTGCTCGCCAGTTCTCAATGGAGCCGCTCAAGCTGCCAATTTCGGCGCCAACGATCTGCTCAAGCGTCGGCGAAACGATGGCGGCTCCGGTTTGAGCGTTGTGGTCGACGATACCAAGCTCGAAGGTCTCAACGGCCAGCGCCAGACGATCTTCGCTCTCCCTGAGGGCTGCAGCGACGCGCTGTCGCTCGAGCGCCACCTGGATCGTGGCGTGCAGTTCACGATCGGAATAGGGCTTGATCAGATAGCCGTAGGGTAGAATTCCCCGCGCACGCTTGAGCGTCGTTTCTTCGGAATAGGCCGTCAGGAAGATCACCGGGAGATCAAATTCGGGCGGTATTCGCGAGGCGGTCTCGATTCCATCGATATCGCCCTCGATGTTGATGTCCATCAGCACGAGGTCCGGGCGTGTCTCGGCGATAAGGCCTAAGGCCTGTTGACCGGACGCGGCGTCGGCGACGACGTCATAGCCCAATGCCAGAAGCTGTTGTTTCAGATGCAGGGCGACGATGCGTTCGTCTTCCACCAGCAAGATTCTGGCGGCAATCACGAGCCGACCCGGAACTGCAGGCTAAAGCGGGTGGGGTTTGATCGCTGGATGGAGAGGTCGCCCTTAAGTTGGTCCGACAGGAGCGAAACCAACTGAAGGCCCAGGGTTCTGGGGCGCACCTGGTTGGGGTCGTCGGCCAGCCCAACGCCGTCGTCGGTCACTGAAAGCGTCACCACGCCGTCCCCATCCTGCAACAGCTCGATGTCGATGTTACCCTTGCCGGCGGGAAACGCGTGCTTGAGGGCGTTGGAGATGAGCTCGTTCACGATGAGACCGCAGGGGATCGCTGCATCGATCGGCAGCGAAATCTCCGCTGTTCGTGTCGTAAGCTTGATGCGATCTGGATCGACGCCGTAGGCGATCAGAAGGCCAGGGATAAATGTATCTAGAAATACACTAAAGTCTACATAAACAAAATCTTTCGATTCGTATAACATCTGGTGAATAGTAGACATCGATTTTACACGATTCTGACTCGCCACAAGCAAGTTTTGTATTTCTTTATCTTTTACTGTGGCGGCTTGTAACCCTAGAAGACTGTATATCACCTGTAAGTTGTTTTTTACTCGATGATGAATTTCAGCAAGAAGGACCTCTTTCTCCTTCAGGGCGGATTGGATCCTCTCCTCCTTGTGCTTGCGATCCGAAATATCGACGATGGCGGAGAGCACCATCGGTCCTTCTTCGGTGTCGATCGGATTGAGGCCGATCTCCACCGGGAACTCGCTGCCATCCTTTCGCAGGGCGAAGAGATCGCGTCCTGCTCCCATGGGCCTTGAGCGCGGATCGCCGAAAACCGCGCTGCGCAGGGCAGGGTGGTGGTGACGAAACCGCTCAGGCACCAACATTTCGACGGGCTGCCCAAGGAGCTCAGCGCGGGGATAGCCGAAGACCAGTTCGGCCTGGGCGTTGACCATCTCGATGACGCCGTTTTGGCGGATCATCACCATGGCGTTGGGCGCAGCCTCGACAACGCGCCGAAAGCGCTCCTCCAGTTGGTTGCGCAAGGAGATATCGACGATGGCGGAGAGCACCATCGGTCCTTCTTCGGTGTCGATCGGATTGAGGCCGATCTCCACGGGAAACTCGCTGCCATCCTTGCGCAGACCGAAGAGGTCGCGCCCAGCTCCCATAGGCCTCGATCTCGGGTCGCCAAAGAATTCGCCGCGCAGGTCGGGGTGATGGTGACGGAACCGCTCCGGCACCAACATTTCGACGGGCTGCCCAAGGAGCTCAGCGCGGGGATAGCCGAAGACCAGTTCGGCCTGGGCGTTGACCATCTCGATGACGCCGTTTTGACGGATCATCACCATGGCGTTGGGCGCAGCCTCAACAACGCGCCGAAGACGCGCCTCGCTCTTCTCCAGCGCCGTTTCAATGGCGCGGCGGGCCGCCTTGGTTTTAAGCGGCTTGTCCAAGCTAGAGGCGCTCCGGATCCGAGCTGATTTCCGCCGAGCGCAAAGCTTGGCGAATCAAATCGTGGAAACCGCTGGGGGTCGACATGGTCGCGTCCCGATGTTGCGTCGTCATCGCGATGAATGAGTCGAGTAGTCTTGGGAGTAGTGAAGCGTTTTTCTCGAGTTGAGCAAGCTTGATTTGCAAGCCAAAGCTGTGCGCGCCTTGATGAACTATCCGTGCTGGGAGGGTTTAATGACCTTGCTCGCGAAAACCTGGCGAAATTCGCTCTGGCCGCCCAACACAGTTATAGGTTGAGTTGGACCAGGGATGGCTTTTGCGATTTCATGGCCATCAGGATTCCAATCCTTCTTCCAAACATGACAACTATCGCTCAACCTTTCCGTGCTAAGGAAGAAGCGTGCTCGCCAAAGCGGGCGCGCGACGGCTTTGGCGATCTCGACTTCAGATCGAAGATTGTGGCGACAATTGAAGGTTTCTCGGCGGGCGCTGAGCCCCCACCAGATGCGGAAGGATGGGCCGACGCCATGCAGACTGGAAGCCTGAGCAGCAGCGTCGAGGTGATTTGGAGCACGCCAAATCGCCGCGCCTCAACCTCCGTTGCGGCCTTTGCGCGATGAGCGCCCTTGCGAATAGTCCGGTTGTGAAAGGCCTGCGGCTGTTTGTGGTCGAGGACGAGGCTTTGGTGGCCATGCTCCTGGAAGAGATGCTCGCCGATCTCGGCTGCACCGTCGTAGGCGTGGCTGGCAATGTCGGCGACGCGCTTGGGCGATTGAGCCACACCGCCGCCGATGGCGCCGTGCTCGACGTGAATGTCGGGGGAGAAAAGGTCTTTCCGGTTGCTGACGCGCTTGCCGAACGTGGCGTTCCGTTTGTGTTCGCCACCGGTTACGGCGGCTCGGGCCTCGACCAGCGCTACCCAAACGCGCCCGTTCTCACCAAGCCCTATTCGACTGACGAACTCATGCGCGTCCTTGCGACGTTTGAAAGCAAGCCCGACTGCTCTCCAATGTAAGGCTGACAGCCTGCATTTCTTCGCTCCCAGTCGAGCGCCGGCTTTCGGATGATCGATGTGTCTGTCGCGCGACAAATAGTCCGCAAATCGCAATAACAATGTTTCGCGTTTCGAAAGAATTCGCAGTGCAGAGTTTCCTGCGCGCGCCTGGGACCATGGGCGGTCTTGCGTGGGAGGTTTGCGTATGCCCCAGCTGATACACCACGACACGACGCTCGTCGTACTGTCGTTCCTCTTGGCATATTTCGCTTCTCTCACCGCCCTCGACATGGGGACGCGGTTACGTAAGTCGCAAGGCAAGGTTCGGCGGCTCTGGCTCACCGGCAGCGCCGTCGTGCTGGGCGGCGGGATCTGGTCGATGCATTTTGTGGCGATGCTTGCGATGAACGCAGGCGTCCCGCTCGGCTATGCCCCTGGCCTGACAATTTTCTCGCTGATCTTGGCGATCGCCATCGTGGCGCTGGGATTTCACGTGGTGACTGTCCGCGAAAAGCCCTCGATCGGCCGTCAGCTCATGGCTGGTGCGATCGTAGGCGCTGGCGTCTCGGTCATGCACTACTCAGGCATGGCCGCGGTCGTGCTGCCTGGCTGGCTGCAATACGATCCCAAACTGGTCGCCGCCTCCGTGGTTATCGCCGTCGTGGCCGCAACAGCGGCTCTTTGGCTGACCCTTAATCTGCGCAACTGGTGGCAGCGCGCCGTCGCCGCCGGCGTCATGGCGGTCGCGGTCTGCGGCATGCACTACACCGCCATGGCCGCGACCCAGATTTGCACCAATCCCGGCGCGAAGGCGGGAGCCGCCCCAATCTCGGATCTCTTCCTGGCCGCCGGCGTCTGCGCGGGGGTTTTTCTGATTTTGTGCCTGGCGATGGTCTGCGTGTTCGTCGATCGACGCTTCGAGCTGATGGCGGAACGCGAAGCCGAGAGCCTAAGGGCCGCCAACCAACGTCTCGTCGCCGAAGTGGCTGAGCGTCAGGCCGCGCAAGGCGAGCTATCGGCGGCCAATGACGCGCTGGAGGCCAGCCAGGCTGCGGTGCGCAATCTTCTCGACAATGCCGATCAAGGCTTCCTGACACTCAGCCCAAGCCTGACCGTTGACGAACAGTCGAGCGCCGCCTGTGCTTCGATTTTGGGACGACCGCCTGCAGGCGAGCCTATCACGGAGCTTCTTTGCCCCGACTTGCCGCCCGAGGACGTCGCCAACTTTCGAGACGTTCTGGAGAGCCTGTTTCGCGAGACCAATGAAGGCCTGCGCGAGCTCAAGATTGAGCTCTTGCCCTCCGAATTCCTGGTGGCCGGAAAATCGCTGAGGGCCGGCTATAAATTTCTCGCCGACCGTAAACGCCTCATGCTGGTCCTGACTGACGTCACTGAAACGACGCGCCTCGCCGAGGCCGTGGAGGAAGAACGGCGTCGCCTCGAGATGACCGTTCTATCGATCAAGGACGGCGACACCTTCTGGTCGCTCGTCAGCGACTATCGAAGCTTCCTTGTGGACGAGCTGCCGGTCCTTTGCGAGGGCGTCGAAGCCGGTTCTTCAGATGAGGAGCTCCACCGGCGTCTGCACACCTTTAAGGGGCTGCTTGCGCAGTTCAGCTTCCGATGGAGCCCATCGGCGTTGCACGACGCTGAAACAACCCTGGCCGATGTGACTGGGGCGAGGGCTCTGAAGCGGCTCTCGATCGCCCTTACTGAGGCCCTGGAGCGTGATCTAGAAGCCGTTGGCCAAAGTATCGACGGAACCACAGACGCCGATGGGGCGCCCGCGCGGCTGCGCGAGTTCGCCCGCCAGGCGCGCAGTTTCCTTGCGGACGGCCAAGCGCAGGCTGAGCAACCAGAGGTTCGCGACTTCTTGGCCGTCGTCGCCAAATCCGGGATGATCGATCTTAAGGCTACGCTCGGCCTCTATGGCTGTAGCGCGACCCGTCTGGCTGAGCGGTTGGACAAGAAGCTCTTGCCGATCGATATCGCAGGCGACGAGATCAGGCTGGAGCCCGAGCGGTATCGCGCCTTCCTGCGTTCGCTTGTCCATGTCTTCCGCAACGCCGTCGATCACGGGATCGAGCCGCCAGAACAACGTATCGCGCTCGGCAAGCCCGAAGAGGGACGAATTACCTGCGCCGTACGAGAGCGTCGTGACAGTTTTGAAATCCTGATTGCCGACGACGGCGGGGGTGTCCAACGCGAGGCGCTGGAGGCCAAGCTCGTCGCAGCTGGAGAACCGCCAGAACGCATAACTCCAGTCGCGCTTAGCGAGCTTATTTTCCGGCAAGGGCTCTCATCCAAAGACGAGGTCAGCACGACCTCCGGGCGTGGTGTTGGACTAGCGGCGGTGAAACATGAACTGGATCAGCTCCGCGGTTCGGCGTCCGCAGAGTCGATACCGGGTGAAGGCGTCCAGTTCATTTTCCGAATTCCCAACCCCGCCAATAACGCGGAGATGATCCACAAGATGAGAAAGGTCGCATCATGACCGCCACCCTGATCCTCGATCACGAGATCAACACCGTCGTGGAGGTGGTGGTCAAACGCACCGTATCCTTCATGCGTGAAGAGCTAGGGATCCGCCCATTCGGCGTGACGCGAAACGAAGGTTCGGCCGAAGCTTTGTGTCTTCGCGATGTGACCGCGATCGTCGGGGTCGGATCGAAAGCAGGCCTCTACGTCGCGTTCAGTTACGATAGCCTGCTGATCAGCGCGATGATGAAGCGCTATACGGCCGGCATCACGATCGCACCCGGCGAAGAGGCGCTCTATGTCCAGGAGACGGCGGCTGACATCGTCAACGTCATCGTCGGCAACTGCACCGCCGAACTGAACCGGCGGCGCGAGCCCATCAGTCTTTCTCCGCCAGTGCTGATGACCGGCGCCCGCACCATTGCGGGCAGCCCAGGGACCACGGTGACGGCGCTGACGCTCCAATTCGACGAAGGATTGCTCGATGTCGCTTTCGTCGGACCGAAGGTGATGTTCGATGAGCGCCTGAACTTCCTGGGAGGAGAACTATGATGAAGTTGAACGTCATGCTCGTCGACGATTCACTCATCATGACCAAAAAGCTGGAGGCGATGGTGCGCGAGCTCGGTCACGAGGTCGTTCGGGTTTGCCAGACCGGCGCCAAGGCGGTTGACGATTACCCCATGATCAACCCGGACCTGGTGTTGATGGATATCACCATGCCCGACATGGACGGCATCGAAGCGACGAAGCGGATCCTCGAGGTGGATCGCAAGGCGCGTGTGGTGATGGTGACGTCGCACGGTCAGGAGGGCATGGTGATCCGGTCTCTGGACGCGGGTGCGCTAGGCTACGTCTTGAAACCCGTCGCCAAAGACAAGCTGGCTGCGATGATTGAACGCGCCTTGAAAAACGCCGCATCCCGGGTCGTCTAGGTCCAGGAATTCAAGCCCTGAACTCCCGCGAAGAGTAAGCGTTCTGACCCGCTGATAAACGGCCATCTGCAGAGCCGCCTCGCTTGGCCGATCTCTTGGGGCCGGATGGCGTTCCGCCGTCCGGCCGCTTCCGCCGGCGACGGAGATCAACCATCGACCCTCACGAATGAAGTGCCGCCGAGAACTAGACCTAGAGGCAGCGCCGAGCGTTCGCTTCTATCCATTGGTCCATCGGCGAAAACCCTGCTGCAGCCCGTTGCGCATCCACGCTTGGGGCGTCTTGGAGTGGGTACGGCTGCCATTTGCCTGGGCCAACGCACTTTCCATTCAAACCAAAGCGCTGCGGCTCTCCGACCGCGACCGCCCAACGGTCGTAAAGGAATGCGAATCTATGGAATGACGTTTCGCCGGTCTCAGTTAGCGGATCCAGAAGCGAAATGAAGCGGTGCTGGAGTTCCCGGTTTTGATCGCTGTGCTGCGCAATTAGCCATGCCGCTGCGTCGGCTTCCTCTCCATCTCGGCTTACCAAAAACCAGCCCCGCTGTTCGATTACCGTGAGAATCCAACGTTGATTTTCCTGATCGGCCGCAACGGCGTCGGCGCTGATCAACCCGTTCAGGAGATCGTCCGCGAGGCGAGAAAGGTTTGGTGCATATCCGGCCTTTGCCTCCCGCGAGAGCGCATCTCGCGCTACCTGGTCGCGAGCTACATGTTGGAAGAGGTCTGCATCGACCACGTCGCCTGCGGCATGCGCATTTTTGACCAGGCGAGCGGCGCCTTCAAAGCCAGGCGGATCGAGCTGCCCGGCGAGTACCTGGGTAGCTAGCGCGAGGCGCCGATGATTGGCTTCAGTCGCATCTGCACAGGCCCCAACGTAAGCGAGGCTTATCCCCCACCTTGTGCGGGCCCGCCTTCGGGTGACCATCCTGGCTGCTGAGCCTGGAAGTTTCACACATATGTTTGACAGTATGTCTAACC
>Ga0209166_10000155_pt1 | contig 90909 bp, 87 predicted proteins | sample Coa_R1_3_FD_187151 | JGI IMG/M metagenome (GOLD analysis project Ga0209166, IMG submission 187151) | Surface soil microbial communities from Centralia Pennsylvania, which are recovering from an underground coalmine fire - Coalmine... | ecosystem: Environmental > Terrestrial > Soil >...
GGTGGCGACAGGAGCGGCTTGGCTCAAGGGCAGAAACTCACAGAGAGGAAGAGAAGAACAAAAACATCCTGACAAGAAGAAAAAGAGAAAAACGCACTTGACTCATCCCGGCCTTCTCATGGAAGGACCTACAGCTTTCTCCCGAGTTGCGGACAGGAGCCCGGGTACAGACGAGACGTATTCCAAGCATTCTGCCTGAAACCGAGGCTGAGCTTCGAGCACCGGTCATCCGGGGTTGAGAAAACGTTCCGCCTGTTCCCGGTTTTCCGTAGCTTAGACAATAAATGGAAGGAGGCTAGCGAAAAGTAGCCCCATGCTTGCGAAAAACTAAACCGCAAGGATGGGCCACGCAAAGCCGTCTTTGCGGGTTGAGGGCCGACCACCCTGCCCTGCTTCACCCACCATGCACGCCCGCGACGAAAGGAAGAATCAAAACCCCCAGACGCAACTCCGGCGTCTGGGGCACCCGGCTCGTAGCTCTACCCTAGCGGCTCGCTAAAACGGACATTTCATGTGCTAATTCAACCGGACATATCGTGTGCTAACGACAGTATCGCGTGGAGCCATTGACGCGAGCGTCTTGCCATCCTAGGATGATTCCATGAGTACGACCATTGCGGCCCCTGTGAACTGGGTGGAAGCCGTTGGAAAACTTCATTTTCCATTGAAGGCCGACCGGCGGCTCCAGGAACTCATGGACCGCAACAACGAAGGCCTTCTCGCCCTATCGGAACGAGAAGAACTTGAAGCCCTGGTGGAATTGAGCGAGCAACTGTCTCTCGTGCGTGGGGAGGCTTTGCAGATTCTGGGCAAGCGACCGTAAATGGCGGCGTCAGAGGCGCTGTCGCGTGCCGTCCGGTCGCGCGCACACGGGCGATGCCAGTACTGTCTGATGCACGAGAGTCTGCAGGGCGCCACGTTTCATGTCGAACATGTCATCCCGCAATCGAAGGGTGGGGAGTCCACTCTGGAAAATCTCGCCTTAGCGTGCCCCGGGTGCAATCTGCATAAAACTGACAAGACAACGGCCGCTGATCCACCGACTGGCGAGCAGGTGGCCTTATTTCATCCGCTCAGACACCTGTGGTCGGAGCACTTCCAATTCAAAGGCTATGAAATCGAAGGAAGGACGCCCGTCGGCCGTGCAACTGTGGCGATGCTCGATCTGAATCACTCCCGCCGCCTTCGGGTTCGCCAGGTCGAGGAAACCTTTGGGCTGTACCCTCCCACTCCTTAAGAAACTTTCTCCATAAGCAAGAGAGTAATAATCTGCGCCCAGAAAAACCGCAGGGCGCGCTACGCGCCGGAATTCGTTGCTCCACCCACCAGGCGCGCGCGACACAGAAGGAAGAATCAAAACTCTCAGACGCAAACCCGGCGTCGGGGGCGCCCGAGACACGACAACTCGTGCGATCAGCTCTCGTGCGAACTGCTATGGATGAGAACGGAGACCTTGAACATGAAGCCTAATGAACCCAGCCGCACAGCCCTGATGATCGCCCGGCAACGAGCTGCTCATCAGGTGCTCGATCATGGCGCAATCCTCTCTGACCCATTTGCCATGAAGATTCTGCGTGAAGACGAAAAGGAAGTGCTTCAATTTGCCAACGGACACCCCTTGGCCAGCATCGGACGTCTGTTCACCACCGCGCGAAGCCGCATTGCGGAAGATGCTTTGACAAGAGCTGTCGAAAGAGGGATTCGGCAGATCGTCATCCTTGGCGCCGGACTCGACACTTTCGCTCTACGGAATCCCCACGGCGCACGACAGATCCGTATCTATGAGGTGGACCACCCCGCGACGCAGGCATGGAAACGCCAGCGCTTGGCTGAAGCTGAAATCGCACTTCCGCCATGGCTGATCTTCGTGCCAGTGGATTTCGAGCGGGACGAAATGGGAGAGAAGCTCGCCGCCGCAGGCTTTCAGCAGAACTCGCCCGCGTTTTTCACTTGGCTCGGGGTTGTGCCATATCTGACGCAGGACGCTATCGGCCGCACTCTGGACTACATATCGTCCATCCAGAACTCGGAGGTGGTGTTCGACTACATGGAACCCGAAGCATTCTCCGAAGAGCTAAGGCAATTAGAAACGGCGCGGACCGAACAGCTTAAGAAAATGGATGAACGTTCGGTCAGCCGTTTCGAGCCAGCTGGCATTGCAGCGATACTTCGCTCGCACGGATTTTGTGCCATCGAAGACATCAATTTCCAGGAGATCGCGTCGAGGTTCGGCCGCGCCGTTCAAGGTCTCGCGCCGGGACACCTTGGTGCGCATGTTGTCCACGCTAAGCACTGATTCAACGCGCTCACCCGATGCTAGTCAAATACAGAGCCGGCGGGTGGCGAATCCTTAACAGGCTGAGATGGCTCCGGGCGGCCTACTATTTGCGATTTTGTTTTTTGCCTGCCTGCGGCGAGCGGGCAAAGGGCGGGCAATTCTTTGCTCTGCCCGGCGTCTTTATACGAGTTTCAGTTCCGGGAAATCCCGCGTGTAGCGCCTGGGATCGAGCGTCATAAAACGATCCGCGTACGTCAGGGCATGCGCTCCAATCATGAAATCCGCCAGCAAACGCTTCGCTCCCTGACCCGCGGACCTTCGCCGCCGTTTTGCATATCGTGCAAAGCGACGGCCGGCCTCAACCCAGGCCGCCTGTTCAAAGGCAAAGTCCACCGTGATGCCCGTGTCGGCAAGAAAATCATTCACGAAGGATTCCGTGGCCTTCGGATAGGCCAGCAGTTCGGCGTACACCGGCCCGCTAACTACGAGGCCTCCCTCGGCCTTAGCATTGCCAAGATTCCTTGCGATGTCCGAAGCAGAGGGTTCCTTGGTCCACAGCGCGGAGAGAACATTGGTATCGATGGCTGTTCTCATCGCTGCTCAACTTTCTTCGTCACGCAACGCGCGTATCCACGCGTTGGCCTCACGGATGCTGGAGAAGGCGGGAAGCGCCCCGACATACTTCAGAAAGGGATTCTCGGGCGAGCGGGCGGGGCGGATGGTGGTTCGATCCTGGTCGACGACAAATTCCACGCGGTCTCCGGCCTTAAGTCCAAGGCGTTTGCGAACCTCGAGAGGCACTGTGATCTGGCCCTTGCTGCTGATAGTGCTGGAGCGTCCCATCTTTACTTGCCTCCTTTACAGTAAGGATAGCATGTTTTACAGGCGGTATTCTGATTCAGCAGCCGGATGGCGCAACTTTAAAACAAGGGGACAAACGGGACGTTCCCGAAGCATTTTGGCTGAAACTCTGGCTGAGTTCGAGCAGCGGTTATCCGAGTTTGGGAAACGTTCCGTCTGTGCCCTTCGATGCAACCCCAAAGCGTTGTATGTCAAGCGATACGTACTTTGCTGGGTGACGGCGCGAGAGCCCTGGTTCGCACCAGCATTCGAAACACCAAGCCATGGGTTATGAGAAGAAGAGGCACGTAGGCATTCAGGATGAAATAACCAGCGCCCAACAAACCTTGCGTATCCGGGAGTGATATGCGGCTTCCCTGGTAAAAGGCGAAGAGCAGATCCGCCGTTCCGAAGATATTGAAAATCCAGGCCGCCAGTGTCCCCGTACGGGTTCTCAGGGTAGCCAGGGCGAGCAAAGCCAGAATGGCGGTTATGAGATCACCGTACGCTACTGGTTGAGCGAATGCGGCAGAGAGCACTGGAGACACGACACCCGGCACCACAAATGCCAATCCGAGGAACCGGAAAGCATGCAGCAGCAGGATGGGCTTCAGGTTCTCAGGGCTGGGGCGTTCTTTTAGCGCTGGCCAAATATAGTGCCAGGCCACTGCTCCCCAGGCGACAAAACTGATTGTTACGCTAATTCCAAACAAAACTGGAGATGGCATGATCGATCCTTTCCGGTGCAATTCGCGCTACCACTTCTTGAAATGTGTCGAACGCCTGAAATTTGTTGGGTTCCTTCTTGAATGCAAGGAACTGTCTACAGCTGTTGTTATTTCAAACATTGCTTCTGCTCATTGCGACGTTTCGAGACAGAGTTCAAATGCTCGCCGCAGTCCCGGACGGAGTGGCCGAGTTCACTTACTGGTTGGGCCATCTCTCAACAGCATCCCGAGCGGCAAGAGTGGGCCGACCGGAATGAACTGCTCGTCCACGAGGTTTTCGTTCGAGAGGGGCAGGCTTTCGATGAGGGCCCGAGCCTCTGCCACGTCCTTACAGTTCAGTAGGAAGATGACGCCCTTGCCGTCGCCGCGCGTGAACCATTGCTGAATCTTGCCGTCGAGATACAGGGGAACGGTCGCACGAATTTCGGCAGGCATGATTTTCATGACTTGCTCGACCGTAACCCCGGGTTTGGGCGTAAGGATCGTTAGCACGCCGGTGATCTTGGGCTGCGGCGGTGTGGACTGGCCTTGCGCCAGGGGCGCCAGGACGGTCGCGAACGCCATCAGCAGGTACAACATTTCAATCTTCATGGTTCAGCTCCTTTGATTCCTCACGGAATTTGTACTTTGGTGGTACCACTTGGTACCACACGCTGGTTTAGACGCTCGCGAGGAGAAAAAGTTACGCCCGAGAATAAAGATTGTGGTACTATGCGGTACCAGAGTCGATAGGGAGGGGGGACGGCTACGGCATCGATGTCAAAACGCCACCAGAAAGGCGACGACGAAACTGCGGTGCACAAGCGCATCCTCAATGCGGCCTTTGCGGCGTTCATGAAGAACGGCTATGCAACGACCAGCACCCTTGAGATCGCGACGCGCGCGCGCGTTTCGAAGCGAGAGCTTTATGCGTTAGTTGGCAACAAACAGGAAATGCTGATCGCCTGCATCAGCGAGCGCGCCAAGCGACTGGAGGTGCCCGCGGACCTGCCCGTGCCGCGCGATCGCGAGACGCTGCAGCAGGTGCTGGCTTCTTTCGGGGCGAAGTTCGTCCGCGAAGTAAGCGATCCCGCGGTCATTGGGGTATTCCGGCTGGCGATCGGCGAGGCGGTCCAGGCCCCCGAAGTGGCGCGTGCGCTCAACTCTATCGGACGAGAGGCAAGCCGCGCCGCCTTGCGTAAAGTTATGGCCCGGGCCCAGGCGTCCGGCCTGCTCACGGGCCGTCCTGCCGAACTTGCCGAGCAGTTCGGGGGGCTGCTCTGGCGCGATTTGCTGGTCAGCCTGCTGCTCGGCGTCGCCGAGCGACCGAGTCCCCGCGAAATCGCGCGACGTGCCCGCGACGCGGCAGCCGCCTTCCTGCAACTTCATCCGCCATCGAATGCCGGGCCAGCAACCTGATGCAGCACCCGAGGCCGCGTCCCGGACGATGGTCTGTAAAACGCCCGCCCCAGCGATGGGCGCTCCGTCAGTGATCGAGGTATCGCGATAGTAGAGGATCGTCGGAGCACATTCAGGATTGCCTGTGCCAGTCGGAGGTGGCAGCAGATTCAGCGGGCTAGCGCATGCTTGGTATGGAAGACCGCATCAGGCATGTTCACCATCGAGCAGATCAACGACATCCACGACCGGCTTGGTAGCGCGGGGACGTTCACGGAGTATGTGCTGGCGCTTAAGGCGCTCAGCGTCGAACGGCACGATTCGTACCTGGCCAACGGCCATTCGGGGTATTTTGGTGGGCGGCGAGTCCTCAACGGGTTGTGACGGCTCCGGGTCGGCTACTCTTTGCGATTTTGTGTTCGGTCCCACGACCTCTTTTACACGTCCGCCTGCACAACAAAGGCTCAGATTGTTCACAGCCAACGAAATCCAGCAAAATCGGGAACGGCCTTCTCCACTTGGATGCGCCTAATCTTTATGTTGCAACGATGCGCGGTTCAAGGTTATTGGTTTTATGTTCGAGGACCAAGCTGCTCAATCCGAGGCGAAAATGAGGAATGTAATCTTCGCAATCAACATCACCCTGGATGGCTGCTGCGACCACACCAAAATGATTGCCGACGAAGAAATGCATGAATACTTTACGTACCTCATGCGAGATGTTGACCTGCTTGTCTTTGGGCGTAAGACCTATCAATTGATGGTTCCGTTTTGGCCTGAGGTCGCAAAAAACCATTCTGAGACAAAAGCAATGAACGCATTTGCCGACCTATTTGACTCCATCAACATAATTGTTTTTTCACGTTCACTGGACAGCGCTGAAGGAAATACGAGAATTGTTCGTACGAAGCTTCAAGATGAAATACTGAGATTGAAACAAGAACAAGGCAAGAATATTTTAATTGGCGGTGTGAATATACCTTCGCAGCTTATAGAGCTTGGTTTAGTCGATGAATATCAGTTCGTCGTTCAGCCGATTGTTGCGGGAGAAGGCAGGCGGTTGTTAGAAGGTGTCAGCCTGCAGGAGAGATTCCAATTGAAACTTGTTGAATCCAAGATTTTTAAATCAGGAAGTATTGCGCTTCGTTACTTGAAACAGTGACAGGAAAAATCAGCCCTTACTAGCGCCGGGCGGCCGCAGAAAGAGCCCGCGGTCTGAAGACCGCGGCTACAGCTTTTAGGCGCGCGGCGAGGCGCAGTTTTGGGTTGGTGTTAACGGATAGGGCGCGGGGGAAAGATGGTGGGTTAGAGGAGGTGGTAATTTAGGGATGGAGAAACGTGCGCCCCGACCTTTGGCCGGGGCGTTTTGTTTTTTGGGGGCGCCCCTGGAAAGACGGGCATGGTGTGGCTTGCACCTACGTTGGAGTGGCGCCCTACCATGCCAGCGGAATGAGCGTGTCTGACTTGGGAGCAAGCCGGGATACTTCGCTACGCTGAGCATGACAAAGCGGGAACGGCACGAAGTTGCAGCTGCTGCCCGGAATCTCCGAAAGCGCGTCCGTTCATAGGCCAAAGCGAAGAGAGTTTTCTCGCTTCGCTCGAAATGGCGCACCCGTCGATCTCGCCGAGATCAGGCACAACCTGGTGCGCCTCTGCACAGCGAAAATGGGGGTTAGCGCTTCGCGTCGCCTTTGACGACGGGCAGGTTCTTGGACGACCACTCCTGATACGAGCCGTCGTACATGGCCGCGTCATAGCCAAGATATTTCGACAGGAAGTAGCCGTGCGACGCCTGGAGGCCAATTTCGCAATAGGTGACGATTTTCTTCCCCGGCACGATGCCTCGCGAGGCGAACAGAGAGAGCAGTTTTTCCGGCGACAGGAACACGGGATGGTCCTCGCTAACCAGCGTGTCCTGCCAATAGATATTGGCGGAGCCGCTCAGGTGGCCGGCGTCATAGCGCCGCCCCGGACGCGAATCGATAATCTGCTCCGTCTCTTCCCCGGGCTTCGCGTCGACATTACTTTTCACTTCGGCGAGTTGGGCGCGGACATTCTCATGGACGTGAGGCGTGAAAGTGGCCGAAGAAAACTTGGGGACGTCGCCGGTTACCGGGCGGCCCTCCGCCAGCCACTCTTCAATACCGCCGTCGAGCAGCGCGGCTTTGTCACCGTGGCCGAGATAGTCGAGCGTGTAGTACGCGCGCGCAGCGTCGGGGAACCAGTTGGTGGCGTAGAGGACCACGCGCGTGTTGTCGCCAACGCCCAATTCGGCGAAGGTCTGCTGCAACACCTCGACGCTGGGCAGCTCGGCGTTGAGAGGGCCGTTATTGATGGCGATTTTGCTCATGGCCAGGAAGCGCGCGCCGGGAAGGTGTCCGCGCTTGTAGTCGCTCTGGCTGTCGGTGACGTGCAGGACGACGACGTTTGGATCATTTAGATGATCCGCCAGCCAACTCGTGCTGACGAGCATGTCCGAACGGACGTGGTCCGTTGCCGCCGAAGCCGGGCGGGAGCTCTGCCCGCCGGGCGCAAGAACCGGAGCAAACAAAACGATGAGGCAAAGGATGCGACGCATGAAGGCCCTCCTGATTGGCAGAGTGGATGTAGGACACGAAGGAGTGCGGTGAGTTCGTGCTTTCCTCATTCCCCAATTTCCCCGAGCCGCGGCCACTATACCGTATAGCGCTATAGTATACCGCCTGTCGGTATAGTGTCTACAGGCGAGCCACCAAAACGATCCGCTGCATTTGCGTGCCAGCCGACCGAGCGGCCGGCGGAAAAAGTTCGTCGGCGCTGACGAAGAGAAGAGAACCGCGTGGGGTGGCAAGTTCGAGCGAGGAGGGGCGGCGTATTCCGCATGGGCAAGACGAGCGGTCATCCACGGACTGATGACCCTATACGCTCGAAATTTTCCGTCGGGATTGTGAAAAAGGGAACCGGCAAGATGCCGGCGCTACGAAATATGCCGAACAAAACGACAACGACAAACAATATGAATATGAAAGAGCTGGACGACGTACAGATCTGGAAGCAGTACTAGGATTTGTTGATACCGGGGCTGCGGCTCTCGGGGATCGAACGCGCGGTGCGTTCGCAGAAAGGCGAGCGGCGGGCGGAGGATTTTCTGCGGTGGCTGTACCGCGAGGGGCGATTGGAGAGCAGCGAACTCAAGGAACGGCTGCGAGCGCTAGAGAAGCTGACGACCGGCAAGCTGCGGCCTGCGGTGAATGGGGAAAAGAAAAAATAGAGCCGGGGCACTCCGCTGAGGGGCCGAGAGACCCCGGCTTATCCTGCCCGCCTCCGCAGTGAGCGAGCAAGAAACCTGTGAGAAATTTTCTGGCTTCAGGCGGCCGCATCCGGGGATTTTGCGGCGGTGCCGTTTTGTCAAGAACCTCGTAAGAACTCCGGCTATGACGCGATCCGTTTTCTGCGAATAAGGTTCGGAACGCGGTCCAGAGCCCGCGAAAAGTTACGCTTTTGCGTCTTCGTCGCCGCGGAGGAATTCGTAGCGCTCGATCGCGGCCACGACGCCAATGGCGCCTTCGTCGCGGGGCTCGGTACGCTGAACGCGGCCGAGGCAACGCACGCGCACGGGTCCCGCCAAGGTAATCTCGTTGGGCAGGGTCAGAAGGATTTCGACGGGCGAGCCTTCCCGGACGTCCTTGGAAAGAAAGAAGTAGACGCCGCGAGAGCTGACGTCGCGGGATTCGGTGCTGGTTTCTCCAACCGCGGCGCCCGTTGTCCAACGGACGGTGAGCGGAAGCCGCATTTGGAAGCGCTGCGTAGTGCGGCGTTCGGAACCGGTCAAGGCATACCTCCTGATCGAAGAGAGAGTGTATCCGGGAGCGGTCCTGGGAACAATAGGACTGCGGGTACAAAATCGATTCAATTCTGGGAGGTACGCCTGTACTAGGACGTTTGAGGAATTTGTTGTCGTTGAGTCGAGGCTGCTGGCTTGTAAAAGGTGGTTCATAGATGATTTGCTGTGCGAAACAGCCAAGCGTGGGTATCGCGATATGGAACGACGGAGACTGGCGGAGATGACCGGAATTGAGGCTTGAAAGATGCCCCCCACCCCCCTGTATTTCGTAAGTGTTGCTGCTAAAGGGTTTGCGGACGTAAGTTTCGTAAGTGTTGCTGCTAAAGGGATTATAAGTCTTTTGTTTTCCTCATTTACGGATGGCGTGCGTAAGTGTTGATTGTAAAGGGGTTGGGAAGGGTTTTGCGAGCGTGTAAGTCCTTTGGAATCCGCACTTGGGAGCACACCTCGGAAGTGTTGATTGTACGGAGTTTGAGATGGGGTAGTTTTGTGGGCGGAAGAGGGCGCGGAGCAAGATTCAGGCAGCGCAGCGGAAAGGCACGGAATAGGATCGGCAAACACATCGAATAGTAACATATAGATATACTGATTGTCAATTACTTTCTTGATACGATTCGAATGAGCTGTGGGAAAGTGTGGAAAAGTCAGAGACCGGCTAACTCGCCCAACTTAATGAGCTACGAAGATAGTGAGTGTCCAAGAAGCATGCCGTAACGAACCACTTCGGATAAAAAGAGCTCCAAGCGGCATGAGCTAAAGCCGCGCCTCCCGGATCGAAAGCTGAGCCAGCCAAAGTATGTTTTGACATTCCTCATGCCGGGCATAGAATACGCGGAACTCTCCGCCGGGAATCGGGTCCGTGAAGCAATCGTAGAAGAAGTGATTTTCCGACGGAGGACAAAACCAGCCTTCGGATTGCGGAGGCGAAGCCGATATTTTCGGAAACCGGGTACAGGCCAAATTTCGGACAAGTGGAGGAAGTCATGCATCGAGGACTGCTCGTCGCCACAGTGTTGCTCCTTGCCGGGGTCTCCGCCTGGGGCCAGAATCCCGCGCCAGCGGATCAAGCGGAGCAGGTGAAAAGCCTGTTGGAGCGGGTGGAACAACTCGAGAAGAAAGTTGCGGAACTCGAGGCAAAGTCCGCGGCGCCTGCGGTAATCACGGCGGCCGCAACAGCACCGGCCGAGGCGCCGAAGGCGGAAGTTTCATCGGAGGCGGCTCCCCCGCAGCCAGCACATCAGATGGAAGGACACATGGATCAGGCGGCGGTCCAGCAGCTTGAGCCACACTATCCAAATTTGCAGATCCGAGGATTTGGCGACGTGGACTTTGCCTCGACGGACCAGAAGGGAGTGAATAGCGGATTCAATCTTGGGCAGCTGGATCTGCACCTGGCCTCGGCGCTCTCTCCAAAAATAACGTACTTCGCGGAAATGACATTTAACGCCCACCCGACGCAGTACACGGTGGAAGTGGAGCGGTCTATCATCCGCTACGACTATAACGACTACTTCAAGATTTCCTTCGGCCGCTATCACACGCCCATTGGGTACTGGAATACGGCGTTTCACCACGGGGCGTGGCTGGAGACGACGATCGACCGGCCGTCCATGGTAAAGGTGGGAGGAACGTTCACTCCGCTGCACTTCGTGGGATTGCTGGCAGAGGGAAATATTCCTTCCGGCGGAGCAGGGCTTGGGTACAACGTAGGAGTGGGGAACGGTCGAGGAGACACCATAAGCCGCCCCGGCGACGCGGGCGACAACAACAACAATCGAGCCTGGGTGGCAAACTTATTTGCGCGGCCAACTGGACTCTATGGACTGACGCTGGGCGCTTCGGTCTACCGGGACAAGATCACCCTGGCAACCGGACAGAACTTCCGGGAATGGATAAGTTCCGCGTATCTGGTGTGGACGAAAGGGAGCCCGGAGTTCATATCCGAGTTTGACAACGTCAACCACCGGAATATTCTGACGAACCAGGTGTCCAACAGTGATGCGTTCTATGTGCAGTTCGCGTACCGGCTGCCGTGGCTGGAGAGATCACTGAAGCCATACTACCGCTTCGAATATGCTCACCTGCCGCTCAGTGAACAGGTGTTCGCAATTCAAGACCAGGGAGAATCGATCTTTGGTCTGCGGTATGACATATCCAGCTACGCGGCGTTCAAGACAGAATACCGGTATTCGAAGTCGCAACCAGCAATGCTCGGCCTGCTCGCGCAACCCGCATTGAACGGCGTGTTCTTCCAAACGGCATTTACTTTTTAAGAGAGACAATCGATGAATCCAATGATGAAACGGCTGACAGCTATTCTCTGGATCCCAATCCTGCTTTGCATCGTGCTTCAACATTCCGCATCGGCGCAGACGACGCGAGGAGCGGACATCGCCGTAGTGGTGAACCCGGACACTCCGGTAAGTGATTTGAGCCTTGCCGATGTACGCAAGGTGCTCCTCGGGGAGCGACAATACTGGAACTCGAAGCTGCCGGTGGTGCTGCTGATTCGCGCGCCGGTGGCGAGGGAACGGGATGTCGTGCTCCGCGTGATTTATCAGATGTCCGAAGAGCAATTCAAACAATTCTGGGTGGCGAAAATCTTCCGGGCCGAAGCGGCGACGCCGCCAAAAATAGTGTATTCGAACGATATGCAGTATGAACTCGTTTCGGCTATACCAGGCGCGATCGCCTTCGTGGACGCGCGAAACGTGAGGCCGGGATTGAAAGTCCTGCGAGTGGACGGACGGCTTCCGGGCGACCCTAATTATCCGTTGCGATAGGGAAACGGCGAGAATCCGGAAGGAGAGCCAGGGCCCGGGCCCGGCCTGCGGAGCACGGCAGCTAGCCAGCGAGCTTCAAGCGTTTGAGCAAATCGCGGAAGCGCGGGTCTGAGCGAACGCTATCGAAGAGGGGATCGACGGCAAGAGAGACGAGGCCGCTGTCGTGTTCAGTGTAGGCCTTTTCCAACCAGGATAACGTCTCCTCTTTTTCACCGAGACGGGCATGGATTTGGGAAATGTCGTACGAGGATACGTAACCGTACTTCGAAATCACCATCATTCCATCCAGCCAGCTGCGAAGGACGCCCTTGTATCCAGACTTGATAAAGACGTCCTCGATTGATGCCGCCAATTCCGGGCTTCCGGAGAGGGAAATGATTTTTTCTCGATCTGCGACCGCCTCCCGTTCATTGCCCATTTGAAAATAGACACCTTCAAGGATTCGGCGGGCTGGGGCAAACTTTTGATCGATATCCAGGACTTTGCGTAACTGGTCAACCGCTTGATCGTTCTGGCGGGCGAGATAGTATTGCCATCCCAGCATGGTGTTGATGATGAGGGACATCGGGTCGAGTTCCTGAGCCCTCTTGGTCTCGCGCATTCCCTCCTCGAGGTGGCCGGTGTTCGCGAGGAAATCGCCGTACCAAAGATGCGCGGTTGCCGAACTTGGATTGAGTTCGATGGCGCGCTTGAATTCGGTTTCCGCTCCCTCCCAATCCCAGTCATAGTGTTCTTTCACAAGGCCCAGAGAGGTATGTGCCTCGGGAAGGGTGTCGTCGATATTTAGAGCTTGCATGGCGGCTTGCTTGGCTTTGGGCCACGCCTCGGAAGGGGCGAGGTAACCGGAGTCGCCGAGTAAACTGTAGGTGTCGGCAAGGCCGGCATAGGAAAGCGCGTAACGCGGATCTCTCTGAACAGCTTGTGAAAAATAATCGGCGGCTTTCTTGAAATCCGCTTCCGTCCATTTATTCCAATAGAACAAGCCCTGCAAATAGAGCTGATAGGCTTCGGCATCTTCGGTTGGCCGCTTGGAACGCAAACGAGTTTCTTCGCCGGAGAGTCTGGGGCGAAGACGGGCATAGATGTCGCCTGCAATTTCTTCCTGAACGGAAACCAAATTGGAAAGTTTGCGATTGTACTGGGCGCCCCAAATCTGCCGCTTATCCCCAATATCCTCGAGATTCACGCTGATCAAAAGATCGTCACCCGACTGGACGAGCCTGCCGGTGAGGATGGCGCGGACCCCGAGATCGTGGCCGACTTTTTCGGGGTCCATGGACTTGTCTTTATAACGAAAAACGGTGTTGCGGGACATGACGGCGAGATTCGGCAACTGGGAGAGGCTGTTGATGAGACTCTCCGTGAGGCCATCGCTCAAGTATTCGGTCTTGGAATCCCTGGTTGCGTTTTCGAACGGCAGCACCGCAATAGAATCGATGCGAGCGGAAGCTGCTCTGCCAAGCAGGCGATCGCGAAAATCTCCGACGTTCAGTGCGAGCAGGAGCAGCAATAGCGCCAAGGCACCAGCCCAAACGAAATGAAACCACTTTGGTAGGACTGCATGATGGTAAGAATGCGCGGAGCTGACCGGTAAAATGCGGGATGAATCCGTGTCCCGTTTGAGGCGCTGCAGATCGGCGCGCATGTCGGAGGCGGTCTGATAGCGCAATCGACGATCTTTTTCGAGCGCTTTCGCAATAATCATCTCGAGTTGCGGGGGGATCGCCGGGTTTAAACGCACGGGGGGAGTGGGTGCACGATTCAAAATGGCCTCAAAAACAACGCCAGACGTGTTTCCGCTGAAGGCCTGCTGGCCAGTAGCCATTTCATAAATGACGAGGCCGAGCGAGAAGAGATCGGTGCGGGGGTCGAGCTCTTCGCCGCGCACCTGTTCGGGAGACATGTAAGCAACGGTGCCGACAGCCATGCCGGTGCTCGTGAGATGAACGTCCTGAGTGGTGGGACTGATCGTCAGAGAATCATGTTCTTGAGCAGTCGTGCTTCTGCGCTCAGGCATAAGTTTTGCAAGGCCAAAATCGAGAAGCTTCACCTGGCCGCGGTTCGTCGCGAAAATATTCGCCGGCTTGATATCCCGGTGGATGATTGCTTTCGAATGCGCCGCGTCGAGAGCGTCAGCGATCTGGTGGCCATAGTCCGGTACTTTTTCGATGTCCAAGGGCTTCCCGGAAATGCGATGCTTCAGGGTCTCTCCCTCGAGAATCTCCATGACAATGAAGTTTTGGCCTTCGAACTCGTCCACGTCATAGATGGTGCAGATATGCGGATGGTTCAAGGAGGAAGCAGCTCGAGCTTCGCGTTGAAAGCGCTCGATCGCCAGATGGTCCCGGGAAACTTGTTCGGGAAGGAACTTCATGGCGACCATGCGACCCAGCTTAATGTCTTCGGCCTTATAGACGACGCCCATCCCGCCGCCGCCGAGTTTTTCCAGAACGCGATAATGTGAGATGGTCCGGCCGATCATGAATGAGAAACCGCCACGGTCTGGTCATATTAGGGTGGGGACGCAGGCAAGTCAACGCAATGAGCAAACAGCAAGGCTAGAAGCGGGATTTCTCACTGTATGGAGGCGCAGTCGATTACCAAAGAGGATGAGATTCCTGGCCAAAATCGGCGCTTCCGAGCCTGCCAAGATCCGCTTAGGGAAAGTCCTTAGTTGGTCTGCACTGCGCTCCATTGAGAGAGGCGCAGTTTGCCGCCGACCCAGGCGGAGGGAAGGGAGAGGACGACGAGCGCGAGCGGATACCAATGCGGGCCAAAGGCCGGCCCTTTATTCCAGGTGCCCACCGCGCCGGCGATGTAGGCGGCCAGACCGAGGAATCCGCCGATCATGGCGTGAAGCAGAGGCCGGCGTGGGGCGAGCCTGGCTGTGATGTAACTGGCGCCGACGCTGTAAATCGTGCGGTAGATGGTTGCGAGCAGGAGAGCGCCGTCGTAACCGACCATGGAAGCTCCCCACGGCGGGAAGACGCGGGCAAGGTGCAGCAACTCGTCCGTGACGAGGGTGACAACGATGCCCACGATCACGCCCGCGAGAATCGCGCCGATGCTGCGAAGAACGCTGCTTGTCGGTTGCGTTTCGCTCAGGGAGCACCCCTAAGAATAAGATTGAGTTTTAGGACTGATCGATCAAACGGTGGTGGATGGCGTAGAGGGCGAGCTCAAGGCGGTCGGAGACGCCCAGCTTGTCGAAGATGTTGTGCAGGTGGTTCTTGACCGTTTGCTCGCTGATAAAAAGCTTTTCGCCAATTTCCTTGTTGCGGAAGCCCTGGGCGACGAGCTGCACGATTTCTTTTTCGCGGTCGCTAAGAAGCGGCTTTTCGCGGCGAGGGCCGGACTCGGAGGACTTGGAAAACGCTTTCATGACCTCGGCGGTCATGCGGTTATCGAGCCAGATTTCGCCGGCGTGAACGCGATGAATGCTTTTTACGAGTAGGTCCGTTGCGGATTGCTTGAGGACCACGCCTCGAGCACCAAGGCGCATCGCGCGGACGACGTCGCGATCGTCCTCAGCGGCGGTGAGCACGATGACACGCGTGGGAAGAGTATCGAAGTTGACTTCCTCAAGTACCGCGAGGCCGTCTTTATCGGGCATGCGCAAATCGAGCAGCAGAATCTCCGGTTTGAGTTTGGCGAGGAGCTTGATGCACTCGGCGCCATTCTGGGCTTCACCGACAATAGTAATGTCTTCGTCGGAATCGAGAAGTTTGCGGAGACCGTCGCGAAAGATCGCGTGGTCGTCCGCGAGAAGGACGCGAATTTGCTGTTTAGTTTTGGCCATGTCAACCGAGCGGGACTTCGATGGTCAGTCGCGCTCCATGGCCAGGGTTAGACTCAACGGTCAACACGCCCCCCACAGTACGCGTACGCTCCTTGATGGAAATCGGACCCAGCCGCAGGCGGTCGAGCTCATCCCCGGTAAACCGGCCCGCAAAACTAAAACCCTCGCCATTGTCATCCACCACGAGGGTAATGCGACTGTCGTCCTGCGACAGTTTTACCACGACATGGGAAGCCTTCGCATGCTTTTTTATGTTGTTGAGTGCTTCACGGTAAATCTGGAAAATCTCGCGGCAGACGCGGTCGGGAGCATGCAAGTCTGCGGATTCGATAATGACGTCCAGGGCCAGGGAGGATTCGTTGCGAAAGCGCTCGGCAAAGCCGTGCATGAGGTCGACGAGATCGGCGCTCTGGACGCGGAGAGGACGAAGATCGGTGACCATGCGGCGCAGCTCGGCGGACTCGTTCTTGACGGTCTGTTGGAGGTTGCCCAAGCTGGCGACGGCCTGGTCGGGGGTCGAACCGACCTTGCGGCGGAGGACGTCCAGTTGAATCTCGATGCTCAAAAGAGTTTGGAGAATGCCATCGTGGAGATCGCGGGAAATGCGGCTGCGCTCGGCCTCGATGGCGCGGGCGCGGAGATGGCGGAGAAGGAAGACGTTTTCAAGAGAAGGGCCGACGTGGCGGGCAATGCGCTCGAGCCAGGCGAGGTCTGGGCGCTCAAAGGGCCTGAGCCCGTTGAGCAGAAAGATGCGTCCGGCGGGCTGACCGCTCTGGTCGAAGGCCACGGAGATCATGGAGCGCAGTTCGAGTTCCTGCTGGGTGGGTCCGGGAAGGCGCGGGAGGGTGTGGAGGCTGCGGCCGTCGCGGCGATCCCATCCAAAGCCGCTGCCGGCGCCATCGAGGCTGTTCCAGCAAACGGTGGCGTCCATGTCGTCGAGCAGAAAGCCGTCGGCGCGGGCCAGCGAGTAGCTTTCGGGGATGAGGCGTTCGCTCTCTCCGGATTTAAGCCGCCAAATGTAGATACGTTCGAGGTCCGTGTCACGATAAGCAAGCAAGGCGACCTGGACCTGGAAGGCCCGGGCGAGTTCTTCGAGCATCAGGCGGAGGGATTCGGCGAGGCCCTGGTCGACTTGAAGCGTCGCGGTGATGCGCGAGAAAAAGTCGTTTTGGGAGGCGAAGTGACGGCTGCGGTCGGCCAGGAAGGCTAGAGCCGCGCCGCCGGCAAAGGTGCCCCCAACGAGGCCTAGCCAGGCGACAACTCGCCTCCAGCCGATTTCGCCTTTGACGGCGGTGAGTAGAACCAGAATGAGCGCAAGCGCGCCAGCAAGAGGAATAGCGGCGCGGAGCCCCCAGCGCATACCTGCCACCCAGCAGATGAAAAGATAGGGGAACCAAACGGGGACGGAGGACGGGCTGATGTACATGAAAATGCCGAGCGCGAGCAAATCGCAGGCAATCGGCAAGTGCCAGGCGCGTTTTCTGAGGAAACGCTCGAGAGGAATGACCGCAAGCGAGACGAGTAGATAAGCGATGAGGAAGGAGACGGTACGCTCGGATTCCTTGGGGCCCGGCTGCTGCAGCAGAGCCAAAAGGGAAAGCAAAACGACAATCGGGCGAGCGTAGACGATTTGCCGCTCGAGATGGCGGCGATCCGTATCTTGGGGGCTCATGCGCGGGGACGCGAATCCTCGCTAGTAGTCTAGCAAGACGCGGACAAGGCGCGAGGAGGCGTATCCAGCTTGCAACGGTTAAGGTAGGGTCGCACGAGCCTGTGGGGAGGGCGGGTAGCCGATTGGAGAGTGAGCGCATCAAAAATGTCATGAAGGGAAAGAAGATCGAGCCGGAAGAGTTTGCGTGTACGACGTCGGCGGCGCGGCCGTTCGGGTGCGTGGAACTCTGGGCTGGTAACGAGAGAGCCCATCGCTCGCTGGAGCTGCCCGGGCTAGAAGCGGACGTAATCGCCGTGCCTTCGGACGGAGAAAGCGGCGGAGACCTCTCTGCCTTGTTCTCCTGCCGGGATAACTTCGCGCGGGTGGTGCTGGCGGATTGCGTTGGGCACGGGTATGTGGCCAGCGGAGTGGCGCGGCATGTCCATCATCTGTTGCACAAGCATCAGGATATTCGCAACACGGCATCGCTGCTGTCCGCACTGAACGACGAATTTACTTTGGATTCCGAAAAGTCAAAAAGAGCGTTGCGCTTGACCACGGTGGTGACCGGGACATTCGACGGCATGACCGGGGAGTTCAATTTTGCGTACGCCGCCCATCCGCGAATGCTCTTGTGGCGCGCGCGGGAAAGCAAATTTCTTGAGATCGGGGCGGGACTGGAAAATTTCCCACTCGGTTTCGTGACCGGGGAAATGTACAGCGAGCAGAGCGTGCGCCTGCACCCGGGCGACATGATCCTGGCTTTTTCCGATGGGGCGACGGAAGTGCGGTCGCCGGACGACGCGCAATTGACACCCGGTGGATTCCTGCAATTAGCCGAAACAAGCGTGCGCAAAATGCCCGCGCCTGTACGTCTTCCGGACTTTTCTTCGGCACTGCTGGAAGGCCTGAAGTCCTACCGTAACGGCGCCGATTTTGAAGACGACGTCACGCTGCTGACATTGCGGCGTACCGGCTGAAAAAGCCAAGACAGATTCGCGTGACTCAGGCAAAACCTAGGGCGCGGCCGGAGCGGGAGGCGCAGGAGGATGCGCCGCGAAATATTCGTCGAGGCTCGCACGACACTCGGTGATCCCCTGTTGGACGTTTTTGTCGAGAGCCGCGACGACGGCGCCGACGTTCTTTTCACCAGTGGGATCGTCGTGGGAATAGAAATGTGTCCAGACCGTCGCGCCCGTCTTGATGTTGCGCAGCTCCAATTCCATGGTCACGCGGGCTACCTCCGCACTTCCCGAGACTTCTTTGAAGTCATAGAGACGGCCGTGCAGGAGAAAATCTCCATGGACGTCGCTGCGCAACGTATAGACGCCGCGATAATGGCCGGACGAGCGGAGTTGCCGCAGCAGAATCTCCGCAATCATCTCCGTCGGAGGCTCGGCCCAGCGGTGATACTCGTAGGTGCCCATGCTCTCGCCGCCGGAGCTGTAAACGATTTGGTCCTCGCGATAGAGGGCAGAGCCGGTTATACGGCCAATCAGCAGCGTGACGGGAACAGGACTCGGATTGGCCGCTGGGACCATGTCACCGGGAATCGTCAGCTGATAGTACTTGCTCGGCCTTGCAGCGCCGCATCCCGCAGACAAGCCCAGGAGCAGCAGTAGGGCGGAAAAAGCAGTTTTCGCGGACCACGGAAGGACCTGGCGGCCCCGGCCGACGCGCGCCAGTTTGGCGGATGGTTCCGCGTATCTCGTCATGTCATCGTGATTCCTCCGCTTCACTGCCGTTCTCCCGGTTTGTGCTCGGGCGGATTCGACGCACGGATGAGGGTATAAGGCCGCTTTTTGATGGTGTTGGTAAATTCCTTCAGATTCTGTGAGACGCGGCGGAAATTATCGAGAAGCTCGTCGATATTCTCGGTGTTGACGTCAAGCGTCTGGTCCACCCGCGCTGTGATTTCCGTGAGCGTGGTCAGTGATTTGCGAAGCTCAATGACGGACTGGTGAACGTCGGCGCGATTTTCTCCGATGAGAGTGTCGATATGATCGAGGGCCTTGTTAGCTTCTTCCGACGACTTGTGCAGGTCCTGGAGCAGCGGCTCGATTTTCTGGCTCGCCGCATTCAGGTGCTGAATCGTGGATTTAATCTCCGGGCGGTTTTCATCGAGCATGCCGCGGGCGTCTGCGAGAGTGGCGGTAAGATTCGCGCGATTTTCGGCGTTTAGAAGGTCGTTGACGCGGTCGACGGTGACTTTTAATTCCGTGGCTCGGTCATTCAGCGATTGAATCAGTTGCTTCGCCTGAGGAGCAAGGTCATTGATCTGAGCGGTCAGTGCGTTGAAGTCGACGTAAGTGTCCGACGGCAGCAAGGAACCAGGAGAAGCGAGGGCCGTTTGCGCGCCGCCAGGCAGGATTTCGAGATGATTGTCGCCAAGAGGGCTCATGCTCATGATTTTCGCATGACTGTCCTTCTTGACGGGCAAATCGGTTTGCACGCTGAAAACCACATCGATGCGCGCGGGATTTTGCGGGTCGATGGACAGCTTTTCGACGCGGCCCACTCTCGGTCCTCCCGCATAGCGGACGGTCGCTCCAGTCTCGAGTCCGCCGGCGAACGGGAAATAAGCGTGGAAGGTCTTCGAGGTGCGTCCAAAGGCTCCAGAGATGGCAAACACCATGCCAATCAACACTCCCGCGGCGATCAAAACGAAAAGTCCCACGAAAACCTGTTCGCGTTTCCCTGCCATCACGTCCTCTTCCTTCTGCACGCGTTCGTCACAAGCGGCGGTCCTGAGTGAGCATTTGCAGATAATCCTGTTCGCGCGCGACTTCCGGTTCGGGCACGCGGTCGAGGAATTGACGCACTCGAGGCTGCGTGCTTGCGCGCATGTCGGCGGTCGTACCGATGGCCAAAAGATTCCCTTTGTCGATCAGGACCATGCGATCGGCAATTAAATACGCGCTCGCTAATTCGTGAGTGACCACGATGATGGTCATACGAAAGGCCTGCTTCAATTCGAGGATCAACTGGTCGATGCCGGCGGCAATAATCGGATCCAACCCCGCAGACGGCTCATCGAAAAAGAGAATTTCGGGGTCCATGGCCAGGGCGCGGGCGACGGCCGCGCGCTTCTTCATGCCGCCGCTCAGTTGCGATGGCATATAGTATTGGAATCCTTCGAGGCCCACCTGTTCCAATTTCAGTCGAAGCATGATTTCGATCGTGGAGTCTTCGAGCTTGGTGTGCTCGCGCAGGGGCAAGGCCACGTTCTCACCGACAGTCATGGAACCGAAGAGAGCGCCGCCCTGGAACGACATCCCGATTTTTTTGCGAATCTCGTCCATCTCCGCATCCGAAATCGCCGCGATGTTTTTCCCCTTGATCCAGATTTCGCCCGAGCTCGGTTTCTCCAGGCCCACAAGCGTACGCAAAAGCGTGCTTTTCCCGGAACCGGAGCCTCCCAAGATTACGAGAGTTTCGCCACGCCTCACATCGAAGGAGACGCCGTGCAGAATCTCAACTTCGCCATAACTGACTCGAACATCGCGCAAGGAGATCATCGTCTGCGAATCGAGCGAATCCGAGTTCTCCAACTCCACCGGCAAAGTCACACCGCCCTATCGATCACTGACAAAAAAGAACAGGCCTGTAAATACGAGATCGACTAACACCACAAGAAAAATCGACATGACCACGGCCCGTGTGGTGGAACGGCCAACCTGTTCGGCGCCCGCTCCCGTCGATAAGCCTTCCTGGCACCCCACGGCTGTGATGGTAATTCCAAACATCACGCTCTTGACGAGACCGGTCATGATGTCGCGCAAGAGGAGCGCATCCATTGAGGCGCGGATATAACGCGTGAAGGTGAAATCGGCCTGGGCGACGCCGAAGAGCGATCCGCCCAGAATGCCCATGGCGTTTGCCCAGATCGTAAGGCATGGAAGCATAACGATCATGGCTAGAAACTTCGGCGTGACCAGGAAACGGATTGGACTGATGGCCATCGTTTCCAGCGCATCGATTTCCTCCGTCACCTTCATGGTCCCAATTTCAGCGGCAAACGCGGAGCCCGAACGCCCGATCACCACGATGGCGGTGATGAGCGGGCCAAGCTCCCGCGACATGGAGATGGCGACGGCCGTGGCGACGTAGTTCATCGCGCCAAACCGCCGCAGCTCATAGGCGCTCTGGAGCGCGAGAATCAATCCAATAAAAAAAGTTATCAGCGAGAGGATGGGCAGAGCGCGAACGCCCACATCCATGGCCTGCGATATGGCGCGTTGCACGCGAACCGGCTTGCCTTGGAACGGGCCGACGAAAGTGTAATAGGCCGCACGGCCCCCCAGCGAGGCGAGCGAACCAACGTAAGCCAGTCCGTTGGTTACGCTTCCGCCGATTTGTGACACAAATTGCATTTCTTTTTACGGCCGCTCCATGACTTGTAGATCACTTCACTGAGACTCTTGAGAATCCGCCTCGCCGATCCGGAGCCCTCAGCCAGCGAGCGCCTGTTCTTCGTTGTCGTAAACCTCGAAAATCTTCAGCAAACGCGAGAGCTGCAAGACTTCCCGCGCGGTGGTGCTCAATCCGAACAGAATGAAGCGAGAGCCGACATCTCGAGACGCCTTCAGTCCTTCGACCAGGGAAGCTACGCCGGAGCTGTCGATATAGCGCACCTTGCTGAGGTTCATCACGACCCGCGGGGTACGCTTTTCACGCACTTCGCGCAAGAGGGCCTTTCGAACGGCGGGCGAATTGGCCAGATCAATATCGCCAGACACATCGAAAATAGTGGCTCTCTCTAGTTCACGGCTCGAAATCTGCACTGGTTTTCTCCTTCACGACTTCACGTGCTTACACCTTGCTTCGGCGCGCTGAGATACTTCACCAATCGGAGACGGTTGGTCCCATCCGCGCGCTTGAACTCAACGATGTCCATGCTCTTCTGGATGAAATGCAGCCCGAGCCCTCCAGGCTTCACGTCATCCAACTCGCGCCCGCATAGTTTGCTCTCGTCTATGGCCGGGCCGTGATCGCAGAGCAGAATTTCGAGCCCTCGGTCAGATTGATTACCGGATTGCCGGTGAGCAGACTGGAAGAATACCTCGATGGGTTGGTCCGGACGGCCGCGGTATGCGTGGCGGATAATATTTGTCAGGGCTTCGTCGACGGCGCGAGTGACCGCCCTGCATTCCTCGCCGGAAAAACCGAAAGATTCCGTCAATCGTTCCACGGCGCCGCGCACAGCACAGAGCAGTTTGGGATCGCTATTCATCTCCAGGCGGAGCAACAAACCCTGGGCGGGGCCGCCGCCTGATAACGTGGGATTCGCAGTGCGCTCTGGCTGAACACTTTTCATAAGTATTTTCGCTTCGCGCTTGGCGCGAAGACGCCACTAGGAACGAGAATCACGCTGCTGACTGTCGCTCGCCTTAAGCCGGGCATTGGACGCACCCAGGTTTCCGCGCCACCCTTCAGCCAAGCCGGAAGAGTATAGACAAAGGCAACTACGCGCGGAAGGCCGCCCTCAGCAGCCACGGAGAACGGAAGCGATTCAGGTGGTCCTCAGGCCTGGGCTGAGTTTTGCTTACGGTACTGTAAGCGTTTGTGCCTGCTCCTGGCAATGCCTGCACCTGAATTCTCAGGTGCGCCAAGAGCCTGCCTCGTTTTCGATGCACAAACGGGAATCAGGGGTACTCCCAATTGAGCAACCCTGCGAGCGTGAGAAACCAATAGCCGCGCCAAGCTTGATGGCTGTGTTCTCCCGAGAGAAAGCGGGAATCTTCGCTACCTCCGCAGTCTCGATTCCTTTAATCTTGTAGCTTGATGTCCACTCTCTTCGACATCGATTCGCCCGGGCCAAGCGACCTCCAACTGAACGAAGCCCAGCGCCGCGCCATTACTCATGGCGAAGGCCCGCTCCTCGTCATCGCGGGGGCGGGAACCGGCAAGACTCGCGTCATTACCGAACGGATTCGTTATCTCCTCCAAACCAATACGTCACTTTCGGGCGAAAACATTCTAGGCCTTACCTTCACCAACAAAGCCGCGGGCGAAATGAAGGCTCGCGTCGTCCGCGCAACCGGAGAGCGCGGGAAAACCGTAACGCTCGCGACTTTCCACGCTTTCTGCGAGAACCTTTTGAAAGAAGCGGCTCCCGAGCGCCTGATGATCGACAAAGTCGATCACTGGATACTTCTGCGGCGAAATCTCGAGCGCCTTAAGCTGGACAAGTACCGCCGCCTCGCTGATCCCGGTCAGTTTTTGAACGACTTCGTGGATTTCTTTTCGCGGTGCCAGGATGAGTTGGTCTCCTCCGAGGACTATCAGAGCTATGCTGACGGGCTCGCCGCGCAGCTTGACGCCGATCGCGCCGCGCTGGACGAGGACGCCTTCAAGGAACGTGTCGTAGAAGTTGCGTTGCAGCAGGAAATCGCGCGGGCCTATCGCGCCAGCGAAGAATTGCTGCGCGAAAAAAAACGGGTTTCGTTCGGCTCACTCATCACCGGCGCTGTCGAACTTCTCGACACCGATGGCGATCTTCGCCAGACTCTTCAGGAAAAATACCACTATGTCCTTGTCGATGAATTCCAGGACACGAACATCGCGCAGCTTCGCCTGCTGGAACTCCTGGCCGGCGAGAGAAAAAACATCGTGGCCGTGGGAGACAACGACCAGGCAATCTATCGCTTCCGCGGCGCTTCCTTTGGGAGCTTCAAACTCTTCCTCGAGCGCTTTGCTGGCTGGCGCGAAGGACAGGACTCCACAAAATTCCGCGTTTCGTTGGTCGAAAACTACCGCTCGACGCCGAATATTCTTCGCGTGGCGACGCAGGTCATCGCGCAAAACACGGTGAGCGCGGACTTCCCCAAAAAGGTTCTCAGCGCGAACAAAGAAGAAAGCGAGAAGATACGCATCGTCGAGCTGGAAGCCGAGCAGGAGGAGGCGCGCTGGATCGCCGGCGAACTCCAGCGCCTCCACGCCACAGGACGCAGGTGGCGGGATTTCGCCGTTCTCTACCGCCAGCATGCCCATCGAGACGAGCTCGTCGAGGAACTTTCACGGCAGAAAATTCCGTTCGTCATCAGCAAGCTCTCGATTCTCGATCACCCTCTTGTGAAAGACGCCATTGCTTACCTGCGGCTGATTGTTACGCCGTTCGACGACATCGCCTGCGCCCGCGTTCTCGCAGCTCCCGCTTGGGGGCTCGAGCCCGCCGACCTGGTGCGGCTAGCCGAGCGGGCGCGCAAAGAAAAAAAGGCTCTCTATGACATGCTGCAACTCCCGCAGGGTCAGCTCCCCTTCGATTCCTCGCACGCTTCGTTGGGGGTCCTCGTCGAATTCCTCTCCGAACAACGCAAAACGCTGCGGCGCCGCACGACGCGCGAGATTCTCGGTGATCTCCTCGAATGGCTGGAGATCGAACCACGCGCCGGCGTGCAAGACCGCAAGTACGTGACGCGTCTCAAGGAGTTTGCGAAGGAGTGGGAGCCAAAAAGCGAGACGCGAAGCCTCGGCGAATTCGTGGAATACCTCGGCTACTATTCGCAGGCCGGCGGCACCATCAGTCTGGAAGACGACTTCCCGGGCGACGCCGTACAGTTGATGACGGTCCACGGCGCCAAGGGCCTGGAGTTCCCCCAGGTCTTCCTGATGCGCGTCAACAACAAGAAATTTCCGGCCTCGGAGCGCCCGCGAGTTTTTGAATTCCCCGCAGCTCTCATGAAAGAGGGCGAGCCCGCCGAGCAGTTCCACATACAGGAGGAACGGCGGCTTTTTTATGTGGCATTAACGCGCGCGGAAAATCGCCTGACGCTCACCACGCTCACGGAAAAGAAGGGGAAGGTTCCGGTCTTTATTGAGGACATCTTGATGGACCCCGCCATCAAGCGACGCGATGTGCATCAGCTGAAACCCAAATTGGCGGAAGTTTCGCTCAGCACAAAAAAAGAAGCAGCGGGCCGCGCCGATGCTCAACTTTTTCCTGCCTCCGCCGAGCCGCCCAAAATCTTCTCCCGCATCGCGGATTGGGCGCTTGAATTTCATCCACCCACGGCCGAGCCTCTCACGCTGAGCCCGTCGGCCGTCAGCAGTTATCGCAGTTGCCCTCAACAGTATCTCTTCAGCCGTTCGTGGTCGCTCAAAGAAGGACCCAAGGCGGTCCTGAGCTTTGGCAGCGTGATGCACACGACCATCAAACGGTTCATCGACCAGCTTCGCAAAGGCGTAAAGCTGCCCTTCGAAGAGGTGGCGCGCATATTCGATACGGAGTGGAGCTCCGCGGGATTCGAAGACAACTACCAAGAACAGGGCTACAAACAGGATGGCCTCGATCAGTTGCGCGCGTTCCACAGAGGGATGCTCGAAGCTCCGCCGAAAGTCCTCGAGCAGGAGAAAAGCTTCGAGCTTCCTCTCGAGAATAACGTCACCATCATCGGCCGCATGGACCAGGTAAATTCGCTCGGGCGAAACGACGTGGAGATCATCGACTACAAGACCGGCAAGCCCAAGAAGGACGCGGACGCCAAAAAGGACTTGCAGCTGAGCTTGTACGCCCTGGCCGCAAAGGAAATTTTCGAATGGAATCCCGTCCGGCTGGTCTTCCATTACCTTCAAACGGATCAGACCCAAGTCACCACGCGGGACGCCAAGCAACTGGACGAAGCCCAGAAAATCGTGCTGGAGGCCGCCGCCGATATTCGCGCCGGCGAATTCCCGCCCAACCCGGGATTTATATGCCGCAATTGCGCCTACAAGCCGATTTGCCCCGCCCATGAAGAGGCCATCGTCAGTTAGGCGAGCTCAGGGCGCCAAAGTATCCAAAGAGCGTCGAGATCCCGAAATCTCTGTCCAGAGGTGCAAACGTGAATCGAAAGTTTTTGTACCTGGTGCTCTGCGTTCTTGGAATCGTTCTTCCCTATTCTCAATTCCTCCCTTGGGTGTACGAACATGGAATGAACTTGCCGCTCTTTTTCCACCAACTGTTCGCGAATCACGTCGGCGGGTTCTTCGGGCTGGATGTCCTCGTCTCGGCGGTGACTTTAATTGGCTTTATCCGAGAGGAGGGCGCTCGCCTCAAATTACGCGGAGTTTGGTTTCCCATCATCTCGGTGCTGCTGGTAGGAGTCTCGCTGGGGCTTCCGCTGTTCCTTTACATGAGGGAGCGCGAACTGCAAAAGCCTGGCTCTTCGCCGCTCAAAGCGGAGGCTTGAATCGCAAGAAGCGGTTGCGAGCGGGCGACAACCGGAATGAACACCATACAATGAAAAAGGGCGCCACCCGCAGGCAGCGCCCTAATCGATCGAATCCTAGGTAAAACTTCTTACTTCCCTTTTTTCGGGCCCTTTGCTTCGTCCTTCTTGCCCTTTTTTTTCATCGTGCAGCTCCTTGGACGGGCGGTCCCGCCGGGCCAATGCCCGTCGCCGTTCTTCGGTCATGGCGGTCTCGGCCCGCCATGCCATCTCGCTTCGTATACGGGCCGCGCTCGCGGATGTTAGGAAAATTCCACACTTTCGCGAAATATTCTTCTTATTGGGAGATGCCGCCGGTGTAGTACCGGTTCCGAGTCAGGATAGTCAGCCCTTCGCGCTTTACGCGCACTTCCACGTCGTGGTAGTCCTTTGCGCGATTGGTCTTTTGCGGGATGTAGGCGAGCGTGTATTGGTTGCGCGCTTCTTCGGCTACACGGGAGTAGAGTTCTTCCAAAGAGTCCTGCTTGACCGCGTAATAGACATCGCCTCCTGTGGCATGCGCGTACTCGGAGAGCCGCTCGAATTTTCGATCGAAGTAGGCGCTTCCCACTCCCACAGCGAACACGGAGATACCATGGCCCAGCAGCTCCTTGACGGTATTGTCGTACGTATTGGTGTTGTACTTCTTCCCTCCATCTACGCCATCGCTGATGAGGAAGATGATCTTGCGGCGGTTTCGAGGACGTCCCTTTAGAATTTCGGCGGCCCCAAAGACGGCATCGTCAAGCGCCTTGGTCGGTTGGGCGAAGATGGTTCGCGTGGAACCGGCCACCGACGGCGATCCGTCGGGAGCGTGACCGTTGATGCTTGGCCCATTGAACGGTCCGCCGGGCGGGAGAGCCGAAGTATGGCTATCGAGCCGGGTGCGCTTGAGCTCCACGAGGAGCTTATCCTGGTTGCTGGTGAAGCCTTTACCAGGGTGAAAGAACTGGTCGAAGCGGCAAACAAAGGCCTCATCGAGGTCGCTCATGCCGCCCACGATGGCATCCAGACTGTCCTCGACCTGCTTGGCATCCTTGGTCTTCAGATCGTTGTCGATCAGAATTACCATCGAGAGAGGGAAAGCCTCGGTAGTGAAAACATCGATTCTTTGCTCGACGTCGTCCTCAAACACGCGGAACTCGTCTTTGCCAAGATCCGGCACCAGACGACCGGAGCCGTCTTTGACCGTGACAGGCAGAACCACCAGATTGGTGTTCACCGTAATCTTTGCTCGCGCTTCGCTGAGCCGGGGGACGTCCGGGGGCGCGGAAGGGTCCTGCGCCGGTGGGGATGGTTCCTGGACTGCATGCGCTGAAAGCCCAAGCCAGTAGATTGGCAACCCGACACAAAGGAGACCGGCCAGACTCGCGATTTTTCGTGGACTTTTCATATGTCTAAGGCCAAACTTCCTCTCGCTGCCGGTTGTGGAAGCTTCGCCGTCAGTCCTGACGAAACATCCATCGCGACGCCTGATGGCATCTTAAAGTGACGAAGAACCCCAGCGGGCAATTTCCAGCCGGGCATCTCTCGTCAAGGAAAGTATACATGCCTTCTCTCAAGAAACTGGCTGCGCTGTGCTTGGTGCCCGCGCTTGCGGCAGCTATCGCCCTATCGGCCCGGCCTCAGGAGCCCACCATTCAGGGCCCCACGATCAAGACCCAGGTAAACCTGGTCAACCTGTTTGTGACCGTGCGTGACAAGAGCAAACGGATCGTCACGGACCTGAAGCAGGATAACTTCAAAGTCTCTGAAGACGGCCAGGATCAGAAGATCGCCTTCTTCTCTAAAGAAGTGACGCTCCCTATCACGCTTGGGTTGCTCATGGATACTTCCGGCAGCGAGCAATACATGCTCGGGGCCATTCAGGATGGTGCATCCAGCTTCTTGAATCGTGTGATGCGCAAGGGCGACGAGGCCATGATCATTACCTTCGACCTGGACGTGGATTTGCTCGCCGATTTCACGGATGACCGTTCCCAGCTCAACCGTGCCATTCATAAGGCGAGTATCAACGCGCCCTCAGCGATGGTTACGCCCGGAACCCTGCCGAGTAACAACGGGGGCACGGATTTCTATGATGCTTTGTACCTGGCCTGCAACGACAAGCTCTCAACGGAGGCGGGCCGCAAAGCCGTTGTCGTATTAACGGACGCGGTGGACACCGGAAGCAAGGTGCGGGTTGAGGAAGCCATCGAAGCGGCGCAGCGCACCGACACGGTTGTGCATCTCCTGCTCGTGTACGATCCTCGTGAAGGCGCCAACAGTGGCATCGCCAAGAAAATCACGGACGAAACGGGCGGCCGGATGATCGTCGTAAACTCGGAGAAGCATCTCCAGGAGGCTTTTGATCAGATTTCAGAGGAACTGCGAAGCCAGTATACGCTCGGCTACTATCCGACAAATTCCGCTCGCGACGGAAAGTTCCGGAAGATCAAAGTGGAAGTGTCCAACCACGACGACAAGGTCCTCGCCCGCAAAGGCTACTACGCTCCGAGAAACTGATGCCAGAGTGAATCCTCCTAAAGTTTGTGCAGTTCAGGGTAGTCACGGAGTGCCCAGTGGTGTGCGTTGACCGAAATTCCATGAACATCTAACATCGCACTTGCAACCTTGCTCATGATTAACGAGACGGTCGCCCACTACAGGATTCTGCGCAAGATCGGCTCCGGCGGCATGGGAGTGGTCTATGAAGCCGAGGACACCAAGCTCGGCCGGCGCGTTGCTCTCAAATTCATTCCGGAAGAGAGCCAACGCGACTCCCAAACTCTTGAACGCTTCCTCCGCGAGGCGCGCGCCGCATCCGCCCTAAATCATTCCGGGATTTGCACCATCCACGCCATCGAAGAACATGATGGTCGCACGTTCATCGCCATGGAGCTTCTCGCCGGAGATTCGCTCGACAAGGTGATGGCTGCCGGGCCTCTGACCATCAGCCGCACACTCGAAATCGGCATTCAACTCGCGGACGCTCTCGATGCGGCACACAAGAAGGGCATCGTTCACCGCGACATCAAGCCAGCGAATATTTTTGTCACCGAGTCGGGCGCCATTAAAATACTGGATTTTGGGCTCGCCAAGCTTCTCCTGAGCACGTCAGACGAACTCTCCGGAAATACTCTCGACTCTCCCGACAGTGTCCTCCTTACCAATCCGGGCATGGCCGTCGGCACTATCCAATACATGTCTCCGGAGCAAGCGCGAGGCGAAGAAGTCGATGCGCGAAGCGATCTCTTTTCCCTCGGAGCGGTCCTCTATCAGATGTCAACCGGCAAGCAGGCCTTCCCGGGGGCGACTAGCGCCGTCGTTTTCGACAACATCCTGCACAACGCGCCGGTCGCGCCGTCCACGCAAAATCCCGATGTGCCGCCCGAACTCGAACGCGTGCTCAACAAAGCGCTCGAAAAAGATCGCGACATGCGGTACCAAGTCGCCGCCGAGTTTCGGGCGGACCTCAAACGCCTTCGGCGTGAACTCGATTCCGGAAGCCGCACGCCGAGCATTCCGAGTACCGCCGCGCGAGTGGTTGTTCTGCCGGATGCCACTGGCGGGAAAGTGACTCCTTCCGGCAGTTCCGTCATCGTCGCGGCTGCCAAAAAGCATAAGGTCAGCACTGTGCTGAGCTTACTCGTCGCTCTATTAGTCGTGGCGGCCGCTGTCTTTGGCATCTACTCTTTCGTCCGTCGCTCCAGCAGCCTGCCTTTCGAACATTTCTCTATCGCCCGGCTCACCAACAACGGTCAAGTCAGTCTTGCGACGATTTCACCTGATGGCAAGTATCTTCTTCATGCCCTGGGTAACAACGGCCCACAAAGCCTCTGGCTCCTCCACATTCCCACGGGAAGCAATACGCAGGTTGTCGCGCCGATGGCCACGCAATATCAGGGACTTACTTTTTCTCCCGACGGCAATTACATCTACTTTGTTCGCCGCGATGAATCCGAGCAGACTCTTTCCAGTCTGTACCGTGCTCCCGTCCTGGGTGGAAGTCCCCAGTTGATCGTCCGCGACGTGGATAGTTCCATCACTTTTTCCCCGGACGGCCACCACTTTGCCTTTCTGCGCCAAGACGGTTCCACCAAACTGTTCGATTTGATCATCGCCCGTGACGACGGCTCCATCGATCGCCGCCTGTTCGCCAAACAGTCTCTGACCATGGACAGTTGGACGCCCGCGTGGTCTCCGGATGGAGAGAGCATATTGATTCCGGTGGTGCTGCCCGCAGAGAACAAAGCCAGCGGCTTCCTTTCTATCGACGCGGCCACCGGCAAACAACAATTGGCTATGCTTTCTGACGACTTGGACTATTTGCAGCCCGTCTGGCTGCCCGACGGAAGCGGCCTGCTCGTCTCCGCGAACAGCCTCACTCCGGGTGGTATATCGCGCCAATTGGGCATCGTGAGCTACCCGCGTGGCGTCTTTCGCAAACTGACGAGCGATACCAACCGCTATGCACGGCCTAGCATCGCGGCCGACGGCAAGAGCATCACCGCCAATCAAATTCAGTCCGACTATCCACTCTACGTCGCTATGACCAACGCCCCCGATGCGATTCGCATGGTGCCGTTGTCTTCGCGCTCCGGCTTTGGGTCTTGGGATTGGACCGCGGACGGACGCGTCGTCCTGCCGCAGCCGCCGGATATTCGCTTCGTCAATCCCGACGGCGGAGAAAACGTCGTTTACACCGACTCGAAAAACGTCGTGGATCAGGTAACCGCGTGTGGCTCTCGCTACCTGGTTTTTCGCAGTGGCGGCCGCTCCAACAGGGCCTCCTTCAACCTATGGCGCATTGGATTCAATGGAGCAGGTCTGAAGCAACTGACCTCCGGTCTTGACGAGGCCGATCCGCGTTGTTCTGCCGATGGCAACTGGGTCTACTTCGATGACTTCGGGGATAATAAGAAATTCAAGCGCATTCCCATCGATGGGGGCCCCGCGCAAATCGTGTTGGACACGCCCCCCTGGTCCGCAGATCTTGCTCCGGACAACAAAACCCTGGTGGTACTGGATTTTAACCCCTCAGATCAAAAACTCGTTCTCAAGCTTTATTCGCTCGACGACAAGAAATTTGTTTCTCACGACCTCGACCAGCGTGCCCAGCCGCCCATGCGCTTCATGCCCGACGGCAAAGGTGTGGCCTACACCGTCACCGAAAAGGGTGTGGATAACGTCTGGGTTCAGCCTCTTGATTCCAGGCCTTTCTATCAATTCACGCATTTCACCGCCGACAGATTTCAGGCCTTCAAGTTTTCTCGCGATGGCTCGCGCATCGCCTTCGAGCGCGGCCACACCGAATCGGACGCTGTCCTGCTCCGCGACACCTCCCGCTAAAATCGCAAACGTCCAGGCATACTTCAAGTGGCCACATTCCGCCAAAGGGCAATTTTTCTAGGATTTACAATTTCACTGCGAAGAAGGTCCCGAAGGACTCGGCTGACCGCTGCCCTCTCGATTGGCTCGTGCGAAGTACCCGCGTCGCGCGCGCACTTGATAGCCCTTGTGCTCCGGCACTTCAATGCGAATCCGGTGATAACGCCCGTCCAGCACGTAATTAGTCGGCATGTAGGCGATGGAATATTCGTTGCGCAGCTCGTCGCCGATGTCCTGGAAAGACTGATCCAGATCATCGACGTGATAGGGAAAAAAAGCGCGGCCACCCGTTTCATCGGCCAGGTCCTGCAAGATCTTGTCGCCTTCTGTAAGGTGACTCTTCCGGTCAGCCAACTTATTCGGATCCGTTTGCGACAGCTGGATCCATTGCGTGCTCGTGCTGATTGTGTAGATGACCACACTCGTGCGCTGGGCCATCTCGATGGCCTCGGAGCGGGTGTGTGTCGATAGATTGTCGTCGCCGTCGCTGATGAGAATCATCACGCGCCGCACGATGTCCGGCTGGTCACCAGGGGGACGCGGGGGATGGCTCAACTCGTTCTGGCACGCCGAATAGATGGCGTCATAAACGGCGGTTCCGCCGCCTGCCCGAGTCTGCAGGATTTGGTCACGGAGCAGCCCGGCATCGCTGGTAAAGGCTTGGACAACTTGCGGCTCGTCGTCGAACGTCATCACGAAAGCTTCGTCGCGGCCGCGCCGCAATACGCTGAAAAGAAAATTGATGGAGGCGTCTTGCTCAAACTTGATGCGGTCGCGGATGCTGTTCGAAGTGTCCACCAACATCCCGATGCGCAGCGGCAAGTCCGTCTGCTTGCTGAAGTAACGGATCTCCTGGGGAGATTTCTCGTCGAATACTTTGAAATCCTCTTTTTGTAAATCGGGAACGAGCTTGTTGCGCCGGTTGAGCACCGTAAAAAGCACGTCCACCAGGTTGACAACCTGGACGATCCGTTGGGAGCTCTGCGGAGTAGCTCCTTGCTGGCCCTCCTGGCCTTGTGGAGGGGCCGCCGGCACGGGAGGCGCGGATTGCTTCGGTGCCTGCTGGGCGCGATCGCCAACCGCCGCCGTCAATAGAAGTGCTGCAAGAAGTATGGAAAATATCGCCCTGGACATGTCAGTTGATTATAGGTATGGAGCGAGCACAGCGTCAATTCGCTTCAAATCTTCTCCGGCGGCCTCTGCAAGATTCCTGACGAACACCCGCAGTTCCTGCGGAAGCGGCGCGCGCACTTCAATCCACGCGCCACTCCTCGGCTGCGAAAATCCCAGCCGCCAGGCATGCAGGAAATTCCGGCCAAGCGGCGCCATCTCGAGGAGTTCGCGCTTGCTGGGCCTACTGCGCTGTCCCTCCGTCCCGACGCGAAGCTGAGAAGCCGCCCCGTATAGCGTATCGCCCACAACGGGATGCGCGAGTGCCGAAAAATGTACCCGAATCTGATGAGTTCGGCCCGTGTGTAATTGCACCTCGACCAGAGTTGTCCCATCCACTCCTGTAAGTGTCTTCCAATCCGTTCGCGCCTCACGCGCATTGCCCGCAAGGACTCTGCCGCGTCGAGTGTCGCCCTTTAGCGCGCTCCCGGGCTTCTCCCGCTGAACCGCCATCCGAGTACGGCGCTTAAGGTCTCGCCCAATGGCCAGCTCAATTCGTCCTTGTTCCTCCTCCAGCAGTCCCTCTAGCAGGGCGACATAAGTCTTCTTCACTGTTCGCTGCCGAAACGCCTCGGAAAGCTTCGCGTGCGCAAAATCATTCTTCGCCACGAGAATTACCCCCGAGGTCTCCTTATCCAGCCGGTGCACAATCCCCGGTCGCAGGGCATCGCCACCGGCAGAAAGCGCCTGCCCCCGACCGAGCAGAGCATTTACCATCGTGCCCCGCGTGTTTCCCGCGCCTGCATGCACGGTCATCCCGGCGGGCTTGTTGACCACAATCACGTCCGCGTCCTCGTAAAGAATATCGAGCGGAATCGCTTCAGCTTCGGCCCTCAATGGCGGACGGGGCTGCGCATTGACTGTAATCTTCTCGCCCGCGTGCAAGCGATGCGCGCCCTTCGTTGGCTTGCCTTCGACGAGCACGAGTTCCGCCTCGATCAATTCTTGAATGCGCGTTCGGCTAAGCTCGGGCAACTGCGCCGCCAAATAGCGATCCAACCGCACATCCGCGCCGTTCTCAGCGACCACCAAGCTGTGCCTCAGCACTTGTTCCACGGCAGGATTCTAGCAGCAAGGCAGGGCCGCGAACCAAGGCTCTCCCACAGAGCGCATAACCGATCACCCTGGAAACCGGGCAAGCTAATTCAGCTGCGTGTACTATTTTTCTTCCCCGGATCTTGAGGAGAAGAAGAGTAAATCCACGATTAGCAAAATGGCGCCGATAGTGATTGCGGAATCCGCCACATTGAACGCCGGCCAGCGATAACTTCCCAGCCACACCTCGAAAAAGTCCGTGACGCCTCCGTAAAGGATCCTGTCCGTCACGTTGCCGGTCGCGCCTCCCAGCAGAAGCGCAATGCCGGCGCAGGCAAGTGTTCCGCTCTGCCCGGCCACCAGCAGCCATGCGAGTGCGCAAATCACTACCAACGAGCCGCCAATCAAGACGATGTGCATCCACGGGGAATGCGAATTCGCAAAGAGACTGAATGCGATGCCCGGATTGCGGCTGTGTACAAGGTAAATGAAGTGCCGAACCACTTCATGCCGCCAACTCTCGTCCGTCTGCGTCTCGAACCACGCTTTCGTGGCTCGATCGAGCACCACAATTCCCAGTGTGAGCCACAGCCAGCGCAATCGAGGAGGCAATTTCATGAAACAGTCGGCTCCAATCTTTCGATTTCAATGAGCGCTTCGCAGCATCGTTAGCACCCTGGCCGGAGGCGGTACGCACCATTCCACTGCCTTGATCCAGAGCCACATAGTCCGCAAGAATCCTGGGCACCTCGATCGGCAAGAATGGATGCCGGAACCGGACAGCGGCAAATCTAGCCCTTCGCTCATCCCGACGAGTTTGGCGGTTCTGCCGGCTCGATTCGGGGGCCGTCCCTTGGTTCAGGTATTCAGCCGGAAACATCGAAAAGGGGTCTAATCGCGTATGTTACAATGAATGGGAGTTGGTGTCAGCGGCTGGGGTAGCGCAACCTTTCCCTGTCGTCGTGAATCTTAGGGAGTAGGGACAACCAGCGCAGTGTATCTGCGTCTAAATCAGGGGGAAGATGGTGCCGGGACTTATCGTCAATCTCGTTCCCGCGGATTTGAAAAAGCCTGGCGTGTCTGCCTCCAAGAATGAGGCTGTGCCTGTTCCTGCGGCGGCTGTTCCGAAGTTTGGCGCTCCCGCTCTTCTTATCCCCGATAACTTTTGGTCCAACCTCAAGCAGTTTCTTACAGAGCGACCAGTCCACGTGACGAACCGCCCCGGCGCACCTTTTGTGAAGACTGCCTTTGGCGCGGGCGTGTTCGACAATCTAAAGGATTTTTTCAGTTCGCGTCCGGCGCCGAAAGGCCCGGTAAATAGCCGGCTGGCTGTCTCGTGGGGAACGAATTTCGGCGGATTCGGGTCGCGCATCAAGGAAGTATTCTTTCCCGTCAAGCTGCCGCCCGCCAATTTCACCAGCAAGCCTGTCAGAGTCAAGGACATCTGGACGAAGGACGAGAACTTTGGGTGGACGCAGGCGATCTCTATCGGCATTCATGCCAGCGTCTTCGCGTTGCTGATTCTGCTTCCCTTGGTTTGGAAATTTTCTACCCCGACACAGGCAAAAAACAAGAATGTCGACGTGACCGCTATTGACCTTTCGCCTTACATGGCGAAGCTTCCCGCAGGCGCTAAGAAGGCAGGGGGAGGCGGCGGAGCGAATGACCACACGCTGGCACCGGTAAACAAGGGTAAGCTGCCGAAGTTCCAGTGGACGCAGTTCACGCCTCCTCAAGTAAAGATTCAGAATCCGAATCCCAAGCTTGCTATGGACCCCTCGTTGCTTGGTCCGCCCGATCTCAAGGTTCCTAATCTTAATGCTGCAAACTTTGGCGATCCTCTAGCAAATGGCGTGAGCGATTCTCTCGGCCATGGAAATGGCACTGGCATTGGTAGCGGGACGGGTGGCGGCCTCGGTCCGGGCGAGGGCGGAGGCACAGGCGGCGGCGCGTTCCGTGCCGGCGTGAATGGAGTCGGCGTGCCGGAATGCATCTACTGCCCACCGCCGCTTTATTCCGACGACGCACGCAAGGCGAAGTACATGGGCTCCGTTGTATTGCAGGTGACCGTTACTGCGGACGGCCGCGCCGTGAACATTTCCATCGTGAAGGACCCCGGAATGGGCTTGGGAGAAAAAGCCGTCGAGTCTGTGCGTACCTGGCGATTCCGGCCCGCCGCGGGACCCAACGGCAAGATTATCCCTGTGATCGTGCCGATCGAAGTGACATTCCGCTTGTACTAATTTTCGTTTTCCATACTGACCCTGTAGCTTTCCTCTTTGCCTTTGTCGGCATATTCGATTTATCCGCCACAGGCAACCAATCGTCCTCTGCGAACTTCTGACTAGCCGACTGGTGCCCGCCTCCTGACACTGTTGGGCCGAATCGCGAGGCGGTGACGGAGGCCTGCGCATGCGCGACCCACTTTTGCGCTCCCTTTCGGGCAGGGATGTGGCTACCAAACCCTCCCCGGCAAATTCCTGGCTGAGCCGCGTTCGAGATAACCTGGGGCAACTGCTAATTCCTTCGCACTTGAATCCCAGCTCTGCAAACGGCGCGCCCATCCATCTCCTGAAATTCGACAAGTCTCTCCGGCCCGCGCGCGCCCAAGGCGCTTCGCTGCTCGCACACGCAGCGATTTTTCTTGCGGTCGTTTTTCTGCTCGCGAATGGGCCGGGAAGAGGTCTCAGTACACTCAGTAAAGCTCCGACACCTCTGGATGTGCCGGTATTCCCCGCAACACTCTTCCCAAGCCTGACGAGCGCGCATCCTTCGACGGGTAGTGGCAGTGGAGGCGGCCAGATTCCGATTCCCGCAACGCGAGGAAACCTGCCGCCGCGCTCTTCCATCGAACTTGTGAGACCGACGCTTCCGCAGGAGCAACATCCCAATTTACCCGAGCCACCAACTATTTTCGATCCTACCGCGGCGCCCATTCTGACTCCTACGGCTAAACTGGGATTGCCCTGGATGCCGGCGGATTCGAATTCGCCAGGCCCGGGAGACGGAGATGGAATCGGATCCAAACGCGGCAATAACCTAGGTGATGGTGGGACTGGACCAGCGGGTTATGGCGGTTCGACTAATCCGTACGGGCCGGGATTCATTGCGCCCGGGTGCGCGTATTGTCCTTATCCGACGTATACCGATGATGCGAGGCACGGCAAGGTGCAGGGTTCCGTGACTCTGCAGGTTCTCGTAGGCGAGGATGGCCGGGCCCATGCGATCCGCATCATCAAGGGCATCGGATTTGGCCTGGATGAACGCGCGGTGGAAACGGTCCGTGGCTGGAAGTTCATTCCGGCGCGAGACGGAGCCAAGCGAGCCGTCGCCGCATGGGTCACCGTCGAGGCTGTTTTTCGTCTGTTTTGAATCAAGCCTCCAGGGCTGATGCCATTATCAGGCGGGTCGATTGCGGGAGGCCTCGAGGTATACCTTCGTCGCTTCCGTCTCAGGCGATAGCGGGCGATTCAGGAAACACAAGCGCCGCATCTTTAGCTCAGCCGTGGACAATCTGTTAGGATTTCCGCATGAGAAGAGCACCGTGTATATCGTTGGTTGTGTTGTCTGGCATGATGTGTTTCGCGCAAGCGCTGCGGGGCCAGAATCCCCCGGGCACTCTGGATATCACGGCGCGCATTACGCCGACGGGAGCACGGCCGGAGCCCGTCCGCCAATTCACTCTCTATGTCCTGACCAAGAGCTACGCCGACATTGCGAAGGAAATTGACGAGGGAGATGTCCTCCCCTCGCGGAGTGCGTTCATCGAGGGGCTGAAAGTGTCCAAGGAATTGAAAGAGTGGCTGAACGCGCACGAAACGCTTGACTTGACTATTCCTGAGCTCGACAAAATGCTGAAGGCTGACGACATTATTCACGTCCCTGAATTCCTGGAGGCCTACCAACGCTCCAACGGCGGCGGCGTCACGGACGGACTTCCGAGACCGAAATACAAGGACGCGGACAAAACCGGCAATCCGGAGAAATACGAAAAAGAAAAGCTGGAGTATTTCACCGCCCTGAAGAAGTTTATCGAAAAGAATCCTGGAACGATGTCCGGAGTCGAAATGGAACTGGACGCTGTAAATCCACAACGAAAATGGGCGCTGCTCCAGAGCACTCATCGGAAACGCGTTCAGAAGATGGCCCCCGAGATCGCGCAAACCAAATATCTCGCGGCCAAGGTCGACACGGACCTCGAGGGGCACGCCTCCCTCCGAAACCTGGCACCTGGCAAGTACTGGATCAGCTCGCTGAACCTTGACGCAAACGCCGGCGACGCCCGCGTGCGATGGGATGTGCCCATCGACATCGATGCAGGGCAAACTGTTCGCATCGAACTTACCAACCTGAACGCCGCCGACACACTGGCCGCCTCGACGCCGTAAGCGGCGCCTGTTTCCGCGGCTATGGGCACGCCTCTCCACTGGCTTGTCTTCAACCTCTTCGTACTTGGTACGATTGCGCTGGACCTTGGTGTCTTTCACCGCCGCCCGCACAAAATGAAAACGCGGGAAGCGCTGCTCTGGAGCCTCCTCTGGATTGGGATGACCGTGGCTTTTGGACTCGGCGTGATGCACTTTTTCGGCGAGCAGCGAGGCCTTGAATTCTTTACCGGGTACGTCATCGAAAAAGCTCTTAGTATCGACAACCTTTTTCTATTTCTTGTGATTTTCCGGGCTTTCTCCGTGGACGAAAATATCCAGCACCGACTCCTGGAGTGGGGGATCTTGGGGGCGCTGGTCATGCGCGGCGCCATGATTGCGGCCGGCGCCGGGCTGATCCATCGGTTCAGCTGGGTGCTGTACGTGTTTGGCGCATTTCTGGTTTATGCCGGGTTGCACATGCTTTTCGCAAAGAAGGAGAAGATGCATCCCGAGCAGAATCGCATTTCACGCTTCGCCAGCCGGCACCTTCGCGTCACAGGGGAATATCAGGGCAGCAGCTTCTTTGTGCGGCTTGGAGGAAAGCTGTTCGCCACGCCATTGTTCGTGGTGTTGCTGGTAGTGGAAATCACGGACGTCACGCTGGCCGTGGACTCGATTCCGGCTGTATTCGGGATTACGCGCGATCCATTCATCGTGTACACATCCAATGTTTTCGCAATACTCGGCCTGCGCGCGATGTATTTTCTGCTGGCGGGAATACTGGGGCGGCTGCGATTCTTGACAGCGGGACTTGCATTTGTTCTGACCTTCATCGGAGCAAAAATGATTATCGAGCCGTGGATCCAGGTTTCCGTGAAGGTTTCGCTCGCGGTTGTAGCAGGGATGCTTCTGGCGGCGCTGGCCGCCTCCCTATTGTTTCCTCCAAAACCGGAACCCTAGTTCGCGAAGTGCGGCGGCGAGCGTGGCATCAGCACGCGATGAAAGTTAGTCCGATCTTCTGACGAGCAGGGTCCAAATCAGCAGAAACCTAGTCGCATTCCAGAAGTGAGTTTGCACGGCTCGATTCGCCGGAGACTACCTCTTCCTGGTATCCATATGGAGCGACACGACTGCGGCATGAAGATTGTCGCTTAGGCGCGTGGCGAATAAATTGTAGTCAACATTTGTCGCCAAAGCCGGGAAGATAGTGGCATAGCAACCCATAGAGCAGGTGCGTAGTGCCAAACCAGGTCTCCGCCGTTGATTCCATTTCGCCGGCGTTTACAAGGACAAAGCGGATGCTTTTCCAGCCGTTTCGCTTTGGGCTTTGGGCACGTATGGCCGTGGTGTCACTCGTCACTGGCGAAATCGGAGGGGGCGGAGGCGGCAGCCTCGGGAATTTCAACGCCAATCGGAGCGGCGGCAATCGATGGCTTTCTACGGTGTATTTTTTCAGCGAGGCTGGCTGGGAACAAATCCAGCCGTATTTATTTTGGATTGGACTAGCGGCGATGGCTGCACTGGGGTTGCTGCTCTTGTGGATCTATAGTGACTGCGTGTACCGGTTCATTCTGTTGGATTCGGTCATTAGTGGTCAGTGCCGTTTGCGAGAAGGCTGGCGGCGATGGAGGGAAGCGGGCCGGCGTTACCTTCTGTGGGCCGTGGCGTTTGGGTTCGGAGCGCTCGCCTTTTTGGCCGTTATCATCGGAGTGCCAGGTCTATTGGCTTTTCACGCCGGCTGGTTCGAAAAGCCGGATCAGCACCTCTGGGGACTCGTTGGCGGGGGGCTGCTTCTCTTCTTCCTGGTAATTGCAGTTGTGGCGGGGCTGGCCGTGATTGATTTGTTCGCCAGGGATTTTCTGGTCCCAGTAATGGCTTTTGAAGAAGTTGGAGCGCTCGAAGGCTGGCAGAAGTTGTTAGGCATAATGGGAGCGGAAAAAGGTGCGTACGCACTTTATGTGCTGATGAAAATTGTGCTTAGCTTCGGGAGTGCGATCATCTTTACCATCGTGAACCTGATCGTAATTCTGATCCTGCTGATTCCCCTGGCCGTGCTGGGTGTTGCGGGTTTCTTCCTCGGAAGGACTGCGGGCGTAACTTGGGACGATCCAACGATTCTCCTGGTGGCAGGGTTGGGGATGCTGGCGCTCGCAGGAGTACTTTACGTCATAGGATTTGTATACTCGCCAGGGCTGGTGTTTTTTCAATCGTACACTCTGGAGTTTTTCGCCCCGCGGTACGAGCCACTTGCGCGCCGGTTGTCCGTGCCAGTTCTGCCGATGGCGCCGCCACCTCCTGTAGCGCTCTGGCCGCCTCCGCAGCCTGCATCTTCGTAATCAATCACGCGTTGGCGTTCGCCGTGGACCCTCGGGCTCATCCTTGAGGATCAATCCTCCTCAAACATCAATTCGTCGACGTAGCACCACATCCAATCTTCGCCGGGCTCAAACGAGCGAATGACGGGATGCTTGGTGGCATGAAAATGTTTGGTGGCATGTTTGTTCTTGGAGGAATCGCAGCAACCGACGTGGCCGCACGTGAGACACAGCCGCAGGTGAACCCACGTGTCTCCCATTTTGAGACATTCCTCACAGCCCTTTGTTTTCGGTTTAGCCGGATGGATGTGGTTGATGTGTGTACAGACATCGGCCATTTGCTCCCCCTCACGTCTTTACTTTACTTTGTATTTTGCACCGGAATACGGACCTGGAAGCGAGTGTTGCCGGGGACGGAGCTCACGCTGATGTGGCCGCCAACATTTTTGACGATGCGGTTGACGACATCGAGGCCGAGGCCCGTGCCTTCGCCGACCCCCTTGGTCGTGAAGAAGGGGTCGAAAATTCGCGACAAGGCCTCGGGTGGGATGCCCGAGCCGTTATCGGCAATTTCGATCAGCACGAAATCATTTTCCCGCGCAGTGCGCACTGTGAGATTTCCGTTTCCTTTCATCGCGTCGGCGGCGTTGTCAATGAGATTCGTCCACACCTGGTTCAATTCGCTGCCGCTAGCCATGACTTTGGGCAGGTTAGGGGCGTAGTCTCGAGTGACGGTAATCCCGCGTTTGAGCTTGTGATTCATGATAGTAAGTGTGGTTTCCAGGCCGCGCTCGATATCAACTTCCTGCATGGGGCCTTGATCCATGTAGGAATATTCCTTGATCGCCTTGATCAGATCGGAAATCCGAGCGGAGCTGTGCTCGAGTTCCTCGGCGATACGCTCCATTTCGAGGAGCGTGGCGAAGCGAGTGAGTTCAGAGCCGAGCGACGATCCCGCAGCCTCTGCAAAACTTCCGAGGTCAGCGTCGGTCAAGTTGGCTTCCACCAGGGACGGCGAGAGCTTCCAGGCATCCGGAACGTTGCGCGACTCGAGCCATGCTTGAATGGCTTCTTCGCGCTCGACGCGGGCGAGCTCGTCCTTGAAGTTCGCGGGCTTGAGCGACGTGCGAATAGCCTCCTCGCGATGGGCTAGCTCTCCACAGTCTTGGGGGCCTATCTCCGTAGTTCGTGCGGCTTCGCGCAGGCGTGCCAAGCAGTCGCGCAAGGCGGCAGCGGAACGGCGAGCGGCGGCGGAAGGATTATTGAGTTCGTGAGCGAGGCCGGCGGAAAGTTTGCCAAGCGCAGCGAGCTTCTCGTGTTGCTGCTCGCTACGAGTGACACTCCTCACTCGGTCTGTGAGCAATCCTACGAGCCGGCGCACAAGTTCCGGCAATCGCTTGAAGAGTTCGGGAAATTGGGATACGGGAAACCAAAGAAAATGCGAAGGCTGAATCGCGCGGCCAGTGACGGAAATTACTTTTAACCGCGAGAATGGCAGCATGCCGGTTACATCGCCCGTGTTTATTGTAAAGACTGGACCGTCAGGGCTGCCGTGCTCGCTCCTGGCCCTCATCTCGCCTTGCAGCATGATCATCATGAAGTCGGGAGGGTCACCTTCCCGCATGATGATGTCTCCGGGGGCGGCCCGACGCTCCTGGCATTGGGAAATGAACCATAGCAATTCTTCGCGCGGCTGGTCCTCGAACACGTGAACAAGACGCAGCTTCGCAAGAAGTTCTTCGGACATGGATGCGGCGGAGCTGTCGGTCATGCGCGACCTGGTCTCCTCGTGACGGGGCTCATTGTACCTTGGCCAAATACTGATGCATAAATTGGACGACCACGGCGCCTTCACCTACGCCGGAGGCCACGCGTTTCACCGAGCCGCGGCGAACATCGCCCACCACGAAGATTCCGGGGATGTTGGTTTCCAACAGGCCGGGGTCGCGATCGAGCGTCCACGAAGCGGGGCGTTTCCCATCGCGAAGGAGGTCCGGGCCGGAGAGGATGAAGCCCCGCTCATCGCGCTCGATTAACTTGCCGAGCCACTCCGTGCGGGGCTGTGCGCCGATGAAAATAAAAAGGCTCGAAGCGGGAAGTTGCTCGCGTGTCCCCGTGGAATCGCACTGTACAGTGATGCCCGTGAGTCGTAGGTCGCCCTGAACTTCGACCACACTGGACTGCGTCCAGACCTGGATTTTAGAGGTTTTTTCGATTTGCTCGATGAGGTAATGAGACATCGTGCTTGCAAGCGATTTCCCGCGGACGAGCATCACGACTTTGTCCGCGAACTTGGAAAAATGCATGGCCGCCTGGCCGGCGGAGTTGGCACCGCCGATGATATAAACAGTCTCGCCACGGCAGGCGATGGCTTCTGAAGTCCCGCCGCCGTAATAGACTCCGGCGCCCTGAAGGCGATCGATCCCGGGCACATCCAGGGTGCGCCACTGAACACCCATTGCGAGCAGGAGTGCGTTGCACGAGATTTCCGCGCCATCCGCGAGCTTGACGTATCGGTACGGGCCCTCAACGCGTAGACCCACTACATCCTGCGGAGAAAGTATTTCAACTCCAAAACGCCGCGCCTGCGCGACCGCTCGACGAGCCAAGTCGCTGCCGGAAAGGCCCGCGGGAAAACCGAGATAGTTTTCGATGCGTGAGCTGAGGCCGGCCTGGCCGCCGGGAGCTTCTCGCTCGATCATAACCGTCTTAAGACCTTCCGAAGCGCCATAGACGGCCGCCGCTAGCCCCGCCGGACCCCCGCCGACGATGGCGAGGTCGTAAAAATTGGTGAGCGCATGCGTTCGTAGCCCGATTTTATCTGCGACGCTCGGAAGCGGCGGCTCTGCAAGCCTGGTGCCATCAGGAAACAGGACCAGAGGGAGAGTTTCAGCCTCCGGGCCGAGAGACGCGACAAGTGTGCGGACCTCCGGATCGGTTTGAGCGAGCTCAACATCAATCCATTGATAGGGGACCTGATTGCGTGCCAGAAAGTCCCGGAGTTCATAGGAACGATTTGACCAGCGAGTGCCAAGTACGCGAATCCCCTCATACGGCGCACGAAAATTGGAATTCCAATCGGAGAGCAGGTCGTCGATCGCCGGGAAGAGCTTTTCTTCGGGTGGGTCCCAGGGCTTCATCAGATAGTAGTGGATGCGGGCTTCATTGATAGCATCGATTGCCGCGTTCGTATCGGCGTAGGCAGTAAGCAGGGCGCGTTTAGCTTGTGGATGAAGTTCCATGGCTTCGGAGAGAAAGCCGACCCCGTTCATTTGGGGCATGCGCTGGTCTGCAAGCAGCAGCGCGACGGGATTGTTGCGGGCCTTCAGCTCGCGAAGAGTCGAGAGGGCAGCGCTGCCGGAGTTGGCGCGCATAACGCGATAGCGGTCGGCATAGTGGCCGCGAAGGTCTCGCTCGATGGCCCGCAGGACCTCGGGGTCGTCGTCGACGGTCAATAGGACTGGCTTTGGCATATTCCTCAGATGAATCGAACCCGGGATTCGTTGCAACTTTCGCGGCAGGTTCAGAGGATGAACCCATTCCGGCCGGCTTATCAAGCTACAATTCAAGAGCTCATTATGCCGAGTGCTCTCCCCAACGCGATTGCAGAGCTTAGCTCATTGGAGGCTTCCGTGCGTGAACGCGCGGCTGCCGAAATTTATCAGGCGGGACGGTCGAGGGCCGAGCGAGCTATTGCTGCTTGGTGGAGCGACGAGGAGCTATCCAGATTGCTCCTGGCGCAGAAGCGTGAACTGACCGTGGGTTTGGCCGTGCTGCGGGAGACCTTTGCGAAAATTCGGACGGCAAACGGTGTGCCGCGCCTTGCAGAGGTGCCATCGGATCAGGACGCGGAAGAGTTTGAGCTGCATTTTTCATCCGGAGTTTCGCTGGATATTTTGACGTCCAGGGCTCCAGGCGGTGACGGAGCGATAGCGCGTTATCTGGAGAAATTTGGAGAGGGCGTGCAGCAGGTTGAGTTTCGAACTTTGGACGTGGAAAAGTCCACCCAGATTCTGAAGGAAAAGTTCAAGATTTCGGCGATTCATTCCGAAGCGCGTGCAGGTGCGGACGGGACGAAGGTGAATTTCTTTCTTATCCCCGTGCCAGATGCAGGCAAAGTGCTGATTGAGTTGTACCAATCCTCCGGCAAGACTGAAAAGGGATGACTCAGGAGTCCTTGGAGATTTCCGTCCAGGCTCGCAGAATTTCCCCGACGGTCCAGGCTTGCGCGATGCAGCCGCGCGGCGTGTGCGGCGGGTCGCCGTCGAAAATCTCAGCTAGCGTGCCGAGGCCGTAAGAACGAATCTGCTGACCAAGCGGCTCCAGGAAGCGAAGTGCAGCTGCGCGATCGGCGTAAACGCGGAAATGCGCGAGCGCAAAGGGACCGAGTAGCCAACCCCAGACGGTCCCTTGATGGTAGGCCGCGTCGCGGGAGCGCTGATCGCCCCCGTAATGGCCTTGGTAACCGGGCTCGCCGGAGGCGAGACTGCGCAAACCGTAGCAAGTCAAGAGTTGTTGCGCGCAGGTATCGACCACGGATTTTTGCTGCTCTTTGAAGAGCGGGCTCAGAGGCAGCGACACCGCAAGGATTTGATTAGGACGGAGCGCGGCATCTTTTCCGCCCTTTTTCCCAGTGCCAATACTCTCTCCCGGCACGTCAATCACATCAAAGCAGCATTGTCGTTCTGCGTTCCAGAATTTCTGGAAGCTGGTCTTGGCTTGTGCGGAGCGGCGTTCGTAGCTCTCCGCGGACTTCCCCAGAAGGCGCGCGAATTGCCCCATCGTATCGAGGGCATTGATCCACAGCGCGTTGATTTCGATTGGCTTGCCTGTGCGCGGCGTGACGACCCAATCGCCGACTTTCGCGTCCATCCAGGTAAGCTGAACGCCGGGCCCTCCGGCGTAGAGTAGGCCGTCGGCGGAATCCACGTGAATGTTGTAACGTGTGCCCGCGGCGTGAGCCTCAACCATGCCAGCCAATACCGGGAACAACTGTTGGAGAGTCGCGGCGTCCTGCGCGGCCGCGAAGTATTGGCGAACGGCTTCGAAATACCAGAGTGCCGCGTCGACCGTGTTGTAAGCGGGCTTTCCCCCTGCGTCTGGAAAATTGTTGGGTAGCATGCCTGCGTCGACGTACTGTGCGAAAGCGAGCAGAATCAGACGGGCGATATCGCTTCGGCCGGTGGCGAGTGCAAGGCCCGGCAGCGCGATCATCGTGTCTCGCCCCCAATCGCCAAACCAGTGATAGCCGGCGATAATGCTGCGGCCATCGGGCTCCTCCGGAAGGCTGCGCCTGACAACGAATTGGTCGGCGGCGAGGACGAGTTGTCGGAGCCAGCCGGGAGCGGGCGGCGCAGATTTTTGAACTTGTCGAGTCCAGGACCTGAGAAGAGACGCTTCGTGATCGGTACGCTGGGCGCGCGCCGCGGCGGTGTCGAGCGAAGCGTTGGCCTCGGTGGAAACGACGATGGCAACCGATTCGCCTCCGTTCAGAGTGGCCTGGAACTGCGCGGCAAAAAGGTGGTCCTCGTGGTCGTCCAGACCGCGCTCCTTCTCCGCCTGCAGAAAGCAATCGCGGTACCACTCATGCTGCGTCTCACACGTGGCTTGGGCGCTTTTCAGATAAAAGGGCGTGGCGCCTTCAAATGCGAGAACCTTCACGCCATGTTCGACCGGAGCGATGTTCATGCGCCAATCGCCGGCATGAGTCGAAGAATGAAAATCGCGGTAGTTGACCAGGGCCTTCAGCTCCATTTCGAGAGGGCCGCTTGACCGGACAAGCGTGTATTGGATGAATGTGGTGTTTTCGCCTTGCGCCATCCAAACGCGTTTTTCGATTAACGCATCCGCAAGCGCGTAGGTCCAGACAGGAATCGTTCCTTCGAGGCGGAAACTCTCAAGGTAGCGGAATCCCTGTGGATCAACGGCGCCGCTGGCCCAACGATGCGTTGCGAGCGCATACGTTGCCCCTGAATAGCGAACGATTTCGTCGAGACTCGCAACCAAATGATAGCGGCCGAGAGGAGGTTGAAGGGCGGCAATCAGGAGACCGTGGTAACGGCGAGTTACGCCTCCGGAAACGGTCCCCGAAGCAAAGCCGCCGATGCCGTTGGTGACGAGCCACTCCCGTGCTTCGGCCTCGGACAGATCGCCACAGATCTCCCGACCGAATCTGATTTCCGTTAGTTCCGGGGGAGGCTGAGGCAGCACGGTTATCCTTTATTCCAGCGTCTTTTTCGTCCTGTCCTAGCGCTCATCCGGCTTGAGCCATTTTGTCAGCAGGAAACGTGCGTGGTCCTCGTAGCCGGTGCGGCGATAAAGCTCTGCCGCCGGTTCATTGCCCTGATCGACTTCGAGGTGGAGTGCGTTTACGCCCAGTTCGCGGGCGCGCTCTTCGACAAGCCGCATCGCCCGTTTACCGATTCCCTGCCGGCGGTATTCCGGCTGGACGTATAGCTCGTCGATGAAAGCGTCACGTCCATGATATTCGAAACTGAAGCCGAGGGTGAGGACGATGTAGCCGACGGGAATTTGGCCATCAAAAAATATCCAGACCTGACCCAGATCCGCAGTCATCAGAAACTGTCGAAGCACCCGGCGTACGACCGGCTCATCGAAATAATAAGCGCCTGGCTCTTGCTCGGCCAGACTGCGCATCATTCTAAGCAGAGGCTCTTCGTCCTCCACGCTTGCGGGGCGAAAAATGACGCCTGGCACTCTATTCTCCGCTTTGTTCGATTAGTTTGGCGACCAGTCCGGTCCATCCAGTCTGGTGATTGGCTCCGATTCCCGCTCCGTTGTCGCCGTGGAAGAACTCGTGGAAAAGGATCAGATCTTTCCAGTGTGGATCGCTCTGGAAGAGTTCGAGCCCCCCGGCGACTGGACGGCGGCCGTCCTTGCCGCGGACAAAAATATGAACGAGCCGCCGGGAGATCTCTGCGGCCACTTCCCACAGGTCTACCTCGTTGCCGGCGCGTGCGGGACACTCCACCTTGAAATCCTCGCCATAATAGTGGTGGTACTTTTGCAACGCTTCCACGAGGAGATAGTTGAGGGGAAACCAGATCGGGCCGCGCCAATTCGAATTGCCCCCAAAAAGCCCGCTGGTCGATTCGGCGGGCTCGTAATCCACCCTGCTGATGTGGTCGTTCACCTGGACTTCGTATGGATGATCGAGGTGGTAGCGAGAAAGAGAACGAACCCCATACGGTGAGAGAAACTCGGTTTCGTCGAGCATACGGCTGAGAATGCGCTTTAATTGTTTTCGGTTTGCGAGCGAGAGCAGCCGGCGAACGCCTCGCGCGGAACGCTGCGTCATTTCGATGTGTTCAGGGACGTCGGCGTGATTGTCTATGAACCATTGCATGCGGCGCTTGAAGCCCGGCAAACGGTCGACGATCTCCGGCTCGAGCGTTTCGACGGCGAACAAAGGAATCAACCCGACCATGGAGCGGATTTTCAGAAAGTGGTCGTCGCTATTCGGCAAGTGCAATACGTCGTAATAGAAGCCGTCCTCGTTGTCCCAGAGTGCGATACCTTCGGTGCCCATATCGTTCATGGCGTGCGCGATGTTGACGAAATGCTCGAAAAACTTGCTCGCCACATCCTCATAAGCAGGATCTTCCTTGGCAAGTTCCAGCGCGATGGCCAGCATGTTAAGGCAGTACATGCCCATCCAACTGGTGCCGTCGGATTGTTCCAGGTGGCCGCCAGTAGGTAGAGGAGCCGAGCGGTCGAACACTCCAATGTTGTCCAGACCGAGAAAACCACCTTGAAATATATTCATCCCCTCTGGATCTTTCCGGTTGACCCACCAAGTGAAGTTCAGCAGAAGCTTGTGAAAAACCTTTTCAAGAAAACCGCGGTCTGCCACGCCACGCATGCGTCGCTCGATCTTGTACACGCGCCAGGCGGCCCAGGCATGCACCGGAGGATTGACGTCCCCGAAAGCCCACTCGTAAGCGGGGAGTTGCCCGTTCGGATGCATGTACCACTCGCGCAGGAGCAGGATGAGCTGCTCCTTTGCAAAATCCGGATCCACCAGCGCGAGCGTGATGCAATGAAATCCCAGGTCCCACGCTGCGAACCATGGATACTCCCACTTGTCGGGCATGGAAATGACATCATCGTTGTAGAGATGCGTCCAATCCTTGTTGCGGCCCTTTAAGCGTTCGGGCGGAGGAACGGGTCCCGCAGGATCGCCCTCAAGCCAGGTGCGGACGTCATAGTGATAAAACTGTTTTGACCACAGCATTCCTCCGAAGGCTTGACGCGTCACGTTTCTTGCGTCGTCGGACAGTTCCGAGCTGACGCGCGACGCATAGAACTCGTCGGCCTCTTTCTGGCGGATAGAAAAAAGGTTGTCGAAGCCGGCGCCGAAATCATTCGTCGGTGGAACGCCCTCGGACCGATCGGCGTGGCCCGGAGAAGTGATGATTCCAACCGCCCCGAGCGATGAGTCCATCGTGGCGAGCGGTTCCATATCGGTCAGGCGCAATTTGAGTGTCCCAGTTTGGCCTGCATCCAGCTGCAACGAGTAGTAGGCCGCCATCTTCGTCCCAAACTGCTGCGGGTTGACGGCGCTCTTGTTTCCCCGGATGACATACTCATGGAAGGCGTCTTTCACGTACGGTGAACGGTTCCTCGCCTTAAACAGCCGAGCGTAATTTGTCTCGTTCTCGGTGAAGAGCAGCTCCGGATGCCCCGAACAAAGTAGCCAGCGTTTTCCGTAGCGCCAGTGTTGAAGCTCAGCGCACTCGCTCCCGGGAACGCCCGCACCTCGTCGCACGCTGGGCCTGCGCAGATCCTTACCCCATGACCAGGTGTTTCGAAACCACAACGAAGGGAGAAGTTGCAGAAGGGCTGATTCGGGGCCGCGGTTCACAGCCGTGATTTTGATAAGAATGTCTTCTACGTCCCCCTTGGCGTATTCGACGAAGACGTCGAAATATCGATCCTCCGCGAACACACCTGTGTCGAGCAGTTCATACTCAGGTTGCTCGCGGCCACGTCTCCGATTTTCCGCCACCAGATTGTCGTAAGGGAATTCGGCCTGCGGGTACTTGTAAAGCATGCGCATATAGCTGTGCGTAGGCGTGGAGTCCTGATAAAAGTAATACTCTTTCACGTCTTCGCCGTGGTTGCCTTCATTGCCGGTAAGGCCAAAGAGCCTTTCTTTGAGGATGGGGTCTCGCCCGTTCCATAGCGCCAGGCCAAAGCAGATCATCTGGTGACGGTCGGAAATGCCTCCAATGCCGTCTTCGCCCCAGCGGTAGGCCCGAGAGCGCGCGTGATCATGCGGAAAGAATTCCCAGGCCGTCCCTCCGGCGCTGTAGTCTTCCCTGACTGTTCCCCATTGCCGCTCGGAGAGGTACGGCCCCCAGCGTTTCCAATACTTCCTTCGACCGCGATCTTCCTCGAGCCGCTGATCTTCCTTCGTCTGGAGTCTGGCCATGGCTTTTGGGTCCTTCTGAACCTGCGATGGAATTATGTTTCATGCGCGCATCTTTTGCGAGCCCCGGTAGCGGCGGGCAACGGCACGTGCCCGTGCTGGCCCGGGTTGTGACTTATGGGGAATTTCCGGTTTCGCATTGCTCGTAGACCAGCTAAGGTCCGTCAACGCGCGGCTGCATCGAAGGAGAATCACCTGGAATCAGGCAAAGCCTAGCTGCGTGCACAACTCCTCCACAATCTCAGCCGGAGAATGAGTGGCGTCTAGAAGGATGGCGTCGGTCGGCTCTTCCAGGTCCGCAAACTGGCTGGCGAGCAGATCCTTCTTGGCGAAATGGCCCTTCCTCTCGAGCACTCGCGGGGCGAACAGTTCGTAGCTGCCCTTCAGATATGCGAACTTGACTTCGGAATTGGCATGCAACTCGTCTCGATAGCTCTGCTTGAGGGCCGAGCAAGCCAAAGCCACGCTTTTATGCATGTCAGCCCATTCGACAATTTTGTCTCGCAGCGCCATCAGCCACGGCATTCGATCCGCATCTGTCAGCGCAATCCCTCGTCGCATTTTCTCAACGTTAGCCGGCGGATGAAAATCGTCGGCGTCCACGAACTCCCACCCCAAGCGCCTCGCGAGCAACCTGCCGATCGTGGTCTTACCCGACCCGGTCGTGCCCATCACGATTACAATCATGGCAGTCTCATCCGCGGTTACTTCCGATCAGCTTTGCAAGCAAAGCTTGGTTGGCATCCATCGAAGCAATCCAGAACTGCTAAATTGAGAGTCCGGCACGAATTTAATGCAAGGGTGAGACCTCGAAGCTACTGCGGTCGCGAAACCACTAGAGCAGGCTGCTTCTTGTGTGACCTTGTTCCAATCTGGGAGCATTGATTCATGATGGAACGACGTTAGCCCCAATTCGCCTCTGGCCGATCCTAATCAGCAGACTATCCCTTGCGATTTGAACGTTTTCCCGGCAACTCCGCCCACCGGGGAATAGCGCCTCCTTGGTGACACCCGTGCAATGAAGGTCGAGAGGAACGGCGACCCCTGGCAGCGCCCCAGTCTGCCCCGATTGCGTTTCAGCTGCTTCGCACTGGCGCGGCCGCCCACAACTATTCATTGCGACTACCCACATCCACCTCGGCCCGCGAGTCGGGTATCCCAAAAACCAAAACCCTTCGCACCAACTTCCGGCGAATTGAGCGAAAGGAATGGTGGCTGTGGGCAGTTGCAGTCGTTATCACACTTCTTATCACTTTCGGTTTGGCTTCCTTTCTCATTGTTGATCGCGAAATTCTTCACGACTTCCACTCCGTTTATGTCCTGCCGCAAGCCATACGGGGGCTAATAGCCTTAGTCTTCCTGTTCGACGTCTACACACTTTATCAGCATTTTCTTATTCACCGCATCCGGCGTGAACTCGTCGAACGAGAAGAGTTGTTTCACCTCATCAGCGAGAATGCCGCGGACATGATTGCCGTCGTGGATCTGAATGGAAAGCGAATCTTCAACAGTCTTTCCTACCAGACAATCCTTGGCTATTCGCTCCAGGAATTACAAGCTTCTTCCGCGTTCGAGCAAATTCATCCGGATGATCGCGAACGAGTAAAGCAAGTGGCCGAAGAAACGAAGCGAACTGGCGTGGGAAAGACGTTGATCTACCGCGTGCGCCACAAGAACGGCACATGGCTGGTACTGGAATCAACTTCCAGCGTGATCCGCGATGACAAGGGGGAACCGGAAAGACTGGTGATTGTGAACCGCAACATCACCGAACGCAAAAGAGCGGAAGAAGCTCTGCGAAGATCGGAAGCGGATTTTCGCTCGGTTGTGCTCGATGCACCATACGGCATCTATCGCGCGACCTTCAAGGGCAGGTTTCTTCAGGTTAACCCCGCGCTTTGCAATATGTTGGGATATCAGTCTGAGCAGGAGCTCTTGAAACGAGACCTGGCAACGGAGATCTTCCGTCACGGGGGCGAATACCAGCGCTTGACAGAGCTCCTGACTCGCACCGAAGAAATCAAGGATCTCGAAATGGAGTGGAAGAAGCTGGACGAAACGCCCATAACCGTGCGTTGTTCAGGCCGGCGAATCAACGATGATAACGGAGTTCCCGCTTTTTTTGAGGTCTTCGCGGAGGATGTGACGGAAAAGCGGGTCCTCGAAAAGCAATTGCGGATGGCCCAAAAAATGGAAGCTATCGGGCGCCTCACCGGTGGCATCGCGCATGATTTCAACAATCTTCTGGGAGTAATCATAGGCTACAGCAGGGTGCTGAAGAAATCCCTAGGCCCAGACAACGCCCTCGCCGAGCATGCTCTGGAAATTGAAAAGGCCGGCCAGCGTGCCGCCGCCATGACCAAGCAGTTGCTGGCGTTCAGCCGGCAGCAAGTCTTGACTCCCGAAATTCTTGACCTCAACGCCCTCGCAGCGGACATGGAAAAAATGCTGCCGCGGCTGCTCGGGGAGGATATTGAAGTCTCTCTCGAATTGGACTCGGCCCTCGGCAGCGTAAAGGCAGATCAAAGCCAGGTCGAACAGGTCATCATGAATCTGGCTGTCAATGCTCGCGATGCCATGCCAACGGGCGGCAAACTCAAGATACAGACCAGCAACGCAAGCCTGGATAAGCTCTACACCAGGAATCATCCAGGCTCCAAAGAGGGTTCTTATGTCCGCCTGACTGTAACTGACACGGGGACTGGCATGGACGCAGCCACGCTCACACATATGTTTGAGCCATTCTTCACGACAAAGGAACGGGGCAAAGGAACCGGGCTGGGTCTGGCAACCGTCTACGGCATTGTCAAGCAGAGTAACGGATACATTTGGGTGGAGAGCACTCCTGGAAATGGCTCTTCCTTTCAAATTTTTCTCCCCGAATATGTAGGTCATCCGGAGACGGAAGCGAGAAAGCCGAGTCCCGTAGAAACTCTCTCGGGAACTGAATGCATTCTCCTGGCCGAAGATTCTGAGCCATTGAGAAAACTCGCGCAATCTTATCTGGAATCAGGCGGATTCAAGGTCTTCTCCGCGGGGAGCGGTGAGGAAGCACTGGAGGTCGCAGCCAATTTTGGCGGAACCTTTGATCTCTTGCTGACCGACGTTGTTATGCCCGGAATGAATGGTCGAGTGCTGGCAGAACACTTGCTGCCGCGGCAGCCCGGCATGCGCGTGCTTTACATGTCGGGTTATACAGACAGTTTCATTGCAGGACATGGTGTTCTAGAGGCTGGAACCCACCTTCTGCATAAACCGTTCACCGACGAAGTTCTTATACGCAAAGTCCGTGAAGTGCTCGACGCAGGCAAGCAGCCGCCCGATTCAAGCACCCCGGCGGTGCTCGCGGGCAGTGATATCAGTTCGGGTCATTAAAAGGAACCAAACGATGCAAAAGATATTGGTGGTTGACGATGACGAAGCCTTGCGTCGCCTCATGCGATTGGAGTTGAGCGACACTTACGAAATCATTGATTCGGGAGAGCCGGAGCAGGGTTTGGCGCTTGCCCTCGAAAATAGGCCGGACGCGATTCTACTCGATCTGCGAATGCCGAAGTATTCGGGCTATGAACTGCTCCAGACCTTCACCTCCTTCAGCCGCACCCAGCCGATTCCTGTGATTGTTGTCAGCGGCGAAGCAGGAGCGCAAACGAAGGAACACTGCAAGCAGCTTGGCGCTGCTGGATACTTTGAGAAGCCGATAGACTTCGATGCCCTGCGTGATTGCCTCCGCCAGGTTGCAAAGACACACTTTTCCACTCCTCGACACGAGGTCCGCGTACGGCTGCGTGTTTCACTGAAGCTCAGAGGCACGGACAGATTGGGGAAGAAATTTGACACTGCCGCCGCAACTGAGAACGTGAGTCTAAGCGGTTTTCTGTGTAGCTGTGCGCCGGAAATCCCTGCTGATTCCATCGTGGAGGTCTTCCTGGTGGGTAAAACGGAGGACTTTGTGGGCAAAGCCCAAGTCATTCACCGGGAATTCAAGAACGCTCCTCTTTGGCGCTATGGGTGCCGCTTCATCGAAAAGGTTGGACCTTGGGTCCTGAAATAGTGACGCCGAGTGGATACCAGCTATGAACCTTACTGAGAACGAGATTTCTGGCGAATCCAGCACTTCTCTCCTCGAGGAGCCTTCGGTTCAAGCCTCGCCTGTTCGGGTCCTGGCAGTGGACGACGAGATTGCCGCTGCGAGGCTCCTCTCCATCATCCTGAGCCCACCTGCCTTTCATTGTGCGACGGCGCAAAGCGGCGAAGAAGCTCTCAAAGCCTTGCAGCATGAGCGATTCGACGCCGTCATTTCCGACCTCCACATGCCGGGGATCAGCGGCATGGAACTACTCACCCAGGTTCGCAGTCTCTATCCTCACCTCGTCTTCTTGGTCTCCACTGGCGTGGATGACGTGGATGTAGGAGTGCAGGCCATGCGTTGCGGGGCCGACGACTATCTTGTTAAACCCCTCCGCGAAGGCGCCGTGGTGGTGAGTCTCGAGCGCGCCATACGGAAGCGTAAGCTGGAACAGCAGGTCGAGAACTACCGCGTTCACCTCGAGGAAATGGTTGAGGAACGCACTCGGCAACTCCAGGCTGCTCTTCAACAGATTGAGCAGAGCTATAGCGACACCCTGCAAGCGCTCGGTGCGGCCATTGATCTCCGCGACAGCGAAACTGCCGGTCACTCGCGCCGGGTTTGCCGTTACTCGCTCGAGATTGCCGCCAACATGGGCTGGTCTGACCAACAGTTGGAAACGCTTGCGAGAGGAGCCTATCTGCACGACATTGGAAAACTTGGGATTCCCGACGGCATCCTTCTGAAGCCCGGACCTCTCACGCCGGACGAGCGCAAGCTTATGCAGCGGCATGTGCAGATCGGGTTCGATCTCGTAAAGGATATTCCTTTTCTTGCGGACGCCGCGGAGATCGTTCTCACGCACCACGAGCGCTTCGATGGCGGCGGCTATCCCCGCGGCCTCAAGGGAGAGGAAATTCTGCTAGGCGCGCGAATCTTTTCTGTCGCGGACACTCTCGACGCCATCACGTCAGACCGGCCTTATCGTCGAGCCTCTTCGTTTGAATCCGGGCGCGAGATTATCCGCCAGCTTGCCGGCAGCCAGTTGACCCCGGAGGTGGTGAAAACTTTTTTGAACATTCGAGAAGAAACCTGGCCTGCGATCGCAAGAAATCAGCAGAAGCTTGCGGCGTTGTCTCCACAGATGCGCAGAGCTGCGGAGAATGTTCGTCTGGGTCCACGCGTCTCCTCCTGACTGGCTTACTCCCGGCTGTCCCCGTCTGGCGCTTGTACCCCGCACCCTCAACAAACTCCTCAAAAACCCAAGTCCTGGAAAGACAGAGCATGCACATCTGGCCCAAAGCAAGTCTGCAGTTCCAGAAAGGGAAACGCGTCTGGATCCCTCTGTCCGTCCAATCGACTCCTTTTGACTATGCGAATGACCACGGCGGCGCTGATCGCTGCCACCCGGGCTCGGACGTAGCTTATCCACTGGAGTCGAGGCCGCTTTTGGTTCGAACTGACGAAGGAAGCCGCACTCTCTGCTCATTTTGCGGGGTACCCAGCTTCCTCGGCCAGATCGAAACAAGATTCGGCACGCGGATTGCATCAATCAACGCCATTGTGAACACCAGCATGGATTCGCCGGCAGAGCTGAAATCGCGCTGCGACGAAATCGCGGCAAGAGTCACATGCCACGCACATTCAGCTTGTTTCGAGTAACGGCCGCAAATCGCGCGTATCGCAAATCATCTCCAACGCACACGACCGCCTGCGGGCTCAGTTGTTCCAGCGATTCAAGTCTTGCTCGCGGCGGCGCAACCGCATCCTCGGGAGTGTCCACGGCGGGATGTCCGAGCGTATAGCGGTTGCCTTTTAGCTGGGTCCCTTTCGAACCGGCCCTTTCCACTCTCCGCGTATACTTCATCGCTCTTGCAGCTGGTTGACAGCGGCACGAAACTCCCCAGGCACGTTGAACTCTTCTGTCGCGGGAATTTCAAGACACGAGTCACTTCCTCGAGCGCGCGCTTCTGATTTCCGCACCAGTGGCTTCCTCGCCGCGCACATGAGGCTCGCTAGGTGTCGTCAGAAGCGCAACAGAGTCGTACCGCTCCTGAACAGAACCTTTCCTCAACCTCAGCAGAGGAGACGTATGCGCACTGCAAGAACTATGGACGAAACGTTTTCTGGTTCTTCTGTCGAGCTACTTCGAGATCGTCTGATTGTTTTTTCTCCAGCTCGGCGGCTTTCTTCGGACCGTTTTTCTTCTCCAACAGCAAGGCTTCCGCGATGGCAAGTTCCGCTTCGGCATTTGCTTGTTTGGAGTAGATGATGAGACCAAACCGGTCGGTAAATGAGGAACGGACGAGATTCAAGGAATACTGCGCATCCTCCCACGAAGCGACGAGTTTCCCTTTCGCCGCATAAGTGTCTTTCGACGCGGGATCGACCGCCGGCGCAACACTTGTAGCAGGTCCATACTGCGTGGAAATGGACTTCTCCATGTCTCCCGAATTGAGACCCTCGGTCGAGGCTTGATCGTACGTCACAGACATTTTGTAGAGCTTGCCGTTGTGGAACGAAAACAGAATCTGTTCAACACTGTCCGATCGGTAGCTGGTCCCCGGAAGATTCGGCGGCCACCAAGTCACCTCCTGAATGGGCGAGGGACCATCGTGTGAGACATCGACATCCGCCAATTTCTGGTCAGTCTGTTTAAGGACCTTCGCAAGTCCCGCCCCGAGGGAAAAACCGCGGTAGGTGGAATAATCCTGCGCTCGGATCGTTGTGGACGTCAGCAGCAATACGCCAAGTGTGAGAATTGAGCTGGATAGTTTATTCATTTTCAGATCTCCTTCAAATTGCTAGGAACCCGAACTAACTACGGCGAACTTTTTTGCGGCTACTCTTTCGCCTTCAGCAACAACGGGCATCCTGAGAACAAAATCCCTTGCCGGGATTAAACTAATTCCTTCCTGGATGTGCCTAGAGTGAGCCGTAATGCTTAAGAAAGGAATGAAGAGAATCCGCCGCGAAACAATTTTTGTGATCTCCAGGGAGTTGAGGTTTTGTCCCTCGCGCCTCGCCAATCCGCGCTTGGTCGCCCTGCGAAGAGCCGCCGGCGTATCGCGGCCGATGACCGTTGCCTTGATAGGTCCTGCAAGAAAGAAGAAATTCCAGCGTGCCTTCTCGATCTCCCGGGTGAGGCCGCCCCGATCAAGATTCTTGACGACGTTCCACCCAGGCAAGAAAGCCTCCGTCTCAATCACGAGACCTGGTGGCAAAAGCGTGCCCTGCTTGATGAGCATCGTTCCCGATTTGTTGTTGGCTGACATATGGACCTTCCGAAACGTAAGAAAACAAAATGCGGTTGGCTTGACCTCTGACGAATGGTCTTGCGGCTGTTAGGCGGCAGCCACGCCGGCAGTTTTGTGAAAGGTTGAGTTCAGGACCTCGTACGTGTCCACCTTCGGAGTGCCTTCGAGGAGTGCGGCCAGTCTCTTCAATACCTCGTGATAGGTAGCGCGGCTGTAGATTTCCGCATTCGACGCTGAGTCCCACAGACTGATTGTCGTCACCGCGTCCTCGCCGGGTGCCGATAAGGTGAGTACGTCCTGAAATCCGTTCTGGTGACGAAGCATGGGAATGACTTGTTGTTCCATGAGGAGACTGAATCTGGCGAGACTACTCGGCTTCAGAAGCGTAGTCACTTTGCGTGCAAACATGAGTCTCTCCAAGACTTCCAAGCAACTTTCGAGGAAGGTAGACTTCCAGCTACTGAGGAAAACGGCGAGGGGAGGGATACCGGCCGTCCCAGCCCTGGATACCGGCCAATGTCGCACCTTCTCGCCGACTACTCATGACATCGTAGCTTTTCTCAAAATGAATAACTGTGCTCTATAGGACAGTCCGGAGCGAATTTTTGTTGATTGGCGGGGTGAGACATTGTTTGTTTGCGTTGCCTCACAATCGCAATTCTCGCACGGTGAGACTTTTCGCCTCGAATTGCAGCCCTAAAGACAGTTTGTCCTTGAGGATTCCCCAAGTACAGATCGAAGGTACCACTGAGTGAGCGACGTTACCGCGCGCGGCGTCACGGTGCACCCAGCAGTTTTAACAGCGTAGGATTGGTTTCCTCAGATCCAGGCGATGAAAAATGGGAACTCTGTTGCCAGCTATGGCAGGAGATGACTAACATCTGCGGCGAGGGAGAAACCGGGGGGCTAGCCATTGCCCCCCGAATACCGGCTGTCCTGACAGATGAACTAGTCAGGGCAAGTCGCGTGACATTTTAACTTTAGGGCTTCTTCTTGACTGGCGGCTTCTTTTCTCCGCCTTTGGTGCTGATTAAAGCCAAGAAATCCTTGGCGTTAAACGGATAGCGGCGAACGGATTGCTGCCCGGTCGTGCTCAGGGTGACGTCTACGCGGCGATTGTTGGCCAGAACCAGCACTCGCAGGTTCCGCATCATGTTTTGCCGATCTTCCGGACTCAGATCTGGATTGTCTGCCATCTGCTGCTTGATTTGGTCGGCGGTCAGTTGGTTTTCTTCGCCGAACGCTTTCAGCTCAAAGTGATCAGCGGGGACTCCGTGTTCCACCAGGAAGCTCTTGGTGCGTTCCACGCGTCGCTCGGTAAGAGCCTTGTTGTATTCCGGCGTGCCGCGCGGATCTGCGTGTCCGCTGAGGATTAAGTGGGCGTCAGGCATGTACTTGAGATAATTCAGGTAGTCTTCGGCCAAAGCTTTCAGGATGCCCGCCTGGCTTTCGAGCAGGCCGCCCTCGGGATGATCAACGGTGGGCCGGGCTGTTTGGAAATAAATGCTGTGGAGAGCCAGCTTGGCTTCCAACTGCTTGATCTCAGGAGCAGGAGCAGGAGCGGGAAGAGGCGGCGGAGCTTCCACTTCAACCGTGGTCGTGGAAGAGGCGGTGAGCGCCGGATTGCGATCATCGCCCACGTTGCAAGTGACGGTGATACGGCCTGGTTGTGCGCCTTGGGCGTTCAAAGTGGTGCTGGCACCGGTGCCAGAGATCTCTCCCGCGGTCGCGGCATAGCTGTAAATGAGTCTGCGGCCATCGGGACTACTGGCACTGGAACGGATTGTTGAGGACCCGCCCGTTTGGATGGTCGCCGGATCTGCTGAGCACGAAATTTGCGGTGGACGGGGTGCCTTGACCGTGAACCTGGAACTGCAGGATGCCGAACCATTCTTTCGTCCATCATTCAAGTTGGCAGTGACTTCATAGGAGCGTGGTTCGAGGCCCGCGGTGTCAACCTGTACGGAGGATTCGCTGCCTGCTACTTTTACTCCGGTTCCGTTCCAGTTGTAAGTTACGGTGCGCTTAGGGTTGAAATTGGAACCAGTGGCCGTGACCGTGACAGTCTCGCCAGCAAAAACTTCAGTTGGCTGTGCCGAGCAAGCTGCCGTGGGTGGCAGCGGAGCCTCTCCCCCACCGAACATGAAAACGAGTCCAGTCTGTGCTCTCAGCCCTCGAATATCTGTGGACGACACCGACGGAGGTCCGTAACGGTAACTTGAGACAACATAGTCGGCCCTGATCAGACGAAGAGCAACATGCCTGGAAAAGTTGATGTCAAGGCCGCCGCCAAACATGAAACCCAATTTGTCGACATCATGAAAGGCATCAGGCATAAGGCGATGATCGCCGACTAAAACTTCGAGAAAGGGAGAAAAACGATTGTGGCGGAAAGTGATCTTGGGACCGAACGAAAGGTTGGAGAAAGCTGCGTCGTCAATTCTTTTCACGAGCCCGGTTTCACCGCTGCCCCAATGTGTGCTGGTATCGAGCGTAAGTCCCAGCCAATTAGTGAAATTGTAGGTAACGCTCGCGCCAGCTCCTCGAGGGTTCGATTCAAGGCGGCTGCTCAAGGGGAGCAATGCGCCTGGTAACTGGCCGGTTATATTCGCGCCGGGGTCAAAGAAGGAGTATCCGCCGAAGAGCTCCCACTTCGGCGTAGGCTGGTTCTGAGCCGCAGCGACGGTGCCAAACACACAAAGTGCGGCAACGATTGCGGACATCATCGTTAAAGCACGGGCAAGACGCCTCTTTGAATGAGCTAGCATGCGAATATTCCTCCGAACCCTAATAGAGTAAAATCACGTTTTTCAAGACTGCTCTTGTGGAGCATCCTCAGCCTGACTCATTACCGGGTACCTCATGGACAGGGAGGTACGACGACTGTATTGGTGTCCAATGTGACTGCGCCCGTCCGGGCCAGTGCTCTGCCATTTAGTGTCGCGCCGGTTGTAATAGTGATCGATGCTTGAGCCATGATGGTTCCTGTAAATTTTGTGGTCGTTCCAAGAGTTGCAGAGCTGCCGACCTGCCAGAATACGTTGTGAGAATTGGCCCCATTGATGAGGATCACTTGGCTATTGCCGGCTGCAGTCGTCAGTGTGGACACAATCTGGAAGATCCAAACGGCGTTGGGATCACCTTTGCCGTCGAGGGTGAGATTGCCAGTTATTCCGAGCGAAGGCTGTGCGCTTGTCGTTTTATAAACGCCCGGGGGCAGGGTTTGCCCGCCGATGTCAGCGGTGAGGACCGCCCCTCCTGCTGCTCCCGCAGCGTTGTTATAAGCCGTGGTCAAGTCTCCCTGTGCAGTCATGGCAATCGCGTCGCCGGCGTGGAAGGCGCCGGTTATGGAAGCGGGTGGTCCAAATCCGGTTATTGCTGTTCCCGGCCAAACCCCAACATCGCCACTAACGCTGGTAGCCGTCCCAGCGACGTTGGTGACCGTGGAGCCGGCGAGAATTCCGAAACCGCATGCCGCTCCCAACGGTATGGCTCCTGCAGGCGGCGGGCACGTGGGAGAGGTCGTGAACGTCCACACGAAGTTGGCGGCTAGCCCATTGCCGAACTGGTCTTGCGCCCCGGTTGTGATCGTTGCTGTAAAAGCGGTGCTCGCGGCGAGAGCCCCCGACGGCGTAAAGGTGGCAACCTTAGTTGTTGCTACATAGGTGACAGCCCCCGCCACGCTCGCCCCACCTGGCCCAGCCAAAGTAAACGTAGAGGTGGTAATCGTCGCAGGGTTCATTGGCTTGCTAAAAGTTGCGGTTATCAGTCCGTTGTTGGGACAAACGGCTGTCGAGCCAGCCAGCGGAGTCACGGCCGTTACTGCCGGCGGCGTTGCGGGGGCGCCGGGGTTTCCAGTCCCCGCATTTTTATCCGGGTCGCCACAGCCCGCCATTGCGAGGACCAACAGAAACGCCGGGATCCAAAGTTTGCTCACATCCAGTTTTCGCATCAGCTTCTCCTCTTCACCCACTTACAAGGCGTTGTGGATTTCTCGCAGGCGACCCGAGACAAACGAAATTACAATCTCTATTCGCGCACTTGTAAAAAGCGCAGTCCACGAAGACCATTTGCATATTCCGCTGCCTGCGTTTTGTCGTCTGTCTTGAATTGAACACGGCCGACGGGAACACCTCAAAACAGTGGACTGTTCTCTTTTGCACAGCTTTGGGAAGAAGCTTCTCGGTAAGCTACAAGGGGTCGTGGAGCTGCCAGGTGACGCCGGCGCTCCCCATTGCATATGAAGCCAAAAAACCACAAGAAGAACGGCAAAAACGGCCCCTTCGACCCTCAGGTATTCCTCGATACCGCCGGAGTTTCGAGAAAAATCGCGGAATACCGCCGCAATGAATCGATTTACACGCAAGGCGACGCTGCGGAAAGCGTAATGTACGTCCAAAAGGGTGGGGTCAAATTATCCGTGGTGAACGGGTCTGGGAGAGAAGCGGTGGTCGCGATGTTTGGCCCGACCGACTTTTTTGGGGAAGGGTGCATGGCGGGCCAGACGGTTCGGATGGGCACGGCTGCAGCCGTTACGCCGACCACGATTCTCGTGATTGACAAGAAAGAACTACTTCGCGTCCTTCATACAGAGCACAACTTATCCGACCATTTCATCCGATATATGCTCGCGCACAACATCCGCGTGGAGGAAGACTTAGTCGACCAGCTTTTCAACTCAAGTGAAAAACGTCTGGCGCGGACACTTCTGCTTCTAGCGCGCTACGGAAAGCAGGATCAGCCGGTCCGTATTCTGCCGAAAGTCTCTCAAGAGACTTTGGCCAGCATGGTAGGGACAACACGTTCGCGCGTGAATTTCTTCATGAACAAGTTCAGAAAACTCGGATTTATCGAGTACAACGGCAAAATTACAGTCAATAAGTCGTTGTTGACGGTTGTCTTGCACGAGTAAAGTATTCGCTCCTCTTTGTAACCCGGACTCAATTGGGGTCTCGGCAGATAAGCGAGGTTGTCACTCCACGCCCAAAGAGAGTGATTCTTGGATGGCTATGCGGCGGTTTTTCCGCAGGTCATGGTTTCACCGGAAAACGAATGTCCCTGCCGAAAACAATGCTCCCATCTGAAACCCTGGACTTGATGGACTCGGCGTCTCTCATATTGGACGAGACCCTCAAGCTAACCGTTGCCCCGCCGCGTCCGGCGCTTCCAGGGAGAATCGCGGTCGTCGGGAACTATCTTCCCCGGCATTGCGGGATTGCTACATTCACAACGGATCTGTGTGACGCTATCCATGCGGAATACGGCTCGACGGAACTCCTGGCACTCCCGGTCAATGATCTCGAAGAGGGTTATGCCTATCCCGCCAGAGTGCGGTTCGAGTTGTCCGAGGACAACGTCGCTTCCTACCGGCAGGCGGCGGACTTCCTAAATTTCAGCAATATCGATCTGGTTTGCCTCCAGCACGAATATGGAATTTTTGGTGGACAAGCCGGCGCGCATATTCTGGAGCTACTGCGCCGTTTGCGAATGCCTCTTGCAACAACTCTGCACACGGTACTCCGCGATCCAAATCCGCACCAACGAGCGGTTATGGAGGAAATCGCAACTCTATCGGACCGGTTAATCGTGATGAGCCAGCAGTCCGCGAACATTTTGCAGGAGGTGTTTCATGTTTCCGGCGACAAGATCGATCTGATTCCGCATGGCATTCCTGATTTGCCTTTCACCGATCCCAGTTTTTATAAGGATGGGTTCGGAACGGAAGGAAAAGATGTCTTGCTTACGTTTGGGTTGCTTTCGCCGAATAAGGGCATTGAAAATGTCATCCAGGCTCTTCCGAAAATCCTCACGCGCCATGACAATGTTGTCTACATGGTTTCCGGCGTAACTCATCCGCACATTTTGCGGCGTGAAGGAGACAAGTACCGGCACTATCTGCAGAAGCTGGCCCGCGATCTCGGCGTAGAGGCCAATGTAATTTTCCGCAATCGTTTCGTGAGTCCAAGGGAGATGATTGAATTGATCGGCGCGGCGGACATTTACATCACGCCTTACAAGCACAAAGAGCAAGTGGTTTCCGGAACGCTTGCGTATGCTCTGAGCGCTGGCAAAGCCATCATTTCGACTCCCTACCTGCATGCCATCGAGCTATTGGACGATGAGCGCGGCGCGATTGTTCCCTTTGATGATCCGGGGGCGATCGCCGCAAAGACGGTGGAACTGTTGGACAACGCCACGGCACGGCACGCCATGCGAAAGCGGGCTTATCTCTACGCGAGAGACATGGTCTGGGGCCGCGTGGCGCAGAAGTATATGAAAAGCTTTGAACGCATCTACAACGAACGCTCGCGCAATCCACGCGCTACATTTTCGGCGAAAAACACAGAAAAATCTCTCGACCATCTTCCTCCCATAAAGCTGGATCACCTTTATCGAATGACCGACCAGACGGGAATCGTTGAACACGCCGTTTTCGTTGTTCCCAACTATCCAGAGGGTTATTCGACCGATGACAACGCTCGCGCGCTGATCGTAGCCGTACTTGTGGAAGGGGCCGGAGTGGGCGCCCCGCTTGGCTCCGCAGATTTGGCCGCCAGATATCTTGCCTTCCTCTGGCTTGCTCTTGAACCGGGCACAAATCGTTTCAGAAATTGTCTGAGTTACGAACGCGAATGGCAGGAGCAAGAGGGTTCCGAAGACAGCCACGGGCGCGCCTTATGGGGACTGGGGACGGTGCTCGGCAGATCCAAGGACACTGGATTGCGCGGCGCCGCGGGACGAATGTTTGAACTCGCCGTTCCCGCAGCTGTGGAGTTCAAGAGTCCGCGTGCGTGCGCCTTCGCTTTGCTAGGACTACTGGAATATCTGGACTCCTTCCCTGGTGATCGGGCGGCCTTAAGCGCGTCCGACGCTCTGGCAAGTCGACTTCTGAATTCCTACCGTTCCAACCGATCCGATGACTGGAAATGGTTTGAGAATGGCCTGGCCTATTCGAATGCGCGGCTCCCGCAAGCGCTGATTCGAGCGGGGATGCGGGCCGCAAACGATGAGATGGTTTCGGCAGGGCTCGAAGCGCTGGATTGGCTGCTCTCGATTCAGCGTTGTGATGTCCGGGGCCATTTCGTGCCCATCGGGTCGCAGGGTTTTTATTCCAAGACAACCGAGAAGGCGCGCTTCGACCAGCAGCCAGTAGAAGCCTGCGCTGCCGTCTCCGCATGCTTGCAGGCTTACCGTGCAACGGGCAAAGACCGATGGCGCAAAGAAGCGTGGTCAGCCATGAACTGGTTCTTGGGAGACAACGATCTTCAGATTGCGCTCTATGATCCAACTACCGGAGGCTGCCGAGACGGCCTGCATTCCGACAGAGCCAATGAAAATCAAGGAGCAGAGTCCACATTGTCATTTCTGATGGCCCTCCTGGAAATGCGCAAGTTGGAAACGGTCGAGAGCACAGAAAACAGACTCTGATGCGCAGCGCGGTCCGGTATGACCAGCCGCAGAAAGCTGAGAACAAGATTTCATGAGCACTCTGAAACTATCTATAAAAACAACAACGAAACAATACGAAACGCTATTTCTTAGGCATCCTGCAAACCCCATTTTAACAGGGAAAGATTGGCCGTACTCCATCAACAGCGTTTTCAACGCAGGCGCGACGCTTCTGCCAGACGGCTCAACGCTTCTGCTTTGCCGCGTGGAAGATCGCCGCGGGCTCTCGCACCTCTGCGCCGCCCGGTCGGTGGACGGAGTTAATGATTGGCAAATCGATTCCGAACCGACTCTCCTGCCAAAGCCGGAGGAATACCCTGAAGAATTGTGGGGGATAGAAGATCCGCGCATTACCTACGTCCCCGAGCTCAAGAGATACGTCGTAGCTTACACTTCGTACTCCCGCGGTGGCCCTGGAGTTTCTTTGGCACTCACGGAAGACTTTCGCAGCTTCGAACGACTTGGCGTCGTGATGTCCCCCGACGACAAGGACGCAGCTCTTCTACCGCGAAAGATCAACGGGTTCTGGGCATTGATCCATCGACCCATGACGCCACTGGGCGCTCACGTGTGGATCTCTTACTCTCCCGATCTTCGTCATTGGGGTAATCACAAGCTCATGCTGGAAGCCCGCCGAGGCGCTTGGTGGGATGCCAACAAAATCGGCATGTCGCCGCCGCCGATTGAAACTTCAAGAGGCTGGTTGATGATCTATCACGGCGTGCGAAGGACGCCATCGAGCTCCATCTATCGACTGGGCCTGGCTCTCTTCGATATCGAGCAGCCGGATAAATGCCTCATTCGTGGGGATTCCTGGATGTTCGCGCCCGAGGCGGAGTACGAGCGTCACGGAGATGTGCAAGACGTCGTTTTTCCATGCGGCTATACCGTTGCTGCGGATGGGGACACAATCAATCTCTATTACGGTGCTGCGGATTCAAGCATTGCATTAGCCCTCGGCAGCATCCGTGCCCTCCTAACCTGGCTGGACGCCAACGGGCATTCGGAGCATGGAAGCGACCGGCGTCACAAATAAACACTTTTCTCGCCAGCTAACAAATCCTGAATTTGAGTACCCGCGATTTGCTTTTACGGCAGCCGGAGGATTGGCTCCCAATCCGCCAGAAAATGTTAGAGGCCAAACTCAAAGGCAGAATTCTGTTGATTCAACCTTTGCGGATGGCCTCTTTCGAGCGTTTAGCGGAGCCCAACTCCAAAATAATTTCCTGAAAATTGCTAGTTCGCCAGGATGAGAAAAATCCTGGCGAACTGGCATTACTTTTTTACCGATTATTCGAAGCGGCATGCTCCGATTCATTGCGAGGTGCGCCCTTGTCCAAAACGTTGACGAGATGACGGCCTGTGCTGGGCACATTCGTATGTCCGCCTCTCACGATGTCTTTTGCTTTGATAGCGTGGCCATAGATCTGCTCGCTGGCTTCATCATCGGGGCGAATCGTGGAGCCCTCGAGGGAAACACCGGCAAACAGACCGCGCGAACGCGAGTAGCTCAGGATCTCGGCTCGCATCCAAGCGTCTGTATCGGCTGAAGCATCACGTCCTTTGGGGCCGGCTGCAACGGAAGCGTCTCCGCCCAGCTTGACCTTGCTGCTAAGAATTGATTCCATGCCACGGTCATTCATGACCAATAGGATTAGGTCCGTTGCTTCGCCACCGATTTGGAAGCCAACACTGCCGCCTTCCAATGCATACATCGCAGGAGCGCCCCAAGTCCCACGGAAGTGCTCACCCGTCCGGCAAACCATTGCGCCGCGCCCGTAGCTTGCGCCCACACCGAAGGCAATTTTTCCAACGGACGGAATAACAATCACGCACTCGGCCTTTTCCAAAAGCTCTTGTGGGATGTTCTCTGGGACATTCAGTACTTCCTGCATGACGACGCCACAATTTTCAAGCCGTTTTTGCTCCTTGTTCAATTCTCTGGCATAGACTGCACCTGCGACGAGCGCGAGGCATGCTGCACTTGCAAGATATTTCTTCATCACTGACCTCCAATGTCAATCCTTGTTCTGTAGACGTTTTGCTTCGAGACAGATTCTTGGCTGAAGTACTTTCAACGTGTTTAAGTCACGAGAGGGCTCTGAGTTGCCCGACTCTCAGGCGGGTAGTGCTGCAGTTTCAAGCTAGGAATTCTTCTTGCCCCCCACGACTAACAAGGCAATCCCTCCAACAAGCGCGAGACCGCCTAGGATCGGCGGAATCGGAAATCTGTCTTGGGTCTCTGTCGTAACGTGCATGGGACCCACATCCATTACATGTTCGCGATGCGTGTAATTGAATCCGTGATAGGCAAGTGCTAGACCGCCTAGAACGATGCAGAGTATTCCAACCCACATTATCGGTTTCATAATCTTCGTTGTCGGGCCTAGACTATCCGCCTTCGGCCTTGAATCAGGTTAAACACGAATAGGACCAAAGCCACGATGAGGAGGACGTGGATAAATCCTCCGAGTGTGTAGGACGTGACCATGCCCAAGAGCCAAAGGACACACAGGACCACAAGAATTGTCCAAAGCATTGCAATTCCATTCTCACAAGAAACCGGCGTTTATAGCGCTTGTGCCGCACCTGAAAGCCACTTTCGTTTTTTCCAGATGACTGATACTAGCCGCCTTGGAGTTCAATGTCTGTTCACTTGGGCACACATTCGGCTATTTCCCAAGAGCGTGGCGCTCCTCGCGCGGTCCATCAACTTCGCGCGCAAGCACAACGAAGCGCTTCGGCGCCGGGCCCACATAGTGAAACGGAAAGCAGGTGAGCAATGTCAGGTCGTGTCCAGTCGTTGGTTTCAAAACGCGAACATCTCCGGGCCCAACCACCTCAATCGACTCCACGCGATATTCAAAAATGCGTTCAGAAGTCTTAAACCTGATCTCGTCCCCCACCCGAATGTCGCGGAGCGGGCGGAAAAAGGTGTCCCGATGACCGGCCAATGCCACATTGCCCCACTCGCCTGGCAAAACCGTGTTCGAAAGGTGGCCGACGGCCAGGCGCAAGTCAGCAGCGGAATCGCCCTGAACAACGATTTCGTTTATCCCAAGGCGCGGCACTTGAAGTTCACCAAGCACATCGCCATCGGCAAGGACGCGCGATACGGGCGAACTAGTGGTGCGCTCGAATTTCTGGACCTCGACATCCTGATAGATTTGTGAATCGGCGAAGACGATGCCGGCGTAGCCGAGTGCGAGAATGCCGAAAACAATAAACAAGTAGCAAGCAGCACGAAGGATCTTCGTTCGCCACGGCGTGAATGCTTTTATGCGTTGAGAGTGCGGATTCATCTCGCCTCCGGCTTCTGCTCCGCTGTGGGCGGTTGCTCCGCGGCAAGCGTGTATCCCGGCCGAGTTCGCACGCGCAACCGGCCACGGCCCGGCGCAGTGACTTTTACTTCGACTTTTCGAAATGCATCAAGATGATTCATGCGTTGTGGCGTATAGCCAAGCATGTACTGCTCGCGAAGATCTTGCGCGATTTCCCTCGATGCGGTTGCCACGGATTCGCCAGGGCCCGGGAAGTAAGCGATTCCTCCGGTGTCTTTGCAGAGCCGCTTTAGAAGACCGGGGTTTTCTTCCTCGTTATCCGAACTCAGTATGGCAATGGCGTAGATCAAGGCTTGGGATTGACGAGCCTGGGCCAGCACCTGCGAAAACTTCAGGTGGCTGGCATTGTCGCCACCGTCGCTGATGATGATGAGCGCCTTCTTCTCCAAGTGCCCGTACCGCAGATGAAGGAGACCCTCGCTAACCGCATCGTAGAGCGCGGTGCGTCCTCTCGCGGAAACGGCTGTAAGCGCCGGCTCAAGATCTTTGGGATCGCTCGAAAATGCCTTTCCGCCCATGAGTTCAACAGAAACGTCGTCGTTAAAGTCCACGACGAACATTTCGTCCTGAGGATTGCTCGAATGTACGAAGAATTTCACGGCTGCGACTACGTCCGCGAGCTTGCCGCCCATACTCCGGCTGTGGTCAACGATCAGTCCGATGGTAACGGGAGTATCTCGCTCTTCGAATACCGTGAGGTTTTGCGGTTGTCCGTCTTCAAACACGCGAAATTCTTCCCGCTTCAGGCTAGGGACAAATCCTCCGCGCGAGTCAGTCACGTTGACGGGTAGCAGCACGAGGTTGGTGTTGACTGCAATTTTCTGTTGCCCCTCTCCGGTAACGGCACGCTCTGTCGCGAGAGAGGAAGAGAAACCGAAAATGCCCAGCAAAATCAAGAACGGGGAAAGGAACAAGTGTCCTTTGCCCGGATTATGGCTGTGCCGGCTTGGAATGCGGATCACAAAATGGCTTTCTCGCGGCGCGCGACGTGACCTTGAGATCACGTCCGCGACGCGGGGAGTTGCATTTGCTTACGAAGCGAGCTTGAGGACAAACTTCAAGCCAAGAGCAAGGCTGATGAACAAACCACCAAGCAATGCAATCAGCGGTAGGTTACTGGCCGTATGCGGCAGTTCTTCGGCTTCCGCGACTGGGGCCGGCGCAGGAGTTTCCACCGCTGCTACCGGCGGAGTGGTCTGAATGACCGTGACGACTTCCACTTCTTTTTGTTCCGGGGTTACGGCAACGATCGGAGCGGTCTTGATGGCGTCGTCATCTAGCGTCTCAACTGCGACGGCAGGAACGGGGATTTTCTCCACCTGCGCCAACTGAATCGCGCGAGCCTTGGGATAGACGAATTCTTGTCCGAAGTTGTCGCCGGGATAGAACCAAGCGCGGAGAGCTTCCGGAGAATCGCCCGGGCGTTCATTGAACTTCATGACGGTATCCCCGGTCGGTTGCAAGCGATAGTCGTTGATGGCCAGGATAGTGGTGATGAGCTGAGTCCCGTCTGCATTGAAGATTTGAACGATATGGCGGTCAGAAGGAGAATCCAGCAGCCTAAATGTGTACGTTCCGGCAGGAAGGACCTTCCCGGGAACCTCCACGGCTTGACTGAAAGTGATGACGGTTTTCTTGTTCCACGTGTCCGCTCTAGCGCCTAAAGCTAACGTGGCGCCGAGCAGTGCCAATGTAAACACTGCAAAAATTGTCTTTACGAACTTCATTTCCATTTCCTCCGAAATTTTCTGGATCGATTTGTAGCTGGAGCATTCATCCTAGTGCCGGGCAGAGAGCAAAGCTGTACACTTGCGCACAGTTTCGTGGTTTTTTTGTAAACTGGACGCCCCAGGGGAGACTCCACAGAGGGAATGATCCGCAGTTCAAACCTGCTCGAAAAAAGTCGAGTGTGAGTTGACCACAGTGGCAGCTATAGAGCAGTTGAGAGAATCCGGATGGCTCATGGTCTTGCGTAGGCTGCGATGAGCCGGCGGGAGAATGCGATGACTCTTCGGGAAGCAGGCCCGGTCCTATTTGCCAACTGTTCGCTTGCCCACCAGAGGAGGACGGCCGCCAGGACTGTGAGAGCCAAAACGAGGTAAGCCACAGTGAAGAGGGCAAGGGACACCAAAAGTTCGCGCACGTGGTAAGAATATAGATCAAGTCCTATAGTCGTGACGATCAGTCCGCAAATACATTTAATGGTGTTAGCTCTCCGCAATGGATCCTCTTCTCATGTGACCCCTACCGCGGCGTTTGCAACGCCATGGCAGGTGCAACCTCTTCACTCGGAGCTACGGACTTCAATTGAGCCAAAGACGTCAAAACGCTCTGCCACTGGCGCTTGTCTTTCTTGGTTTCGAACGAAACAGAAAGGTCGGAGTAGAACTGGAGAATATCCTCGCGCAATTCTGGGGATGTGTGAGCGAACTTCCCATCCGCGAGCTGGGACAACAACTTGGCGTAGGTGTCATCCGTAAGCGAGTATTCTGTTGCCGCTGTTAAATTACCGCTATCAAGATCGCGATCGGGAAGCACGAGTGAATCTGTACGGACTTCTTCTAGAAACGCCTTGTATTGGTCCACCGTCGTATTGATACTCTTGAAGTACATATCCTCGGTGTGAGCCGTTGGGTTGTTGAATGCCAGCGCCCTGAAGGGGCCAATTTTGGGCATATAGCGCAAGAGTACGGACCACACGCGAGTACCAAAATCGGGCTTTGTGTAGTCCTTTCCCCAGTCTTTCTCATACTCGGAGCGCGACAATCGGTAGAGGAACTTCTTCTTCGCAAAATTCGGTGTCTCCTTCATGATGTCCTTCTTGTGGGTCCGAAGCGCGATCTGGGTCATTTGCGGTATCATCCGGCTGATGGCGAACCGATAGGAGCCAATCGCGAGATCCTCACGTGGCAGCACGTCTTTCAATTCCACGCCGTAAACGATCGGGAATGTCCGTTCGAGCAAAGACTTGGACACTTGAAATCCGATAAAATCGTGGTACTGCTGCGACGCGTAGCGATTCTTCGCCACTTGCACCATGTCGAATCCGAACTCCGTCTTCAAGTGTGCGGTGTGATCTTCGGCGTACCTGACGAAATTGCCGTACTTCGCCCGCAGCTTGGGGTATTCAAGGGAAACCGACTGGTTAACTGCTGGGTGGCCGGCCACGTCCGACGCGTAGTGCGCAAGCGCTCCCAACGCAAAGGCATACTCGTCCGCATCCTGACTCTGGAGCAGTAGCTCTCGAACAAAGTCACCACTACGGACGTAGTGCACCAGATTGCTGAATTCCACGCTGCCAAACGGATAGTAGCCCAGGTCCTGGATGACAGCACCGCCGTAGGCATAGGCATGCGCTTCGGTGAGCTGAGCTTCGGTCAAGTCTGGAAAACGCTTGAGGAGGAGCTGCTGAATGTTACTGGTCCAAAGCAAATCCACGATTTCTTCATGCGTAAGCACAGAGTACGCCAACGCGCCACTGGCGCAGAGTAGCGCGATGAGAGATACCGCCAGGACCCGGATACCCCAGGAGCCCCAGCTCCGTGAGCTCGCGCTTTGCAAGAGCCTTGTACTAATACTGTTTTCTGAGTTCATGGACGAGTTTCTTCGCTTCCTTCATTCTGTCTTTGTAGAACGCAGGGCTGATAACAACTTTTTTCGCTCCCACACGCGCATGCATCTTTACGTCGTTCTTTGACAGATATAACGCTAGGGCCCTATAGGTCTTCACTTCTTTCTCGAGAAACTTGATTGCGAGCCGCTTCGATTCATCCATCGCTTACCTCCCACCTGAACACTGTCGGCAAGCCTAGATACGTCCTAAAAGCACGAGAATCACGACAATGATGAGAACGAGACCCACACCGCCTGTCGGCCTATAGCCCCAGTCGCGGCTGTGCGACCATCGAGGTAATGCGCCAAAGAGTGCCAGGATCAAGAAGACGATCAATATGGTTCCAAGCATTGTGTTCCTCTTTTCAATCAAAACTGTTCAACGAAATCTCCGTCCCCTGCCCCGGCGCCATTTCAACTCATTTACAGGATTCCGCGCCGGGGCCTAGAGCCAGCTTTGCATCGCCGCGCTCCGTGAACGGTTAGTTCAGATAAAAACTGATGGCAATTCGATCGCTGGGATAGCTGCGGTTGTACAGATAATAGCCACCGTCGTAGTAGTCCACGTATACGTCATCGTTGTCGTACCAATCGTCTGACCAGTATTCCGGCCACGGATCGTTTAGGCCGAACCAATACCCGCCGTACTGAAATCGGCGATGTCCGCCAACGTAAACCACGGGAAGACTGAAGATGCGGAATCCGTGATCCTGGCCGTAGTAGCTGCGGAAACGGTCATCCGGAACGCGGTAGCCGTGGTAGCCGCCACGTTGCTGCCAGGTGCGGTGTTCTGACTGCCAGCTGTGCGCGCGATCGCCCTGCCAGGCGACTTGCTGTTGGTGCACCTGATCGGGGCTTCGGCGTTGTGCGGATCTATTGTCCTGCTGCTGATGCTGCTGTTGCTGACGCTGTTGATTCTCAGCTTGCTGTTGTCGCTGTAGCTGGTCTTGCTGCCTTCTGGCTTGCTGCTGGCCGCGCTGTTGCTGCTGTCTGTCAGATTGGGCTTGTTGCTGGCGCTGTTGTCTCTGCTGATCTTGCTGCCCCCTGGCTTGCTGCTGGCCGCGCTGTTGCTGCTGTCTGTCAGATTGGGCTTGTTGCTGGCGCTGTTGTCTCTGCTGATCTTGCTGCCCTCTGGCTTGCTGCTGGCCGCGCTGTTGTTGCTGTCTGTCAGATTGGGCTTGTTGCTGGCGCTGTTGTCTCTGCTGATCTTGCTGCCCTCTGGCTTGCTGCTGGCCGCGCTGTCGTTGCTGTCTGTCAGATTGGGCTTGTTGCTGGCGCTGTTGTCTCTGCTGATCTTGCTGCCCTCTGGCTTGTTGCTGGCCATGTTGTTGTTGCTGTTTGTCGGCTTGCTTCTGGTGCTCTTGCGCCGGCTTTGCCTTTTCATCCTGTTTTTCCTGCCGGGCATTTGCCGAAGAAGTAAGCCCGAGCAGCAAAAACAGTGCTGTTGTACCGATAGCCACAATTCGTTTCGTCATTTAGTCTCCGTTACCGTTATTCTCGATGCGCTGGTCACTAGTCGTACATGGTGCGCCTGTTGATTCCTGTCTTTTCTTCCCCACCTGCAGCCCGCATTTCCCCTTTGCCATTCACTTTGCTGCTTTGCTATCCGACGCGGATGCGAGAGAGAGAGTGGAACAATCCAAAAACATCGAGGAGCCATAGCACTACGCCGATGACCACGACAGCGTTCAAGATCGACTTGATGCTTCCTGCCATCGGGATAAAACGATTCACCAGCCACAAGAGGACTCCCACGACGATCAGGGTTAGTAGAATTTGAATGAGAGGCATACTTTTTTACCTTTCTGTCTTTACTGCGAGACACTTCAGCGCTTGCTCCAGAAATTCCCGCAGGATCTTCCTGGTGCGGAGAACACGCTGAATCTCTTTGATTCAACGAGGTGCGGAGCTTTCGACCCACGCGAGCCGTCGCGCAGCGTGTTGTTCGATGCCCTCAGCGAACGTGCGGGCCGCGTAGACTAAGCTCGAGACGCTGGACTGGCCGCCAAAACAGCCCTTTCTTTCTGCGGGGCAATTTTCCACCCATTTTCTAGCAGGTCTTTCTGCAAGACTCCGGTTACGCGGCGCGACGCAGAAACTTTCGTGGTACCTTCTTCGCAGAATTAAACATATGAATATGCACCGTCAGTTGCCTCGAAATGCGCCATTCCCACACGTCCTGGGTATTCAGAGCTGCCTCATCAAGCCGAGCCAGCCGATTGCAAAACTCCGCGGTACTCGCGACATCCTCGCGTTCCAGCTTTGGTAATCGAGGAAGGAACAGTTTCCGTAGAAACCGAAAAAGAAAATTCATCTGCCCCTGCGCTTCCGATACATCTGGGCTCGGATGGATATAGCGAATCTAGCCGTGTAACCCTACGAACCAAATCCTGGACTTCGTTGACGCGAATGTCTGTTCCGTTGTGTACAGTTTCGCAGTTTATTCGCGTAACGAGATTCCTGTGGGTTGAGACGACTCACCGGCCGCAGCGAAGTGCATATGAACTGCTTTGCGCCAGCTGCCCCGTGCACTTCGCAGGACGCAAGCTGTGGACCGGCACCCCTTTGCGCCACATCTGCGGTGAGGTTGCCGCGGCCCGATCCAGCGCCAAATCCATTGTGTCGGGCATTGGAGTAGCGATACGATGACTTAGTCCTAGGTCGAAATCGAGAACATCGATTCAGGAGTCTGCTATGCCCGGCGCTCGGCCGAAAGTCGTTCGCTCGTCGCTCGTTAAGGCCGCCACAGGAATCCAAGGATTCGATGAAGTCACAGGAGGAGGCCTGCCCAAGGGCCGAGTCACCCTGGTATGTGGCAGCGCGGGATGTGGCAAGAGCTTATTCGCGATGGAATTCCTGGTGCATGGCGCTGTTCAACAAGACGAGCCCGGCGTGTGCATGGACTTTGAAGAAACCGAGGCGAAGTTAAGGGCCAACGTCGCATCGCTCGGTTTTGATTTGCGAGAACTTATCAAACGCAAGAAGCTGTTGGTGGACTTTGTTTCGGTTGAGCGAAACCAGATCGCTGAGTCCGGAGAATACAATCTGGATGGCCTCTTCATCCGTTTGGCCCACGCGGTCAAAGCGATTAAGGCCAAGCGCGTCGTCTTGGACAGCATCGAGGCTCTTTTTTCCGGATTAGCTGACTCCACGATTCTGCGAGCGGAACTCCGCCGGCTGTTTCATTGGCTGGAAGAGCACAAACTTACCGCTGTCGTTACCGGGGAAGCCGGCGAACAGACGCTGACCCGTCATGGGCTCGAAGAATACATCGCGGATTGCGTGATCGCATTGGACCATCGCGTCACGGAGCAGATTTCCACTCGGCGGCTGCGCGTCGTCAAATACCGGGGCACTTCCCATGGCACCGACGAGTATCCTTTCCTGATCGATCGTGACGGCATCTCGGTAGTGCCGATCACGTCACTCGAGCTTGCCCACAAAGCATCGACGGATCGCGTTTCCACAGGAATTCCCGCTTTGGACGAGATGATGGAAGGTAAGGGATTCTTCCGTGGAAGCAGCGTCTTGGTATCGGGATCGTCGGGAACGGGAAAGTCCAGCTTGGCCGCCAGTTTCACCAAAGCTGCCTGCATCCGTGGCGAAACTTGCCTCTATTTCGCTTTTGAAGAATCTCCCAGCCAGATTCTCCGTAACATGCGCTCGGTTGGCATTAACCTGGAGCCGTGGGTAAAAAAGGGTGTATTGCACTTCCATGCGATGCGGCCAACCAGCATCGGTCTGGAAGCGCACTTGGCCGTTGTTCACAAATTGATCGAAAAATTCCGGCCTAAGGTCGTAGTCATCGATCCGATCACCAACCTGGTTTCGGCCTCGGGTACTTACAGCATTAAATCGATGCTCATGCGCCTGGTCGATTTCTTAAAGGTGCAACAGATTACCTCGATGTTCACGAATCTGACGTTCTCGGGAGACCCCCAGGAGCGAACTGCGGCTGCTGTCTCCTCTCTTATGGACACCTGGATTGTGTTGCGTGACAGCAAACCCAATGGGAGACCGCGACGCGAGCTTTACGTTCTGAAGTCTCGTGGCATGGCCCACTCGCGTGAACCTCGTGAGCTAATCGTGAGCGGGAAAGGCATAGAATTGGGTAAAGTCCTGACGGATCACACGCTAGGCGCTACCGTTGCAAGCCCGGGTGGAATCAAGCTGCCTGAATAACAAGTTTGCCCCTTCTGGACTGGAGACCGAGAATTGACATGAAGAAGAGTTCAGCAAGGAAGCGTCGCCGTGCCACGACCAGCCGCCGTGATTTTTATATATTGCGGCTTTACATTGCGGGCCAGACTCCTAATTCGATCGCTGCCATCGCCAACCTCAAGAAGATTTGTGAGGACAACCTGCGCGGCAAATACCGCCTCGAAGTGGTTGACTTGCTGAAAAAGCCCCAACTAGCCAAAGGTGACCAGATCATCGCCATTCCGACCCTGGTAAGAAGGCTCCCGCCGCCGGTCAAAAAAATCATTGGGAACCTCTCCAAGACCGAGAGTGTCATCGTGGGGTTGGACCTTCAACCTGCTCGCTGAAGTAAGGGCTCAAAAACCAAATGGCTCAAAAGCGACCGCGTTCCGATGACCGGGTACTCCAACGTGGGCTGCCCGGCAAAGTCGCTTCGCCGCGAGGTGGTCGCAGAAACTTCGCAACCTCTCCTCGCAAACTCGCTTCATCCACATCACCGGATCTGCAATCAAAACTCCTCGACCGCTTAAACACTGCGGAGGAAACTCTGCGCGCCATACAATCCGGCGAAGTGGATGCTCTGATGGTTTCCGGTCGTCGGGGAGAGCAGGTCGTTTCGCTGAAAGGCGGCGAACCCGCCTATCGCATGCTCGTGGAGGCCATGAGCGAAGGCGCGGCGACCCTTTCCCGGAATGGTGATTTGCTTTACTGCAACCGCAGGTTTGCGGAACTGGTGCGCAGGCCACATGAGAAAATGATCGGCCTTTCAGTTCAGTCACTGGTTGCGAAGACGGAGCGAGACAGATTTGAAGCTTTTCTTGCGGCGGCTCAAAAGGCGGTTGTGAAGGGCGAATTCAACCTGCGTTGCAGAGATGGCGGTCTGCTTCCGGTCCATTTGTCCCTTAACCGGTTTCCTGGATTCAAGGGCCACGCTCTGGGCATGGTCATAACCGATCTGAGCGAGCAAAAGCGCCAACAGGCCGCGGAAATCAAGCAAGCCGAAGCGACGCGTCGGCTCCTGCTCGAACACATGCTTTCCGCCCAAGAGGACGAACGGCGCCGGATTGCGCGCGAATTGCATGACGAAGCCGGCCAATTGCTGACCTCTCTTTTGGTCGGCCTGCGCACCCTGGAAGATTCTCGGAAACTAACTGATGTCCATGCGCAGGGACGTCGCCTCAGGAAAATCACTGCCCAGGCCATCGATGAAGTCGGTCGGCTCGCCCGCGGGCTTCATCCAACGGTGCTGGACGACCATGGCCTTGGTGTCGCGCTAACCCGATACGTTTCCGAATATGTGAAGACCCACGACATAGTGGTGGATCTCAAACTCCATGCATTTGACTCCAGTAACCTCTCGTCCGCCGTCCAAATCGGCTTGTATCGCATTGTCCAGGAAGCCCTGACCAACGTAGCCAGACATTCCGGCGCCAAGACCGTCACAATTAAATTTTTCCGCTCGGCCACTTCATTGGACGTAGCGATAGTCGATGACGGATGCGGCTTTGACGCTAAGACCGTGGCTGTTTCCTCCCACCGCCTGGGCATTCAGAGCATGAGAGAGAGAGCCGCAATGTTGGGCGGAACGGTTAGTTTCACCTCGCGCGGCAAGGGGACCAGGATTGTTGTGCGGGTTCCCATCGTCGGCCAGGATCTCCAGGCTTTGACGGAGCGCAAGAGCACTTGAAATGGCGGCACGAACACACAAAATCAGAGTCATGATCGTGGACGATCACGCCATTCTCCGCGCAGGACTGAGAATGCTCGTTAACGCCCAGGCCGATATGGAAGTTGTGTCAGAAGCTCCTGATGGAGAGAAGGCGATTCAAGGGGCACGGGAAGCTAAACCGGATGTGACCTTGCTTGACCTCACGATGCCTCGGGTCGGGGGTATGAAGGCGCTGCAGGAGATTGCCCAAAACTGTCGCGAGACCCGGGTGTTGGTCCTCACGATGCACGATGACCCCGCATACCTTCGATCGGCTCTTGCCGCCGGCGCCTCCGGCTACCTGTTGAAAAGAGCCGTGGATTCAGAGCTGATTGCCGCTATACACGCCGTGCATAGCGGAGGGATCTTCGTGGACCCGCGTTTGGCAAACGTTCTTGTGCAGGACGTGCTGGCGAAGAAAGGCACAAAAGCTGGTCCCACACGGCCGGTAAACATCCTCAGCGATCGTGAACTGCAGGTGCTGAGACTCGTGGCAAGGGGTTACACCAGCGCGCAGATAGCCAGGCAGATTGCCGTCGGCGTGAAAACCGTCGAGACGTACCGCGCTCGTCTTGGTGAGAAGCTCGGACTTCGCACGCGCAGCGATGTCATTCGTTTTGCCGTGCGGATGGGACTGCTGACCCCTGAAACCCTGGAGAATGAGCCAGACCACCCGGGTCGGTAGAGATTTCGTTTCAGCCCGCGGTTCTGCCCCGATAGCCCTTGCGCGGCGCCCTCTTGTCAGGTTTTCCCGGACAAAGCCCGTCATTATTAGCAACATATCCGATACCGCGATTATTCCATCCACCGCATACTGCCTTTGAAGTCCAGTTTCGCGTTGGATCCGGATCCCAGTCCGGTCAATCGCAATCGGAGAACCGAGTGATCAAAACGAAATCAAATGCTCCCAACGCTGAATCGAAATTGAGTTCAGCTAAATCCTCCCCAAATGGACGGATACACGCCGAGCTCCGTCGCCCGCCCCCAAGGCTGAATCTAAGAACCCCTGCTTTCGATTTGCAACAATTTCTCGACTCCAGCGGTCTGGGGAGAAAGCTCGCCAAGTTTAGTGGAAAAGAAATCGTCTTCACGCAAGGCGATCCCGCGAACAATGTCATGTACATTCAGGAAGGCGGTGTGAAGCTCACAGTTGTCAATGAGACCGGCAAAGAGGCCATCGTGGCGATTCTCGGACGCGGTGATTTTTTTGGCGAAGCGTGCCTTGGCGGCCAGTCCATTCGCATGGCTACTGCGACCGCGACTGCCCCAACCACCGTTCTCGTCATTGATAAAGAAGAGGTCGAGCGGGTGCTCCACGAGGAGCACGAGTTCTCCGATCGCTTCATCGCGTACACTCTGGCTCGAAACGCTCGAATTGAAGAGGATCTGATAGACCAGCTCTTCAACTCCAGCGAAAAACGCTTGGCGCGTGCTCTGCTTCTACTAGCGCGGTACGGAGCGCAGGACCAGCCTCAAAAGGTAATTCCCAATGTATCGCAAGAGATGCTGGCGGAGATGATTGGCACAACGCGTTCCCGGGTCAATTATTTCATGAACAAATTCAGGAAATTGGGTTTCATCCAATACGACGGCGAGATTCACGTCAACAAATCCCTCTTGAGTGTTGTCCTGCACGATTGACGCAAGCCGCCATGTCCGCACCGGCGCTGCCGAAACTAACGATCGTTGTTATCCCTGATGGGATAAGACCTAGCGCGCTGGAAGACTAATTTTTGGAATCGGGCCCTCCGACCGCTCGCAGCGACCGCTCTCCTCCCATGCCCTCCTTCCTTTGCTGGTCCGCATCTTTTTGACGTTTGATCGCAATCGCCGCCAGGCACTTCGCTCGTTCAATCAATTGAAGTTCGTCAGCGGATGGACTTCTTCGCTCACTGCAGTACATCTCCAGAGACCCGAGGATTTCGTCGTTGTCGGAAACTATGCTTTCAGAACAAAACGTATACAAACCAAAAAGGGCTGCGTTCGCGGCTATCGCGCCAAGCTCGTTGGCATCGTCTGCCGGCAAGGAAATGAGCGAAACCACATTGCCGATCTGACAATCGAGAGCAATGCAAATTCCATTCAGCACTCCCGGAAGCGGCGCGCGACTGGAGATCTGCTGAAAAAGCTGCTCTTCTGCCCGCAGGAAATACTGAATCTTGTCGTCACAATTGCGGTCCGTTGTGTGCGTTTGTGACCTGTCGCTCGAGTCGAAACCGTATTCTTGCATCGGAGATCCCCCTCTAGGTCCTTGTTCAGATCAATCAGACCTGGCCCTCGCATTGCCGAGGTGTGGGAGCGCTCGATTCATGCCGCGCTCCCTCCACCGATGCTTGCGATCTTCCTTATTCCTCGCGCATCTTTCCGGTTAGCGCTCGTCGTGATCGGGATGACTGTGACGCCAATTCCAGTACGCCCGTTGTTCTTTCACTTTTATTTGGACAAAGGGCCGGTACTCTTTGTGCCTTTCTCCGAGGTACACACGGTAGGACCGGTCTTCGTTGTCATTCCAATTGTGATAGTCCTTGTGGTCACGATCGTAGACCCTGTTGCGGTCCTTATCGTCCCGATGGTGTTCTTCCTGCCGTCCATTGTCTTGCGTCTTGGCCGCGGCGCTTGCCGCCATCGGTGCTGCCAGTGCTGCCGTAAGAAAAAAGGAACTGAGAAAATACTGATATCCACGATGCATGTCTGCTCCCCCTTGGCTTTAGATTTCCTTCTCGGAAACTTCAGGTCGCGAAGAGTATCCATCTATATTGGGATGGAAGATGTTCGCTACGGAACACTTGCTTGACCAACTTTTCACCCCCGATTCCCGGAAAATTCATGGTTCACAACCTCAGAACGTGTTTTGGAGGCATAAACGGCCTGGCGGGCTCCCGGGCGCTTGTCTTTCATTGAGTAAAGGGCCCTGTCCGCGGCGTAGAGCAGCGTTCCGATCGTTTCGGCGTCCTTCGGATGGCTTGCAATTCCCACGCTCACCGAAAGTGCCGGCTTTTCACATTCTTTCGCAAGAAGTTCACAAATCCGGTGGGCTACCAATGTGGCCGCGGCCATGCCTGTCTCCGGCAGGACCAGCGCAAACTCGTCACCGCCATGCCTCGCCGCCGTATCTATGGACCGGCAGCAATCTCTCAGTATCTGCGCTAGCCGGCAGAGCGCCCGGTCCCCCGCCAAGTGACCAAATTGATCATTAATCGCTTTTAATCCGTCGAGGTCCAGCAACATCAGAGAGAATTCCCGGCTGGTTCGGCTGGATCGGCATATCTCCGCGTGTAGCACTTCGAAAAGGCGGCGATGATTGCCCAAGCCGGTCAGCGAATCGCTCGAGGCCTGGTGCCGCAGTTGATCTTCAATCGTCCGCTGTTCTGTGACGTCGACGGCGATGATTTCATGGCCGGCAAAGTTTCCATTCTCGTCGTAGATTCCTCTGCCGCTTAACCTCGCTTTCAGCGTCGTTCCGTCCTTTCGCTGCCACTCTGTTTCGACCGGCTCGATTTTCTTTGCCTCTGACAGGCGCCCCAATGCTGGTACGTCATTCGCGAGGCTGGAAAGCCGGCCAACCGGGTGATTCGCCGCCAGCAGTTCTTCCTTGTTTGCGTAGCCGAGCATGGTCACCAGCGCTTGATTCGCGTCGATCGTTTCTCCTTCCGCGTTGCATCGATAAATTCCATAGGCCGGATTGTCCACCAGCGCGCGATACAACGATTGTGAGTGCCGCAGCGCTTTTCTGGTTTCTTCCAATTCATCGCGGAGTTTCTTTCCGTTCAGCGCTTGACGAACCACTAGCGGCAATTGAGCGACATGATCGCGCTCCACGTAATCAAATGCGCCGTCCGCCCCTAGTTGGGCGATGGACTCACCTCTCATTGCGTTGGCCACAAACAACAAAGGAGTCTCCTGTAACTCCTTGTGGAGGACTTGCAATGCCTGGGACCCTTTCAAACTCGGACAGGGGTATTCGGCAACCACCACATCGTATGACTCGGAGTGAAGCCGTTCAGCGCACTGCGCCAGGTTCAATACGAAATCGGCGCTCACGCTGAACTGGGCTCTTTTCAGCTCTTCCACACAATTGTCTACTACCTCCGCATCCCGGTGGACGAATAGGACGCGGAGCGGCCGGCGGCGTTGTAAACCCGCACTCTCGGGTCGGATTCTCCCTAGATCGGACGGTAAGCTGCTCTGAGCCAGATTCGACATACAAGTACACTTAGACTACCGAGGCCGTCCACATGAGCGGCCAGGATGTAGCCCCCTTCTTGTTCAAGGTAGGCTGTCATCGGCGGGCCGTCTGCCCCCTTTTGAACACCCCCCAACTGAGGCCTTTCCTGGGAAACACGCAGGCAGTGACCGGGGAGAAGCCTATCCCCCTTTGGCTCGACGTTCAGCACCATCGCATGCCGCTGTCCAAAACGGGACAGAGAATAGGCTTTCCTTTGCTACAAAATGAGTTCGCCTCTTGGACGTTCGAGCGGCATCCGGAGATTCTCAATGTTGAGCTGTCCGTTTTGCCAAAGTCCACGAATCTATAGATCGCGACGTCACGGCATCCTGGAACGAGGATTCTTGGCCATGATCTTCGTCCGCCCCTATCGCTGCCTAAAATGTGACTCGCGCTTTTTCCGCTGGACGTTCTCCTCGAATACCCAGGCTTCCCGGCAGGAAACCACTCGCTAACTGCCCTCTCCCTTCCAAAATCGACCTTCCGCGAAATGATTCTTCCCAAGCCATTCTACAAACACCTCTCTGCTGCTTTGCTCGTAGGATTGGCATTGCGCCTCTTCTTTCTCTGGCGTTTCCCATTCGCTTCTGGGGACACGCCTTACTATGAAGAGCTCGCTCGCAATTGGCTCTATCACGGCGTCTACGGCCTTTTCTCGAATGGGCATCTGTCTGCTTCCGCCGTTCGCATGCCGGGTTATCCCGCATTTCTAGCAATCATTTATTCCTTGGCAGGCCCCGGCAGAACCTCTGTCCTTCTCGTGCAAGCATTCGTTGATCTTGCAACGTGCCTCCTGACCGCCTGCATCGCGGCACGCCTCGCGGCTGGCGCCGGCGAACCGCTCCGTACCCGAATCACCCTCGCAGCGCTTTGGCTCGCGGTGCTTTGCCCCTTCACGGCAAACTACGTCGCCGTGCCTCTCACGGAAGTCCTCGCCACATTTCTCACCACACTCGCGATTCTCCTTTTTCTGGCACCTTCTGCCTTTGAGCTCGATCTCATTCGAGCAAGGCCTGATCTTTTGCGCTCCGTTCGGACCTGGTTTCTCGCTGGCCTCGTTGTCGGCCTCGCCACGCTCGTTCGGCCGGAGACGCCGCTCCTCCTCCTCGCTGTCCTTCTTGTCTATGCGCTTCGTTGGTGGCGCCCGATACATTGGAGAAAGCTCGCACTTGCTGGTCTCTGGGTGGCTCTCGGCGTGTTGGTGCCTCTAGCTCCCTGGGCCGCTCGCAATGCCCGCGTCCTCGGACGCGTCCAGTTCCTCTCTCCGCGCTATGCCGAAACTTTCGGCGATGTCATGCCCACCGGATTTTACGCATGGACGCAGACTTGGATGTTTCGTTCCCGCGACGCTTATCTCTTTGCCTGGAAGCTGCCTGCCGCCCCCATCGCGCTCAGCGATGTCCCCGCCTACGCCTTCGATTCGCCCGAGGAACGCCTTCGCGTCTCTTCGCTTCTCGAACTTTACAATCGCCAGCGCGGTCTGGCCCTCCAATCCGATCTGGCTTTCGCCAATTTGGCGCGCCAACGCACTCTTCGCCATCCATTCCGCAGCTACCTCTGGATTCCCATCGAACGCGCTGCCGCGATGTGGTTCACTCCTCGAATTGCTCTGCTTCCTTACTCGGGGCAAATTTGGCCGCTGACCGACGCTTGGCATGAAAATCCCGCAGCCTTCGCGATCACACTTGCCTTTGCCCTTTTGAATTTTCTCTACGCTGGCCTGGCCATATTCGGCGCCTTTCGCTGGCGCCAGAGTCCCGGAATCGCCCTGATCGTAGCCTTCATCGCTATTCGCACCGCGTTCCTCACCCAACTTCAAACCTGTGAGCCTCGCTACGTCTTGGTCTGCCTCCCCGCATTATTGGCTGTGGCCGCGCAGTCCTGGCGCACTCGGCTCTCGAGACCCGCCCATTCTTCCGTCCTCGCCGCCCCAACCATTCAGCTCGCGCCAGTCCTGCGGCCTTCTCTAAATCAGGAATCACCGTAGCGACAAGACCATCTCGCCGCTGCCCGGCAAAAGTGTTCTATTTTGCACAGCTTGTGCCGCACCTCTTGCCGCATGCTGTTCCGATTAGAATGAGAGACATGTCGCCCGAGCCGCCTCGCTTCCGGCCTCGTCCGACGTGCCAAGTCGGTCCTGGCTGGCGCTATGTAATCCATTCTGGCAGGCTGCGCAACGAAGCGTACGTCCACCCAAAATTGGCTGCCCTCGAGCCTGGGGAATGAAGCGCACTCACCTTGTTGAAGGAGGTTCTGATGGCTCTTAAAACCACTCACAGCACTAGAGATGGGGTTATCGTCATCCGTCTCATCGGCGCTATTTACTTCGGCGAAGAATCAACATCTCTGCGAATCCTCGTGAAGGACTTGTTGAACAATTCCCGCCAAATCGTGCTCGACCTCGGGGATGTCACTCACATCGATAGCGGCGGCTTGGGTACTCTCGTTTCTCTGTATGCGTCGGCTCGCAAGGTCGGCGGTGAAATCAAGCTCGCTCACCTCGGCAATCATACGAAAGAGTTGTTGCAGATCACCAGGCTCATAACGCTGTTTGAGATTTTTAACACCGCGGACGACGCAATCGTATCTTTCGACAAGGCTGTGGCGGCAAGCTGATCATCGCCCGCGGCTGCCCCCATTCTTGTGCGTTTTGTTTTCGCGAGTGTGTGTCTTTCTCGTCTCCTTTCCCATTTCGCGTTTCGGATTTCTAATTTCGATTTCCTCTTTGGCTTTCCACACATTCCAACAGCCGTAACAAACTCAATACTCCTCCTCCGGCGCCGTTGACGCGCCTTGGATCCTTAAACGCCTGCCCGACCCCGGATCGGGACGTTATCTTTCCTCTTCCAAGGTCTCCGGATCCCCCATCATCAGCTAGCGTATTGAGGTGTTCCTTACGGAACAGGCGACTAGTGCCCGATCAGGGTAAAATTCAACCACTGGAACCCAATCTCCCGAACCGCTCCGGAGCTCTGATGGCCACGCCCCGCAAAATCGCCTTTCGTCTAGTCGTGATCGGCTTCTGTGTCATCGTCGTAACGATTCTGTTGGTTCCCGTGTGGTTTAACCTCGATCGCTACCGCCCGCAAATCATCTCCTACTTCGAACAGACTAGCGGAAAAAAAGTTGCAATCGACCGCGTCACGCTGACCTTCTTTCCCAGGCCGACCATCCACATCGATGGCTTTGCGGTGAAGAGCCCTCCGTTATTTCCGCCCAGCTACATTCTGAAAGTCCCCCACTCCCACACCGTCCTCGATTTTTGGGCCTTGCTCCATCGCAACGTAGTGATTAGGTCAGTGATCTTGGACCAACCCCAAATCAATCTGGTATCAGACCCGGATGGCCCTTGGAATTTCGAGAATCCTGAAACGCCGAATTACAAGAATCTCTTCCCCTTGGGGATCATTGACAAGGTAACCATCAATCACGGCCAACTAATTGCCTCTATTCTCTTACCCTCCGACGCCCAAGGTCCGGTCTTTTTTGAAGCTCAGGACATTTCCTGCACACTCGATCGCGTCGATTTGGCGGCCATCGTCAATCCCACTGCTTCGGCGTTGAATGGCCAGGGCAACTGGAAAGCAGCTCGTTTGCGTTTTGCCGCCGTTGACACGACCAATGTGGACGCAAAATTTCGGCTGGAGTCGCGTGAGGTTTTTTTTACCAACCTCAAAGCCGACATCTACGGCGGAAAAGCTATCGGCGACTTGTCCATCAGTCTGGCGAAAAGCACCCCGACCTTCAAAGCCGCCTCGCAAGTCCACGGAATCAGCATGGCCCGTCTTCTGGCGGCGTTCCACGAATTGCGTGGCTTACTCACCGGAAATTTGGACGGGGACTTTAAGCTTGCGGGGGCCATCGAGCACACCACCAGTCCATTCGCGCGAATTCGAGGAATCGGGCATCTGAAGGTCACCAACGGTCAAATCCCAAGCTTAATGCTCAACGCAAACCTGATGAAGCTGGCTCATTTCAACGATCTCGGCCCCGCAAAGGAAAATCCCGCTTCTTTCTCCTCGATCACCACCGACCTCGAACTCGAAAATCTCAGAATTTCGAGCAAGACCATCGATATTGACGGCTACGGCGTCGACGTGGACGGCTCTGGCAGCATTAGCGTATCCGGCTCCGACGATCTTCAGTATCAAGGTGTAGCGGCAATCGCCACCAAACAGGGTTTTTTCACCAACTCTCTCGCCCGATTGGAAGGCGCGAAGCTTGTCGACGGCAAGCTCACTTTCCCGTTCCGCATCGATGGCACCATCGAAAGTCCCAGATTCTCTAAAGGAACAAAAATTCATTAAGACGGTCTTCTGGCGGGCGGGTGGCCGCCCGTCGATCCGATGAAATTCCCGGAGCGGCCCACCCTTGCGATTTTGTTACTTACAAGGGTGGGGCCACTTCTAGATGCCCTCCCTCTTCGCTTCCTCAACTCCCACCTTAGATTTGGCCGGCACACGCCGTCCCGAGCGTACTGTCCGAAGCGGGAATGCGTGGTCTCCCTCGAACCGAAATCGAAATGGCTGGAAAACGTTCGGACAGTCCCTCGGTTTCTCCTCACGTAGGTAACGGGCGTTTGCAAATAAATCTTCAATAAGCGACACAATCGACTAATACGGTAAGCTAAAATGAAAATCAGCTACATGCCCGTCAAAACCAGCTACCACGTCAGGCTGATGTCCCCGCTCGGCAAATATCCCGCCTCGTCGCGTCCCTGTATCTCCGCCCTTTACGCCAGCATCTTGCCTTGAGTGGCACAGACTTCAGTCTGTGCTCCTTGTCCCTCTAGCTGCATCTTGTCTTCAGTGGCACAGACTTCAGTCTGTGCTCCTTGCCCTCTAGCTGCATCTTGTCTTGAGTGGCACAGACTTCAGTCTGTGCCCCCTGCCCCTCTAGCAGCATCGTCCCAGCCTGCCCCCCGCACGCCCCGAAGGAAGCGCAGCGAAGAACCACGGCTCGATCGTGCCCCTCCTCCTCTTCGCCCCCACCCCTGGCCTGTCATTTCGAGCGCAGTGGGCCGACGCATTTTCTCTCATCATCGCTCCTGCGATGATGTCGGCCCACGGAGGGAGAAATCTCTCTTCTCCGGCGGCGCAGCAATAAAATCTCTCTTCTCCGGCGACGCAACGATGAAATCCCTCTTACTTCCCCGCCCCACCCCTGACCCGTCATTTGCGCTTTTTGCATCCCGAACGTTCCTGCGGGATCGAACGGAGCAGGCCGACGTTTTTTCTTTGTGTCTCCTTTGCCCGTCATTTCGAACGAAGTGAGAAATCTCTCTTCGCTCTTCATCGGCCCGCGCAAAGAGACCTCCGCCCCATCGCTCGCGCCTCCCACCCGCGCTGTCATCCCGACCGGAGCGTCAGCGCTTTCGCTGACGCGCAGTGGAGGGACCTCTCTTCCTCCCCCTCTGCCCTCACGTTTCCCCTCGTCATTTGCGCCTCTTGCATCCCGAACGTTCCTACGGGATCGAACGGAGCAGGCCGACGCTTCTTCTTTCACGTTCGCTCCGCGAACGTGTCGGCCTGCGCAGAGAGAACTCTGCCCCATCGCTCACGCTTTGTGAGCGATGAAATCTCTCTTCTCCGGCGGCGCAGCAATGTAATCCCTCTTACTCCTCGTCCCACCCCTGACCTGTCATTTCGAGCGCAGTGGGCCGACGCATTTTCTCTCATCATCGCTCCTGCGATGATGTCCGGCCCACGGAGGGAGAAATCTCTCTTCTCCGGCGGAGCAACAATGAATTCCCTCCTCCGCTTCGGAATCCGAGCATTGAACCGCGAGGCAGTCAAAGACGAGCATGGCACGATTCGAGAAAAGCCCCAGCAAGAAGCAGCCCCACCCGCACAAGAAACAAGAACGCAAGGGCTGGCCCACCGGCCAACTTGAGTCCGCAAGTGCTGGACTATTTCAAAGCGCTGTCGGCGGAGACGGGACTCCCTCGCCAGAAGCTCATCGATCTCTATCTTCTCAACCGTCACAAAGAGCGCAAGAAACTGTCCATGAAGTGGGCGGCGTGGTAGCGTTGCACGACAAAGGCCCAAGGATCCAGAATCAAACGACAAACCTGGGACACCCGCGTTCTCCGTTAGCCTGGCAAGTTCCTCTTCTGCCATGACCTCGCCGATAAATTCATCGGCGCAGCGCATGTAGTCCAAACGATGAAATAAGCGGTCGACGTGTGATATACACTCTTGCAATCAATCAGAGGTAAACCTATTATTCTGACGGCGGGACGAGTGGCCCAACATGCTAAACAAGGTTCTGATCGAGAACTACCGATCCTGCCTCAACACGAAGCTAAATCTCCATCCCAAGCTCTCCGTGCTCATCGGCCCGAATAGTAGCGGCAAGACCAACATTCTGCAAGCAATCATGCTCATAAACAAACTCGCGCTCTCGCGCGAACGCTTTCCTCGTCAAGAACGCCGCCAAGTCGTTACGTCTCGTATAAAGTCATTTTTTGAATGGGCGAATGTCACAGCACGCCTCAATGTGGCCATCGACGTCTTCACCGACAATTCCAACAACGACAAGGTCCTCGAGTCGCGCCAGCGTTGGACCTTTTCCAAAGGGGGTAAGAAGGAGTTCACCTCCCGACTCCCCTTCAGCTTTGGCCGAATTGAATATAATTCGATTCCTCGAGCATTCTTTTTTCGAGAGGGAAGATATTTAATTCATGAACTGCACTCTGCCGACATGCCGCCCGAATGGGCATGGAAAGCAATCCGGCAGCTCACCAAATTCTGCAGCCGAATAACCTATTACGGAGCGTCTCAATTCACAAACCCTGGAAGCTGCCCGCCATCTCTTGAAGTTGACCGAGACGGCGACCCAACTAGCTCCTATCGAGTCCGCGGCCACGGTAGAGTACTGCACGCAATGTACTCCGCAAGCAGGATCCACAATAATCCTCAATACAAGAGATTTCTGGACCTCGTAGGTCCTAAAGGGCTGCGCCTGGTAGACGGCGTAACGTTTCGGGTCGTTCGAAGCTCATCCACCGAATATAGCGTCCGAGTTGGCGGAAAACTGGAACGGCGCAGGCGCGAGAACAGTCTAGTTATCCCTCAATTCAGGATCGGACGACAAGTCCTCTCGCCCAACCAGCTGTCGGAAGGAACGTTTAAGACCCTTGTCCTCGTCTTCCACCTCATCACCGACGACAGCAGCGCCCTTCTTATCGAAGAACCAGAGGTCTGCGTCCACCATGGCCTTCTAGCCAGCATTCTCGAAATCATCAAGTCGGCCTCCCACCGGAAACAGATTGTGCTCTCGACGCACTCAGACTTCGTACTCGATCACGTGAAGCCGGAAAACGTTCTGCGAGTCACATTCGATAAATCGTTAGGCACCATCGTCAAGAGCATAAGGCGCTCGATGACCGCCCGAGAATACTCAGCGCTCCGAGACTACTTAGACACCACAGGAAACCTCGGCGAGTTCTGGCGTGAAGGCGGGCTCGGAGACCGCCCGTGAGAATTGGGATAATCGCCGAGGACGACAGCGACGTAGCCGTATTTCGTGAAATCACCCTCAAATTGATCAGACCCAAAGCAGTTGGCTTCAAGAAATTTGTAGGCGACGGTTCCGGAAAACTCCGTCGAAAATGCGAAGCGTGGGCAAGCAACCTGGTTAAACAGGGTTGCCCTTGGATCGCGGTTGTTCACGATCTTGATCAGCACGACGAATTTCGGCTTCGCACACAGCTGACGAACGCAATCGCTCCCGCGAAGGCACTTTATAGCGTCGTCCTGATACCGAAGCGCGAGATCGAGGCATGGCTGCTATACGACAATCAAGCCATCGCTACGACATTCAAAGGGAGCAAGCTGCCAAAACTTCCGGGAAACCCGGAGTCGTTGAGCGACCCCAAGAAGCACCTGAGGGACCTCGTCCGAAAGACATACGGCAAAGACTACTTGCACACGATTCATAATGCGCAGATCGCAAAGAACGTCAAACCCACGACGCTACGCCGTTCTCAGTCTTTCTCTCCGCATTTCGGCTTCACCCAAAACGTTCGGGCGAGCCTCTAACAGTGGAAATCGGGGAAATCGGGGGACTGGCGCGTGGGCGCGCCTTAACTCTCGGCTGGCCTATCCCTTCACGTGTTTGTTTCTCGCGAAGGGTGGGCACTCTCGTTGTTGGACCTCAGGGGCGATCCGCCTTTGGCACCGACGGGACGCCTCTTCCTCCAACCTCCAACGTCTAACTTCCATCCTCTAACATCTAGCACCCAAACCACTTACAGATAATCCTTGACAGACGGTACTAATTCGTATATACTCTTCTTTGAAATTCGGGTCTCGCGCCGTAGTTGTAAGGCTCCATTTGTAAGGTTCAATTCGTCAGTATGTGCGTTTTTTGCATCCCGGAAGCGTTTCCGGGGCTCGCCCGCAGAGCGGTCCTTCTAATTCCTCCAGGACCTCCCGTCCCACCCCGATTACCACTTTATACTAGCCACCCTCCCCTAAGCCATTTGCAATCAACACTTGCGAAGCCGTTCGCAAATGTTGATTCTACAACACTTACAGAAAACTCAAATCCTTTAGCTGCAACACTTACAAGAAATGGGGGAGGGGCTCGCCTCTTCCGCCCGCAAAGTTTGTCAACTTGTTACTCCTTGTCTGTCATTTCGAGCGAAGCGAGAAATCTCTCTGCCGTCCCCTTTCGCCACCCGTTCACCCTGGCCGAAGTCGCAGGGTCACTCGTCACCGTTTTGCGCACGGGCACACAAACTCGACACGCCCGTGTCGCCGCAACCCCATTCTCCTCATGCGCTTCCGCACGGTTTCCGTCACACAGGGGGGGTGGGGGGCGCGCCACCCTCCATCACTTCAAGTTCTACTTCAAATCGTCCCGTAGAT